>Ga0187871_10004329_pt1 | contig 10686 bp, 3 predicted proteins | sample June2016WEW_16_1_FD_132988 | JGI IMG/M metagenome (GOLD analysis project Ga0187871, IMG submission 132988) | Peatland microbial communities from SPRUCE experiment site at the Marcell Experimental Forest, Minnesota, USA - June2016WEW_16_10 | ecosystem: Environmental > Terrestrial > Soil >...
GGGGGTGGGTAAAATGCAGTGGTTAGTGCGTAGTGATTAGTGGTTAGAAAGACGCGGAATCCAAAGGTCAGTGAACAGAGGCCAGTGGCCAATAGCCAATAGACGGCTGAATTGCGGCTATGCTCGCTCCGTTTCCTGTCCCTCCATCATGTCTATCGCAAGCCGCAAGCTGCGGCTCTCCTTCAATGCATTGTCCCAACGGTGGGCGAGTGCCGCCTGCTCCTCGAGTGTCAGGTGGGAGGCCTGGAGTTCTTTGTCAAGGGATGCACATACGATCTGGCATACATCCAGCTGCGTTTTGAGGGTATCAACCCTGAGATCGTGCCTGAGATCGTGGATGCCGGATTTCAAAGCCAAACCTCCAGTGACCCAAAGAATAGGATAAAAGTTGGCCCATTTCATCACTTTACGCAGTTCGGCGAACAATAATGGTCAACTTTGAACACCTCACACATGCAAGGGCCTCTTTCGTCAGATGTATTCGTGGACAGATACCCAGCAGGCGGATCATGAAGCGAGTATGCGCCAAGTCGATGTAATTATCGGCAAACTTGGCAGAGATCAGAGGTCAGGGGTCAGAGACCAGAAAAGGAACGAGTTAGGGGCGAGGTGGGCGGCTTTTGAGACGGCTGGGGGCCTTGACAAGAAAAGATAAGGGGCGGGGTAGTGGGAACGTCCCGTCTGTCGCCATGTCTTTTGTCCCATGTCTTTCAGCTCATTGGTTCGGCGAGGGCGGGCCACCCGCTTCGCCACGGCTGGTGAGCACCCTTTAAGAAACTCGTGTTTTTCACTTGACGACGGACGATGGGGCGCGCATGATTTCGCTCAAATCGCCTTGTTCGAATTTGTCCCTCCTCGAGCTCAGGTTCGGATGAGACTCCAGTGCGGCTCTGTGTTGGGCGGTTGAGGGATGTCCCGGCATGTAGGAATTGAAACGGAAGAGGTGCGCCAATGAATCCATCACGCTGCGGTCGTCCTTTGTCTCATCAAAGCAGTTCTTGCTTTCCTGAAAAAGCTCTCGATCAATCGCCGGGAAGGGGATTTGCAGCCGTGTTTTGCGTTGCCACGAAATCGGCGCCGCTTCAATGGGCGTGGGCCCTGGGGCTGGTGATGGCCTGCCTAACGGGAGGTTTCGCTACATCCAGGCTCCAGGCCCAGACAGCATCCTTCAGCGACGCGATCGCGACTCTGGGCGGAGGCTTCAGCAATCCCTCCGGCGTGGCGGTGGACGGCAGCGGCAACGTCTACGTCGCCGACTACAACAATAGTGCGGTGAAGGAGATGCCCGCCGGCTGCACCTCGTCGAGTTGCGTGACCACCCTGGGCGGCGGCTTCAACCATCCCTTCGGAGTGGCGGTGGACGGCAGCGGAAACGTCTATGTCGCCGACACCGACAACAACGCGGTGAAGGAGATGCCCGCCGGCTGCGCCTCGTCGAACTGCGTGACCACGCTGGGCGGCGGGTTCAAATACCCCAACAGCGTGGCTGTAGACGGCAGCGGCAACGTCTCCGTCGCCGATAGCGGCAACAACGCAGTGAAGGAGATGCCCGCCGGGTGCGCCTCGTCGAGTTGCGTGACCACGCTGGGTAGCGGCTTCAATGATCCCTTCGGAGTGGCGGTGGATGGCAGCGGCAACGTCTATGTCGCCGACACTTTCAACGGCGCGTTGAAGGAGATGCCCGCCGGCTGCGCTTCCTCCAGTTGCGTCACGACGCTGGGCGGCGGCCTCGCCGATCCGCTTGGCGTAGCGGTGGACGGCAATGGCAACGTCTACGTCACCGTTAGCGCCGACAATGCGGTGAAGGAGATGCCCGCCGGCTGCGTTTCGTCGAACTGCGTGACCACGCTGGGCGGCACCTTCGGCAATCCCTTTGGCGTGGCGGTGGACGGCAGCGGCAACGTCTATGTCGCCGACTGGGACAACAACGCGGTGAAGGAGATCATGCCGCACGGCGTGAACTTCTTTGCCGTCCCGGTGGGAACCGCCAGCACGCCGCTGACGCTGACCTTTACCTTCGAGAGCGCAGGGAGCCTGAGCGGCACAACTCCCTACCAGGTGCTGACGCAGGGCGCGACGAATCTGGACTTTAATGCGGCGGCGACGCAGGAGTCGAATGCCTGCAGCGGGACTACAGCCTACACCACAGGCGAAACCTGCACGGTCAACGTGACCTTTACGCCGCAACACCCAGGCACCCGGTATGGCGCTGTAAGTCTGCTGAGTGCCTCGGGTGCAGTTATCGCAACCGCCTATCTTGAAGGAACCGGCGTGGGGCCACAGGTGAACTTCCTGCCCGGGACGCAGAGCGTTATCGCGAACACCGCAACCGAAGGCCTGTTTTTTCCGGAATGGGTCGCGGTGGACGCGAGCGGCAACGTCTACTTCTCCGATAACGAGAGTAGCCGCGTGCTGAAGGAGACGCTGTCGGCGGGCAACTACACCCAGAGCGTTGTCGCAAACTCCGCAACCAACGGCCTGGATGGACCCGAAGAGGTCGCGGTGGATGGGAACGGCAATGTCTACATTGCCGATTTCTGGAACAACCGTGTGTTGCAGGAGACGCTATCGGCAGGCGGCTATATCCAGAGCGTTGTCGCAAATTCCGCAACCAACGACCTGCATGGACCATATGGGGTCGCGGTGGACGGCAGCGGCAACGTCTACATTACCGATGATTTCGGCGGTGGCCGTCTGTTGAAAGAAACGCTATCGGCGGGCGGCTACACCCAGAGCGTTATCGCAGACTCTCAAACCAACGGGCTGTCCAGTCCCGAAGGGGTCGCGGTGGACGGCAGCGGCAACGTCTATATTGCCGGTTTGTACAATGCGGTGTTGAAGGAGACGCTTTCGGCGGGCAGTTACACCCAGAGCATTGTCGCAGACGCTGCAACCAACGGTCTGGATGAACCTTATGGGGTTGCGGTGGACGGGAACGGCAACGTCTTTATTGGCGATACCGACAATGAACGGGTATTGAAGGAGACGCTTTCGGCGGGCGGCTACACTCAGAGCGTTCTCGCAAACTTTGTCAGCAACGGCTTGGCTTCTCCCCAAGGGGTCGCGGTGGACGGCAGCGGCAACGTCTATATTGCCGATTCCGCCAGGTACCGGGTGTTGAAGGAAGACTTCGCCGATCCGCCGAGCTTGACCTTCGCCGCGACGGCTATCGGCTCGACCAGCAGCGATAGCCCGCAGGCGGTCACGGTCGAAAATGTCGGCAACCTGCCGCTCGATGCAGTCGCTCCAGGACTGGCCTTCACCGTGCCGAGCTTCACTCAGGTCGCAGGCCCTGGTACGCCTGCTGACTGCACGAGCAGCTTTGCGCTGGCGCCGGGAGCAGGCTGCAATATCAGCATCAGCTTCACGCCCACAGAATCAGGAAGCGTCAGCGGCGCGCTGGTGCTCACCGACGACTCCTTGAACGGGACCAACGCGCAGCAGTCGATCTCGCTGAGCGGCACAGGCCAGTTTACGGCGTCGACGATGACCTTACCCACGCCGGGGAGCACGTTGACGGGTGCTTCGACGACCTTTACCTGGAACGCAGGCCCTGCAGGAACGACGGGCTACGGCCTCAACGTTGGCACAACGCCCGGCGGCGCCGATCTGGTCAACATCGGTCCTCTGTCCGGCACCAGCGTGATCGTGAATCTGCCCACCAGTGGAGCCAAGATCTATGTGCGGCTCTGGACAATCTTCAACGGCGCGACCTACTTCTACAACGACTACACCTACACCGAGTTCACACAACTTGCATCCGCAATCGCCAGCCCAACGCCGGGGGGCACGTTGACCTCGGCGTCGACCACCTTCACCTGGTCTGCAGGCTCTGCTGGAACGACGGGCTATGGCCTCAACGTCGGCACAACGGGCGTTGGGTCTGCCGATCTGGTGAACATCGGTCCTCTGTCCGGCACCAGCGTGACCGTGACTCTGCCCACCAACGGAGTCACGATCTATGTGCGGCTCTGGACAATTCTCAACGGCACGACCTACCTCTACAACGACTATACCTACACCGAGTTCTCGCAATCTGCATCCGCGATTATCAGCCCAGCGCCGGGGAGCACGTTGGCGTCGGCATCGACCACCTTCATCTGGAACGCAGGCCCTGCTGGAACGACGGGCTACGGCCTCAACGTTGGCACAACGGGCGTTGGGTCTGCCGATCTGGTGAACATCGGCCCTCTGTCCGGCACCAGCGTGACCGTGAATTTGCCCACTAACGGACAGAAGATCTATGTGCGGCTCTGGACAATCCTCAACGGCACGACCTACCTGTCCAACGACTACACTTACACCGAGTTCACGCAACTCGCATCCGCAATCACCAGCCCAGCGCCGGGCAGCACGTTGACCTCAGCCGAAACTACCTTCGCCTGGAACGCAGCCCCTGCTGGCGTCACGGGCTACGGCCTCAACGTTGGCACGACGGGCGTTGGGTCTGCCGATCTGGTCAACATCTATCCAACGTTCGGCACCGCCGTGCCCGTAGATCTACCCACAAACGGAGCCACAATCTACGTGCGACTTTGGACGGTGTTCAACGGCACGACCTATCTCTACCACGACTACACATACACCGAGTTCACCCATGCATCCGCAATCACCAGCCCAGCGCCGGGCAGCACGTTGACCTCGGCATCGACTACTTTCACCTGGAACGCAGGCCCCGCTGGAACGACGGGCTACGGCCTCAACGTTGGCACAACGGGCGTTGGGTCTGCCGATCTGGTGAACATCGGTCCTCTGTCTGGCACCAGCGTCACCGTGAATTTGCCCACGAACGGAACCACGATCTTTGTGCGGCTCTGGACAATCGTCAACGGCACGACCTACCTCTACAACGACTACACCTATGCCGAGTTCACGCAATAGCGCGGCGACCATCTCCAAGTGGCCGGCGCTGAGTTCGGCGCGCGAGTCCGACGCGGCGAGCGCCAGTAGGGGCGGTGTGATTTTGCATCTCGCCTGCAGAGCGGGCGGCATAAGGTAGCCCCCGTCTGCCCCAGGGTTCCAAGTTCCCCGTCCATCCCCACGCTTCGAGAAGCGTCTCCAAGCCACAAGATCGACATCCCATTGTGCAATAATTGGCCGTCAACACAAGTCCACGGTCGGCTTTCGTGATTCTCTGGGCACTTGGAAGCCGGGGTATGCCCCCAATGATCGAGCGTAACGACATCGAAGAGCAGATAAGTAGGATCCTGGGCAGTAAGAGCTTCGCCGACAAGGGCCAACTCAAGAGGCTGCTGGAATTCCTGTTCCAGAACATGGCCTGTCAAACAACCCTGAAGCCAAGCCAGGTAATCAGGGAACTGTGGCATGAGGAGAACGTAACAAAAGGATCAACAGACGTTGCAACGGAGATGAACAGACTGCGAAGGGCGGTTGAATCCTACTACAGCACGGAAGGACAGACCGACCCGGTCACAATCAGCTTTCCAAACCGTTCGAAGCCGGGCACCGATGGGGAGAGGGAAGCTCGGTGGATCGTCGCAAGTCCCCGTCAATCGGTACAGATTTCGGCGGTTCAGCAACATCCGCCAGTATCAATACCGGCTCTGCAGCCGGTATCGTTGCCGATAAGGTCAGGCAGCCTAGGGCTAGCAATAGCAGGCACCATCGTCCTGGTTGCTTTTGTAACTTTGATCTCCATCAAAATGTTGACAGCTGACCGCCGGCCTCGATCCGGGCGCATTGATAATTCTGACCTTGTAATCATGAATGCAGAAGGGAAGGAGCTTTGGCGCAAGACCTTTCCTGGCGGGCTCTGGAGCGAGTATTACCAGAATGGCCTGGCGACGCATTTGTACTACCAGGATGGTCTGGCTACGCATCTCTGGTTCGGTGATTTGGACGGGGACGGGCACTCGGAGGTGCTTTTTCTTTATCATCCCGCTGCGGATCCAAAGTCGCACTCGACAACGCTTATCTGCTATTCGGACTCGGGCAAAGAGAAGTGGCGGTGGACGCCAGGCAGGGTTCTGCCGGAGCTCGACAGCTTCCCATCAATTTACATAACGATGGGTTTTGGAGTTCTGCAAGGGACGCCCAACCAACCCAGGCGCATCGTAGTCATGAGCCGGCACGAATACTATTATCCCACCCAGATTGCGGTTGTTGACGCCGACGGCAAGACGCTTTCTGAGTATTGGCACTCCGGGCATCTGTTCCATTTCAAATTGGCAAGCCTCGAAGGTCGCGAGGAGATTATCGCCAGCGGGATCAGCAATGGGTACCACGAAGCGACCTTGCTGGTGCTCGATCCGGATCGTGTTTCGGGTGCGTCGACTGAGACATCGCGACCTGACGTCCAAATCCACGGCATGGGTGCTCCCCACGAGAGGTTCCGCCTGTTTTTCCCACGCAGCGACCTGAACAAGGATCTATATCTTTACAATGAGGGCCTGGGTGCGGTTGTCAGTCCGGGAAGGATTCAGATCGATGTGAAGGAATGCTGGCTCACTGTGGCAAATGGCTGCACAATCATTTATGGATTTGACGAGAATTTTAAATTGCTCTCGGCCAGTGCCGAGGACACGTTTCTCGACGCGCATAAACAATTCTATTCAAAGAGCAAGATCGACCATCCGTTCAGCACGCAGGAAGAAGCCGAATTTCAAAAGGTCCAGTGTCTAGTCGGATGTACGACTCCATACGTTCCAGTCGCGATTCCCTGATGCCTGACATCGGGTGTGGATGGTGCCTGAGCTTCGACAAGTCGAAAGTCGGGGTTAAGACACACATCCGAGTAACCCTAATATTATGACCAGAGTAAGGGTTACTCGACTTCCGGCTAATCTCTTCCTCCCGTCTCCAGACAATTTCATATCAACTGCGATCACTTGATGGACCACAAATGAATTTGCTGCTAAGGTGCTGGTCTTAAACATTCAGTGTTGATGCGGCACGGCTGTTCCCCGCTTGTGCTGATCTGTGTCGAGTCGGCAAACCGCCGCTCGCAACAATCGACTGGACGCTCTCGATGCGACGGCGAACCAGAGGTATTCAGGCTGTGAGCCAGCAGGCTTCACAGTCGTTTTTCTGCGTTGTGAAAGGACAGATTCGGATGAAAACCTTGAGATTGCATTTATTCGTAGCGGTTTGCGCTCTTGTGAGCTTGTGTTCCTCTGCCTGGGGCTTCCCCTCGCTGTCCTACGACACGGTTACAGCCGGCACGATTAGCTCCGCGGCGCAGGTCAATACATACACGTTCTCCGCGAATGCCAACGATATCCTCAACTTCATCGTCGTCACGACGAGCGGCAGCCTCGCGCCGTGCATTCAGGTCTACTCTGCTGGAGTTCCAGTCACCAATGGCGGTAGCTGCCCTGGCGGTGCGGCGGCTGGATTGAACGGGTTGGCCATCTCATCGGCTGGCACCTACACGATCACTGTCAATGACTTCTCGAACACCAATACCGGTAATTACGATATTTTCCTGCAGCGGACGGACAGCCCGGTCGGAGCAGTTACGCTTCCGTTAGACCAGGTGCAGACGGGCAACATCGCATCCGCGACACAGTCAAACGCGTACACGTTCAGCGCCAACGCCAACGACGTCTTCAACTTTATTGCGGTCACGACGAGCGGAAGTCTTGCACCGTGCTTATATGTCTACAACTCTGCGGGAGCGCCAGTCAGCGGTGGCACTGCCTGCCCTGGTGGCGGAGCCGTTGGGATAAACGGGCTAGCCATCCCGTCGGCCGGCACCTATAGTGTGATCCTCAAAGATTTTTCAAACACGAATACTGGGAATTACAACATCTTCCTGCAGCGGACGGACGGTCCGCCTAACGCCATTACGCTTTCCTATGACACGGTCACAGCCGGCACCATCAGCGCCGCGACACAAACTAACAACTACACTTTCGCCGCCAACGCCAACGATATTCTGAACTTCATCGTGGTCACAACGAGCGGCAGTTTCGCGCCATGCTTGCAGGTCTATAATTCTGCAGGAGGGCAAGTGAGCGGTGGCAGTAGCTGCCCCGGTGGCGGAGCCGTTGGGATAAACGGGCTAGCCATCCCGTCGGCCGGCACCTACACGATATCTGTGAAAGACTTCGCAAACGCAAACACCGGTAACTACGATATTTTCCTGCAACGGACGGACAGCCCGGTCGGAGCACTTACCCTTCCATTGGGCCAGGTGCAGACGGGCAACATCGCATCCGCGACACAGGCAAACGCGTACATCTTCAGCGCCAACGCCAGCGACGTCTTCAACTTCATCGCGGTCGCGACAAGCGGCAGTCTTGCGCCGTGCTTATATGTCTACAACTCTGCGGGGGCGCCAGTGAGCGGTGGCGTTAGCTGCACTGGTGGCGGAGTCGTCGGGATAAACGGGCTCGTGACCCCGTCGGCCGGCACCTATAGTGTGATCCTTAAAGACTATTCAAACGCCAATGCTGGTAATTACAACATTTTCCTGCAGCGGACAAACGATCCCGCCAACCCCATCAATGTTGATTTCGACCAGACTATGACGGGCACGATCACCGCGGCGGCCCAATCAAACGTGTACACATTCAGCGGCAGCTCCAACGACATACTGAATTTCACCGTGGTCAGGACGAGCGGCAGTCTCGCGCCGTGCTTATATGTCTACAACTCTGCAGGGGCGCCAGTCAGCGGTGGCACTAGCTGCCCAGGTGGTGGGACTGCTGGGTTGACTGGGTTTGCAGTGCCGTCAGACGGTACCTATAGCGTCTTCGTCAAGGACTACTCGAACACGAACATTGGCAACTACAACATGTCTGTCCAATGCAGCGGCACATGCCTCCTGCCGGCGCCGACGCTCACATCGATATCGCCAACTAACGTCCTTGCGGGCAGTGGCGGCCTCACCCTGACGGTGACCGGCGCTGACTTTGTGAACAACGAATCGAATTCGGTGGTGCAGTGGAACGGAACTGACCTTGCCACCACATGGGTCAGCCTCACGCAGATGACTGCAGCAGTTCCGGCCGCTGATACTGCCACTGCGGGCATCTTTCCGGTGACGGTCTTTACTCCTGCGCCCGGCGGCGGAACATCTGGATCGATGTCGTTCACCGTCAACAATCCGGTGCCTGTACTGACGTCAACGTCTCTTTCACCTTCCAGCGCCACAGCGGGAGGCGCCACCTTCACCCTTACGTTGACCGGTTCCGGCTTCGTCAACGGGTCGTCGGTGCAGTGGAATACCTACAGCCTTGCCACAACCTACGTCAGCGCAACTGAACTGACAGCGCAGGTTCCGGCAACGGACATTGCAACCGCCGGCACCGCCTCGGTCACCGTGTTCAACACGACCCCCGGCGGCGGAACTTCCGCGGCGCAGACCTTCACCATCAACAATCCAGTGCCTGCACTCTCGTCCCTATCGCCCAACAACGCCGCTGCGGGAGGCGCCGGCTTTACTCTCACGTTGAACGGCTCCAACTTCGTCGCCGGGTCGGTGGTGAACTGGAACACAAACAGCCTGGTGACCACCTACGTCAGCGCGACGCAACTGACGGCGCAGGTTCCAGCAACGGACATTGCAACCGCCGGCACCGCCTCAGTGACCGTCTTCAATGCTACCCCCGGCGGAGGAACTTCCGCGGGGCAGACCTTTAGCATTTTCAATCTCGCAACCATGACAGGCCCGACGCCGGGCAGCACGTTGACGGGTGCTTCGACGACCTTTACCTGGAATGCAGGCTCTGCCGGAACGACGGGTTACGGCCTCAACGTTGGCACATCGCCCGGCGGCGCCGATCTGGTCAACATCGGTCCTCTGTCCGGCACCAGCACGACCGTGACTCTGCCCACCAGCGGAGCCAAGATCTATGTGCGGCTCTGGACAATCTTCAACGGCACGACCTACGTCTACAACGACTACACCTACACCGAGTTCACGCAAATCGCATCCGCGATCACCAGCCCATCGCCGGGCGGCACGTTGACCTCGGCATCGACCACCTTCACCTGGAACGCAGGCCCTGCTGGAACGACGGGTTACGGCCTCAACGTTGGCACATCGCTTGGCGGCGCCAATCTGGTCAACATCGGTCCTCTTTCCGGCACCAGCGTGACCGTGACTCTGCCCACCAATGGAACCCTGATCTATGTGCGGCTCTGGACAATCCTCAACGGCACGACCTACTTTTACAACGACTACACCTACACCGAGTTCACGCAATCTGCATCCGCGATCACCAGCCCGGCGCCGGGCGGCACGTTGACCTCGGCATCGACCACTTTCACCTGGAACGCGGGCCCTGCTGGAACGACGGGTTACGGCCTCAACGTCGGCACATCGCTTGGCGGCGCCAATCTGGTCAACATCGGTCCTCTGTCTGGCACCAGCGTGACCGTGAATCTGCCCACCAACGGAACCCTGATCTATGTGCGGCTCTGGACAATCCTCAACGGCACGACCTACCTGTCCAACGACTATACCTACACCGAGTTCTCGCAATCTGCGTCCGCAATCACCAGCCCAGCGCCGGGCAGCGCGTTGACCTCGGCATCGACCACTTTCACCTGGAACGCGGGCCCTGCTGGAACGACGGGCTATGGTCTCAACGTCGGCACATCGCTCGGCGGCGCCAATCTGGTGAACATCGGCCCTCTGTCCGGCACCAGCGTGACAGTGAATCTGCCCACCAACGGAACTACGATCTATGTGCGGCTCTGGACAATCGTCAACGGCAC
>Ga0187871_10004333_pt1 | contig 10681 bp, 11 predicted proteins | sample June2016WEW_16_1_FD_132988 | JGI IMG/M metagenome (GOLD analysis project Ga0187871, IMG submission 132988) | Peatland microbial communities from SPRUCE experiment site at the Marcell Experimental Forest, Minnesota, USA - June2016WEW_16_10 | ecosystem: Environmental > Terrestrial > Soil >...
CCATTGCCCATGGCGCCGCACATTACGATGGTGGCGCGTCCGTCGTTCGATCCGGTGCCTGTCGCTGTTGGTGTGTCTCCCGGCTTTGCCGGCCTCGTCGCGAAAGCGCGGCCGCCGCATTCGCCGATCGGCACGGCGGCGCCTCCCGAGATAGTGAGCGCCTATGCCGCCCCGGAAGCGAAGCCATCGGGAGACATCAGCGTGCCGCTCGCGCCCGCGCCCGATGCGCTGCCGATGAAAGGCCGAGGCGCGCACGCTCGAAGCGCCGCAAAGGCGGTTGCCGCGAAGCACGTCGCGGCGCACCACGGCCGCGCGCACGGAAAATTGGCTGCCCGCGCGGAAAAGCACGGTTCGCGAAAAGCCGTGAAGATCGCGCAGAATAAAACCACGATCGCCAAGGCCGCCGCCAAACCCAAAACCGCCAAACTCAAGACCGGCGATCATAAAACAGTTGTCGCCAAACAGCATCCGGCGGCAAAATCCGCCGTGCATAGCGAAAAGATAAAAGGCAAAAAGCCGGAGAAACAAGCCAAGAAATCAGCATGATGTTCTTCTTGCCGCGCCGCCGCCGATGAGTGAGGACCTTGAATCTCTCCATCGCAAGAAGCCGCCCGCGCCTTTTCCGCTGACGATTGTCACCGGCTTTCTTGGCGCCGGAAAAACCAGCCTCCTGAACGCCCTGCTGCGCGACCCCACGGCTGCGGGCACACTCGTTCTCATCAACGAATTCGGCGAAATCGGCCTCGATCATCTGCTCGTCGAGCGGGTAGACGGCGACATGCTGGTGATGACGTCCGGTTGCTTGTGCTGCTCGATCCGTGGCGATCTCATCGCCACCTTGGAAGATATTTTGCGCAAGCGGGACAATGGCCGGATCGCGCCCTTCGACCGGGTGATCATCGAAACCACTGGCCTTGCCGATCCGGCGCCAGTGCTCCACACGGTCATGCTGCATCCCTGTCTCATGCTGCGGTTCCGTCTCGACGGCGTCGTCACCTTGATCGATGCGGTGAACGGAAGTGCCACACTCGACGCGCATGAGGAAGCGGTAAAGCAGGCCGCCATGGCCGACCGGCTGGTCCTTAGCAAAACGGATCTTCTTGCCGATGGTGGCGTCCTGCCGGATTTGCGCACGCGTCTCGCAAAACTCAATCCGGGCGCGGTGTTGCTTGACGCGGCGCAAGGGCAAGCCACGGCGGCGGCGCTGCTCAATGCCGGAATCTATGATCCGGACCGGAAAATTCCCGATGTGCGGCATTGGCTGAACGCGGAAGCTTTCGCGGCGGATGATGCGCATGGCCATGAGCACTCTGCCCACGTCCACGACGTCAACCGGCATGATGCCCGCATTCGCGCTTTCTGTATTCGCCACGAGGCACCGCTATCAGCATCCGCTCTCGATCTCTTCATCGCGTTGCTGCGCGATGCGCACGGACCCAATCTCTTGCGCGTCAAGGGGATCGTGGCGCTGGCCGACGATCCCTCGCGGCCGGTCATCATCCACGGTGTCCAGCATGTGTTTCATGCGCCGTTGCGGCTTCCGGCCTGGCCGGATGCTGATCACACGATCCGGATAGTCCTTATCCTACGGGATATGGAACAAGCTTTCGTCGAAACTCTATGGAAGGCCGCGGCCGGCGTCGCGTCGCCCGATTGCCCAGACCGCGCGGCCTTGACCGCCAGTCCGCTTGCGCCTTGCAAAGGGGGATTGCTCGCGTAAAATGGCGGCGGCGAAACGCCATGGCGATTAGGCTGAGGAACTCGTTCGAGAGCCCAAATGAAGGATGGGCCAAAAACGAAGGATAGGCATGGAGCCAAGGCAGCGTCTTGACAAATGGTTGTGGTTCGCCCGCGTGGCCAAGACGCGCAGCCTCGCGGCCCGGCTCGTCGCCGAAGGCCATGTCCGCCTGAATGCGCGGCGGATCGAAACTCCAGCCAAGGCTGTTGGGCCGGGCGATGTCCTGACGATAGCGCTGGAACGCAGGGTGCGGGTCCTCAAGGTCCTGGCCCCAGGAACCCGCCGGGGTGGTTTTCCCGAGGCTGCTCTGTTGTTCGAGGATCTGACCCCCCAATGTTGATTTTTTAAACCCGTACTTGTGCCTGGCGCGCACCGTCCTTAACCATCCAGGATTCTTGCAAAAGTCTTGCAAAAATCCTTGATCCGCCTTGCTGAAAGGAACCAACCGCTCTATATCGGGCCGTCCACATGGAATAGATCAAATTTTGTACTATCGGCGTCGTCGAGACGCCGCGTGGCGAAGGTGTGTTTCTCGGGCGGGATCTCTCTCGAATTTACGCGATTTCAATGGGATAGCGTAAATTCGAGAAAGCACTTATTTCTCCGCGAACCTCAGCAGCTTAACGAACCGCGGGCTGGCAGCGTCATCGAGGCGGCTTTCGCTCGCGAAGGAAAACGATCATGACCTATGTCGTCGTCGAAAACTGCATCAAGTGCAAATATATGGATTGCGTCGAAGTTTGCCCCGTGGATTGCTTCTACGAGGGCGAGAATATGCTTGTGATCCATCCGGATGAATGCATCGACTGCGGCGTTTGCGAGCCGGAATGCCCTGCCGAGGCCATCAAGCCGGACACGGAGCCGGGGCTGGAAAAATGGCTTCAACTTAACCTTGACCTGGCGCGATCCTGGCCGAATGTGACAATTAAGCGCGATGCCCTGCCGGATGCCAAGCAATTCGACGGCACGCCCGGTAAATTCGAGGATTATTTTTCCTCAAATCCGGGCCAGGGAGATTGACGTCGGGGCTACTAAGGGGGCGCTTTCCGCGATCGTAGTGGAATTCCGTGCTTTGGCCAATCCGTGACCTTGACGTCTTCAGGAAGCAGCATATCTTTTGATTTCTGGTCAATTTTATGCCATACTATTCTCTAGCGGCTGACAAATGTGAAAATTGCCAGCCCTGTCGTTGGTGTCCTAGAGGCTAGCTAAAGGCGTCTGGGCGAGTGTTCTATGAGGGTACGGTTGGAGAATGCCTCGCTTCGTTAATCCGGCCAAGTCATAGACAGATGATCATCGTTTAGGAGCATCCCGCTTCGGGCCTTCCAAGGCCGAAATGCCGAGTTTCCGAACGGCGGAGAGTTCGTCTGCCGTCGATGAGCCGTCCCGTCTCCAAAGCGGGACAGTAAAAAGGAGCGCGCTGGTTATGGCGTCTGTCAAGAAGACTATGAAATCGTCCGAGACAAAACAGGCGAAACAGCCCCGAACCCGGAATCCGAAGGCAAAAGCGTCTAAACGAGCCGCCGAAGCTAAAGCTAGGCAAGCAGCCGCTGCGCGGGTACTTGCTGCCAAAAAACTCGCTGCCAAAAAGCTCGCTACAAAACAACTTGCCGCCAAAAAACTTGCAAGCAAGAAACCCGCCATCAAGAAACCTGCCACCAAGAAACTTGCGACCAAAAAGTCCGTGCAAAAAGTGAAAACGAAAACGACAGTGAAAACGAAAACGAAAACAGCGGCGGCCGTGAACTCCCGCGCCACTTCTACGGCGGCCAAGACTAAGGCGCCGGCATCAACACGCGCTTCGGCATCCCGGAGCTCTACGACCAGCGCTGCGAAAAAGACCGCTGCAGCGGCCCGGCGCGGGAAACTGACACTCGCACGCGCACCCACCGCCAAACGCGCCGTGGCCACCAAGCCGGTCGAAGCCGTAAGGCTAGCCGCCACCGGCAAGCCGGCGCGAGGCAAGCAGGCGGCTGCGCCAAAAAACACGCCGGCGCTCAAGGTTTCGCCTCGCAAGGCGGTCAAACCGGCAACGGCAGCCCGCAAAACCGTGGAGTCCGAGACTCACGCCGCGCAAAACCTGGCTGCTGGCAAGGGCGCTGCGGCGGCGCTGTTGGCAGCCTTCAAGCGCAACGTCGCACGCCTTTCCGAGGTGCGCAAACAAGCGGCATCCGCGGCTCCTTCTGTCCGGCCGGCCGTAAACCCCTCGAATCTGTCTCTAGAATCAAACGAGCGTATGGCTGTGATCAAGGAATCCGAGAAGAAAAAATCCCTGGGAACTGCTTCCGGACAAGCGGGCAAAAATGCCGCGCGCCAGCTGGCAAAGGACGCGGCGACCGGGGAAACGGCGGGCGCGGGCAAGTCCTTGGACATGAAGGCCGCGACGAAGTTGTTGGTTTCCAAAGCGGCACCGCCCATCGAGAACCGGCCGGTCGCGCTCGCCCCGGTCGTGATCGATGCCGCCCAATCGAACATCGGGGAAGCAAAGGTTGGCGAGAGACCGTCCGCTTTGGTGGCTAAGCCGGCCAAGACCGGGAGTTCTCAACGGCAATCGTTTAGACCAGGGGAATTCGTGGTCTACCCGGCCCACGGCGTTGGCCAGATCGTCGCCGTCGAGGAGCAAGAGGTCGCCGGGTTCAAACTTGAGCTTTTTGTGATCAGCTTCATCAAGGACAAGATGATCCTGAAGGTGCCGACGCCAAAGGTAGTCAGTGTCGGCATGCGCAAGCTCGCTGATGCCTCCGCCGTCAAGACGGCATTGGATACTTTGGCGGGACGGGCGCGCGTCAAGCGGACCATGTGGTCGCGCCGGGCGCAGGAATATGAGGCCAAGATCAACTCCGGCGATTTGAATGCGATCGCCGAAGTGGTGCGCGATCTTTACCGCTCCGATACGCAACCCGAGCAATCCTACTCCGAACGGCAACTCTACGAGGCCGCGCTCGATCGCATGACACGCGAAATCGTCGTCGTGCAAAAACTGACCGAGACGGAATCGTTGAAAGTGATCGAAGCGCAATTGCAAAAAGGCCCCCGCCGCGGCAAGGCCGAGGAAATCGATGCCGAGGAAGCCGAAATCGAGGAAGCAGCCTGAGCCCTTCACCTTGAGCATGCTCGGAAAAAGTTGACCGACTTTTTCGATTTCGACATGCTCCAACGCTTAAATCTGAGCAATGGACAAAAGCCCGGCAAAATGCCGGGCTTTTTTTTGACTTAAATAAGTCTTTTGATGCGTCCAATTTGTATTAGTCTGGCGGGTGTTCTGGACCCGGGAGCTTGGCAAGGCGCCCTTGAAACGGCGTCGGTTATCTCCATATCGGAGGATAAAGAGCGAACATCCGCGGGATGCCGTCGAGGGTCCCGCCACGAAGGCCGGAAGGCTTCGCGCGGTTGGCACTATTGAAGTTACTTTCTCCCGGGTCGCCGGATGCCGGGAAAGAAAAAAGCCGGTCATCGAGAAAGGCCAGCGATATAGAGCACAACGGACGGTTCGCTACGGGAGCGGATCATTTTTAGATCGCTCGTTTAGGAGATGTTCCGATGTTGAATGCAGATAATTCCGAATCCCGGCCCCTCATGACCAATGAGCAGCTGGCAAGTCTTGGCGGCGGCCGCGTCGCCTATGTGAAACCGATTCGCTCGGAAGATTTGAGCCGACTTTTTCCCGCCGCACCCGCGGTCCAGCCCGGACTTCAACTCTTTGCCTTGCTCGGTGCCGACGGCACGCCGATTATCGTGACCGACTCGCGCGACGCCGCCGTTGCCAATGCCATGCAGAACGAACTCGAGATGGTGAGCCTGCACTAATCTTGAGCTGGTGTTGACCCTTCGCGGCAAATGTGCCGCGGGGCAACGCCTCCCAGGTCGCGTGCATCGTTTGGCTCAGACCGGCCTGGTTCAGATCGTGAAGTCAGCGCCCACGCCTTTTTCATCGCACAGTTTGAGGTCTTCCGCGCGGCGGCAAATATCGTCTACGGTTATGGTTTCGAGCTTATCCAGAAAAACCTTGCCGGCGGCTTCGACGATCGGCGCGACCACCTGCCTCACAAGCCGGCAGTCCGGCGCCTCGTCCGGATCCCCATGGGCTTCGCTCGATACAGCGCGTAGAATTGATGCCGCAGTGATCCGGCGGCGTTCGCGCGCCAATTCATAACCGCCGCGCGGACCGCGAACCCCTTTCAAAATATTGGCGTGAACGAGGTCCTGCAGCAAGGATTCGAGGCGCCGTGGCGGCAGTTCGAGCCGCGCCGCCAGAGCCTTCGCGGCAACCGGGGTTGGGCGCGCATGGATCGCTATATCGACGACAGCGGCGAGCGCGAGCTGGCCGCGGCGGGAGAGGAGAATCACTGGGGCTCCTCCCGGCCGGTCATTCTCCCGGTCGATCCAAATCCATTGGATTCCCGCGCGGTTGCGGTCAATTCCCCGGTTTCGACGAGAACCGCCCTTGCGCAGGGCGCAACGACGAGTTGGGCGATCCGCGCGCCCCTGACAATCTCGAAAGGCTCATCGCCGAGATTAATCAGCAGCACGCCGACTTCGCCGCGATAATCGGAATCGATCGTTCCCGGCGCGTTGAGCACGGTGATGCCGTGATCGCGCGCGAGCCCGGACCGCGGCCGCACCTGGGCTTCGTGATCGTGCGGAATATCGAGCGCGATGCCGGTTGGAACCAAATACCGGCCGCCGGGTTCGAGCACGATTTTCGAGCCGTGAGGCAGGGCGGCGAGGAGATCGATCCCAGCCGCTCCCGGGGTCTGATAGGCGGGCAGGGGCAGGCCTTCGCCATGCGGCAAGCGTTGCACTCCGATTCGGACAGTTTCCGCGCGAGGGTTCACCGGCTGGTCCCGCCGAGCATGGCGGCAAGCTTTGCGACGAGGCGGACCGCGACGTCCTGCTTGCTCATCAATGGGAAGCTGTCCTTGCCCTGCTTTGTCAAAATCACCACTTTGTTGCTCTCGCCACCGAAGACGCCAGCCTCGCTGACGTCATTAGCGACAATCATATCGCAATTTTTGGCAATCAGCTTGGCGTATGCGTTTTCTTCGAGCTTTTCGCTTTCGGCCGCGAAGCCCAGGACCAGAGCCGGGCGGTCCTTCGAACGCTGCCCAATCGCCGCCAAAATATCCGGATTTTCGACGAGTGTCAGAGAAGGCGTCTGTTTTTGGTCTTTCTTGATTTTTGTGTGAGCGGTCTCCGCCACCCGCCAATCGGCGACCGCGGCGACGCCAATGAAAATATCCGCGGGCAGCGCGGCCTCGGCTTCCCTCAACATATCCTGTGCGGTCTCGACATGAATTGTCTTGACGCCCAAAGGGTCGGCCAGCGCGACCGGCCCCGAAATCAGCACGACCTCGGCACCGGCGGCGGCGGCGGCGGCGGCAATCGCATGGCCCTGTTTGCCCGACGAGCGATTGGCGATATAGCGCACTGGGTCGATCGGCTCATGCGTCGGCCCCGAGGTCACCAGCACGCGCCGCCCGGAGAGCAGGCCCGCGGCCTCTTGATCGCGGACAAGCTCTGACGGCAATGGGATAAGTGTATCGTGCGTAAGAACGCGCTCGATCGCGGCAAGAATATCAGCGGGCTCGCTCATCCGGCCAGGCCCGTATTCGCCGCACGCCATCTCGCCTTGCTCTGGACCCACAAACACCACGCCATCTTTTTGTAAGAGCGAAATATTGCGTTGGGTGGCCGGATGCAGCCACATCCGTAGATTCATCGCGGGCGCGGCGAGGATTTTTTTGTCGGTGGCGAGCAGGAGGGTCGAAGCGAGATCGCCCGCCAGGCCATGCGCCATTTTGGTGAGAAGATCCGCTGTGGCAGGCGCGACAACGAGGAGATCCGCGTCGCGGGACAGTTCGATATGGCCCATGCCGGAGTCATCGGTGGGCGCGAAGAGATCGTCATACACTCGATTTCCGGTCAGGCTTTCAACCGAGAGCTTTGTGACAAACCGCTGTGCCGCCTCCGTCATGACCACGCGGACGAAGACTCCCCGCTCGCGCAAGCGGCGGATCAGTTCGAGCGCCTTATAGGCCGCGATGCCCCCACCGATGATCAGGAGAATGCGACTTTCCACACTCGCGGTCATGACGCCCGGACCTTGCGCATTTTGAAAGTAGTGCCTGCGGGTTGCCCCGCGCGGAAGGACTTTACTCCTTAAGCGTCAGAAAAGGCGAGGATTTCGGTTTACCCGATCCTCTACCTCATTCCGGACCCCGGTATCATTTCCTGAGGCGCAGTATCAAGCGAAGCAAGGAATTACAGCGGGACTGCGCGAGTGGCGCTATCCCCGCGCAGCAAATCTGCGTCGCACCTTAGCTCGCCTCTACCCCCTTCGCGGCGGCGTCGAGGAGGTCGGCGATTTTGGTGATCTGCTCGGCGCTTAGCGGGCCTTGCGACAGGCGCAGCCGCAGGGCGAGCTTCAGATTTTCCATCGCGCGCAAGATTTGCGGCGCCGGGCCGCCGCCGTGGCGCGCGTTGATCTCCGCGATGCGGCCGAAAATCGCCTCGATCAGCCCACGATTGCGCTCCAGCACCGTCTCGCCTTCCGGCGTAATCGCATACCGTTTTCGAGCGCCATCTGTCGACTCGACGCGAATGAGTCCTTGCTCCTCAAGCAGCGTCAAGGCTGGATAGACGATGCCGGGGCTCGGCGCATAAGCGCCTCCCAGACGGTCCTCGATGGCCTTGATGATCTCATAGCCATGCGAAGGCTTTTCGCTGATCAGTTTCAGGATGACGAGGCGGACATCGCCCTGATCGAACATCCGCCGGCGGTGTCCGAAGAGACCGAAATGCCGGTGCATCCGGCCGCCGCCGCCGGCCGCCCCTTCGCCTTGCGCGCAAGATTGTGAATAGCGGTGAAAATGCATGGGACACTCCTTGTTTGGCTATCTTAGATATATCTGAGATAGATATATCTCGATATAGTCGACACAAGTCCCCCAAGAAATTATTTTTTGCGCCAAGCCGGCCTGCAAAGAGGTTCCGCAAGGCAGAAAAAACCCTGCGTCCAAATTCCGCCAAAGAAAGTCCGTGACCGTGACATATCTGTCATATCGCGGGTCATATTTATCCTTTACAAAAAGAGAATCCCGCTAACCCATTTTCAATTTGGTCCCATCATGTTTTTTCTCACCCGCCGCAAGATGATCGCCGGAGTTTCCGCTTCCGCCGCCGCTTCCGTCGCCGGATGCGTGAGCTCCGACCCCAATGCCAGTATCAATGCCGCCGCAATAGCGCCTGCATCGCCGCCCCCTGACCACCCCGCCGCAGTGGCGGATACCGTCGAGCCGAATCACAATGCGGTCTATGCTGAGGTTAAGGACGGTGAGTTCATCGTCCCCGCCGTCCAATTGTCTCAGATCAATTCGGCGTTTCTCCGCACGAATGTCGCCTACGCGACCACGGAAGCCCCAGGCACGATCGTGATCGATCCCGCCAATCACTATCTCTACCATGTGGAAAGTGGCGGCCGCGCAACCCGCTATGGTGTCGGGGTCGGACGCCAAGGATTCGTCTGGTACGGGGATGCAACGATCAAGAGCAAGCAGGAATGGCCGGACTGGTATCCGCCCAAGGAAATGATGGATCGCCGGCCGGACCTCAAGCATTCAATGGTTGCGCTGCGAAGCGGGGAGGGCATGCACGGCGGCCCCGCAAACCCGCTCGGCGCCCGCGCCATGTATCTCTGGCAAGGGAACCACGATACATATTTTCGCATCCATGGCACCAATGAGCCCTGGACGATTGGGTCGAGCCAATCCTCGGGCTGCATTCGCATGATCAACCAGGATGCGATGGACCTCTACCAGAAGACGCCGGTCGGCACACGGGTTGTGGTGCTCCCGTCTCCGGGAGCGCAGCCGGCCAAGGTCGCGCACGTCTGAGGCTTGCGTGCCAAAGGTCCCGTTATCTTTGGCAGCCTCCGCAATAAAAAGTGGCGCGGCCCGATTGGGTGATGCGCCTCACTTTGCCTCCGCATCGCGTGCAAGGCTCGTTGTCACGGCCATAGACGCGAAAACTATGCTGGAAATAGCCGAGCGCGCCATCGGTTTGCCGATGGTCGCGTAACGACGATCCGCCCGCCGCCACCGCCTCGTTGAGGACATCGCGAATGACGCGCGCAAGAAGCGTTGCGCGCTTGTTTGGGCCGCCGTCCTTGCGCGCAAGGCTTGCGGCGGGTCGCCGGGGCGACAGTCCTGCCCGGTGCAAAGCCTCGCAGACATAAATATTGCCGAGCCCCGCAATCAAGGTCTGATCGAGAAGCACGGATTTGAGCGGCGCCGTCCGCCCCGCAAAAAGCCTAGCCAGGGTGGCACCATCGAGTTCCTCGCCGAGCGGCTCAATTCCGATGTTTTTGAACAGCGGATGTGCGGCGAATTCCGGACGTGGAATCAACTGCATGAAACCGAAACGGCGAGGATCGTTGTAAACGATGCGGGTGCCATTCGAGAGTTCGAAGGCGACATGATCATGCGCGGAATTTTTTGGCCTGGCGCCAAGCAACGGCGCGCCATGCGTGAGGCCCCCGGCCTTCTCAATGCGGAAAGATCCCGACATGCCGAGATGCATGATGAGGAGCTCGGCGCCGTCGAGATCGGCGATGAGATATTTGGCGCGGCGCCGGAGCCCTTCGACGCGGCGGTCGGTGAGGCGCTCAGTGAAACGTTCCGGAAACGGAAACCGCAGATCCGGCCGCCGCAGGTCGATGGCGGCAAACCGCTCTCCGACCATGGCAGGTTCGAGCCCGCGACGGACCGTTTCGACTTCGGGCAGTTCCGGCACCTTTGGCATCCTTATTTTGGCTATGCCAATTGCGGCCCAATTGCCTTTCCGGTCAAACGAAATACAAGAAACTCACTGCCGCATCGCCGATGTCGGTGCGCAACGGCACAAAATGAATGTCTGTTGCAATGCAAAATCATACTCCAGCGCAGG
>Ga0187871_10004337_pt1 | contig 10674 bp, 9 predicted proteins | sample June2016WEW_16_1_FD_132988 | JGI IMG/M metagenome (GOLD analysis project Ga0187871, IMG submission 132988) | Peatland microbial communities from SPRUCE experiment site at the Marcell Experimental Forest, Minnesota, USA - June2016WEW_16_10 | ecosystem: Environmental > Terrestrial > Soil >...
CTCCTTTGCGGATAGCGTCGTTGGGCGACCTCAAACTCGAAAGCGGCGAAACGATCCGTGATTGCAGGATTGGCTATCGCACCTTCGGAACGCTCAACTCCGGCAAAACGAACGCAGTGCTGTTTCCGACGTGGTTCTCCGGGCGCAGCGGCGATCTGGCACAGTTCATGTCCGCTGACGGCTTAGTGGACCCTGCGCGCTACTATGCGATAGCGGTGGACGCGCTCGGCGACGGCGTCTCATCGTCCCCCTCCAACAGCACCGCGCAGCCGCGCATGCGCTTCCCGAAGTTCACCGTCGCCGACATGGTGAGCGCGGAGTACCGGCTGGTTCATGACGTTCTCGGCATTCCTCATTTGCACGCCGTGATGGGCATTTCCATGGGCGGGATGCAGACCTTCCAATGGGTCCTCTCCTATCCGGACTTCATGGACAAAGCCGTGCCCATTGTAGGATCGCCGCGCCTGACCGCAACCGACCTGCTGCTGTGGACCAGCGAAGCCGACGCAATCACCGAAAGTGCGGGGTGGAACGGAGGTACCTATCAGCATGGCCCACCGCTGCTCGCTGTAGGTGAGATGCACGCTTTCGCATTAACCACACCGTCCTATCGGGCACGTTCGACGCCGCGGGCGGAATTCCCGGCGTTTCTGAAAGAGATCGACAATGCGCCGCTGGGACGCATGGACGCAAACGATTGGCTGCGGCAGTTGCAGGCTATGATTGCGATCGACGGGGCGAAGCCTTATGGAGAATCGCTGTCGCGCGCGGCTCACGCAGTGAAGGCGAAGATGCTCATCGTGGCAGCGAAGCAGGATCACATGGTGAATCCATCGCCCGCTCTCGAGTTTGCCGCAGCCATTGGAGCACCCACCATTGTGCTGGAGAGCGACTGTGGTCACGAGTCGCCGGGTTGCGAATCGGCCTCGCTGAATCCGCGGGTGCGCGCTTTTCTCGACCAATAGAAATAGAACGGAACGCCCGAGGCCATCAAGCCGAGACCCACAAACGCCTGCAGAGGACCCGTCCGGAACGTATTGAACAACAGCCACGCGGTGACCAGCAGAAACAGGACGGGCACCACGGGATAGCCCCACGTTCGGTAAGGCCGCGGGGCGTCGGGCATGGTGCGGCGAAGAACGAAGACCGCGGCGATGGTCATTCCGTAGAGTACCCACGAAGCGAACATCACACAGTCGGTGAGCAGATCATAGGAACCCGATAGCGCGAGCGCGCTGGCCCAGACGCCCTGGGCGATCAGCGCATTGCGAGGCACGCGCGAATGCGGCGTAATTACGGCCAGGCGGCGGAAGAACAGACCGTCCTGCGCCATGGCGAACGGAACCCGCGCATTCGCGAGGACCGAGGAATGGAGCGCGCCCACAGAAGACGCCAGCAGCGCGATTGCGATCAGGCCCACCGCGGCGCTTCCCACGAAACGCCGAGCTACTTCCGTGGCCACGGAGGAAGTCAAGGGGACACTGGCAATCTGAGCCGGGGTCAGCACATAAAAGTAGGCGACATTGACGAATACATAGAGCACGCCGACCACGAGCATCGCGCCAATGAACGCCAGCGGAAGTGTTCGGTGCGGGTTGCGGACCTCACCCGAGAGCGGCGCTACGTTGTCCCAGCCGTCGTAGGCCCAGAGAGCACCCAGCATGGCCGCGCCAAAACCAGCCAGTCCTCCGCGAGCGGCTGTGGAGACGCCCTCGCATGTGCCCGCCACCGCATTCATCGCAAAATGCCCCCAGTTCCCATAGGCAAGTGTCATCGCGCCGATTCCGATGGCCGCCAGCAGCGCGAGTTTGATTCCGGTGAGGACGGAGGATGCCTTGCCACTGGTGGAGACGCTGGCGCAATTCACAGCGGTGATCGTAACAATCCAAACGAGCGCCACCAGTTGCAACAGGCCGAACGGGATCACATAGCCGAAGAGCGAGGCCGTGAAGAAGGTATGGCTCAGCGCGCCGCCAGTGACGATGTTCAGGAAGATCGCCGATCCAATGGCCAGGGCGGCCTGGGAGCCCGTGCGCGCCACGAAGAAAATTGCCCAGCCATACAGGAAGCCGAAGGGCCGTCCGTAAGCGGTCCGCAGAAAGACATATTCGCCGCCCGCGCGCGGCATCATCGCAGCCAGTTCCGCCAGTGTGAGGGCTCCCGCGAGCGCGAGCAGACCGGCCACCACCCACACGGCCAGCACCAGCCCAGGGCTGCCCACATTGCAGGTCATCACGCGAGTCTTGAGAAAAATGCCCGTGCCAATCATGTTGGCGATGTTGATGGACGTAGCGGCGGTGAGCGAGAGTCCGCGCACCAGTGTGCGAGGTGTTTCCGGCGCGCTCATGCGGGCTCCCGTTCCTTCATCACGAACGACGAAGCGAGGCCCACCGCGAATGTGCCGATGGTTCCGATGGGCACCCACCACGTAAATGCGATGCTGGTGCCGAGCTTGATGTACAGCATGAGCAGCAGACCGAAGATCATGGCCACCATCGCCGAGTTCTGTCCAACGCGGCGGGTGAGCAGTCCGAGGAAGAAAACGCCCAGCAGGCTTCCGTACAGCACCGACGCGATGGAGAGACCCGCTTCCAGCACCGATCCCCAATGGCGCGCAATCAGGCCGATAGCGAACAGAATGACACCCCATGCGACCGTTGCCCATCGCGCGAGCTTCAGGAAGTGCGCATCGCTGCGGTCCGCGCCCCTGAACATCGGCCGGTAGAAATCCATGATGGATGTAGAGGCCAGCGCGTTGAGTGCCGCGCTCAGGTTCGACATTCCCGCCGCGAGAATCGCCGCGATCACAAGGCCCGCCACGCCCGGCGGAAGATTGTTCCAGATGAACGCGGGATAGATGGTGTCAATCGGCTTCGGCGCGGCAAGGTGCTGATCACCGTAGTGTACAAAGAGCATTGCGCCAATTAGCAGGAACAAAGCGAACTGGAAGAAGATCACCAGCCAGCTTGAGTACAACGCTTTCCGCGCATCGCGCTCGCTTGGCGCCGCGAGATATCGCTGCACCAGGAGCTGTTCGGTGCCGTGGCTGGCAGTGGTCAGAAAGCATCCGCCAATGACGCCGGCCCAGAAGCTGTAATTGCGCGCGAAAAACTCTGACGTGAAGCTGAAGCGGAAATCGAACACGCGGAACTTGTCCGCGGCCCCGGCTACGGCGACCACATGCGCCCATCCGCCGGGAATCTGCCTCAGGATAATCGCGAAGCTGAGGAGCGCGCCGCCCACGTAGAGAAACATCTGCACGACGTCGGTCCAGATAACCGCGCTCATTCCGCCCTCGAACGTGTAGAACAATGTAAGCGCGAGAATCAACAGGATGGACCCGGCCTCGGCCCATCCGCCAACGCCGAAGCGTTGGTACACCGGCGCGAGCACAACTCCAATGACGATTGAAAGCGCGAACGCCCGAACGCCCTCCGCCAGCGCTCGCAGAATCAGGAATGTTCCCGCGGTCAAGCGGCGCATGCGTTCACCGAATCGCCGGCGCATCAACTCGTAGGCGGTGAACATCTCGCCACGAAAGTAGTGCGGCAGGAAGAGAGTGGAGATGACCACGCGCGCGAGCAGATATCCGAACACCACCTGAAGGAATCCGAAATTGCCGCCGAACGAAAGCGCGGGTGTGCCGATCACCGTGAGGGTGCTGGTTTCTGCCGACACGATGGAGAAGGCTATGGCCCACCACGGCGCGGTGCGGCCGCCCAGGAAATAATCGCGCAAACTGCGCTGGGAATGGCGGAATCGCGCTCCGAACCACGTGATGCCAGCCAGATATGCGAGTATGACGGCAAGGTCCACCAGGTGGGGGGTCGTCACACGACGCGATAATAACATACGGTGATGCTTCGGCTTTTGCTAACCTGCGCCGTTGTTCTGGTCTCGGCGATTGCCGCGCAGACACCACCAGTTGCGCCCTCTCCTGTTGCTCCCTCGGAAGCCCCGCCCGCTGCCGCCGCGCAGGATCGCATGCTGGACGCGATGGAGAAGTATGGCGCGCGGTATGTGGCCAGCCTTCCCAACTTTCTATGCGTGCAGGTGACGCATCAGTTCGAGGCGCGATACAGTTCGAATCGCTGGCATAAAGGCGACACGCTGACGTCACGTCTCAGTTTTCGCGACGGCGAAGAGAAGCGCACGCTCGATCTGGTGAATGGTAAGCCGGCCGATCCGTCGAAGCGGCACTGGCACGCGCCCCTCACCACCGAAGGAGAGTTCGGAACTCTGCTCAGCCGTATCGTGGATCCGTACACCGATGCATCGTTCACGTGGGACCGTTGGGAAACTGTCCGCGGCAAGCGCCTGGCGGTTTTCAATTACACGGTGGACAAGGACCACTCCACCCTGAAAATGCAGCTCAGCGACGTAGCGCAGGCGGTGCTCCCATACCACGGCTCAATGTTCGTCGATCCCGACACAGGCGCGGTGTGGCGAATCACGGACGCCGCCGATTCGGACATCCCCCCACAACTGCAAATGCGGCAAATCTCAACCGTGATCGATTATGCCGAGACGCAGATTGGCGGCAAGACGTATCTCCTACCCGCGACGGCGAGTGTCGCGGTGGTGAGCTTTGCTGGCGACGTTCGCAACGATCTTGAGTTTCAGGATTACCGGAAATTCGAGGCGGATTCGGTGATTAAGTTCGGAGACGCCACGGGCGAACAACACTGATTCACTCGAAGAGGGCGAGTTGGCGCTTTGGCGGCCTTGTGTCGAATACCCTGCGGCCATCAAGCGATGGCGAAATTGCACGCTCATGCGCCATTACGGCATCGAAATTCGCTTCCGGCTCGCATCGCGCTTCAATACCTCGCACGAAACGGTCAAGCCGTTTCATGCCATCCATCTTGTCGGAATCACCGAGCTTCGCGGCGTCGAGCGAGCGGCGCAGGACGCTGAGAGACTCGTCGTAGGTCTTCAACGGTACGGGAAACGGATGACCATCCTTGCCGCCATGGGCGAAGGAAAATCGTGCAGGATCGGAGAACCGCGTCGGCGTTCCGTGCACCACTTCGGCAACAAGCGCGAGCGATTGCAGTGTACGCGGGCCGAGGTTTTCCAACAGCAACAGCGATGCGAAGTCGCGCAGCTCGCGTTCCCAGGAAACAGCCAGCACCGCGCCGAGCCGCTTTAGATCGACATTTTCCGCGCGAACATCGTGATGGCGCGGCATCGTGCAGATGCGGCGAGCGTCGGCGAGCGTTCGTTCGGGGTCCTGCTGAGAGATGCTGAGCAGAGCGTCCTGCGCGGGCCGGGCGTGACAGTCGACGAGATTCATGATGAAGCCCTCATGCCTGCCGACGATGCCGGTGTGCGGCTCTGACGTGAAGTCGCGCACCGACGCCGAGTGCCAGTGATAGCGCCGGGCCAGTCCGGTGGCGTCGTTGAGGCCCTGTTGCACCACGGCCCATTCGCCTGCGGCGCTGACGATGAACGTGTGCAGGTAAATCTGGAAACCATCGGCGATCGCATTGTTGTCCACGCGTGCAGTGAGGCGGCTGGTGCGCACCAGGGCTTCCCCGTCCAGACCTCGCGCTTCCGCCACGGCGCGAAGCTCAGTGGGAGTGTTTCGCGAATGCCGGCCGCGTCCGCCACAAATATGAATGCCGAGTTCATGCGCCCGCGGATTCAGCCCGCGCTTCAAAGCGCCCAGCACAGACGTGGTGATGCCGGACGAGTGCCAGTCCATTCCCATCACGGAGCCGAGCGCCTGAAACCAGAACGGGTCGCTGAGGCGCGAGAGCAACTCCGCCGGGCCGTAGTGATAGAGAATAGCCTCGCTGATGGCCGTTCCCAGGCGCGTCATGCGCTCGGCAAGCCACGCGGGTACGCGGCCACCATGCAACGGGAGATCGGCAAATCCGGAACGCTTCACTGCCTACGGCTATTGTATCGGCGCGATGCGCTCCACTGCCTGAATCTGAATCTGCACCGTGTCGTCCACGCGCAGGATGAACGTGTTCGGCTCTTTATGTCCCATTTCTGGTAAGGCATTGGAAATTGGGGACTCCCTTACAGAAGCATTCGCCAGGCCAGATCGAGGCTCGCCGCGGCGAAGTTTAGCGAAGGCAATTGCCCGACGTGCATCGCCAGCAATCGGGCGAAGATCTGCGGCCGCGTTGCAAAGACGCGCATGGCACGACTTTCGACCGAAGGCCAGCGGTCCATGGTGAGCATGAAGTCGGACATGAAGGCAGGGCGTCGCAGGATGCGCCGATGAGCCGCGGAATACTCGCGGAGGTCATCGCGCTCAAGGGCGTCGACAAGAGCGAGGGCATGTTGAAATGCGAGCGAGAGGCCTGAGCCGCTGATCGCATCGACCGAACCCGAGGCGTCGCCAACCAGCGCCACGCGATCCCGAGATACCGCGCGAAGCCGCCGTGTAGCCGTCTCGCCGCCACGCTCAGTGGACACTGGAGTCGCCTGAGCCAGCAGCGACTTCAACGACGGACATGCACGAAGCGCCTCGTCCAGCCGCAGATGCGAATCCCGCGTGAGGAGTGCCACGCAGATCTCCTCGGGTGCAACCGGCGTTACATAAATCTGAAAACCCCGTCCCCAGTAGATTTCGAGGTGGTCGCCCCAGGGCGGCAGGCGATAGTGGCGGCGAAAACCAAACCGGCGCGAGTCACGGGAGAACGAATCCAGCCCGGCCCATCGCCGCACCTGCGAGCCGCCTCCATCCGCGCCGACGATCCATCGCGCGTGGGAGCTTTCGGGCTTGATCGTCTCGCCCCAGCGCAGATCCACGCCCGCACGCTCGGCTTGCTCCACCAGAGCTTGATGCAGCGTGGTGCGCCTCACGCCCAGACCGAACCCAGACGGAAAACCAGCAGTGGCCGAGACACCTTGAGATCCAATGAAGCGCACGCCGTGAAATGGAAACGACTCTTCCGCTGGAATCGATACGCCCAGCCGCGCCAGCGCCTCCAGCGCCTCGGGCATCAATCCTTCGCCACATGCTTTGTCGATCGGCGGCCTGCGCCCCTCGATCACCGCAACCCGAAACCCGCGCCGGCACGCGGCAATGGCCGTTGCAAGGCCTGCTGGTCCGCCTCCGGCAATCAGAATATCGGGGCTGCTCATGACTCGCTTTTACCAGCGGAGCAGCACCAGTTCCGAGCAGAAGCCCGGACCCATGGCGGCAAGCACGCTCCATGTGCCCGGTTCCGGCCGATGTTTCGTCATGATTTCTTCCAGCACGAAGAGCACAGAAGCGGAGGACAAATTGCCAGTTTTTCGCAGGCAGTCCCACGAGACCGTTAGCTCTTTCGGCTCGAGGCCCAGAGCCGCCTCCGCCGCTTCCAACACTTTGGGACCACCGGTGTGCAGAATCCAGCAGCCAATGTCCGCGCGTGTAAGATCGTGCTCAGCCAGGAACGCATCGGCATCGTGGCCCAGATGCTCGCGCACTACATCGGGCACCTCCGGCGAGAGCACAATGCCGAAGCCTTTTTCGGAAACGCTCCAACCCATCACGTCTCCGGTGTTCGGATAAAACGTGGAGCGCGTGTCGACGATCTTCGGTCCGGGTAAATCGCGCTCGGACCCGGCGATGAGGACCGCCGCCGCACCGTCGCCAAACAGCGCGCACGAAATCAGATTCGCCATCGAAAGGTCGTCACGTTGCCACGTGAGCGAGCACAACTCCACCGACAGCAGTACCGCCACCTGATCCGGATAGGCCTTCACATAATCGGCAGCCCGCGCGATCCCCGCCGCGCCGCCGACGCATCCAAGGCCGAATATCGGTACGCGGCGGATATTCGGGGAAAGCCCCATGCGGTTTATCAGACGCGCGTCGATGGATGGACTTGAAATACCAGTGATGGAAACGAAGATCAGCGCACCGATGTCATTAGTGCCCAGCCCAGCCCGCGTCAATGCGCGGCAGATGGCCTGATTGCCCAGTTCCTCGGCGGTCCTGATCCATACGTCGTTGGCCTGGCCCCAGGTTTCCAGCCCCGGATACTGTTCCATGGGCAATGACAGGTACCGCCCGTCAACGCCGACGTTGGCATGCAATAGTTCCACCAGGCGCGGGTTCTGGATGCGGTCTCCCCAATACATCTTCAACGCGGACCCAAGAACCTGCTGTGGATAGTAGTGCTCCGGAAGGGCGCTTGCGGCGCTCACGATCCTCATGCGTTCATTGTCCCGTCTCCACCCTTCGCCGCCGCCTCACGCAGACGGATATTCACTGTAATTTAGCAAGTTCTTCGCGATAGAGGCGGTTCTCCGGGTAGGCGCTGGCTAGAAACGTCAGCGTGCGCTTCGCCCGCGCGCTGTTGTTGTCGCGCAAATCCGCGACCGCGAGCAGAAGCTGCGCGTACGGTTTCAGGTATCTCCCTTTTCCGGCGGTTAACCGGAGATTGGCGATTCCGACATCCCTGTCCGTCTGTGCACCGCCCAAACGCAACAGCCAGCGAACGGGCGCTGGTTTCAGGCTCAACAAGTAATTCTCCACGCCGATTGCGAGATACGCGTCGTAGCATTCGGGATGCGCCGTCAGCAGCTTTCCCGCGATGCCTCTCCCCTGCTTCACTTCATCGAGCGACGCCAGATAGCGCTTCTCCACCATGGCCAGATAGTCGGCATGCAATCCGAGCCGCATCACCGTGGCGAGCAGCGCATCCTCGTCACCGGGCGAACGCGCCAGCGTACGGTCGGCCAGCGTTTGCCCCTTCGCGAGAGTGGCCTCGAAGCTGGCTTTGATGGCGGGATCGGGATCTAACCGGCTGAGGTGCAGAAAGCTGTCGTTGTCCACGAAGAATTCCGATTGCAGAACTCGCAAACGATCGAATTCGGAAAACAGGTAGGCCGCGCCGTCGGAGACGGGCCCCAGTGGATCTTCGGGATGCTGTTGCTCCCATTGCCGGAATGTCCGATGCGCGCCGTCGAACTGCAGATCGTACATCTGCTGGTAACCGGTGTCGAGCAGGGTAGAATCCGCGGCGAAACAGCGGAGGATGCCGGCGATAAGCCAGCAGAGCGGGAGGAATCTCATTCGCCAACCATAAACTTGCGACGGGCGCTGTGGGGTTCAGGTTACCACGCCTGTGATTCACTATGTTAGTAATGCACAGTCACGTGGAGTTTACGCTCGACTACCTGATGCCGTATATCGTCATCGGTGCGCGAATTGCCGTTATTCTGCTGCTGGCGTGGATGGGTACCCTGGCGGCCCATCGCGGCGTGAAGACGTTGCGAATCCAAACCGAACGCCGGGCACAAAGCGGCGGCTCGACAGACGGCGAGACTCAAAAGCGCGTCAACACAATGACGCGTGTCACCGGCAGCGCGCTTGGCATCCTTATTTGGACGGCCGCATTCGTCATGGTGCTGCATGAGCTGAACTTCAACGTGGAGCCGCTGATCGCCGGCGCGGGGGTCGCGGGCGTCGCTATTGGCTTCGGCGCACAAAGCCTGATCAAAGACGTGCTCAACGGCATGTTTCTGCTGATCGAGAATCAGTTACGCATTAACGATGTCGCGACCATCGATGGGACCAGCGGCCTGGTGGAGGAGATCAACCTTCGCACCACCGTGCTGCGCAGCGAGGATGGCGCGGTTCACGTGATTCCCAACGGATCGATTCAGAAGCTTTCGAACCTGACTCGCGATTTTTCTTATGCCGTATTCAATGTCACGGTGGACTACGGACAGGATCTCGACAATGCAATGAAAGTGGTGAACGAGCTTGGAACTGAGCTGCGCGCAGAGGAGCCCTGGTCGCAGACCATTCTCGATCCTCTCGAAATGCTGGGCGTCGACCGCCTCGCCGACTCCGGCGCGGTGATCAAGTTCCGCCTGCGCACGTTGCCGATGAAACAATGGACGATCGCACGCGAGATGAATCGGCGTCTGAAGCGCCGATTTGAGGAGGCCGGCGTAGAACTGGCTTTCCCGTCGCAGACTTTGTATCTCGCGCCTGAGGCGCCCGCCGATCTGCGGGAACAATTGCGAACCGCGGTGCGGGAAGTGCTCGCGGAGCGGACGCGCCCAAAGAATCCAGCTGCCGGAGACTCCTGAGACACGTGAGTCCGATTTATTGCTGCCCTTGCCGCGCAAGGGCCTCAGCGGCCTCCACGCGCGTGCTGATGGCCGCCAGCAGCCGACCCATTTCCTGCGCCTGAACGGGGCGGGACAGCGTGAACGTGCTGCTTCCCCTGGCCACTCGGGCCAGTTCCGGGCTCATGGGTTCGGCGATCAGCACAAAGGCAGTGGTGCGATGCTGCACTTTCTCGAACAGATCCATCCACGTGAGGTTCGGCAAGTGCGTGCCACAGAGAATCAAATCAAAACGCAGCCGCTCGGCGATATCTGCGGCCTGTTCGGCGCTGGTCACCGGAACCACTCGATGTCCATGGTCGGTGATCAGCCGCAGAACCACCGCCTGTTGCCTGGGATCCGGGTCGACCAACAGGGCGGTGAGCTTCCGCGAATTCGGCTCGGTGACCGCCGGAAGCGGGGCCAGCACGGCGGTTTCCATTTGCCCACATGGCAGCTCGATTTCGAAGCGGGATTGCGTGGACAGCAGCCGCGCCACGCGCACCTCGCCACCGTGATTACGGATAACGTTGCGGCAAACGCCGAGGCTCAGCGGCCCGGCTCCGGAGTTGTTTTCGAATACGTCCGGCTCCAGCAGCTCCGGCA
>Ga0187871_10004338_pt1 | contig 10673 bp, 10 predicted proteins | sample June2016WEW_16_1_FD_132988 | JGI IMG/M metagenome (GOLD analysis project Ga0187871, IMG submission 132988) | Peatland microbial communities from SPRUCE experiment site at the Marcell Experimental Forest, Minnesota, USA - June2016WEW_16_10 | ecosystem: Environmental > Terrestrial > Soil >...
ATCCGCGCCGCGAGGCCGACGCGCTGCCTCGGCGCTCGCCCGCGCGGGGTTTCCGGTCGTCAGGGAGCTGCGGCGGCGCGGGCGATGATCCCCGTCATCTCCTCGGCGTCGAATGCTCGCATCGTCGTGGTGCGGACACTGCCGAGCGCGCCGACCTGGAGCATGGCGGCCACCCCGGTTTCGTCGTCGGGAAACTCCGCCACCGTGACGATGTCGTATTCCCCGATCGCCCACAGCAGCTCGCGGGTCCTGCCCCCGTGACGCTCGACCAGCGCGGCGTAGTCCCGCGCCCGGTCAACTGTGTCGCGGTAATTCTTGATTCCCTGGTCGGTCCATTTGACCAGCGAGACATAGACAGGCATTTCCGGCTCCCCCCAGTGACCGTCAAAGAACCCGCCGTAATCGTGTAACGCCAGCGCGCGCTGGTCAAGGACCGGCCGGCGTCCCCGGACAGATCCCTATCGAATTCCTGACTCGCGGCGCGCTGCCGGAGCTCACCGGCCAGTTCGACGGGTCCAGTGAGGCCACAACCGGAGCGGGGCATGATGGATGCATGACCCAGGATCTCCCGCCCAGGGCAACAGACATCTTCCGTCATCTCACAGATCTTCGCTCGGGGACCTACGAAGGCGCCCGCCAGTGGCCGGAACGCGTACAGGTATTTCGCCGCGCCGTGAGCCTGCTTGATCCAGTTGTGCGGCGGGTCCTCGAGCAGACGAACGCGGCCTTCCTGCGCGGCAGTGGCACGATCCACCACCGGGCAGGCGACGACCGCGATGGCGGGGCCTACGCACACTGGGAACTGTCCTGGCCCGAGCAGCGACACGCCTCCGTCCGGCATGGCGGCCGCGTTGAGCCGGTACAGGTGATCGCCGTGTTCGGGCGCGGCAACACCCACCCGCACCTCCGTGGGGCAGTCGCCGGAATGTGGCCCTGCCAGGTGACCGAGGCGGCCGATGCCGAACGCCAGGAACCGATCCTGCGCGCGATCGTCGAGTGCGAGCTGCACGAGCGAATCTTCCAGGGCACCTGGCAGGTGGTCCCGGCATTCGCGGGTGAAGACGCTGAGGCGGCCAGCTGAGGGCGCCGGGCTGCGCCGCTTCCTGTGCCGCGCAGGCCCTGTGAGCAGTCGAGCGCCGGGTCCATGTGCCCGGAACCGCGCTTTCGCACCTCAGCCCGCAGCCGCGTGAACTAACGGATGCCTCGGACAGGTCTTGGCATGCAGGGCCGCGGCAGGCTGCCGCCCAGTGTTGCCCGCCCACCTAACCGTACGTGGGATGCTGCGGCCAGCCAGGCGGGGAATCCTCCCAGTCCTCCTGGCGTCCATACGGGGTGAGGTCGAGGATGTTGTTGACGAACAGGAGCCGGTCCACGCCCCGGGCGGTGGTGCAGTAGGTCCGGTAGACGTCCGCGCCGTCGCGCAGGAACACGCTGAGCATGAAGCCGCCACCTGCGCCGCAGTCGTCTGCGAACGTCGTGCCATGCGACGACGCGAACGGCACCGTCCAGCCCATCCGCGCCTTGTAGACCTCGATCTGGGCGAGCGGCATGTTCGACACTGTCGCCCAGCTGACCCCGCCGTCGGCCAGCGCGGCCAGGTCGACGACGTTGTTGGTGAAGTGGGTGCAGCCCGGGCAGTAGTCGTCCGGCCCGTTGTCCATGAACTGGTAGACCACGAGCTGTCGCTGTCCGGCGAACAAGTCGAGCAGGGTCTTCGAGCCAGCTGGCGTGCCGAACACGTACCTGTTGTTGTCGAACTTGACCATCGGGAGTCGGCGGCGGCGCGCGGCGAGCACGTCAAGCGCTCGAGTGGCCTCCTTCTCGCCCTTGAGCAACTCGTCGCGATCCTCCTGCCACTTCTCGGCTGAGACGATCTCCGGCTTATTGATCACCTTTACTCCTTCACAGTCGTCGACGTTCCCGCGATTGAAAGCACCTCGGACCAGCTGTGCTGTGCTTGGGCGGGGGTCGCTCACACACTGTCAGACGCCTCGGCCTGACGGGACTCATCGGTGCGACCTCCAGTCGTCCCAACCGATCCAGGAGGCGGCGGCGACGTGGCGTTCCCCGAGCCCGGGGTGGGCCAGGCCCCAGATGACCGGCCGCTGCGGGTGGCCCGGGGTTGGCGGGGTCGCCTTCGCCGTGCCAATTCTTTACTGCGCCCGCTGGGAGTGTCAGCCTGGACGGGTGATGCCGGCGATCAGGTAATGCACCACGCCCGCGGGTCGCATCGCTTTCTGCACCGAATTCAACCTCATCCACCAGCCACCCTGCTGCAATGACAACTGTTTCCACGTGTCACGAACCGTGGTCGAAGCACGGCGCCGACGAGCGCCCGTAGCCGCCTTATGCGCAGCAACCGATGAGCGCCTGGGAGACTGATTCACGGCACGGGCCCGCTGAAATTCCCGGGACAACAGCAGCCGACGCCCCCCAGCGGCTTGTCACTCTCTACGTAACTATCACTGCGCTGGGTAACGTCCCCCCACCGTGACCGGCGTCAGCGGCAAGTCTTCGGCCACCCGCGGCCACAAGGCTGGCATGGATTTCAAGCCGATTAAACGGGCCGCCAACTGGATCGTTTCAGCGGAGGCCGCGGATGTCGAGTTGACCGCCCTCATCAACCCTTGACGACGCTCGCCTGCCCCTTCTATCCTTTCAGTGATATTTCACCCCGTAGGCATGGGTGACATGCGGCCGAATCGGAGGTTCCGGTGACTATAGACAGCGGCGCCGGCGGGCCTAATCTGGCCGAGTCGGGGAAACAAGGATCCGGGCGGCAAACTGAGCGGCCTGCCGAGGGCCCGCATGTGGGCGAGTTCACCGCAGACGACGAATATGTCGGTACGCCGACAGCCCCGCCCGCGACGCACTGGTACGGGCGCCAGCCAACCATCGGCTTTCTGATGTTGCTGTACGTCGGCATCATCTGGTATGTGATCGGCATCCTGTTCGGCCCGCTGAGGTCCATTGAAACGATGGGCGGGCCGACCACCTTCTGGCTGCCGGTGCTGATAGTGATCGCCGCATGGTGGCACAACTGGCCAGGCTCGCTGATAAAAAATCGTCTCGGTGCCGGGCTGGCCAATACGGTCATCATGATCATCCTGATGTACATCCTCACCGGCGTCGGCCAGCTCATCGTAGAAGGACATCTCCAGATCCATTCGCTTTTCGAGTCTAATGGGCCCAACCCCACCTTCCCGTTCCTGATCCCGCTTGCGGCGACCATCTTCGTCTCGATGCTGCAGTTGACGTTCGTGTGCGCACGTTGGCCGTTCGACCGCATGAACAATATCGCGGCCGGGGCGTGCGCCTTCGTGCTGGTCTGGGTGGTCGGCGTGGTGGTCAACCTGACGCTTATCAACTGGGATAACATACCTGCGCCCGTACGGCATGCCATCGGCCTGCGGAACCCGGGCGGCCCGGTAAACGCCCTTGACCTCATCGCCTGGCTGGTCTCCATCGTCATCTTGCAGCTCATCTTCTTCCAGGTGCTCGACGGCTGGCCCTTCCGCAATTTCGAGAGGCAGAGCACCCAGCTGGTCGTCAGCAACGTCTTTGTCATCGGCGGTGGCTGGCTGATCTACCTTTTCGAGAAGGACGTGCTGCACTACCCCGTTCCGGTTATCGTCGCCATTGGCGGAGCTGTCGCGGTGGGTTGCAACATCAGCACGCTGGTGTTCGAGAGCTATCCGTTCCACCAGGAGAAGCCGTACCTCGCCCGGCTTGGCCTGGTGATGAACGTCGTCGGAATAGCGTTCGTGGCATTCATCGTAGTCAAGTCCGTCGGGCTGGCGGCTCAGTCAAAGTGGACGACGGTGCCCGTCGAACTCTATGTGGCGACTATTTGCCTCAACTTCATCGCTCCGGTGATCATCTTTATCTACCTCGTCTACGGCCGGTGGCCCTTCCAGCCACCCGCCCCGCCCGAGCCCGACGATGCCCTGGCGCAGTAGCCGGTTGGCGCCCGCCACAACAACGCTGGCAAGACCACGTGGCCCGGTCCGCCGGGCCACGTGGTCTTTGTCAGCCCTCGGCGTGCTCCAGCGCCCGCGACAAGCTGCTCACGGCCCGCCTGAGCAAGCCGAAGTTACGGCTAGCCGGGTAGGTGATCCTGGTCCTGACCTGCTGTTTTACCTGTCTGGTCGGGTTGTTGTAGGTACCTCAAGGTGAGCGGGTGCTTTTACGTGCTGCGCACGCAGGTTCCCGCCAGCCAGCTGGATGCGCCCGGCGTGGTCACCGCCCATAAGAACCTCAAGTGCGCCGAGCGCGATTTCCGCCACATCAAGGCTGACGACCGCCCGGCCTGGACGCGGGCGATGATGGGTGCCAGCAGCTTCTCGGTGGCGGCCAGCAGCTCGTCGCGGGTGCGGGCCCGGTCGGCGGCCAGGACCGGGTTGCGGCAGGCCGGTCAGCCGCTCGCCGGGGTAGTCGGGGCTGCTGATCTCGGCCAGGTTCTGCTGACCGGAAAGGGACAGCTGCAGCGGCCCGTTGTCGGCCATGAGCTTTCTGATCGCGGGCGCGCAGCGCGGTGACCCACCCGTAAGGATCGGGCCACTGAGACCGGCCCCGCAGCCCGGTGTTAGTGCGCAAAATCAGCAGTCAGCGAACCGGAAAGACCGAGGCCAGCCCCTTGCTGTGCCGTCATCCCGCTGGTTCAGGGCGCGGATCCGGGCGCTGGTGATCATGCCGCGGCCGCCGGCCTGACCATCTAGCTGCACCGCCCGCGCCGAGGGGGAAGGCCAGGCCGCACCGCGCTGCAAGCCACAACGCGGCAGCGGTACCGGCCACTCCCTCCACCGTGCTCCCGATCGAGCGGACCGCCCCGTCGACCGTGGCGCCAGAGCCAGGCAGCCGCCCGAGGTCGCGGATCATGAACTTGTTGCGACACGAGGTCGCACGTTGTGAGTGAGCTTGTCGAGGAGGTCGGCTTGATGCCGGGGACATAGCTACAGGTTTGTGTTCGACCTGTCCCCGCCGTGACGTGCGTGGCCGGTTCCTGACCGGCTGGGTGCGGAGCTCACGGGAAAGCCCAAGGGCCGCCGTTCCAGCCATGGCGGCCACAGGCGAGGGGAAGGACCGGAACAGGGCGACTGTCAGGGAACCCTTGCTGATGCCTCGTCACTGATACGCCCGGGCTGGGTCGCTGTACCGGGATGCCAGGGGCTGGCCGCTGAGAGGCGGCAGGCGGCGGCCGCGGACAGGTCGACGGCCAGCGAACACCGCCGTCCCCGGGGTATAGAGGGCGCCCGGCCCGGTCCGGGTCTCGTGCGTGCGGAACGTGGAAACCTCGTCAGGGTCCGCCCGGCAGGCGCGGGTATGCGCAGGCTGGGTGGTAGGCCGATCGTAAGTGGGGCGGAAGCCCCTGGCGGGACAGGGTGCCCAGGAAGCGAATGCCGGCGGCCGAAAGGCAGCAGGAAGACGGGGGTCGCAGCACCGGGATCTCCTCCCGGATGGCCCCTGCATAACTGGCCGGATACGGGCGGATGCCCGGGCCTGCAAGGGCGCTGACGTGGGCAGGTGAGCCTTTGAGGCGAAGCGGAAGCAGACGCTGGAACCGAAGGACAAGTTGGACACCTCGGTGAACGGACCTGAGGGCCTCCGACCGGCACGGCCGGTCTTCGAGGGCGACGCCTGGGAGCTTGTGGACTGGCGGCGCTGCGAGGAGGAGGTACGGCGGCTGCGACGCAGGATCTTCAAGGCGGTGAAGGACGGGGACCTGGCGGGAGCCAGGGACCTGCAGCAGTTGATGCTGCGGAGCCGGTTCAACGTTCTGGTGAGCGTGCGCCAGGTCACGCAGCGCAATGCGGGCCGCGGGACCGCGGGAATCGACGGGCTGGTCGCGCTGACCAGCCAGGCACGGGCCGAGGTGGCGGTGCAGGTGCACGCCACGATCGGCTCGCATCAGCCTTCCCCGGTCCGGCGGGTGTACGTGCCGAAAGCTCGTGATAAGACAAAAATGCGGCCGCTCGGAATTCCGGTTATTTTGGATCGGTGCCATCAGGCACGGGTGCGTAATGCGCTGGAGCCCGAGTGGGAGGCCCGGTTCGAGCCCCGATCATATGGGTTCCGGCCGGGCCGCGGCTGCCACGACGCGATAGAGTCTTTGTTCAGTACCCTGCGCGGGAAATCCGCGCGGATATGGACACTTGACGCTGACCTGGCAGGCGCGTTCGACAAGATCAGCCACGGGCACCTGCTGGAAACGATCGGCGGTTTCCCCGCGAGGGGGATGATCGCCGGGTGGCTTAAGGCAGGGGTTTTCGAGGCCGGGAAAGGGTTCGCGCCGACCGGGGAGGGAACTCCCCAGGGCGGTATTATCACGCCCTCAACGCAATAGATAACTTCTGCTTTGATGTCACGCTGAGCTACCGGCGGCTGGAACGGCCGAGGCGCGCGCGGTGACTGGCCTGCGGGAGCGTGACGGGTCAGCCGGCGGCGGGGTCCTGGCGTGCGCGGCGGCGTTCGGCTCCGGTGGTCCCCGACGCGCGGCCGCCCCGGGCGCGGTAGGCCCTCTGGCGGCACGCCGGAGAGCAGTAGGCCATCGGGCGGCCAGCGCCCGGAAGCGGACGTGGCAGCCGCTGACCGCATCCGGCGCACTCCCTCATGACGGATATCGTAACGCGCCACAGCCCGGAGTTCACGGGATCCGGGCTTGCCCGGATGAGGGAGCCGGGGCGTGTCACTGACCGTTCCCGACATTTCGGGTAGTACATTAATGGCATGTCTGGCCGTGATCGTGCTGGCGGCGGTGAGCACGCCGAGCGGATCAACGCGGCCGCGGAGCTGGCGGAGGCCGGCGTGCCGGCGGCGGAGGCCGCGCGGGCACTGGCCGGCCGGTTCGGGTGTTCCCTGCGGCAGGCGCGCCGGTATGCGGACCAGGCGGCGCGGTCGGGCCGCGTGCCCGTTCCCGAGGCAGCGACGGTCTTCACGGTCAAGGTGCCGGTGCGGCTGGCGGCTGCCGTCCGCGAGGATGCCGCAGCGTCGGGGCGCACGATCTCCGCCGTGGTGGCGCAGGCGCTGGAGGAGTTCTTGGAGCGGGGCCGCAGAAACCATCCCCGCAGGTGAGCGACCGGGCAGTCGGGACGGAACGCGTCTTCGGCCGTCACGCGGCCACGGAATTGTCCGTGGCCTACGCCATATTGGTGCCGCAGCGGCAGGCCCGCATCGTACGGCCTGGCCAGGAAGGACGGCCGCAGCATGACGAGCGCGGCGATCTACGCCCGGGTCTCCAGCGCCCGGCAGAAGAAGGACGAGACGATCGGGTCGCAGACCGCGGCGCTGCGCGAGCACGCCGCGCAGGCCCGGCTTGACGTCCCGGAAGAGTGGGTCTTCGAAGACGAGGGCCATTCGGGCGCGACGCTGGTCCGCCCGGCCCTGGAGGCGCTGCGTGACCTGGTCGCCCAGGGCTGCGTGGACGTGGTGCTGGTGTATTCCCCGGACCGGCTGGCCCGCAAGTTCGCCTATCAGGCGCTGCTGCTGGAGGAGTTCGCCCGGGCCGGGGTCCGGGCCGAGTTCGTCAAGGGCCCGCGCGGCGACAGCCCCGAAGACCAGCTGCTGGTCCAGTTCCAGGGCATGTTCGCCGAGTACGAGAAAGCCCAGCTGGCCGAGCGGTACCGGCGCGGCAAGACCTACCGCGCCCGCACCGGATCGGTCAACGTGCTGTCCGGCGCCCCGTTCGGCTACCGGTACGTCCGCAAGACCGACCTGGCCGGGGCTGCCTACGAGATCGCCGGGGACCAGGCGGCGCTGGTCGCGGAGATGTTCCGGCGCTACGCCGACGACGGCGCCTCCATCGCGGACCTGGCCCGCTGGCTCACCGGCCAGGGCGTGGCCACCCGGACCGGTAAGCACCGCTGGGACCGGTCAGTGATCTGGGCCATGCTGCGCAACCCCGCCTATGCCGGGAAGGCGGTATTCGGCAAGACCATGGCCACCAGCGGGACGCCGGGACTGAACCGCGTCGCCCGCCTGCAAGGACGCGCCACGCCGCGGGCAGTCAAGACCGTAGACAGGCCGCGGGAAGAGTGGCTCGAGATCCCGGTCCCGGCCATCGTGGACCAGGACACCTTCGCCCGGGTCCGGCAGCGGCTGGACGACAACAAGCGGTTCGCCGCCCGCAACACCAAGGTCCCGTCCCTGCTGCAGGGCCTGGCCGCCTGCTCGGCCTGCGGATACGGCTACTACCGGACCTCCGCCCGCACCACGAGCAGGAAGATCTACTATTACCGGTGCCTGGGCTCTGATGACTACCGCTACGAAGCCGGCCGGGTCTGCGGCAACCAGCCGGTCCGCGCCGACTACCTCGACACCGTCGTGTGGGACCACATCACCGCCCTGCTCGCCGACCCCGCCCTGATCCGCGCCGAGATCAGCAAGCGGCTCGAGCAGGCCCGCACCGGCGGCCCGGCGACCCGGCAGCGCAAGCGCCTCGAACTCGAGCTGGCCAAGGCCGCCACCTCGATCACCGTCATGATCGAGGCATTCTCCGAGCAGCTCCTGACCATCGACGAGCTGCGCGCCAAGATGCCGCACCTGCGCGCCCGCCAGGCGAACCTGCACGCCCAGATCGACGCGCTCGACTCCCAGACCGCCGACCGCGACGCCTACCTCAAGCTCGCCGATGACCTGGAAGGCTTCCTCGCCCAGCTGCGCGGCAACGCCGCCACCGCCACCGTCGAAGAACGCCAGCGCGTCCTGCGGCTGCTCGTCAAGGACATCCTTATCGGCCCCGAGAAGATCACCATCCGGCACCGCATTCCCGCCCCCGCAGGCGGCTCCGGCGCCCGGCAGCGCGACCCCGGACCCGATACGGAGGGTGACCATCGCCCAGGTTATCTATTGCGTTGGGGGCGTGAGAATCCCGCCCTGCGGCACTCCGGCGTTGTTATCGCGCAGCGTCCCGTCCTGGCCGAGGATCCCGGCCTTCAGGAACGCCTTGACGAGGGCCAGGACGCGCTTGTCCGCGATTCTCTTGCGCAGCCGGTCCATCAGGGCCGGGTGCGAGATCTCGTCGAAGCATGCCGTGATGTCGCCCTCGACGATCCACTCATATGAGCGGGCCGCCAGATACCGGGCCTCGGCGATCGCGTCATGAGCCCGCCGCCGGGGGCGGAAGCCGTAACTGCACGGCAGGAAACCCGCCTCCAGGATCGGCTCGAGCACCAGGGTCAAGGACGCCTGGACCACCCGGTCGGTGATGGTCGCGATCCCCAGGCGGCGCTGTTTGCCGCCTGGGGATCATCCGCTCCCGCACCGCTACCGGACGGAAACTGCGGTCCTTCAAACTCGCCCGCAGCTGGCCGAGGAACTCCCCGGCTCCCACGACGACCTCCACGTAGTAGGCGCTGTGCCCGTCCACGCCAGCCGTCTTGGCGCCCTTGTTGTGCCGCACCCGATCCCACGCCACAAGCAAGAACGCGGGATCGGCGACAAGGTTGAACACATCGTCGAACCGGCGATGAGGATCATCCCGGGCCCAACGGTGCAGCTTCGCCTGGATCTCCAGTACCCGGCGGCCCGCCTCATACGTGGCGGCCGCCAGCTCGTCGGTATTCACCAACGTCCTCCCGGCATTCCAGAAACTCCGCTACGGACTTACTGGCCCCCTTCGCCATGTACGTGCCTCTCGCACGCCCGGACTACTACGAGGCCTCCGCCCCACCCAGCGGCCCACAGCCGGCAACGAGCCTGCCCGCCACCAGACCGGCTGCCTGGCGCTAGGGCGACCGCGGATGGTTCCCACGTTCACCACAACATCGATCGGCCAGACCGGCGCTCAGCTATACCCCGGCAGCATCGCCACGCCTACGCCGTAGACCTTCAACGTGGCCTCCCCACCGTCTGCTGCACACGGCCTCGGAGTTGACCCCCGGCAAAACAACCGGCGGTCACGCACTGCGCCCCGGCCCCTATCCACCAGATTTGAGCCGGCACTCGTTACGAGGCTTCAACCACTGATTCACTCGCGTTACGCACACTGGCCTTGCTAGCCGAACCCGCACCGTCTGGCAGTACCAGCACGTCCCGGCATTGTCGGGGCTGCTTCCCGTCCTCCCCGGCGTTCCCCGGATCAGACTGCCCCCAGCTTCAATCAGGCCGCTACGACGACCCAAAAGGAAGGGCCTTTCACCCCTCTCGACATTCCGGCGCCTCGTGGCGCACACAGCAGCGAAGTACAGCAACCGGCCTGGATTCCGGAGGACTCATGGAGACGTCCTGAGACGGTGACCTGCACAGATGGACTGCGGTGGACGTGTTGCCGCTGTATGGCATGCAAGTGCCACTAGCGAACGACTATTTCCACGGCGCCGTCGAAGTACTCGGTGACCAGCAGGTACTCCCGCTCAGGGGTGATCTCCACGATGCCGTAGGGCCGGGCGACGGCGATCCCGACGTCCTGCAGCCCAGGGCATAGTCCTAGTACTCGGCCAGGCGCCGCACGGTCTGGAATGGGTGCTCGTCCTCCAGGGAGCCATAGAGGATCGTCCGCCACAGCTTGTACCAGCGGTCGGCGCGGACGTGGCCCTTGGTGTAGAGCTGTCGTGATTCACCCCCCGCCGGGGACGCCAGCGCCTGCGTGGCGTGATTATCTGGCATTAGCACCAGCGGAGCCACCGGTGGTGCGTACCGGCCAGCGAGCATCGCCCGCTGCGGCCCGGAGGGAGCGG
>Ga0187871_10004341_pt1 | contig 10672 bp, 6 predicted proteins | sample June2016WEW_16_1_FD_132988 | JGI IMG/M metagenome (GOLD analysis project Ga0187871, IMG submission 132988) | Peatland microbial communities from SPRUCE experiment site at the Marcell Experimental Forest, Minnesota, USA - June2016WEW_16_10 | ecosystem: Environmental > Terrestrial > Soil >...
GGGGTGGACGGGCTGTTCATGTGTACGGTGATGGCCGGCGTGCTGCTGGTGGTCATGGGCGCGACGGGGCTGGGCACGGCGGTGAAATTTATTCCGCGGCCGGTGGTGATTGGATTCACCAATGGGATTGCGGTGCTGATTGCCAGCACGCAGGTGAAGGATCTTTTCGGACTGCATCTGGATAAAGTTCCGGGTGTGTTCTGGCTACGAGTGGAGGCGCTGGCGGGGAACTTTCATACGTGGTCGTTTGAGGCGACCGCGCTCGCGGTGTTTACGCTGCTGACGCTGATCATTTGCCGCGGGCTGTCGTCGCGCATACCGGGACCGATTGTGGCTTTGGTGCTTGCCACGGCTGCGGTTTATTTTTTCCATATCCCTGTGGAAACAATTGGGACCAGGTTTGGAGGAATTCCGGGCGGACTGCCGCACTTGCAGATTCCGAAGTTTCGGACGGATTTGATTCACGGGTTGCTGGGACCGGCGTTTACGGTGGCGATGCTGGGCGCGATTGAATCGTTGATGTCGGCGGTAGTCGCGGATCGAATGAGTGGCGACCGGCACAATCCGAACGTGGAGTTGATTGGACAGGGCGTGGCTAATATTTTTTCGCCGCTGTTTGGGGGATTGCCGGCGACGGGGGCGATTGCGCGGACGGCGACGAATATTCGGTCGGGGGCGCAGACGCCGGTGGCGGGGATGATTCATGCGCTGACGCTGTTGTGCATTCTGTTGTTCGCGGCGCCGCTGGTCAGCTACGTGCCGATGGCCGCGCTGGCGGGGATTCTGATGGTGGTCGCCTACAACATGGGCGAGTGGCGGGAGATTCCGCAGCTGTTGAAGCTGACCAAGACCGACATCAGCATCTGGCTGGTGACTTTTGCGCTGACTGTGTTTGCCGACTTAACTGTCGCGGTGGAAGCAGGGATGATTCTGGCGGCGCTGCTGTTCATCAGCCGCGTGGCCGCGACTACCACGGTTTCGCAGGTGACTGACGACTACGTGGAAGACGGACGGGTACACATTCTGCAGGGCAAGGACATTCCGTATTTCTGCACCATCTTCCGCATTCACGGGCCGTTTCTGTTTGGGGCGACGGACAAGATGTCAGTAGTAACGGAAGATCTGCACACGCTGCCGCCAGTGGTGATTTTGCGTCTGCGGAATATGACTGCGCTCGACGCGACCGGGCTGTTTGCGATCGAAGAGACGGCCAAGCAACTGCACGCGAGCAAGCGGACGCTGATTCTGTGCGGGGCGCGGGAACAGCCGGCGCAGCTGATTCATCAGGCGGAGTTCGCGGAAGTGATTGGCAAGGAAAACATTTGCGACAACGTGCAGGATGCGCTGCAGCGGGCGGAGGAAGTTTTCGAAGGGCTCGATCGGAAATTTGTGGAGGCGAAGAGCTAGTTTCCTGACGGTGATTTGCGGCTGTGAAAGAAGTGGCGCTTGAGGTCGGGGTAGAACTCGGCGAACACGTTGAAGATGCTGTTGGTGCTGAGATTGACTGCCCAGTTGGTTGAGACGGAGCGCAGGGTGCGGTCCCGCGCCGGATAGTAGCTGGTTGAGATGCCGCAGGAAATCAACTGGCCGACCGTTTCGGAAGTATTGAATCCCGCCGTGCCGTTATCCCTTTGCGTTACAAATGTGCGGCTGACGGCATACCACGCGCGGGCCACGGCTGATCCTCGACCGCGACGGAAGTAGCGCGGGTCTTCCTGCAGGATCGAAGGCAGAAAACCGTAGATCAGAATGCTGCCGGTGATTTGATCGAGTTCGCCGGCGGCAAAGCGTTTCTCGTAGGCACCCCATCCCTGGCCATAATGGGGCTGGGCGTTGGCGGCCTGCTCCATGCCGGTGCGGAACATATTCACCACGTGCGCGCTGGGGTCGAGGGCCTGATGGAGCGCAAACTCGTACTTCTGGTCTGCGGTCATCGGGAGAGTGCTGGCGGAAATGGTATTGGCAGTCGCGACGTTCAGGGCCGGCACTTGCTGGGGAAGGGGTTCGGCATCCGGAACTGTCGGCGGAGTTGACGCAACGCTGCCGGAAGTAATTTGAGCTGGGAGTGAAGCTGCGGAAATACACATCAGGCCAACCCACGAGATTCGGAGCAAGAACCGGGTTATCGCCAGAGGGCACCAACTACAAGACAAGGATGTTTGAGCGTACCGGGGGGACGGGAGCGGGGGAACTACAAAGCGCGCAGATGAGGTGACGAAAGTCATCGCAGGTAGGCGCAGCGAAGAAAGAAAAACGCTCGTTGCAGGGAACGAGCGTTTCGCCGCCGCTGGAGAGTGATGGTTACCTGTCGATGCGCTGCACGACCGAAAGAATTTTCCACTCGCCGTCGGATTTCGTAAGCGTCATGAAGTCCACCCAGCCTGGGGTCACGAGTTTCGCGGAGGCGATGGTTCCAGCAACATCCAGGACGGTGACCTGCTCGGTGCGGTCCGCCTGCGGGATGTCAGGAGCGCCGTGCGAGCGGATTTCTTCCACCATCTGCGAACCGGTTTTATCTCTCATCGGGATGTCTCGGCGAATCATGTGCTTCAGGTAGTGGGGATGGAGCGTCTGCTGCATGCGGGGGGCATCGCCAGTGTAATAGGCTTCAATGTAGTTGGTAACCGTGGCACGCACGGCGGAGGAGTCGTCAGGGGCCGGCTTGTTGTCTTGCGCAAAGGTTGCAATATTGGAAAACAGAAACAGGCACAGGGCGAAACCGGGTACGAGGCGTTTCATGGTCGGTGGTCTCCGCGGAGGTGAAGCGATTCGGGCATGGCGATTATGCATGAGACTGTCGCGTAGGAAGCTACACCGAAGGTCATGTCTTCGGCGGCAGAAGGACAAGCGGGGTCGCTCGTCGGCAAGGATTGCAGTCACCGGGGCTAAAGCCACATTCATTGTTGCCGGCTAACGCGGCGCTTAAGCGCCGCTCTTCCACGGTTGCACACGCATTCTGGTACTTGGCTCATGGGCGCCGGGCCCTGTTGGCCAAACTGCTAGACTATTCATCTTTCGGGCGGCTTTCCTCTAGACTGGCCGGAGGGCGGCTTACCTTGCAATGATCGTCAACTTTGCAGAACGGGCGCACAACCACAACTGGGAACTCGATCCGGTGGTGCGGTCGCTGCTTGATACGGATTTCTACAAGCTGCTGATGCTGCAATTTATCTGGAAACATTTTCCGAACACGCGGGTGGAGTTTTCGCTGATCAACCGGCACGCTTCGGTGCGAATGGCAGACATCATCCACATCGAAGAGCTGAAGGTACAGCTGCAGCACGTGCGGGGACGACGGTTTCGAAAATCGGAACTGGTGTGGCTGGCGGGCAACACGTTTTATGGGCGGCGTGGAATTTTTGAGCCCGCGTTTCTGGAGTGGCTGGAGCGTGACTTCCGACTGTCGGATTATCAGCTGTCGGTGCGGGACGGGCAGATCCATTTGACGTTTGAAGGCCGGTGGACTGAGACCACGATGTGGGAACTGTATGCGCTGGCGATTCTGGATGAGTTGAAGACGCGGGCGCATCTGAAGACGCTGAGCGAGTTTGGGCTCGACATTCTGTATGCGCGGGCGAAGACGAAATTGTGGGGCAAGATCGAGCGGCTGCGCGGCGTTCCAGGCTTGAGTGTGGCCGACTTTGGAACGCGGCGGCGGCACAGCTTTCTGTGGCAGGAATATGTGGTCGTCGCCATGGCGGCGAATCTGGGAAGCAATTTCATTGGGACGTCGAATGCGTTCCTGGCTCATAAACACGATCTGGAAGCGATTGGAACCAATGCGCACGAGATTCCGATGGTGATGGCCGCGCTGGCGCCGGATGATGTGGCGCTGAAAGCGTCGCAGTACCGCGTGCTGGAATTGTGGCAGCAGACTTATGAAGGCGCGTTGCGGGTGATGTTGCCCGACACATTTGGCACGACGCAATTTCTGGCCGGAGCGCCGGAGTGGGTCGCGGACTGGACCGGGCAGCGCGTGGATAGTAAAGATCCGTACGTCGCCGGGGACGAATACATTGCGTGGCTCGAGGCACACGGGAGAGATCCGCGCGAGAAACTGCTGATTGCTTCCGACACGCTGGATGTGGAGACGATCCTCGGACTGCACGCGTATTTTGGCGGAACGCTGGGCAAGGGCGTGGGCCCAGGCGATTTTGCGAGCGCCGAGGATTTCGAAGATCGCAAAAAGTGGGCGCCGGGGCAGCGGGTGCGGTTCAGCGCCGGTTGGGGAACGCTGCTAACTAATGATTTTCGCGGGTGCAATCCCAACAATGGCGCGGGCTTTGACCCGATCAGCCTGATCTGCAAGGTGTCCGATGTTGAGGGGCGGCCGGCGGTGAAGCTCTCTGATAATTATTCCAAAGCGCTGGGGCCGGCGGCGGAGGTCGAGCGCTACCGGCGCGTATTCGGGACGGCTGGAATCGCCAACACTCCAGTCGTCGCGTGACCGCAAGCGTCGTCTTATGGAAACCCAGTTAAGGAAACCCAGCATGGGAAATCTAGCGCAAGGGAGAATCCCGCGGAAATGAAGATCAGCCACGGTACATGTCCCTTCGTTCCTTCCTCGTAACCTTGTTATTGCTCCGCCAGGCTGCAAACATGCGAGCGGGGCGAGTATGAAGATTTTGTTGGTCGAGGACTCCTACATCGAACGGCGCAAGATTGGTGGCTACCTGGAAGACTGGGGCCTCGATCATGTGAGCGTCGGCAGTGGCACGGAAGCCGTCAAGCTGCTGGAGGCTCCGGACTGCCCTGAGCTGGCCATCCTCGACTGGCTGCTACCTGGTCTCGATGGCATCGATGTTCTGCGGCGCATTCGCAAACAGAGCCAGGGAAAATATATCTACGCGCTGATGCTGACGGCTAAGAATCGCAAGCAGGATCTGCTGACGGCCATGGAGGCGGGAGCCGACGATTATCTGTCGAAGCCGGTGGATCCTGCCGAGTTGCGCTCACGGATTATGGTGGGCAAGAGAATTCTGGACTTGCAGCAATCACTGCGCTTCGCGGCGACTCACGATTTCTTAACCAACCTGCTGAATCGCGCGGAAATTATTACGGCGCTGGACCGGGAGTTTTCGCGCAGCGGACGCGAGGATAAACCGGCCAGCATTATCCTGGCGGATATCGACCACTTCAAGCGCGTTAACGACACGCTGGGCCACGGCGCGGGAGACGAAGTTCTGAAGCAAGTGGCGCAGCGGCTCAAGCAAACCCTGCGACCCTACGACCTGGTTGGGCGCTACGGTGGTGAGGAATTTATTCTGATTCTGCCGGGCTGCTCTCTGGAGATCGGGGCGCGACGCGCCGACGAGATCCGCAAGTTGGTTGGCAAAGATCCGATTGTGACTCCGTTCGGGACGACCTCTGCTACGGTCAGCATGGGCGTGACTGCGACGTCTTTAACTCGCGACGGCACCGTGGCCGAGCTTCTGCATGAAGCGGACATGAGCTTGTATGCCGCCAAAAAGAATGGCAGAAACCGCATTGAGATTGCCGCTCCGGCGGCACGATCGAGCGCCGCGCACTCGTAGAACGATTTCTTTCACACTTCCAGTCTGCACATCATCTGCACATCAGCTGACTTCTCCCGCGCATCCGCTGCACACTAGTCTCGATCTATGGCACATTAGAGGCTCATGCCTACGACCGCCGACGCCAGGGCTGGACGCGCCGCCTTCACCCATCCCGGGTTCGTGCTGTTTCAGATCGCGCGGTTTTTGATTGTGGCGGCGGTCGAGATGCAGGCCGTGGCCGTGGGCTGGCAGGTCTACGAGATCACGAAACGGCCACTTGATTTGGGCTATGTGGGGCTGGCACAATTCTTGCCCGCAATTTTGCTGTTCCCGATTTCCGGGCATGCATCTGACCGGTTTGAACGGCGCCATGTGCTCTCGGCTTGTTACGCGGGGTATGCGGTGTGCTTCGCTTTGCTGCTCGCTTTGGTTGAGCGCGGGGTGCCGTCGATCCGATCGATCTATGTGGTGCTGGTGCTGATAGGGGTAGTGCGATCGTTTAACAGCACGGCCAGCCGGTCGATTCTGCCGCAACTGGTTCCGCCGGAACATTTTCCGAATGCGGTTGCCTGGAATGCGAGCATCTTTCAGGCTTCGACGATTCTGGGACCGGCGTTTGGCGGCATTCTTTATGCAGCGTTCCACGGTCCGGCCGTCGTGTATGGGATCGCTTTGCTGACGGCGGTGGGCGCGACGGTCTCGTCGTTCAAGATCAAGCCCGAAGTGAAGGCGCGGCCGAGAGAACCAATGACGCTGAAAACGGTTTTCGCGGGGCTGCATTTCATTTGGAGCAAAAAGCTGATCCTGGGCGCGATTTCGCTGGACCTGTTTGCCGTGCTGCTCGGCGGAGCGGTGGCGCTGCTGCCGGTGTATGCACGGGAAATTCTGCACACGGGGCCGTGGGGACTGGGACTGCTGCGCACGGCTCCGGGAGTGGGCGCGGCGATCATGGCGGTGTTGCTGGCGCACTGGCCGTTGCGCGGTCGGTCGGGGCCTACGCTACTGTGGGCGGTCGCCGGATTCGGAATCTTCACGATTCTGTTCGGCATCTCGCACAGCCTGACTTTGTCGCTGATCTCGCTCCTTCTGCTGGGAGCCAGCGACATGATCAGCGTGATTATCCGCGCTACGCTCACGCAACTGGCGACGCCGGACGAGATGCGCGGGCGCGTGACCGCCGTGGACATGATTTTTATTGGAACGTCGAATGAGTTCGGGCAGTTCGAATCTGGCGTGACCGCGCAGTGGTTTGGAACCGTGCCGGCCGTGGTTTTGGGGGGAATTGGAACTCTCGTGGTGATCGCGGTGTGGGCGTGGTTATTCCCGGAGTTGCGGCGGGCAGACGAGTTAACTTCGATTGGACTTGGCGGTCGGGAGGATGACGTGGAGACGAGTTCCGGCCAGTGACAGGTTCTCGTGCTACGGGACATTCACGGTAACGGTTGCGGAAGTTCGGCCGTACTGATTGGTCGCGTAGAGCGTATAGGTTGTCGTGGCTGTGGGATTGACGGTAGCACTGGTTCCGCGCACCGCGCCCAAGCCGGGTGAGACGATGAGGTAGTCGGCGCTGGAGGTGGTCCACGACAGGGTCACGCTGCCACCGGAGGAAACGTGCGCGGCGGACGCGGTGAACGAACTGATGGTGGGGGCCGCGCCCGTGGGATAGTTCGCATTCGTATATACCGGACTCATCTGGACGACTTCGAAGGCCGAGGCCGGTACGGTTTTCAGCGACTCGAGGTCGGAGCCCCAGCGGCTGTCGGATGCTCCGGTCACGAAGAGCGCGCTGCCGTTGTCGGCGAGAATCAGGCCGTAGGTTTTCATCGCGGTGAGAATGACCTGCATCTGGGCGTCGAATCCTGAAATGTCGTAGCTGGATTTCAGGCGCAAGCGCATGCCCATGGGCGGCGCCGTGGGATCGCTGGATGTTGCCGCCCAGTGCGACGCCGGCGGGGTGAAGGCGGCGCTGGTCTGGGGCAGAGTGAAGCGGAAGGCGTGCTGGATTTTACCGGCGGCGACTTCGTCGTAGCGCACCAGGCCGGGGAAAATCGGGAGTCCGGCCGCGTCGGCGGAGGTCCAGGTGTAGGGACGTTGCTCGTTGCCCAGCAGATCCCACACGGCAGTTGAGTTGGCGCTCCAGCTGCCGTTGGAGTTTACGGACGAGTTGTAGAGTTCGTAGAGAAAGCAGTTACCGTTGTCGAGCACGAGAACGTGGCGATCTCCTGTGCTGGACGAGCCACCCTCGACTGGAGCAGTCGCCGGGACCGGCATGGGGCCGGGATCGCTTTCGCTGGGATAGGCACCCAGATTTATGTTGACCAGGGGCTGGCTCCCGTTGACCACGACGTAAGGAATGCCGTAGGTGGGATCGGTGCCCCAGTCGGGATGAAGATTCACCGAGCCGACCCAGTTGCTGATGATGGAGTTGGAATTCGGATCAACGGGCGCGGAAGAAATGTCAGCGTTCCACAGGCTGCTGCTATCGAATGGAACGAAGCCGTTCAGACTTGCTCCCTGCCCAACCGACATGACGCTGCAGGCCAGATTGCTGCCGCCCGTGCCGCCGCCGTTACCGCCGCCTCCTCCGTTGTTTCCGCCAGGATGAGATACGCCAGAACAAGCCATTAAGAACAGGGCCAGCGCGAAGAGAAAAGGAAAAAGCTTCCAGGCTGAACAGGGGCAGCGCATCGTACAACAATTGTCCGCGACGCCGAGGGCGGGCGAAAAGAGGCCTTTGGGACATGTCCGGATTCTAAAGAACGCTCGAAGTCTGCCTCGGCGGCTAAAGCCGCTGTTTCGTTGGGAACGACTTACGGCGCGGCTTGAAGCCGCGCCCTTTCAAAACAGTCTACTTCGCTTTTACTAAGGTCTTGGCTGCACCCAGATTGTCGTACTTGTCGTAGACGCGCACGACGACCACATGCTCGGCGGCAGATTCATTCCCCAGGCCGACGGCCGCGAGGAAGTCGTAGTCTTCAATCTTCGCATCGGAAAGTTGGCCTACGGGCTCGACGAATTTCCATTCGCCGGCATCGATGGAATATTCGGCGCGCTTGATGGTGGAAAATCCGTCATCGGCGCGGAAGCGCACGCGAATCTGCGCGCCCGCGCCCTCTAGCGACGCAGAGAGGTTCTCGATGTGCGGAGGGGTGGTATCGACCTCGAAGCGGCGGCTTTCTTTGGAGGCGGTCAGGGCGTCGCCCGGGGAGTGCGACGGCGCATCCGAAGCGACGACCTTAACAGTGTACCCTCCGTCGGGCAGCAGGCTGGCGTCGAAGGAATAGGCTTTGTCGGTCAAGTTATCTTTCAACAGAAGCCAGCGGGTCTCGCCGTCGCCGCGGTAGTAGACCGCATAGACGAGCTGATCGTCGTTCTCGTCGTGCGCGTTCCACTTCACGCCGATGGAATCGCGATCGTGATTGCTGGGCATGGGCGACTCGAAATGGACGCCGGACGAACCGCTGATGTCGCCGCCGAGATTCAGTCCGGCCGATTTCGGCAGCGGCTGGTAGCGCACGCCCACCTGCACCGAAACATCATCGATTTCAGGCGCGACATTTTTCGGGAGGTAGTTCAAGGTAACGGTATCGACGGCAGGTTTGGCGCTGCCCGCGTGCAGCACGGCTTTCCACTGGGCATAGCGGGCAGCGGGAACTCCCATCTCCGAATCTTTGGCGAGATTCACGGGCTTCCACGGACTCCAGTTGCGGTCGGGATTGTCGACGTTGCCGCTGCGGGTGAGCAGATCCACATTGCCGACGCCACGGAACTCGACTCGGCCCCAACGGGAAAAAATCTTGGCGTCGAACACATCGCTCTCGTAGGTGCCTTCGCTCTCCGGACCGGGGCCGAGCAGAAAAATCTTGCCGAGGTTGCTGGTGGCCGCGTACAGCGCGCCGCCGGGAGCCTTGGCAAACCCGGTGACCTGCGACGCCGGGGCCTTGAGTAGATCGGAAAATTCGTCCTGGGATTCAAGATTCTGGGATTCGATGGCGAAAACGTGGCCACGGTTTCCGGTTCCGGCGAGCAAACGGTCATGCGAATCGAAAGCCAGCGCGTAGACGATGTCTTCATGCGAAGTCCAGATGCGCGAGGGCGAACCATCGGGGGGGATGCGGTAGACATCGGAACCATTGCTCGCGCCTCCGCCGGGAAATGGGAACGGACCGGGTTGGGGGGTAGCCGGGGCCGTGGTGATGGCGATGCCAGGAGTCTGGGGGGTGGGGTTCGCTGCGGCGTTGGCCGCCATTGTCATCATAGCCGCGGCGACGCCTGGAGCCGAAGTTACGGCGCTGGCTCGTTTCTCGCCGACGCCCGCGGCGTAGATGTTGCCTTGACGGTCGAGCGCGAGCGCGGTGATCTCTTTCTTGGGAGTGCTGTAAAGAACGAAACCTTCACCCGCGGGAGAAATCCGGTAGACCAGGCCGCTGCCGTCAGTGCCGGCAATCAGGTTTCCCTGGCCATCGAGCGCGAGCACCCGGATGTGGGTTTCGTCGCTCTTGAAGAAGACCGAGTGCTCCCCTTTGGGAGTGACCTTGTAGACCTCGCCGTGATCTCCGGTGGCGACGTAAAGATTGCCGGCCTTGTCGAGAACGAGATCCCAGATGTACTTGGTGCCGGGCGCGAAATATTCGGAGGAAGTCCACGCGGGATCGAGGGCGGGCTTGGCGGGGTCTTTGGCGTCTTTGTCGGGCTTGGTGTCGGATTTATTTTCAGCCTTGCTTTCGGATTTCGGCGCCTCGGATTTTTCCCGGGGCTTGTGCTCGATTTTGTAGACCTTGCCGTCTGGGGCGGTCGCGGCGTATATCGCGCCGTGGGAGTCGACCTCGAGGGTTTGCACCTGCAGTTCCTGAGGCTCAAAAATGATGGTTGCATGGCCGTCGGGAGTGATGCGGTAGACGCGAGCGGGCGATCCGGTGGCGGCGTAGACGTTTCCCGCGTCATCGGCGGCAATGGCCCAGATGTAGGTCGAAGGCGTAGCGTAGAGCAGCTTGAACGAGGGCGCTAGCTCGAGGCCGCCAGCGCTGCGAATAGCCACGCCCGTGGCTGTGCCCTTGGTCAGGTCATCGAATTTCGATTGTTCCCAGGTGCGGGTGCCGTCGGCGAGGGCGGAGGGACTGAGGCTAACTACCGTAAGCGTGAAAAGAAGGCCTAAA
>Ga0187871_10004344_pt1 | contig 10667 bp, 5 predicted proteins | sample June2016WEW_16_1_FD_132988 | JGI IMG/M metagenome (GOLD analysis project Ga0187871, IMG submission 132988) | Peatland microbial communities from SPRUCE experiment site at the Marcell Experimental Forest, Minnesota, USA - June2016WEW_16_10 | ecosystem: Environmental > Terrestrial > Soil >...
AACTCCGGCACTTTCGATTCTTCTACGTGAGCCCCAGTCCACACCGGACATTCGGTGCCGTAGAGAACTTTTGCAGTCACAGAGCCCAGCAAGAACCGGTTAAACGTATAGCCATGCGAGGGCATCATGATCAGGTCGGCATTTTCCGCGCGGGCGGTCTGCAGAATTGCCTGGACGGGCTCGCCTTTTCTTAACACGCTTCGGATGGCGAGGCCTTGAAGCTCGGCCCGCAGAGACTGGTCAAGCTTTTTCTCAGCTTCTCCCAGCAGCGCGGCGAGCAAATCCCAACGAGCGAGCGCCGCGCCGGCCGCTGGCACGCCGGCAGCATGACTCTGGGCCGTCACCACGTGCAGAAGCACGATCTCTGAATCAAAATGATGGGCTAACATTGCTGCCTGATGAAGCACACGCAGCGAGGCGTTCGGGAAATCAACCGGGAGAAGAATCTTCTTAATATTCGACATCGCGGCGGGACAGCTTTATTCCGTCCCGAACCTTTTCAGGTCCTCCGGCCCATCTGACAGCCGCACCGGATCCTTGCCCTGAACCAACTCCCGGACCTTTTCCACCACATCGGGATTGGCCAGGGTCGTGATGTCTCCCGTGCTCATGTTGTTGGATAGGGCGGCGAGGACCCGACGCATGAGTTTGCCGGATCGCGTTTTCGGCATATCCGGAACTATGAGGACCCTTCGCGGGCGGGCAATCTTGCCAATGATGGTTTCAATGGCCTTGTTGACTTTTTCCACGATCGCCGGGCTGGCCTCGATACCCGGCTGCAGGGCGATGTACACCTCCGGAACACGACCCTTGATTTCGTCCACAACCGGCACCACAGCCGCTTCGGCCACCTCAGAGACCGTCAGGCAGGCAGACTCGATTTCTTTTGTGCCTAGGCGATGGCCAGCGACGTTGATGACATCATCCACCCGCCCGAGGATCCGGAAATAGCCGTCCCCGGCCAGCACGGCTCCGTCCGCCGCAAAGTATGGCCAGTCGTGCCAGTCTTTACTGTTGCGATCTCTGCAGTATTTGCTGTAGTACTGCGTGACGAAGCGGTCGCGGTCTCCCCAAATGGTTTGCATGATTCCCGGCCAGGGGTTGCGGATGCAGATGTTGCCCGCCTTGCCTGATCCCGCCGTAACTTGTTCGTTGTTTTCGTCAATGATCGTGGGGTAAATTCCGGGCAGGCCGGGGCCTGCGCTCCCCGGCTTCATGGGATCGAGCGCCGGCTTGGTGCTGCATAGGAATCCTCCGTTTTCGGTTTGCCACCAGGTGTCCACAATCACGGCCTCACCTTTGCCTACCATATCGTGATACCAGCGCCATACCTCTGGCTCAATGGGTTCTCCCACGGTGGTCATGTGCTTGAAATGGTAGTTGTACTTTGACGGTTCATCGTGACCGGACTTGCGCAACATGCGGATGGCTGTAGGCGAAGTGTGGAAAATGTTGACATCGAGGCGCTCGGCGATTCTCCACACTCTTCCGGCATCGGGAAAGGTAGGCACACCTTCGTAGAGGACACTGGTAGCGGCCAGGGCCAGAGGACCGTAAACGATATAGGAATGACCCGTGATCCATCCGATGTCGGCCATGCACCAGTACACATCTTCGGGATGAATATCCTGAATGTATTTGGATGTACCGGCAACGTAGGAGAGGTAGCCGCCAGTGCGGTGCTGGCAACCTTTGGGCTTTCCCGTACTGCCGCTGGTGTACATAAGAAACAGCGGGGCTTCCGCATCCATAGGGACGGGAGACACAATTTGACCCGCAAACTTGGGAAGGATCTCGTCAACCCAGAAGTCGCGGCCTTTCATGAACGGCGAAGCGGAAGCATTCTTGCCGGCGTGCCGCCTCCATACCATGACCTTGTCCACGGGCTGGCCTTCCTTCTTCGCTACATCCAGCGCGATCTCGGAGGCGGCTTTGTGGTCGATCATCTTGCCGTTGCGGTAGTAGCCGTCCATTGTGATCAGAACGCGGCTGCCGGAATCGGCGGCGCGCATGCCGCAAGCTTCGCCGCTAAAGCCCCCGAACACTACGGAGTGAATTACTCCAAGGCGGGCGCATGCCAGCATGGTGATGGGTAACTCCGGGAGCATCGGCATGTGGATGGTGACGCGATCTCCGCTCTTCAAACCGCAGAAATCGCGCAGCAGTGCCGCGAATTCGTTCACCCTCACATAAAGTTCGCGGTAAGTAACTGAGACCGGCGCCTCGTCTTCTGGTTCCGGCACAAAGATTAGCGCGGCTTTGTTTTTATACTTGGCAAGGTGCCGGTCCACACAGTTGTAGGAGGCATTGATCTTGCCGCCGACGAACCACTTCCAGAACGGGGGATCACTGGTGTCGAGAGTGGTGTGCCAGTACTGCTCCCAGCTCAGAAGGTCGGCGTACTCGCGAAAGCATTCTGGAAAATTTTTCTCACTGAAGCGCTCCATGACACCGGGATCGGTAAGATTCGCCTGGCCGATAAATTTCGCCGAAGGATAGTAGTACTCTTCCTCCCGCCAATGGACGGCGATCTGGGCTTCCGTCGCTTCACTCACTGCCGGTGGTTTCGGGCGTATTTCCGCCATGTCGGCACTCCTTCGATTCCTTAAGACTTGCCTAATGCCATTGCTGAAGTATGTTACATCGCGTGCAGGCATGTTCCGCAAGCGCTTAGTCGTCTAACGACCAAGCGCTTGCGATACTCTTTAGCTTAGCAGCGGCCCGGTGAGAGCCGGCAGCTTTCGAATCGGCAATATTTCCAGGGGAAGCGTTTCCCTAGTCGGCTGCCGACGCACGCCCACCGGCTTCATCCCAAATGCGTACGCCATGCGTCTCTTTCAGCAGCAGACTGCCCACGATGAACGTTATGCCAGCGACAATCATCGGGTAATAGAGTCCGGCGTAGATATTACCCGTGGCCGCGACTGACGATAGTCCAATCAAAGGCAGCAATCCGCCGAACACCCCGTTTCCTATGTGATATGGCAAGGAAAGTGAAGTGTAGCGAATCTTTGCAGGGAAGGCCTCAATCAGATAAGCAGCGATGGGGCCGTAAACCAGGCATACATAGAGAACCTGAATGAAAATCAGGATCACCAGCATCGTCGTATTGGGATTCACAGCTTCCTTGACTGGAACAAGCGCACCCGTGGCGTCCGTGGTCATTGCTGTCAGCGAGATGGCGCCTGTCACCTTGTTGCGGGCAGACTTTACAGTAACTACATTGTTCCCGGCGGCGCGTTCCATGGCCTTATAGATCGGGATATAGGTAAGTACTCCGAGAAGGCAACCCGCCATCATGAGCTTCTTTCGGCCGATCCTATCAGACAGTGCGCCCACCACGGTGAAGAACGGCATGCCGATCAGAAGGGCGATTGCGACCACGATGTTCGCTGTTTTTACATTCACCTTTAAGACGGTCTGCATATAAAACAGCGCGTAAAACTGCCCGGTGTACCAGACCACACCTTGCCCGGCGGTCGCCCCGAAAAGCGAAATCAGAACGAGTTTCAGATTCGTCCATTTCGTGAAGGCATCTTTGAGAGGTTGCGTGGAAGTCATTCCCGTCGCCTTGAGTTGAGTGAAGATGGGTGACTCCTTCATCTTCAGGCGAATGTAGAGTGAGATGATCACGAGGATGATGGAGACGAGGAAGGGGATGCGCCAGCCGTAAGCCGTGAAGTCTTCCTTCGACATTGAGTTCTGCGTAACCAGAATTACGATCAGCGAGACGAACAGCCCCAACGTGGCCGTGATCTGGATGAAGCTGGTGTAGAAGCCGCGTTTGTTGTCGGGAACGTGTTCGCCCACGTAAACCGCAGCGCCGCCGTACTCTCCGCCAAGCGCCAGTCCTTGTAAGATGCGGATGCCGAGCAGCACAATCGGCGCGAACCAACCCGCCGTCGCATAGGAGGGCAACAGGCCGATGATAAAGGTTGAAAAACCCATGATAGAGAGCGTCACAATAAATGCATACTTGCGCCCGACCAGATCGCCGATGCGGCCGAAGAACAACGCGCCGAAAGGCCGAACCAGAAAACCGACTGCGAATGTCGCGAGATAAGCCAGGTAGGCGAAGGTGTCATTGCCCGGAGGATAAAACTTCAGCGCCAGGATGGCGGTGAGACTGCCGAAAATGTAGAAGTCGTACCACTCGATCATGGTGCCGACAGACGATGCGCCAATCACTCTCCAGATGCTGTACTCTGCATTGCCAGTTCCCGCCACTGCAGTATTTGCCATAGCTTCCTCCATTCACGCGAAGTTCTTGGTCCTGGACATGCGTTTCGATCTGCACGTCTCAGGCACTACACGGCTCGGAAAAAACCAGCCCAGGACTATACGCCGCCGACAGCACCCAACCGACCCCATGGACTGGCTAACTTTTTGGCCCAGCGACCATCCCAGAAATGGTCATGGCTGTTCCTTCTGTAGGATTGCTCCTACGGTCAATTCTGCTCCGGGCAAAATCGTAAGCTCGCGCTTCCACTGATTGAAGCCCGGCATGGAAAAAATAACGACATGCGTCCCCGTGCTCAGGGGAATCTCCGATGGCGTGCTGCCCAGGTACTTGCCGTCCACGGTGATTTCCGCGCCGGGGGGTGTTGAACTGAAATTGCATTTTACTTTCTCTGAAACTTTCTGCGGAGAAACCTGCTCCACCGCGACCGCGGGTGAGGCCGCTGGGGCAACCGGAGCAGTTGGCCGTGGAGCGGCCGAGTCCGGGACTGGCTGAGTAGCAACCGCGGCCGCAGCGGCTTTCGGAGCGCTCTTGCCGTCCGCAGCGACCAATGTGTACAGCTGCTTTCTCATCTTGCCCTTGTCATCCGCGTAGTAAACCTCAAGGCCGTGTTTCTCTTTTTTGGCATCGAAGCTTTCTCCCTTGGCCAGCGGAATGCACCTGGAGTATTTCGATTCCGCAGTGCAACTGATACGGAACGGCGGTTGGTTGTCTTCCTGCACAAGCAAAGTACTCTGTAGTGGCACGCTGCTAGTGGAGCGGCAATATGCGTCGTAAGTAAGTTGTTCGCAATTCAGGGGGACGCCGTTGTTGTCGGGGGCCAACGCTTGAGTTACAGAATCGAGAACGGTGATCCGAAGCGTGTTTTTCGGCGAACCGGCGTTCGCTGACGCGGCCGCCAACAAGAGACCCACCTGCAAAGCTGCAATTCTACGCATACCCATCAAACCAACTCCTCCGAATGCTGCGATGCATCTGCCGCATATGGCTTTCCCAAATGATTCTGGAGGCCAGCCTCTAAGTTTCGGTACATTTTGCTCCCCCTTCTTGTCCCGCACAACAGCTTTCATGGGGGAAGTTTGGGAGGACGGATTCACTAGTGGGCCATAGCCCGAATGAAGCCCGTCCCCGATTTTTTGTTCACCGGCACCCCAATCAGCACCGGACATTTCAGCGCTCCCAACCAGAAGCCCCAGCGGACCCGGGTCGGGCCCGCTGGGACGAAGGGACGGTCTAGAACGTAAAGATCGGCCCGAATTCGGTGCGGTGATCCTGCCATTCGTTGGATGGAGTTCCGGCGATGGTGTATAGCGTGATTTTGTCCATTGCACGGGTGGCGTAGACCGACTGCTCGAACGCGAACTGGCACCAGTTGTTGAATTTGTAATACAAGGTGCCTATCGCCGTCTTGCCCATCAGCATCGGCAATGGCGCCACGGTGTTGACAGACGCAAAGGGGGTGCAGTTCCCCTCAATGCCGCAAAACGAGCCGCTAGGGTTATTCAGGTCCCTGTTGTTGACCTGATCCTTGCCGATGGTGAACAGAAGCTGCCAGCCCGCGTTGTGACCTTTCGGGTCGGCATTGAACCACCGCGAAAGCGGCAAGCCGAGCTGGGCAAATCCGCCAAATGCCCGGATGGGCCGCTGCGGAGCAACCACAACATCCCCGCCCGGGCACGCACCCGCGACCAATGCGGCCGTGCAGCCGAGGACGGCGCCACCGGCAGCCGCCAGCGGACCTCCATCGGCAGTGACGTAGGGCCCGGATACCGCGGTCAGCCCCGCTGTGTCAGTGAAAAACGTGTTGAGTTGGCCGCCCAGGTAGAAGCGTAAGTCACCTCCGCGATAGGCGCTCGCCACCAGGGTAAACCATCGCGTAGGTATCTGCGCCACGATTTGGCCGCCCCACTGAGTGCTGGAAGATTGAAAGCCGTTCGGAAACGCAGCTTCTAAGGAGCAATCCAGGACGTTCGTACCTCCATCGCAAAGGTAGGAGCTGTTGGGAACGATCGAAGTGCGCCTGGAATGGAATCCGGACAGCGCGATCTGAGCCGGGGTGACACCCTTGGCTTTATCGAGTTGGTAGCTCAAAGCCACTCTGCCTTCATACTCGGGACGATCGGAGTCGGCACCCTCGCGCTCGCCTTGCCCTAGCTGAGCGGCGAGTCCGTTGCCGGCCGCGGTCCCGAGTTTCAGGATTTGCCCCGAACTCGGCATCATGACTCCGAATTGACCTTCGAGGTTGACATGGTGCTCCTTATTCAGCGTCTCGATGAAGCCGACCCGCAGTTGTGGCGAACGGGTGTAAATGTTGCCCCAAAATGCACCGTTGAATGTCGTTTCCACTATATTCATCAGCGCGCCGGAGCCGAACAGCGTCCAGTCCTGTCCACCTACGAAGAAGATGTCAGTTTTTTCGCTGGCGTGGTAATCCATGCGGACATAGGCCAAACGTAGTTGCGGTGCAGGATTGCGAATCGAGGTGACGTCGCGGTTGTCGACTTCACTGAAGTTGCCTTCGAAATCGCCCTCGATCTTGCCCGTCAGCGTGAGGTTCTTCGAAATGTCCGGCCATTCCAGGTTGAGCCCAAAGCGGGTGGAGCGTGCCTTCACGTGGAATTCAGGATCCTTGGTCGGGCCCGTGTTGAAAGTCGAGTTACCCCCGGCATTCAGCCAGATGGCGGGAAATGGGAAGTCATCGCCATCGGGGTCGCTGCTGTCGTGAACGACCGTGGCCTTGATAAAGCCGTAAGGCGCGAGCGTAATCGGGCCCGCTTTTATGCCCGCTAGACCGCCAGTCTTAGGCGCATCGATGGGGAACACGCGGACCGGTATGACCGCCGTCACGACCCCAGGCGGGGCAGGCGGCAGGTCGCCCGCTACGCGCGACGGAAATGGTGTCTGGGGCACGGTTTTTTGAGGTTGCTGCGGCGAGGCCTCCGGTCCCGCCAGCGACGACGACACAGATTCCCGAGCCTCAACCGGAGCCGCGGCAGGTGCTGCAGGTTGCGCGGCTGGGCTCGCCGCCGGAGACAAATCCGCGGCGTTTAATACTCCCTTTCGGCTAAGCGCCTCAACCAGGAGCCGAAATTCAGCATCGGGCGCGGCATTCCGGATGGCGTCGGCCTCTGCGGAGCCCAGCACTCCCTTTTTCACCAGCACTCCCAGTAACGCCGTAACATTTGCGTTTCCCAGGGCAAGATTCGGGCTAGCCGCAGCGGGGGTGGCTTCCGCGCCAGTTGCATTCGTTGAATTGTCTTTTGTAGTTTTACCGTCGTTGCTTCCTGCCATGACGGGCACAGCCGTGATAGCCAGGACTAACAAAATTGAACTCCACTTACTCAGCGTCGACATAGACGTTGTCTCCTCTTTTTCCGCCCAGCTCAGGCTTGGGCACACACATGGGCGGGAAAGCTACTTCATCTTCACGAGCGATGTCAAGAAAACGTTTTCGGAGGTGGCTGACTAACTTATTTGAATTAGGACACTACTTTGGACAGATAGTGGCCGATTTAAGCCTGATCTACAGATTCGCGTTCGGGGGACACTGCGAAAGAGACACTCAAACTCGAAAGTTCTTGTGTTTCTCTTGGTCGTCAAGACGCACTATCATGTGATCTGCATCACTCCGGAGGATTCACAAACAGAGCATAATTACGCCATCGTATAGTAGATCGCGCACTTTCCGGAGGCCCGTATGAGCGCTCAAACCGTGTCGAAAACAGAAGACATTTCCAATCTGTTGACCCTGGATGAAGAATACGCAGCGCCAGACATTGTGGTGCGCAACGCCATTCAAAAGGACTGGTTGGGAGAATGTGCTCGCTCGCGCAATGATCCCGAGAAGTTCTGGGCAGATTACGCGGCCCGCTTTGCCTGGTCGCGCAAGTGGGACCGGGTGCTGGAGTGGGACGGCGTCCATCACAAGTGGTTCACTGGCGGCAAGACAAATATCACCATCAACGCGCTCGATCGCCACGCTGAGTCAAGCCGACGAAATCGTGTCGCCTTCATTTGGCTGGGAGAAGATGGCAGTGAACGCATCGTCACCTATGGACAACTGCACGCCATGGTTTGCCGCTTCGCCAACGGGCTGAAATCACTGGGCGTGACCAAGGGCGACCGAGTGGTCATCTATATGCCCTTGACCATTGAAGGCGCGGTGGCCATGCTGGCCTGCGCCCGTCTGGGAGCGATTCATTCGGTTGTGTATGCCGGCCTTGGGCACACCGCTCTGCGCGACCGCATCGTCGACGCCGAGGCTAAGGTCGTGATTGCTGGAGACGTTGGCTTCCGCCGCGGCAAGACCATTGCCCTTAAAGCTATTGTCGACGAAGCAGTCGAGAAGCTGGAGTGCGTCGAGAAGGTGGTGGTGTACTCACGGAGCGGGGTCGAACTTTGCGGTCCGCGCGAGATCGACTTCAATGATCTTCTCAAGTTTTCGTCACATTGTCCCGCGGAGGAGATGGACTCAGAAGATCCGCTGTTCCTGCTCTACACTTCGGGATCAACCGGCAAGCCCAAAGGCGTGTTGCACGTGCATGGCGGTTACATGGTCGGGACGACCTACCATTTGGAGAGCTATTACGATGTCGGCGACCGCGACATTTTCTGGTGCACTTCAGACATTGGCTGGGTGGTCGGGCACTCCTACATCGTGTATGCGCCGCTCTGCGCCGGCGTGACCACGCTGTTCCGTGAAGGGGCAGTCGACTACCCGAATCCCGGAGTTGCCTGGGAGATCGTGGAACGCTACGGCGTCACCAAGATGTTCACCGCGCCCACCGCGCTCAGAATGTTCATGCGTTATGGCGAGAGTTATCCCGCAGCGCACGATCTGACAAGCTTGCGCGTGATCGCCTGCGCGGGCGAACCGCTGAACCCTGAAGCTTGGCGCTGGGCGCAAACCCACCTTGCCGGCGACGGCAAGTGGGCCTTCGTGATTGATAACTGGTGGCAGACCGAGTTAGGTGGGCCCACGCTGGGCACGCCCCCAACCATGGCGATGCGTCCAGGAAAGTGCGGCGTGGCGATGCCCGGAGTCGAGGCCGATGTGCTCGATGAAAACAACCGGTCAGCTCCTGCTGGAGTGGGAGGCCGGCTGGTGCTCAAGCGGCCCTTCCCCCACATGCTGCGCACCGTGTGGCGCGACCCGGCGCGCTACGAACGAGACTGGCAGGTGATTCCCGGTTGCTACGTGACCGGGGATGTCGCCATGAAAGACAAAGACGGATACATCGCCGTGCTGGGCCGGTACGACGACGTGCTCAACGTGGCCGGGCATCGCATCGGCACGGCTGAGGTGGAAAGCGCGCTGGTGTCGCATCCCGCCGTGGCCGAGGCTGCGGCCATTGGCATTCCAGACCCCATGAAGGGCGAGACCATCAAAGTGTTTGTACAGGTTCGTGCCGGCCATGTCGCTTCCGAAGCTCTGTCCGCGGCGTTGATCGAACATGTGCGGAGAGAGCTGGGACCAATCGCAACTCCGTCCTCGTTGGAGTTTGTGGCTGCCTTGCCTAAGACAAGATCAGGGAAAATCCTCCGACGTTTTCTTAAAGCTAAAGAAGCAGGGGTCGATGCGGGAGATGTTTCCACCATGGAAGGCTAGGTCGGCGAAATCTTTCGCGCAGACCGATCGTCTCCAACTGGGTTCCCATTTTGGGGTCGACCGAGACTTTTGAGCGCAAGATTGACCATCTCTCAACTCGGCGATGTTGAATAATATGGGTGTGGCGCCCGAAACCCTCACCCAGAGACAGATTTTGTCAGTGCGTTGCCCCATGTGCCGGGCCTTACCGAAAGAGAGGTGCACTCTCAGTACGGGACACCCGTCCGCCAAGACGCACCTCGCTCGAAGTGCAGCCGCCGCTAAAGCTCCCCGACCTGAGAATCCTGGTGAAGCGTTCCTGCGAATCCTTAAGAACGCTGCCAGCCGCAGCTTTCGCGTTCTCTTTCAACATAAGTAACCGCGCCCCAGACTCGCGAGTCTCGATCTTCAGTCCGTCGTCGATCGCGAGGAAGGAAGCACATCATACAGCGGCTGCGCCGGCTTTACCGCGGGATTCTCATCGGCTACTGACACCGCCAGAATTCGTATCTTGTCGTTGTCAGGCAATGTAATCGTCTTCGCGCCTGCCGGCAGATCGAGCGGATACGCAAACAGGTAGGAGTAGCCATAGGGCACATTTTCGCCCGCGGCGTTGTGATGATGGGAGCAGTACCATGCCAAGTCAGCCCGCTTGATATAGGCCCGCTTGATGCCGGTCATCTCCCCGTAATCGTCGTGAGAAGTATCCTTGGAGGTCCACTGACGATCATCCCACTGGCCGATGAATCCTCCCCAATCCTCGACGTTGAGGCCGACTGTGTTGTCGCCTACTTTGAACGTTGCCTGTTGGTCACCTTCCGCCGAAGCAGCTAGCACGTA
>Ga0187871_10004345_pt1 | contig 10666 bp, 5 predicted proteins | sample June2016WEW_16_1_FD_132988 | JGI IMG/M metagenome (GOLD analysis project Ga0187871, IMG submission 132988) | Peatland microbial communities from SPRUCE experiment site at the Marcell Experimental Forest, Minnesota, USA - June2016WEW_16_10 | ecosystem: Environmental > Terrestrial > Soil >...
AAGTCGGCCGCGGACTGGCCTTCGCAGACTTTGATCGCGACGGAGATCTCGATCTTCTCCTCACCACCAACAATGGACCGGCATACCTCTATCGCAACGATCAACTCAGCGGAAACCGCAGCATCCGTTTTCGGTTGGTCGGAACAAAATCGAACCGCGACGGCATCGGCGCTATGGTGCGTGTTTTTGCGGGTGGCCTAACGCAGTCTCGCATGGTGAAAGGTGGCTCCAGCTACTTGTCGCAGTCCGAACTGCCGGTGACGTTCGGGCTGGAAAAGCGCGACCACATCGAGCGCGTGGTAATCGATTGGCCCAGCGGACGAACCGAAGAGTACAAAAATCTCACAGCAGGCCGCTGCTACGAGTGCACGGAAGGAAAAGGAATCGTCCCGCAGAACAGTTACTAACGATATTCGTGACCCATATTCGTGACCGATGATAATCGGGACCGATTAAGACAGCCTCAGAAACGCCTAATGAGTAGGACTGCCAGTTGCCCCTAGGGCCACGCTTCCGGCCGCGACGAGATCAATTTCCACCGAATCGTTCACTCGCAGGAAGAGCGTGCTCGGATTTTTCATTCCCCACTTTTCATAGGGAACCGTGAAGTGAACGGTCGCAGTCCAATGATCCGCCGAAATCTCCACGTCAGCCGGCACCATGATTTCGCGATCCACTCCGTGAATGCTGAACATTCCATGCACCTTCACCGAAGATTTCCCCTGATTCGCGACGGCGCCGTCAATTCTGTCGGGGCGAAAGGCAATTTCAGGATAGCGGTCGCTCTCCAGGATTTCCTTGTGCATCTTGCGGTCGCGCATGCCGCTCCCGCTCTCGCCGCTGGTGGCATCGACCACAATCTCGCCTGAAAGTTTCCCCGAGGTCGGATCGAATTGCAGGGCTCCGTGCTTCAAATGAAAACTTCCGTGCACAGTGTGGAGGACATCTCCCAGAGTGAACTTGACGGAAGTTTGCGCGGGATCAAGTTGGAACGCTGCAGCTTGCGCAGCCGTATCCTGTGCTGCCGCTAAAAATGCGAACACGGCCAAAAGGGTCACAACTGCCGGTCCAACACTGCGACCGGCGACATGTCTATAAGAACGAGGGCTCGCGAGGTTCATGAAATTTTGCGGTATGTTATGCGGTCAACAGGCCCCATCCCAGAGTCAGACCGTCACGCACCGCATGCAGTGGCGGCAGCGCCCCAATATGTAGTTCGAGGAACCGCCGGAACACTTCCGGCCGCCTCCGAAATACCTGCAGTGTGCGGTGCTGCAGCCAGGGCCGTTGATCGAGAGTGAGCATCATCCGCGCCATCCACAGCGGACGCCGGGCCAGTTTGCGATGTTCAGTCTGGTAGAGCCTCAGGTCGCCTGACTCAAAACATCTCGCCAGCACCACGGCCTGGCTGAACGCCAATCCAAGCCCTTCGCCGGTGATGGCGTCGACGGTTCCGGAAGCATCGCCAATCAGCGCTACATTGCCTCGCCACACGCGGGCGAGGCTGCGATTGCCGGTGAGCGCGCCCCTTTCGGCGGAGACTACCTCGGCGCCAGCCAGTCGTTCCCGCAGCGGGGGCAGGGCGCGAAGTCCTTCCTCGAGCCGCAGATTGGAATCATGCGAAGCCAGCGCAACGCAGACCTGGTCGCTGCTCACCGCCGTGGCGTAACCCTGACAGTTGTCGCCCCAGTAGACTTCCATGTGATCGCTCCACGGAGCCACGCGATAATGCCGCCGGAACGCATAGCGGAGGCGAGGGCGCCAACCATGATCAAGACCGGCCCAGCGCCGCACGCGCGAGTTTGATCCATCCGCGCCCACAATCCAGCGCGCCCGAACCACGCGATCGCGTACTCGATCGTGTACTCGATCGACGAGATGCACTCCCCGTGAAGAGATGCCCGTCACCGCGGTGCGCCACAACAACCCGGCACCAAGTTGAGACGCGTGTTCCGTCATAAGGCGATGCAGCGTGGTGCGGCGCACGGCGAGGCCACAGCCGTCCTCCGGAAATCGAGCCTCAGCCGACAAAGCCGCACTCACAAAACGAATGCCGCGGAAGGGACGAGCGTCGGCCAAAGGCACTTGAATCCCAAGTTGCTCCAGCGCCGCCCGCCCGTCAGGCAGTAAACCTTCGCCGCAAGCCTTGTCGATGGGTGGCTGCGCGCCGTCTGCCACCAGGACACGGAGGCCTCGCTCTCGTGCCGCAATTGCCGCGGCCAGCCCTGCCGGGCCGCCCCCAATCACGAAAACGTCCGTCTCGTATGGGGTCGCGTCTGGCGCGTTGTGACTCATGCTTCCGACCTTGTGCCTCTGAACTTCACCACTTCAGCAACAGCAACTCCGAACAGAATCCCGGACCCATCGCCGCCAGCACGCCCAGCGTGCCCGGCTGCGGACGACGGTTCTTCATCACGTCTTCCAGCACCACCAGAACCGAAGCGGACGAAAGGTTCCCGACTTTTTTCAGGCAATCCCAGGATGCGTCGAGTTGGCCGTTATGCAGATCAAGCGCCGCTGCCGTAGCCTCCAGCACTTTCGGGCCGCCGGTATGCAGTACCCAACTTCCAATGTCGCTGCGCTTGTGTCCGTGGTCGCCGAGAAAGGCGTCCACGTCGTGGCCAAGGTGCTCGCGAATCAGCACCGGAACCTCCGGCGAGAGCGTGATGCGAAATCCCTTCTCGGTTACTTTCCATCCCATCATCTCTTCAGTGTCAGGATAGAAGACAGATCGAGTCGCCAGAATTTCAGGTCCATCACCAGGTCCGGTGGAATTCAAATCGTCGCCCGTCACGATCACCGCTGCCGAACCATCCGCAAACAGTCCCGATGAAATAAGATTGGCCACCGAAAGATCGTCCCGTTGAATGGTCAGCGAGCAAAGCTCCACCGACACGAGCGCGGCCGCCTGCGTCGGATAAGCGCGCACATAATCCGCTGCCCTCGCAATTCCCGCCGCTCCCGCCACGCACCCCAGTCCAAAAATCGGAACGCGCTTGATATTTTGCGGCAGCCCCATGCGGTTGATCAGCAGGGCATCAATCGAGGGGCTCGAAATGCCGGTGACCGACGTGAAAAACAGCGCCCCCAGTGCGCTGGACTCGATTCCGGCATGGTGCAGGGCCCTGCAGAGAGCTTGCTCCCCCAGTTCTTGTGCGACCTGAATCCAAACGTCATTGGCCTGTCCCCAGGTTTTAATGTCGTAATACTTCTCGGTGGGTAGAGCCAGATGGCGGCCTTCGACGGCCACATTGCGGTGCAGTCGCGCCAGCAGCAGCGGATTCTTGAGCTGGTCACCCCAGTATTCCTGGAGTTGCTCCAACAGGAATTTCTGGGAATAATAATGCTTAGGGAAGGCGCTCGCGGCGCTGGCGATTTTCATTTATAGATCCTGATCCCGGCTCGCGCTATCCATTCCCGGCCACCGAGCCCTGCCGATCTAATCTTACGTACCCACGATGTCCGAGCGCTGCCAGCGGGGCTGCGCCGCCTTCAGCGCATTGTCCCAATGCTAGTGAGCCGAATTGTCACCCGCTTGTTAAATGAACCTGTTCACTGAACTCGTTAAATCAACCCTCCTAAAAAACCTGTCAAATCAAATGGCGCCGCACCGCTCCTCCATTACCCTGCCTCAGGCAGTCGCTAGAAGGTTGTTGCAATCGAAGCCGGCGCGTTCGGAACCGTGTAGCTGTGAACCGACGTGAGCTGGCCGCTGCTGGTGTCGAGACTGAAAGACTGAATCGCAAAAGGGCTCTTTTGGTTCCCAACGAACAAATACGCTCCGCCGGAGTCGCTGGCGAGCACACTCGGATTCGCCCCCGTGCCGAACGGCGAAGTAGTCAGCAGGGTGAGTGAACCATCCGTGGAGCCGATGGAATACCCCGCAAGATTCGTTGTGCCCTGATTGGCTACGTACAGGTACTTGCCGGATTTGTCGATCAGAAGGGCAACCGGCCCCGAATATCCGGTTTGCTGGCCGATGGGCGAATTCGAAAACTGACTGAGAGCGCCTGATGTAACGCTGAACTCGGAAATCGAATTGTCAACGTTGTTGGCGGTGTAGAGATAACTTCCGTTGGGAGTAATTGCCAGCCCGTAAGGATTCGTACCCGTTATGTAGAACGAGGCCGGTGACAGCGGGGTCAGAACTCCGTTGTTGATGCTGAAGACTTCGATATACCCCTGTTCTCCTGCACCCGTCACGTAGAGAAATCCTCCCGCCACTTGCAGATTGATCGGAATAATGCCCAGCGGAGCCGTTGGACCTGAGACCTGCGACACCGGAGTTAGAACGCCGCTGGTCGCGCTGATGGAAAACGCCGAAATACTCTCGTCGCCAGTATTAGCGACGTACAGGTAAGCCCCCTTCGAGTCCATCGCGAGCACCGTAGGATCGGTGCCGACGGGAGTGCGCGATCCAGATTCTGCGATTGTTCCATCGCTCGAAATCAAGAACAGTGAAACGTCGCCCTCGCCGGCGTTCGCGGCGTACAAGTACTTGTTGGAAGGATGAATCACCAGGGACTGAACCGCCGGGCCCGCCGTGATTGGACTTACCGCCAGTTCCGTGAGAATGCCGGAATTAGGGTCTTCACGAAAAGCGACGATCTCGTCTGACGTGGGAATTGCCGCGTACAGATAACGGCTGGTAGTAGGACCGCAACTCACACATATTGCCGCGCTCGCGCAAACCAAAAACAGGGCCGCTGCCTTCTTTAGCATCCGTTACTCCTGGAGGAAGTTGTCGAAAACGAAAAATTTGGAGAATCGCTGGCTCCCGGCACGCCGGGGACGAAAGTATCGCAAGCAGTACTATCGCTGAACCCCTATCATACGGGACAAGATGTCCATTGCGCACCCAACATGCGCTCTCCTGGCTGCTGCGATGCAGGATTTCTCCCGTCAGGTTGCACACGCCGGCTCGTGCCAGCCCGGCTGCCCAAGCTTTCTAGTGTAGTCGACTTGCCACTCGGAATGAATGATTTGTCGCTCTCCGGGCGCGGCCGGATTGTTCATGCCTGCCCACCGTTTCAGTGGGCGGGACTGGGGCGGGGCGTGCCCGGCGCTGAGGTCTCGGGGAGAGCTTCGTCCGCGCCGCCCCGAAAGAACAGTCGCACGCGATCGAGATATACATACACCACCGGCGTGGTGAACAGGGTCAGCATCTGGCTTACCGTCAGCCCGCCGACAATGGTAATCCCCAGCGGCCGGTGCAACTCGGAGCCGGTTCCTCTGCCCAGAGCCAGCGGCAGGCCGCCCAGCAGCGCCGCCATCGTCGTCATCATGATTGGCCGGAAACGCAGGATACACGCATCGTAAATCGCCTCCACGGGCTTTTTCCCCTGCGTGCGTTCGACGTCAAGAGCCACGTCGATCATCATGATGGCGTTCTTTTTCACCAGTCCAATCAGCAGGATGATGCCAATCATCCCAATCACGTTCAGCTCGTTGTGCGTCAAAAGCAGCGCCAGCAGCGCCCCTACGCCCGCCGATGGCAGGGTCGAAAGAATTGTGATGGGATGAATATAGCTCTCGTACAACATGCCGAGCACGATATAGACGGTGAACAGAGCCGTCAGAATCAGGATTTTCTGGCTCGAGAGCGAATCCTTAAAAGCAGCCGCCGTTCCCTGGAAGCTGGCATCAATCGACTCCGGGAAGCCGATCGTGCGCTCGGCCTTCTCAATGGCCAGTGTGGCCTGGCCCAGAGAGATTCCGGGCGCCAGGTTGAACGATATGGTGACCGATGGCACCTGCCCCTGGTGATTCACAGCCAGCGGAGTGTTCGACGGCTCATAGTGCGTGAACGCTGCCAGCGGCACCGCAGTGCCGCTGCTGGAGCGCAGATAGATATTCTGCAGCGCTTCCGGCGTCTGCTGGAATTGCGGCGCAACTTCCATCACCACGTGATACTGGTTGAGCGGCCGGTACATGGTCGAAACCTGGCGCTGCCCAAACGCGTCGTAGAGAGCATTGTCCAGCGTCTCTGGAGTAATTCCCATTCGGCTGGCGGTATCGCGATCGATGACCAGCTTGGCTTGCAGCCCCCGGTCCTGCTGGTCGGAATTCTGGTCGCGCAACTCCGGCAGGCTTTTCAGCTTCTGCAACAGCATTGGCGCCCATTTGTTCAAGTCTTCGAAGTTAGGGCTCTGCAGCGTGTACTGGTACTGCGCATTGCCAAAGCGCCCGCCAATGCTGAGGTCCTGGGCGGACTGCAAAATCAGCGTCGCGCCCGGCACCACCGCCAGCTTGCCGCGCAATCGATTGATCACATCATCCGCGGTCACCAGCGGGCAGCTCTGCCAGAAATGTTTGGTCGGGCAAGGGCTGCGCTGCTCCAGCGGTTTCAGCATCACGAAGAACCGGCCCTGGTTCAGAGCAGTATTTCCTCCGGCAAATCCAACCACGGTGTCGACCGCCGGATCCGTCATCACGATCTTGACGTAGCTCTCCATCTTGTTCCGCATGGACTGGAACGAAATATCCTGCGCGGCCATCACGCCGCCCATGATGCGCCCCGTGTCCTGCTGCGGAAAGAAGCCCTTGGGCACGATCCCATAGAGGTAGACGCTCAGGCACGCCACCAGGATGGTCACGGTCAATGTGACCGGCTGGTGCGCCAGCACCCACCTTAACGAGTAGCTGTAAGCCGCGAGGAGCCGCTCGAAAACCCGCTCACCCCATCGGTAAAAGAGGTTGTGCTTCTCAGTTCCTCCAGGCTTAAGAAATTGCGCGCACAAGGTCGGAGTGGTGGTCAGCGAAACCAGCAGCGAAACCCCAATCGCAATGCTCAGCGTCACCGCGAACTCGCGGAACAGCCGTCCCACAATTCCACCCATCATCAGCAGCGGAATAAATACAGCCACCAGAGACACGCTCATGGAGACGACGGTAAATCCAATCTCGGCGGCTCCCTTGAACGCCGCCTGCACCGCGCCCATGCCGTGCTCCACGTAGCGGGTGATGTTCTCCAGCACTACGATCGCGTCATCCACTACAAATCCGGTAGAAATCGCCAGCGCCATCAACGACAGGTTGTCCAGGCTGTAGCCCAGCAGATACATCCCGCCAAAAGTTCCCACCAGCGAGAGCGGCACGGCAATGCTGGGAATAATGGTGGCCCGCACCGTGCGCAGAAATGCAAACACCACCAGAATCACAAGAACAACTGAGATGATCAGGGTAGTTTCAATGTCCTTCACTGAAGCGCGCACCGTCACGGTGCGGTCCATCACAATTTTCAGATTGATCGCCGGCGAAATCGAGGACTGCAAATAAGGTATCAGCGACCGCACCCGGTCGACCGTTTCGATGATGTTGGCGTCGGGCTGGCGGAACATGATAATCAGAACGGCAATCTTGCCGTTGGCGATGCCGATGTTGCGCACGTCGGCGACCGAATCCTCTACGTCTGCCACGTCCCCCAGGCGCACGGCCGCACCGTTGTTGTAGGCCACGATCAGCGGCCGGTACTGGTCCGCGGTGAAGAGTTGGTCCGTATCGGTCAAGGCGTAAGATCTCGCGCCATTTGAGACCTGACCCTTGGGGGCGTTCGCGTTGGCGGCGTAGAGTGCATTGCGAACCGTGTCCAGCCCAACCCCCAGTTTGTTGAGCAGGGTCGGATTCACCTCAGCGCGCACCGCCGGCTGGGCCGCTCCGAAGACAAAGACCTGGCCTACACCGTTCACCTGGGCCAGCTTTTGCGACAGAATGGAATCGGCCGCGTCGTACATCTGCGGCACGGTCTGCGTGTCGGAAGTCAATGCCAGAATGAGAATCGGCGCATCCGCCGGGTTGATCTTGCGGTAGGTCGGATTGCTTGGCAGGTTGGCTGGAAGCTGGCTGCGGGCGGCGTTGATCGAAGCCTGCACGTCGCGCGCAGCGGCGTCAATATTCCGGTTCAGATCGAACTGCATCGCAATCGAAGTCGTGCCCAACTGGCTGGATGAAGTCAGCTGGTTCACCGCCGCGATTCGTCCGAACTGCCGTTCCAGCGGCGTGGCCACGGCCGAAGCCATGGTCTGTGGGTCCGCACCGGGCAAGCTGGCTCCCACGCTGATCACCGGAAAATCCACCCTCGGCAGCGAAGCCACCGGAAGATAATTGAAGGCGAGAATTCCCGACATCAAGAGTGCCGCCGCCAACAATGACGTGCCAATCGGGCGCCGGATAAATGGAGCTGAAATACTCATGATCTCGAAACTGGTCTGGAAACGTTTTCAGTCGACATGTCGAACTACCATCTCGAATCCAAATGTCGAATCAACAAGTCGAGTCACTATGTTTAATCCGCCGACATAGGTTCCGGCGGAATCACATTGCCGACTCGATAACGGGACAGCCGGTGAGCCAGCCGGTCGAACCACAAATAAACCACCGGCGTCGTGTACAGCGTAAGCAACTGGCTCAACAGCAATCCGCCCACAATCGTAATGCCGAGAGGCCGCCGCAGTTCCGCGCCCGTCCCCGATCCGAGAGCCAGCGGCAGTCCGCCCAGCAGCGCCGCCATCGTCGTCATCATGATGGGCCTGAACCGCAGCAGGCAGGCCTGATAAATCGCTTCTTCCGGCGGCTTATGCTCTTCGCGCTCCGCCTCCAGCGCGAAGTCAATCATCATGATGGCGTTCTTCTTCACAATGCCAATCAGCAGAATGATGCCAATCAGCGCCACCACGGTTAAATCATTCCCCGTGATCATCAAAGCCAGAATCGCGCCGACTCCTGCCGAAGGCAGCGTGGAAAGAATCGTCACAGGATGAATGTAGCTCTCATACAAAACACCCAGCACAATGTAGACAGTGATGACCGCCGCCAAAATCAAATACGGCTCGGAGGCCAGAGAGTTCTGAAACGCCGCCGCCGTTCCCTGGAACGCCGCATGGATGCTGGGCGGCAACTGGATCTCTTTCTCCGCTTGCTCAATCGCCTTGGTGGCGTCTCCCAGCGATGCTCCCGGGGCAAGGTTGAACGAAAGCGTGACTACAGGAAACTGACCTTGATGATTGTTCGAGAGCGAAGCGCTGCTCGACGTCAGGTGAGTGAAAGTCGAAATCGGAACCGGCGCGCCGCTGGTGGTCACGGCCGCGCCATTGGCCGTGGGCGCGCCCGAGTTCGGCGTCACCGTGCTGGGACGGATGTAAATGTCTTTCAGCGCCTCGGGCGTCAGCGCAAAACTCGGAAGTACCTCGAGAACCACGTGATACTGGTTCAACTGCGTGAAGATGATCGAAACCTGCCGTTGCCCGAACGCGTCATAAAGTGTGTTGTCGATGGCCTGCGGGAAAATTCCCAGCCGCGACGCCGTATCCCGGTCAATCGTAACGTTGGTCTTGAGCCCGTTGTCGAGCTGGTCTGTAGCCACGTCCGTCAACGCCGGCAGGGTTTTCAGTTTGGCCACCAGCTTCGGCGTCCACTGCGCCAGTTCCTGCGCGTCCGCATCCTCGATCGAATACTGGAACTGGGTGCGGCTCACGCGGTCTTCCACCGTGAGGTCCTGCACCGGCTGCATGTAAAGAGTTATGCCGTCCACCTTTGCCAGTTGCGGCTGCAATCGCCGGATGATCGCGGAAGCATCGTCGGAGCGCTCGTCACGTGGCTTCAGATTGATCTGGATGCGGCCCTGGTTCGGCGTCGTGTTCGTGCCATCCACTCCAATGAACGACGACAGGCTTTCCACCGCCTTATCCTGCAGAATGATTTTCGCCAGTTCCTGCTGCCGCTTCGCCAGGGCGTCAAAAGAAATAAAGTCGGGCGCTTCCGACACGCCCAGGATCACTCCCGTATCCTGCACCGGGAAAAATCCCTTGGGAACGATGACGTATAAAAAGAGTGTAAGTACGAGGGTTCCGAACGTCACCAGCAGCGTCGCCGTCTGGTGCCTCAGCACGATCTTCACCGTGCGTCCGTAGAACGCGATGATGCGGTTGTAGTACTCCTCGGTGACGTCGTAGAACCGCCCCTTTTCGCCGTCCTTGCGATGCTTCAGCAGTTTGGCGCACATCATCGGCGTCAGCGACAGTGAAACTCCCGCCGAAACCAGAATCGTCACCGCCAGCGTGACCGCAAATTCGCGGAACAACCGTCCGACAATGTCGCCCATGAACAGCAGCGGGATCAGCACCGCAATCAATGAAACAGTCAGCGAAACAATCGTGAACCCGATCTGCCCCGCGCCTTTCAACGCCGCGTCCAGCGGGGAATCTCCCTGCTCCAGATAGCGATCGATATTCTCGATCATGACGATGGCGTCATCCACCACGAAGCCAGTGGAAATGGTGAGCGCCATGAGCGTCAGATTGTTCAAGCTGTAACCCAGCAGATACATCACGCCAAAAGTTCCAATCAGCGAGAGCGGCACCGCGACGCTCGGAATCACGGTCGCCGCCAGATTCCTCAGGAACAGAAAAACCACCAGCACCACCAGCGCGATCGACAGCATCAGCTCAAATTCCACGTCCTTGACCGAAGCGCGGATAGTGATGGTCCGGTCAGTGAGAATCTGCACCTTTACAGCCGTGGGCAGCGAAGCCTGCAACTGGGGCAGAAGCTTCTTGATCCGGTCCACTACGCTGATGATGTTGGCGCCCGGTTGCCGCTGCACGTTTACGATCACCGCCGGCGTCAGATTCATCCATGCCGCGAGGCGCGTATTCTCCGTTCCATCGAT
>Ga0187871_10004347_pt1 | contig 10659 bp, 6 predicted proteins | sample June2016WEW_16_1_FD_132988 | JGI IMG/M metagenome (GOLD analysis project Ga0187871, IMG submission 132988) | Peatland microbial communities from SPRUCE experiment site at the Marcell Experimental Forest, Minnesota, USA - June2016WEW_16_10 | ecosystem: Environmental > Terrestrial > Soil >...
CCGGCTTCACTGTCAGCGCGTCGCCGGGCACGGTCGCCTCAGGCGCCTCGCTCACCGTCGCCTGGACGGCTCCCGCAGGGCGCCCTGCCGGCGATTCCGTCGCGTTGTTCCGCGCCGGAGTGAGTAACACAAATCCGGCCGCGGTCTACGATGTCAGCGGTTCCGGCGGAACATTCACCATGCCGGCCCCGAAGACTGCCGGCCAGTACCGGTTCCGCTATCTGTTGGGCGGAAGCGGTTGGATCACCGCGGCCCTGGGGCCGGTGATTACGGTGCAATAGTCTATTGCGGCGCGTTGATCACAATCGTGGTTGACAGGTACGGATTGTGAATATTCGTCGCGGGATCGCTGACCAAGCCTTGGAAATCCACGAGGATCGGGAATACCGAGGGAGGGAAGCCCGTGGGAGGCTGCCCTGGGTTCTTAGGGACCACCGCGTTGATCTGCCACAAGCCGACGAAACAGGGCGCCAGGCCAGAGTAAGTGACCTGGGCCACGGTTGTGCCGATGACCACCTCCGGCTGCGGCCCGGTCTGAAGCCCTCCGGAACAGTCGGCCTGGCCGTCCGGCGGAAAGTTCGACACCTGCCCCTGCCCCGTCAGAAAGAGTTGGATCGTGGACCCCGGCTGCGCCGGATGGGCTGTGCCGTTCACTGTGTTATCGCACCCGCCATTCACTATGTTGCAGTTCAATGCGGCGACCTGCCCAGGGGATGGTGTCAGCCCACTCGGGTTGCTGCAAGGCGTGGTGCAGGACTCGATGAAGAATCCCGGCGCAGCCACGTTCATGACCAACGTTCCGCTGCCCAGCACTTGGGAAGTCGATGCATTGACCACCTCCAACTGGGCTGTTCCCGACGTGGGAGCTTCGAACGGCACCACGAAATTGATCTGGCCCGGAGCTACGAACGTTAAGGGCGAGTAGGCGAACCCCTGAGTGAACGCGCCCGCGGTGGGCTGACCGTTGGGCGGGCAGGCGACTCCCGTGGCGCAGCTCACCAGCACCTCAATCCCGCCTAACGCGGTGGGTACGGGCGTAGCGGTATTAGTAGTCGCGGTCACCGGAAAGAAAACAGGGCCAAACGGGAACAGGGTTCCGTAGGCTCCTGGCGCGAGGTAGAAAGGCTGATCTGTCAGAGTGCCTAAGTTGCATCCCATGACGCACACGAAACTGGCGCCGTTGGTCCCCGACAGAGCCGGATAGTGGATGGCCACGCGGTTTGAGGAATCGGCCACGTAAAGAGCGCCGTAGCTATCCTGCGTGATGGCTATTGCCGGCAATTCGCAAGGGTTTGTGCCCGTGCAGAACGCGGATTGCCCGCCGGTCAATTCCGCCACCGGCATTCTTAGCGCGGGGCTTTCGCTGGTTGCCCCCACCGGGAGCGGCGTGTAGCGGGAAAGGCCGCTCGAATCGCCGACCCAGATATCGTTGGTGGGGCCTACCACGGGGTTCTGGTTCACCCAGACTGCTTGGGGAGAACTCAGCCCGGTAAAGGACCCGATCGGCTGGTCTGTGGATGTGCCTGTGCCTGTTGGAATGGCAAAAATCGTGATCTCGTTATGGCCCAAATCGGCCACATAGAGTTCGGCGATGGTGTCCTCGGCGATGTGGTGCGGCGAGCTAAGTACGGAGTTGCTTGTGCTCACGAAATTCGATTGTCCAATGACCGTTGTGGCCGGTTCGCCGCTAGTGGGATTGATCATGGAGAAGAGCAGGACGCGGTTTGCGGATGGGTCCGAGACCAGCAATCCCCGCTGCGGGTCGAAAACCAAGCCGTATGGGGACACCATCACGGACTGGCTGGCTTGCGTGTTCGAGACCCCTGTGAATCCGCTTTGGCCGAGAACCAGGTCGGCCTGCTCCATGGCGGTGGGGGCCGCAAATGGCGCTGGAAATCGCAGGACGCGCCCATTGTAGGTGTCGGCTACGAAGAGGTTGCCGGTGCCGGGATCGACCGCCAGCCCCGTGGGATAACAAAGGCTGGCTGCCGTTGGCTGCCGGGCAAGCGGCTCGGTCGGCGGATTCGCTACACCGTTGTAATTGCAGACGGCGGTCTTCAGGTCGGGTTCGCCGATGACGATATCCGCCTGTACACCCGGTCCCACCTTGCGTGCGTCTGCGAAGCCTAGCACGCGATGGTTGTTGGGATCGGAGACATAGAGGTGCGGCGTGCCGCTGCTCGAGTCCACGGCGATTCCCGCGTCATAACCCGACGAGGAACTGGGCCCAAAATGGAATTCCTCGCCTTGGATGCTGTTGGGACTGTTATAGGGGAAGTCGCTTTGGCCCAGCACCACCACGGCTGCGGCAGACTGTCCGGCGTTCGCATAGACCAGCACGCGATTGTTGCCGGCATCCACCACAAACAAATCCGTCCCAGCCACGGCGGCCGCAACCGGGTTGGAAAATGTCGCGAGCTGCGCGCCGCTGTTGCTGAAAGAGGCCTGGGGGTTGCCGGCGTTTGGCTTGGTGCTGGAGAAGTTCGTAAGGCTGGATCCCTGCCCGAGCGCCGCGATGGCCACCGGTGGCGGAGTGGAGGCCGTGATATCTCCGGAAGTAACAGTCCAATCCGCGCTGCTGTACGCATCGAAGATCAGCATCCGGTTATTGCCCGAGTCCAACACCGCGGGGCCGTTGTTGATCGTCACCAGGCCGTTGGGACTAAGCAAGGTGCTGGCGGTAGCGGTGGAAGGCGCCGGGTTCACGATACCCGCCAAACGGCTGGCCGCCATGCCGTTGGAAAACGGTGGCGTGAAAACCAGGAGGCGGCTGGCGTAAGTGTCCGAGACAAAAAGGTGTCCCGCGGAATCGAAAGCCAGTCCTGCGGGCTCATACAGAGTGTTTCGATCCGTAAGACCTGTCGGCCCGTTGGTCAAGGTGAAGGCCGCCTGGCCGATGACCACAGACGCGGCTGGATCCGCGGCGCCGGAAGTGAGCGACGCCGCCGGATACTCCAACACGCGCCGGTTACCGGCATCCGTCACGAATAAATCGCCGGAGCTGTCCAGGGCCAATGCGGAGAAGAATGTCGCATAGCCCGCGGGACAACTGCCGGAGAGGCACAGCGTTTGCGCAGAGATAGCGCCGCCTTGGTTGGCCTTGTTCGCGGCAAACTTGTCAGCCTGCCCGAGCACGATATCCGGACTGGCGTTATTGTTGGCGAAGGGCGCCGGATAGCGCAGCACGCGGTTGTTCCCCGCATCGGCGACGTATAAGTTGCCTTTCGCATCGACCACCAGGCCGCTGGGAAAGTACAGTCCGCCATTGGTCGCCGGGAGAGTGGTGAAGGCGTTGGGCTGGCCAATGATCAAGTCGGGCGGCTGCAGGTTTCTCAAGGTCGCGCTAGTGGCGTTTTTCCAGGCCAGTATCCGGTTATTTAAGGTATCTGCGACATAAAGGATGGGAGTGGAGCCGGTAGTATCTACGGCCACGCCTTCGGGCAAATACATGCCACCGTTGACGCCAAAGTCGGGATTGAGGTTGGTGACCACCAGTTGCTCGGCGGGCGTCGTGGACGGGTGTCCCAGAACGCGTGCCGGGCTGGGATCGAGGACGATTTGCGCGCTGGCAACGGCCGCGAAGGTCAGAGCCAGAAACGAATAGGTATATAGAGAACGCATGGGATTCAGGGGCCTTACCCTCACTGAGGATACCAGATTGGATCTGGCCCCGTGTCCCCGCGGGTACCGGTCTCGCTGGTACCGTTTCCGAGGGCGGGTCGTCTGCTACACTGGGCAGTTGAACGCAACCAATTCCATCCCGCGGCTCAGGGTGTGCGCGGTCAGTTATTTGAATACGGTTCCCCTGGTTTGGGGCATGCTGCATGGGGAACAGAAGGGCCTGTTCGATCTGCGGTTCCGGGTTCCGGCGGAGTGCGCAGATATGGTCGGTTCCGGCGCGGCGGACATGGGCATCATCCCGTCGTTCGAACTGCTAGGGCGGGACTACGGGATTGTCCCGGGGGTGGGCATCGCCTGCCGCGGCGCAGTGCGCAGCATCCTGCTGGTTTCCAGCCGGCCAGCGCACCAGATCCGCACCCTGGCCGCGGATGCGAGTTCCAGAACGTCGGTAGCTCTGGCGCGTATCGTTCTGGCGCGGCGCTATGGCGTCGAACCGGCGGTGGCGACCCGTCCGCCGGATCTGCCCGGAATGCTGGGCGAAGCGGACAGCGCGTTGATCATAGGGGATCCTGCGCTGCATATCAATCCCGCAACGACGCCGCTTCACGTCTACGACCTGGGCCGCGAATGGACGGACATGACGGGTCTGCCAATGGTCTTTGCGGTATGGGCGGGACCGCGCGAATTCGTCACGCCGCAAGTGGTGGCGGCGTTTCAGGACTCCTGCGCGTGCGGGTTGCGCAGCCTGGAGCGCATCGTGGCCCAGGAGGCTGCGGCGCGCGGTTTCGCACCGGAGTTGGTGCGCCGGTATCTGGCTTCGCACATCGTGTTTGAGCTGGGAGAGCCGGAACGGCAAGGGATGGAGCTGTTTCTGCGCTACGCACGGCAACTCGATCCTCTCCGCCGTCACCCGGGTTTGACACCCGCCAGCGCGCTCTGATTAAATGAAGGAGTCAAAGCCCGCGCTGCTCCTCAGTAGCTCAATGGTAGAGCATTCGGCTGTTAACCGAAGGGTTGTAGGTTCGAATCCTACCTGAGGAGCCAATCACTTACAGACAATCACAGCTACCTTCCACGGCCTACTTTAGCGGATTCTTTAGCAGCCCCAAACGAAACTTTCTCGGCATTCGCTTGTTCCGGTATGCCCGGTTTCGCCGCCACCAGCGTGTCGACCGCCCGCCGCTTCGCCTGCATGCGGATGTGAGAGTAGTATTTCAGCATCTGCTCCGAAACATGGCCGGCCAGGTCCCGAATGGTTTCATCCCCGGCCTCCCCGCTCTCCGCCAGGTCTGTAATGAACGTGTGCCGGCTGTCGTGCCACCGTCCCGTTATGCCGGCGCCCTCCTTCACTGCCGCCCATACGGTTTTGAATGTCGTGGCGGGCCTGGTGGGATCAGTCGGTTGCGGTTTGCCAAACGGGAATACGTACCATTCGGGGCGAGGTTTGCCGAACTTCCCCACGTACCACCTGGAGTACTCCTCCAGTGCCGCCAGCACGTCCGCATTGAGCGGAATCGTCCGGCCTTGCCCGGCCGGCGTCTTGCTGTCTCCTACCGTGACGATGCCTTTAAGCAGATCCGTTCTGCCCCACTGCAGGCCGCGCATCTCGGCATCTCGCATTCCGGCGTGAAGAGCGAGCATCAGCGCCGGATATATCGCTCGGGAGCGCCGGCCCTTCGCTCCGGTCAGCAGCCCGGCCTTCTCTTCCAAGCTGAAGGCGCGCGCGACCCGGTGGCCCGTCGCGAGTTTCAACACGTGGCACCGGCGGAGCTTGATCCGTAGGAAGTCGCCCTGTTCGCCAAGAATTCGAAGCAGAAAGCCCACCTCCTCGTTGATGGACTTGGGTGCCGCCTTCTCTTTCAAACGGTCGGTCTGGTAGGTCTTCACCGTTTCATCGTTGACGTCGGCAACCATCGTATTTCCAATTTTCGCTTGGATATGGCTCAGTGCATACCGCGCGAATGTGGCCGACTTCGGGTTGCGGACCGCGTAATCTTCAAAAAACTGATCGGCCAACTCCGCTATGCTGCGGATGCGTTCGTGGCGCCGGTCCTCGACATGATTGAAAGCCAACTCCAGTTCCCGGCGGCGGGTCTTCTCTGCCTCTGTCGCGATCGTCTTCCTGGTCGATTTGCTCGACTCTTGAATGTGACGGCCGGCGAATGTAAAGTGATACCACCAGATGCGGGACTGCTTCGCTTTGCCGGTTTTGGGATCCCGATACTTGGGGCGGTAAACTGCCATTAGTCCTCCGCGGTCACTCCGCTCTCTGCCGATGTGCCAGCTACCCACAGCCGAGCCCTGTGGCTAGGTCCGCCGCCAACGTGCGGCCGTCGCCAAGCGGCTGCGATTCGGAACAAAACGATTAAGGCTCTATCTTGCGCGCGCATCCTTCGCCCTCCCTTCGGCTTTGGTCTTCCCGGTGCTGCTCCAACGTGCCGCCGCGGCCTTTTGGGTGAGTTCTTTTCGCTGCTCGGGTGTGAGGGATGCCATCCTGGCCTTGCCGCCCTTTGGGCCGCCCTTCTTGCCGAGCTTCGACAAGTGCCGGCGCAGAGCTTCCTGTTCGTTCATTATTCACTATGCTAGAACGGACCTGGCTCGAGTGTCAACCTATCAAATCGTCCCAGGGTGCGGAAACCGCGCGTTTGCGCTGGCGCTGCCCCACCCGGCCATGGGGCGCCGCGATGAGATATTCTCAAACGACGGCATCAAGACAACAGAACAATGATTTAGGAGAAAGGCTTCAAGAGAACCTCGCGGATGTCCCGATCAGCCTGTGAACCTTCCGGCAGTTCGCCCCTCTCCCAACGGTAATATTCGGCATGGTCTTGGTCGGCCTCGTCGTGCAGAGCCTTTTTCGTAGCAGGCAGATGGACGGACTGCATCCAAGTCTGCCAAAGCCTGACCGCGCCCTTCCTATCTCCTCGATTCAGTGCCGCCCTGAGATCAATACCTGTCTGGACGCGGCGATCTTCGGGCGCCGCGGTTTGGCCGCCTTCAGCCGACCCGCCGGCTTGGCCGACGTTAGGCAGAAATTGTTTTCCAGTCGATAATCTCACCTTGTCTACAATGCGAGATGCAACTGCGTTCGCAATGGCCTCGATTTCCTCAGGCTCCAGTTTCATCGCCGCCCTCCTTGGGCAAAAACTGGTCTCGCTTCATTCTCTTTTCGGCTCCCATTCAAGAACCGGTGGTTTTGAAAATGCCCTCTTTGGCCGCGTCTGCATCGATGAAGGGTGGGACCGCCAGCTGGAGAGAAGACGCGAACCAAGCGGTTACGGCAGTCCGTGGAATAACAAAACGACGGCCGATTCGGATGTGAGGTATCTTGCCGCTTCGAAGTGCAGCATAGACCCCATTACGCGCTATGCCAAGTATCCGAGCGAGCTCAGCGGGCTTGTAAGTAGCGAGTTCGCCTCCCTTGTTGTGCCCTGGCGTCCTTTTGATTCTCTTCGCGTGCTCCATACTGCCATCTTGCGCCGGTTCGATTTTTTGGGGAAGTCCGCTAAAATAACTAAAATGTCCCAACGAAATGTAAAGCGGCTGCGGCACCAACAGAAGGGATCATCCGGTCGAGAGGTCTTGCTGGCCTCAACTGAGCGCGCAGAACTGGAGTCGTGGACGAACTCGCGATCGAAACGGACAAGCTTACGAGCACGCGTGATTCTGGCTCTCGCCGAAGGGTTATCCTATCGGGAAATCGAACGCCGGCATGGCGCGAGCTCTCGTACGATCTCGTTGTGGAAGAAACGGTTCGTAATAGAGCGTCTGGCTGGATTGCGGGGGCAGCACAAAGGCAGTCAGCCTAGGGCATCTACTTCACACCTGCAAGTTCGCGTGAGTGAGGCGTATCAGAAACTGATGAATAGCGGCACGCCTTCCTCTGGCCAGTTGGCTAAGGTTTTGGATCTGGACAAACGGACCGTACAGCGAATATTACCGCGGGTGCGACCGCGAACAAGCGGTATGGATCAACTGATGGCCGCGTTCGACCCCCAGTTTGGTGAAAAAGTAGTCGAGATCATCGCCCTCTACCTCTACCCGCCCCAATGCGCAGCTGTATTCGTCGTCCGTGAGGAAACAGCAAATCAGGCGTCGATCCCCGTCGAGTGGCGCGGCTTTGATCATCGATACGCATCCCAAGAACTTTACTCTGCGCTTGTTGGGTGCAAGGCCGCCGAGCAGCACAAGAGCGTTCGCTTCACGGACTTTCTCGCATCGCTCGTGCAGAAAGAGGGTTGGGCGCCGGAGATACACATCGTTCTTCACAACCTGGAGTTGGAATCGGGCGCCCTTGGATGTGGGCCGGGCTTCTGCCCAAAGCTGTGGTTCTATTCGCTCTCGCTGTACACGACTTGGCTGGACCTCGTACAGTTCTGGTTTAGCAAAATCGAGCGTGACATGGTCGAAAATGAAGTTTTGGCTCCTACCCCCAACCTTTTCCGGAAAGTACTGAAATATATCCGTAGCTACGCCAAGTCCCGACATTTTCATTGGATCAGCAGCCCCTGGGTTGTAGCATTCCCAGAACGGCACACACAACCGCGCGACCTGATCCCCGCAGGAGGAGCCACCAACCCTGATACGGCGGGGATTACGCTCGTGAAGTTCTCCCCACAAGAGCGAGAAATCGTCCGTAAGAGGATCCTTGGGCATTCGGATGAGAAGATCGCCAGCGAGTTGAATCTAGCCCTCCCGACGGTTCACGCTCACTTGCGATCGGTGTACGCCGGCCTTGGGCTGTCGAGCTCCTCCAAACTGTTTGTTTGGTGGAGTCAGCACCCGGAAGCGCTGGCAGGTAAATGGATGCCGCGGGCTATCCATGACGCGGATTCCAACTGCCCCTGCCAGCACTGTCGCCTCTGGAGAATGGCTGGCGGGCACTACTGGGATCAGATGATGACAGTGCACGTGACCAACGTGGCGGTGACGCCGGACGGGAGGCGGGCGATCTCCGGATCTGGAGGAAACACGCTGACAGTGTACGACCTGGACGACGCTCGCGTGTTACGCACGTTGAAAGGCCAGCCAGCTTCTATCTATGCTGTGGCGTTGACGCCGGATGGAAAACGAGCAGTTTTCGCGTCATTGGACAAAACGTTGAAGATTTGGGACGTGAACACCGGGCGAGCACCACGCAAGCTGGAGGGCCGCGCTGCTTCTGTCTATGCCTTGGCGGTGACGCCAGACGGGAAGCGGGCGGTTTCCGCGTCTGGCAGAACGATGACGGTGTGGGACTTGGACAGGGGTCGCGCCCTGCGGACGCTGAAAGGCCATTCTGATGATGTCCGGGGCGTGGCCGTGATGGCGGACGGTAAGATGGCGGTTTCCGCCTCTCTGGACGGCACGCTTAAGGTGTGGGACCTGGAGACCGGCCGCTGCCTGCGCACGCTGGGCCGCAAAATTGAAACGCTGAAATCTACTGGTGTTGATGGCGTGGCGGAGACGGCGGACGGTAGGCGGCTGGTTCGCGTCATGGACGGCACGCGGGAAGAGTGGGTGGAGACCGGCCGCGCCTCGCGCACGCTGGGAGGCCGCCCTGCTGGTGTTGGTGGCAGGGCAGTGACGGCGGACGATATGAGGGCGGTTCCCGACTCTGAGGACGAAACGCTGAAGGGGGGTGATGTGGAAACCGGCCGCGCGTCGCCCACGCTGGGGGACTGCCCTGCTGGTGTTGGTGGCGTGACGGTGACGGCAGACGGCAAGAGGGCGGTTTCCTTCTGTAGCGACACGCTGATGGTGTGGGATGTGGAAACCGGCCGCGCGTTGCGCACATTGGAACGCCATGCTGACATGTCCGGCGTCGCGGTGACGCCGAACGGCAAGCGAGCGGTTTCCGTGTCTTTGGACTACACGCTGAAGGTGTGGGACCTGGACAGGGGGCTTCTCATTGGCACATCTAAGTGGGATGAGCCCGTGAGTTGCTGCGCGTTCGTCGATGAGCGGCGTATCTTTTTCGGCGACCGAGTCGGCCGCGTGTGCTTACTCTTACTACGGGAGCCCGAGCAGCAGGACCCGACATCGGACGACGGCGCCATCGGCGAGTGAGAAACCGACAGAAGAAATGTAGAAGCGGCCGACGGCGGAGGGCTTGGTGTCGAGCATCGGTGGCTGCCCAGCCACGCCCGAGCGAGAGCCTGTATCCGCGGCGCCGTGCAATAGGCTCAAGCCGCCGCCCTTACGGAACGAGCGCGGACTACGCCAACTCCTCCTCGCCCGCCCCCTTGACCCGGCCACCAAATTCGGCTTCGCACACCGCGGCGAAGGCGCAATGCTTGTACGAGCACAGATTGGAGGAACGGTTGGGCAGGTAGATGCCCTCGCGCATGGCCTCGCGCACCAACGGATACAACTTCTCCGTCAGCTTCAGATCCGCGGCCGAGACCGTGTACTCCTGGGTAACCACCGCGGAGCTTTTCGTGGCCACCAGCGTATCGACGCGCGCCTTCCCGTTGGCCCCAGGGCAAAGCTGCCGGTAGGTAGCCAACTGAAACGCGTAATCGGCGCTGACGCCCGTGGGTTTGCGCGCGGCGGTCTTCAGATCAATAACACGCCCGCTGGTGTCCAGCAAATCCACGAAGCCCCGCACGGCCACGCCGCCGATGACGCCTTGTACCGGCAATTCGAGCGCGGCCGGCTCGATCTCGGGCGCCACCTCGTCGAGGTATTTTCGCGTGAGCATGGCGGCCTGGCGCTTGAGTAGATCGACGTCTTCATCGGCCCCGAAGGCGGCACCCGCTGAAGCGGTATCCCAGGCTTGGTCGAACGACGCCGCCAGATCGTCCGGATCGGGCGAGCCGCCGTCCAGCTTGGCTCGGAAGAAAGCTTCGGCCATCTGATGCACGACGCGCCCGCGAACCAGGGAGCCATTGGGCGGATCGGGCAGGCCGAGCGCGTATTTGTAGTACCACTTGGCGCCGCAGTCGCGGAACGTGCGCACCTGAGACGGGGACAACACCCCGCCGAAGTCGTTCAGCGGCGTCGGTTGCGGCAGAGCCGCGGGAATTACCCGCGGCTCCATCTCGATCGGGAAACTAG
>Ga0187871_10004348_pt1 | contig 10655 bp, 12 predicted proteins | sample June2016WEW_16_1_FD_132988 | JGI IMG/M metagenome (GOLD analysis project Ga0187871, IMG submission 132988) | Peatland microbial communities from SPRUCE experiment site at the Marcell Experimental Forest, Minnesota, USA - June2016WEW_16_10 | ecosystem: Environmental > Terrestrial > Soil >...
ACCGCCAGCCGCGCCATCGCGGAGTATTACGAACGCGCGGCGGCCGTGGTGGACGATCCCAAATCTACGGCCAATTGGGTGATGGGGGACCTGATGGGCGCGCTCAACGCGCAGAACCTGCAGATCGGCGATTCGCCCGTAACACCCGAACGGCTGGGCGAACTGGTAGCCTTGATCGGCAAGGGCGAGATCTCCGGCAAGATCGCCAAGGAAGTCTTCCTGAAAATGTTCTCGAGCAGCGAGGCCGCGGCCGTCATCATTGAAAGAGAAGGCTTGAAGCAGATCAGCGATACCGGCGCGCTGGAGCGCATGGTCGATGAAGTGCTGCAACAGAACGTGAAGCAGGTAGAGCAATACAAGAGCGGGAAGACGACGGTGCTCGGGTACCTGGTCGGCCAGGTGATGAAGGCCTCGCGCGGGCAGGCGAATCCTGGGGTCGTAAATGACTTACTCAAGAAGAAATTATGCTAAAAGAAGGCGATCGAGCTCCTGAGATCCAGTTACAGACAGATACCGGCGAGTCCTTCGATTTGAAGAGCGTGCGGGGTAAGAAGGTCGTTTTGTTCTTCTATCCCAAAGCCAGTACCCCGGGCTGCACGGTGGAAGCGTGCGAGTTTCGCGATACCTTCAAGAAATTTGAGAAGAAGGGCGTCGTGGTGCTGGGCATTTCCAAGGACACGCCCAAGGCGCAGACGACTTTCAAAGTGAACCAGAAGCTGCCGTACACGCTGTTATGCGATGTGGATAAGAAGGTGGTTGAGGCTTATGGCGTGTGGAAAGAGAAGAACATGTACGGCAAGAAGGTGATGGGCGTGGAGCGCACCACCTTCCTGATCGACGAGCACGGCAAAATCGAAAAGATTTTCTCAAAGGTTAAGCCGGCCGGGCACGCGGAAGAAGTACTGGCCGCTCTGTGACACCACCGCAACCGAAACTCCAGAGCCGGCTGAAAGCCGGCTGCGGGCATGATTGCCCGCCCCACATTTCCGATTAGCCGCCGCCGGACACGCGCAGCGTCTTACTCAGCCCGGCATCCGCGGACGATTCTCCCACGGTGACTTCCACCTCATCCGATTCGAGCGCCCAGCGCTTCCGCTGCACGTCCCAATATCTCAGCGAGTCGGCGGCCAACGGAATCTCGATGGTCCGGGTTTCGCCCGGCGCCAGCGCCACCCTGCGAAAACCTCGCAGCTCCCTGGCAGGACGGCCCACGGCGGATTTCAAATGCTTTACATACAGCTCGATCACTTCGTCGCCCGGGCGCGCCCCGGTGTTCCGCACATCCACACTGACCATCACCTTGCCTTGCTCCGCCAACCGGCCTGGAGTCAGTCGCAATTTCGAGTATTTGAAGGTTGTGTAACTCAGGCCATAACCGAATGGATACAGCGGGTCGCCCTTGAAATACATATACGTGCGGCCATGCCGGATGTCGTAGTCCATCATAGCGGGCACCTGGTCGAGCGACTTCGGCCAGGTCTGGACCAGCCGTCCCGCGGGATTGTAATCGCCGAACAACACATCCGCGATGGCCGTTCCCATCTCCTGCGCATTGTGCGTCATGTGCAGAATGGCGGGCAGGTTTTCCTGGCTCCAGTTGATGGCGAACGGAAAGCTCGCCACCAGCACCATCGCGGTCTTCGGATTGGCGGCATACACCTGCTTCACCAACTCTTCCATCTCCAGATCGATCGCGCGCCGGTCGACCGCTTCTTTACCGTCGCTGGGTGTCGGGCACTTCGCCCAACCGGCGTCGCAGGTGGTGTGGTTTCCCCCAAATACCACCGCCACATCGGACTCCTTGGCGGCCTTCACCGCTGCGTCGTTGTCGTTGTTCGCCGCGTAGTTCACGACCACGCCGGAGCCCAGTTTGGCTTTGATGCCCTCGAGCGGAGTCACGGTGTAGGGCGGCGTACCGCTGTACCAATCCAGCAGCACCTGGTCCGCGCGCGGGCCGATCACCGCGATCGACTTCAGCTTCGATTTATCGAGCGGCAGGAACCCGCCGGAATTCTTCAACAGCACCACGGATTCGAGCGCCACCTGGCGGGCCACGTCCTTGTGCCCAGGCGTTTTCCAGGCATCCTCTTCGCCCACCAGTTTGGAATACGGCACGCGTGCGGGCGGATCGAGCAGCCCCAGCCGGATCATCACCCGGAATTCGCCTTTGATGACCTCGTCGATATCGGCTTCCGTCAACAGCTTTGCCTTCAGCGCGTCGTTCACCGGCGCCTGGAAGCGGTCCAGGAACTGATTGATGCCCGCCTTCACCGCGCCCGCCGCACCCTCGGCCAAGTTGGGGTAATACTTATGCAGATTGATCATGTTGCGCAGGGAGCCGGCATCGGTACAGATGATCCCGTCCACGCCCCATTCCTCGATCGCGATCTGGCGCAGGATGGGATTCACCGTCATGGGGATGTGGTTCCAGGCATTGTACGCCGCCATGAAAGCGCGCGAACCGCCATCCATCACTCCCATGCGGAAAGGAACCGAGTAATACTCGCGCAGCAGGCGCTCGTCGAAATCCGACGAAGATCCGCCGCGGCCGTTCTCGTTGCTGTTGGCCAGGAAGTGCTTCATCAACGAAGCCGTCAGCCAATACTTGGGGTCGTCCCCCTGCAGGCCGCGCACCATCGCGGTGACCATGGTGCCATTGAAAAACGGATCTTCGCCGAAGCATTCCTCGGTGCGTCCCCAGCGCGGATCGCGGCCCAGGTCGGCATTGGGCGCGCGCACGACCAGGCCTCCGCGCTTCTGGCTCTGATAGATGTAGCGCGTCTCGTTGCCTTCCACGCCGCCGGCCTTGCGGATCAGGTCGGGATCCCACGTCTCGCCCATGCCGATGGCCTGCGCGAATTGGGTGGTGGGAATCGGCTTGGGCCGGCCCCAACCTCCGGGACCGCCGAGCGCCAGGCCGTGCAGGCCCTCCACGTGGCCGGTTCCTTCGATCCCCAACCGCGCTACGCTGGGGCGGGTGCCCAGACAGGCAACCTTTTCATCCAGCGTCATCAACGAGACGATGTTGTTCACTCGTTGTTCGATGGGCAGATCGGGATTCTGGAAGGGATATGGGTAGGGGCCGTCGGCGGCGGACAGCCAGCGCAGCGGCAAGAGCAAAAGGATGGCGGTCAGGGCAGGGTGTTTCATGAAACACTATTATCGCCCCGCGGGCCAGACAGGGAGTGGTGCCATCAGTGCTTGCGCCGTTGGCAAGCCGCGCCATCATAGCCTAATTGTTTGATTTTCCTGATGGTGATGGTGCGGGCAGCGTCGTCTACCGTGGCCTGAACTTCCACGTGATATCCCAATTGGTCGATGACCGAGGGCGAGTCTTTCAGCGTAAATACAGCCTTGGCCTGTTCGCTGATAAAGGCGGGTGCGGCACCCTCTTTGATGCACGTCTTCGCGCATTCGGGATTGGTGGAGGTGAAGGTACCGTTCGCGGCGCGCGCGGACGCGCATTTCAGGTCGGAGAACCAGCCGGTCCAGGTGACGCCGCGGCCTCCCGTTTGGGCGGCGCTAAGGAGCGCCATTCCCGCCAAGCAGATTGCGGCCCCAGACAAGCATGCGCGCTTCATTCGACCCTCCGTTTCTCAGCCCCGCTGATTGGCGGCCAAAGCATCTTCCACGGTTCCGCAGAACTGGAAAATCGTATCCAGCCGCGTTACCCGGAAACACTCCCGCACGTACCCCTGCGCGCCCGCCATCCACAGCTTGCCGCCGTTCTCCTGTACTTTATTCAGGCAGTAGATGAACCGGCCGATACCGGTGCTGTCGATGCGCTTCACGCCCGTCATGTCGAACACGATGCGGCTAAGCCCCTGGGCTAGCGCGCTGTTCAATACAGCCTCGATGCGCTCTCCCTCGGGCCCACGCATCACGCTGCCTTCGAGCGAGATCACGGCGGTGGCGGGAGCGACCTCTTTTTGATTGATTTCCAATGCCATTCGGCGCAGTCCACCACCAGTATATGCCGAGATGGGTCTTTTTGCGGAGGCCATCCGTATACCGGGTAGTGGTATGATCCTCGCGGCGATGATGAATCCGGAGGCTTTCAGCGGCGCGCAAGATGCTATCGCCCGTATGCGGCGGGGAGATCCCGACGCGGTGGCGGCGATCGTCTCGCGCTACCAGCACAGGCTGTATCGGTACCTGCTGCGCCTGGTGCGGGAGCCCGCGACGGCCGACGACCTGTTTCAGCAGACCTGGCTGCGGGTGATGGAGAAGATCGGCCGCTACGATGCGCGCCGCAATTTCGAGTCGTGGCTGTTCTCGGTGGCCCACAACCTGGCTATCGACGCCTGGCGGGGCAAGCGCGGCGAAAGCCTGCTGGATCCAGAAGACGCTGAGGATTCCGGCGAAGCGCCTGGCGCGCCGTGGCGCTCCGGAGAGCCGGACGCATTGGATCGCCTGCTGGATTTTGAGCGTGGCGCCATGCTGGCGGCATGCATGCAGGAATTGCCCGCCATACATCGCGAGGTGCTGACATTGCGGTTTGAAGAAGACATGCGGCTGGAGGAGATCGCGGAAGTGGCCGGCATCCCGCTATCCACGGTGAAAAGCCGGCTGCGGCGCGCACTGGACGGTTTAAGAGCGGCCATGGACGCGCGGACTCCGGGAGGACGGAAAGCATGAGCGGGCACGAATCCTGTGAATCGATCGCGGGGATGCTGGCGCTGGCCGCCGCGGGAGTGTTGGATGCGCAGGAGCAGCGGCGGGTGGAGGAGCATGCCCGCGAGTGCCCGGCGTGCCGGCGCCAATTGGAAATCTGGAGCGGCTATGCGCAGGGGCTGAAGCAACTGCCGCAGCCGCCCATCCCGGCGCAGTTGATGGAGCGCACGCGCGCGCGTTTGATCGAGGAGCGCGCCGCCGCGGCGGACCGCCGCTGGGACGAATTGATGTTGGGAGCGTTGGCGCTTTTTGCCTGGACCGTGGGACTGACATTCTGGTTTGTGGCGCGCATCGTGACCGGCGGAGAGTTGGTCGTGATGGGCGCAAACCTGGTCCGGCTCGGAACCTGGAGCGCGGGCTCGACGGTGTTGGTGTGGCTGACCGCGGCGGTGGCGGCCATCGCCCTGGGAAGGCGCCGCCGCGAATTGAGGAGGGCTTTATGAGTCGCTTTCGAGACGAAGTGTCAATCATCCCACGCGTGGCTTACACCATCGCCACGTGCGTTTGGCTGGGGTTCTTCGCGTTGATGATGGAGCTGCCGTTCCGGCTGGATCCGGAGGGACGCCGTTGGCCCCTGGCGGGCAAACTGGCGATGTCGATTTTGCCCGGGCTGCCGCTGTTCATCCTGGTGTTACTGATCGGCTATGTGTATGCGGACGCAAAGCGGCGCGGCATGCGCTACGTGATGTGGACGCTGCTGGCGGCCCTGATCCCCAACGCGATCGGCGTGATCCTGTACTTCGTGCTGCGGGAACCGCTGCTGGTGAACTGTCCTCATTGCGGTGCGCAGGCCCGCCGGGGTTTCCCGTTTTGTCCGAAGTGCGGCGGCGCCCTGGCGCAGTCGTGCCCACAATGCAGGCGTGCCGTGGAGCCGGGCTGGACGCACTGCGGATACTGCGGCGCGGCGCTGAACGGGTAATGTACGGCGGGACTCAAGAAAGTCCCCCATTGCCGCCCCACAAGGCGAAGCGCTTTCGACGGTGCCCCAGGCGGGGTCTCGCCGCTGTTTCACCCGCATCCGCCACGGGGGGCACCCTGAAGCTCAGTGGCGGCGGCCAAATGAACGGCCTCCGGACGGCGGCCGGAAGCTGGGGCGGAAGCCCGGCGAACTTCGGGGCTTGAATCCGGAACTGGGCGGTTTCGACCCGGACCCAAAGGTATGGCCGGCGCTGCTCTGGCCGCTCTTCAATCCTCCGGTCGCGTATTTTGAGCTGCTATAACTGCCCGAACTGCGCACGTAGCGGCTGCCGGAATAATGCTGCTGGGTGAAGGTGCCGTGGGTGCCATACTTAGGGGCGCCGCCGGCTTCGTCGTGTCCGTAGTAAGTCTGGCCGCTGGTGCGGGCCGTGCGGTATGACTCCCATTCATAAGATGGAATCGGGCGGTAGCTATGTCCCCATAACAGGTCGCGCAACAAGGCGTATTGCCCGTACCACACCCAGAAATTGCCGCCGCTGCCCTGGTTCCAGTAACCATACTGGTTGCGCTGGCCGACCGGCGCCATATAGGCGAAGCCAGCGGGCTCCGGCACGTCGTCGGCTTCGGAATCGTACTTGCCCACCGGCTTGTGCGCGATGGACATGCCGATGTTGTTCTCGCAAACCTGGTAAGTGGAGTGTGGGATCTCCACCCAGTTTTCATCGGAAGTGGTAACGCCGTCCTTACCGGCCGCATCGGGAAACCTGGTTCTGATAATGCGGACTTCCTCTTCGTAATCGCGCACGCCGCCGGACTTGCGGTCGCGCAGATCCACCAGGACCTTATCCCAGGAAGTGTAAAGCTGGCCGGTGAGCGTGTCGAGTTCGGTGGTGCGGGAGGGCAGGGAAGCGACGTCGTTGTGAATGGTCTCCGCGGCGCCCAGCAGTTCGCCGTAATCCAGGCCGGCCAGATCGTTGGCTTCGGCCTTGCGGCGCATGGCGCCGCTCGATTGCCAGGCCTGCTCGCCATCGGAAGGAATCGCGCGCAGCGCGGCCAGGCGCGTATCCAGATCCGATTTCTTCTGCGGCCAATCCGTACCGGCGCGCGTCACCAAGGTGACCACGGGCGCGAAATCCCAGCGTTGCAGGGTCTGGCGATCGGCCTCCATCTGCCGCAGCTCGGTGGGCAGGTTGCGCTTCATGTCCACCCAGCGCTGCGCTTCCGTCTGGACCGCCGCGGCTTCGTTGAGCGCGGCGGTGCGCAGCGCACGCTCTTCTCTGAGCAGCTTATCGGCCTGGGGTTGATCCTGGCGGCGGTTGGCTTTCAGGAGCTTCTCGAGCGCGGTAGCGTCTCGCTCGGCTCCATCCAATTCGCCGGCCGCGATGCGGAAGCGGTCCGGCAAAACCGTGACCATATCATGCGCGCGGAACAGATCGGGATCGGCGGCCAGATCGGCCGAGACTAACTCCTGCGCGGTTTGGAACTGCTTCCGGCTTTGCGGAAGCTGGTGCTCCTCGGCGGCGATATCCTGGCGCAGCTTACGCGGCAGATTATCGAAGCCGGCGAACAGGACGATGACAATCAGGAAAGCAAGGATAACGGCTAAGACTTCGAGCCCACGACGGCTCATGATTGACTCCTTCACAGGCTGGCAGCCTGTGCTGCGTGCGAACGCGCTACGCGCGGTAGAGCGCAATATCGGCGGGATTCAATTTCACGGCGATGCCGGCGCTGAACGGCTCGCCCTCTTTTTTGCGGACGGCCAGATACCGCTGGCCGGATTCTTCCCGGAACTCCCACCCATAGAAGCCCGCGCCCTGCGCCTGGCCGTCGTGAAAGACGCCGATCTCCCGGCTGAAACGGTAATACCAGTTCTTACCGTCGAACTCAAAATTATCGGCGGCGTTCTGGCGCTGGTCCATCTGCGCGAGGTCGTCTTCGGAAAGGCCCAGGTCGTCGAGCGAAAGCTTCTTGCCGTCCAGGAAGCCGCGCACCTCAACTTCATCGTCTTCGGTGCGGACTTCCAGTACGACGCGGATCTCGCCATGCTTGCCGCTGACGTCGAACCACTGCTTTTCGCCGGCTTCATAACGATTGCTGTGGTCCACGGTGAACTGCACGTCGGTGAAGTTGGCGCCGGCGCCGGGGATGGAGATGTTATCGCCCACGCGCGCGTCGGCCACCGTCAAGCTGGCCAGATCCTGCTTCGGCGCGGCGGGGGCGGCCGGCGCGCGTTCGAATAATTTCTTGAGCACCATGAACAGTAAAGCTCCGAGGACGATTACCAGCGTGAGAGTGATGGGGCCCATAGTTGCAAGGCTATTGGCCGGCCGGCAGGGACAGCGGAATGCTGGGCGGCTTCAACTGCTGGCGTTCGCGCTTCAACGCCTCGAGATCGGCATCCACGCCATGCGCCCCCAGGGCGGCGAACTGTTTCTCCAGATCGTCGTCTTTTCCGGCGGAGGCCAGTTGATTGAAGGCCTGGGCGGTGGCTTCTTCTTTCGATACGGTCTCTTCAAAACGGTTGAGGGCCGCAAACGCGTTGTCGGCATTGCCCACGCCGGCCAAAGCCTCGGCCACTTTACGCTGCGCCTGCGCGGCGTTCTTGCGCGCCACCAGGGTGGTCGCGGTGCGCTCGGCCTCGTCGATCTTACGCTTCAATTCGGTTACCTGCGACTTCAGCGTGTCGCTGGCTTTCTGTGCCTGATCGACGGACGTTTGCATGGACGCGACCTGCTGATCGCACTCCGCCTTCTTGGCCAGCGCCTTGCGCGCCAGATCTTCGTTATTGGCGTCGAGCGCCACGCCCGCGCGGTCTTTCCATTCCTGCGACTGGCGCACGTATTTCTGATATTCGGCGTCCAGACGATTGTAGTTGCTCATGGCTACGGCGGAGGCCTGCACGGCTTTATTCAACTCCGTCCGCATATCCGCCACGGTCTGCCGAACGGTGGCGTCGAAAGTAGCATCCTCGACGGCGCTCATGCCTTCATTAGCCTGACCGCGGGCGACGCGGCCGGCGCGATTGAAAATATCCGATAGAAATGCCATGTCTGATTTGTCTCCGGGTTACACCAAACCACTCAGAATGCGGCGGGCGACCATGACGTCGACCAGCAGGAAATGCACGCACGAGAGGATATCGTCCTGATCCTCGGGGCCCAAGTCTTCCAGCTTACAGAAATTGTTGAGCGTGATGGCGGTCCGGCCCTCCCCGGCATCGTAAAGCTGGAAGTAAGAGGTGGAGATGCCGTTATGCGCGTCCAGCATGCTACGCATCATGGGCGCGGTGATGGCGGATTCGGGCGCGGTAGTGCAGGTAAGCGACAGGTACAGCACATCGCCCTCGAGCACGGCCTGGACGGCCACACCGCTTTGGAGTTCCTGGACGCGCAGGACACCCGCGGTGGGCTCGGTCACTTCGTAGCCTTTTTCGGCCAGGAGCGCTTTAATCTGATCGGCGTGGATACTTGCGATTTGAGCGGTCATATTTGGGTTGGGTACTCGTTGGGAAGTACGATGCAGCCGTGGGAAAAGTTCATTTCCTGCCAAGACCAGTATAGCCGATGCGGGCGAGGCGGGCGGCTACACGGCTTTTGGCCGGACGAAGCCGATTGCGCGTAACAGGTTTGTAATGATTGTCCTGTGGACGAGTTTCACGCGTCTGCCCAACGGGATCGAAGTCCTCTGCCTGGATAGTGGGTGGAACCTGGAAAATGTCGCAGGAATTTGTGGGGCGCCACCAGGACGGGCCGCTAAAAGGCGTTTGGCCGAACGGAGCCAATTTCGCGTAACAGTATTGTAATCAGTGGCCTGCGGGCTGCTTTGGGAGCGGGGGCGGGAGGTGTTCGATGGGCTTCCACGCTTCGGGTGCGCCTTCCATGCCGGTAAAGCGGCGGTCGTGGACTTCGGCGATGCGGGCCAGGGCGCGGACGCTCTGCGCGTCGGCTTCGATGGCGGCGCGGAGTTCGCGCACGTCGTGGGTCAGTTCGTGCACGTCGTGCGTCAGGGTCTCGAGGCTTTGGGCCAGGGATTCGTTGAGTTGCGTGAGCCTATCCAGGCGTTCGTCGATGGTCATCTTACCTTTAGTGTAGCGTGGGCGGCGGCGATGGGGCCCACGCGCCGGAGTTGGCTTAGAATGGGACTTGCATTTCCGGCTATATCCGCTCCGATTCTCGTTTGTGGCGCGCGACGCGGTGCACTTTCCGCCGGGGAAATCGGCCAATGTGCTGCGGGGCGCGTTCGGTTTGATTTTCCGGCGCATCGCGTGTGTGCCCGATTGCCCCGGCGCGCGGACCTGTGAGATCCGCGCGACCTGCCCTTATGCGCGCATGTTCGAGCCATCCGCTTTGGCGGGCGGACCGAGCGGGCTGGCCGACTGGCCGCGTCCGTTTGTGTTTCGGGCGACGCGGTTGGACGGGCGCACCATCGCGCGCGGCGAGGCGTTCTGGTTCGACCTGAATCTCTTCGACATGCACAGTCCGGCGATCGCCTACCTGGTGCTGGCGTTCGCGCAGCTTGCGCGGGACGGGTTGGGGCCGTCGCGCGGGCGGGCGGATTTGCGGGAGGTTTGGCAGCTTGACGAAAGCGGCGAGTGCGTGGCGCGGCTCTACGATGGCGAGCGATTCCTGCTGAGCGAGGGGCCGGCGCCCATGACGCTGAGCCTGGCGTCGCCCGCGGAAAGGGTGGAGCGAGTGCGCTTGCGGTTCGTGACGCCGACCGAATTGAAGAGCGGGCAGCAGTTGGCGGAGAGGCCCGAATTCGGGGTGCTGGCGGGACGCCTACGCGACCGCGTAAGCACGCTGCGGGAGTTATACGGCGACGGCCCGCTGGAGATCGATTTTCGCGGATTTGGGGAGCGCGCGGCGCGGGTGGAGATGACGCGCTGCGAGATTGAGCGGGTGGAAGTGGCGCGGCGGAGCAGCCGGACGGGGCAGGTGCATCCGATCGGCGGGTTTGTGGGGGAGGCGGAGTATGCGGGGGAGTTAAGTGAGTTTGTGCCGTACTTACAGGCTGGTAAGTGGGTGGGGGTGGGGCGGCAGACGGTTTGGGGTAAGGGGGAG
>Ga0187871_10004353_pt1 | contig 10646 bp, 7 predicted proteins | sample June2016WEW_16_1_FD_132988 | JGI IMG/M metagenome (GOLD analysis project Ga0187871, IMG submission 132988) | Peatland microbial communities from SPRUCE experiment site at the Marcell Experimental Forest, Minnesota, USA - June2016WEW_16_10 | ecosystem: Environmental > Terrestrial > Soil >...
AACGTATCGGCAGCAGGCGCGGTGGTCCTGTTTGAAGCGGCGCGGCAGCGACGTCCGGCGCCGGATGTGGCCCCAAGCTCCCGACAAAACCGCGAAAGGGTCTGGGTTCATGAAGCTTTTTGTTTTGGCCGCGACCGTCACCGTCGCTTCCCTCTCCTTCTCACAGCAAACCGAGCCGCCGCCGGAGCCCAAGCCGCAGGTCGTCTTCTCCGGCCAGCCGCAATCCCCTGCCCCCAACGCCACGGACCACCCCGCCACCATCACCGACGCCGACCGAACCGCGGTCGTGATCACAGCATGGGACCTGAATCTGCATCTGAACACGCGCCAACAATCCATGGAAGCACAGGCTCGGGTCACTCTGCGCAACGGCTCCGCCTCGCCGCTCGAAAAAATCGCCCTGCAGCTCTCCTCGACCCTCAACTTCGAGATTATCGGCCTGCGGGGCAAGAAAATCGCCTTCCAACAGAACACCGTCCCCAGCGACGCCGATCACACCGGCCAGCTCCGCGAAGCCGTCATTCCTCTCGACGAGCCGCTGGCCCCCCAGGCTTCCCTCACCCTCGACGTCGATTACGGAGGCACGATCCCCCTCGCCGCTCAGCGGCTCACCGCCATCGGCGCGCCGGACGCGACCGCCCAGGCTTCCGACTGGGACCGCATCGGGGAAGACTTCACCGGCCTGCGCGGATTCGGCAACGTCGTCTGGTATCCCGTCAGTTCCCTGCCCGTGTCGATGGGCGACGGCGCGATGCTCTTCGCCGAAATCGGCCGTCAAAAGCTGCTGGATCAGGACGCGACCGCCAGCCTCCGCGTCACCGAGGAGTTTCTCTCCGAGCCGCCCAACGCGGCGATCCTCGACGGCCACTACGTCAACCTGGACAAACCCACAGCGATGCCTAACGCTTCCTTTCCTGGAGTCATCACCGCATCCGTGCCCGCCACGCGCCTCGGCTTCGAGACGCCCTCCTTGTTTCTGGCTCGGCGCGCCGAAGCCTATGGCAATGGTCTGCGGGTCCTCGCCCTCGATGCCGATGCAGTCAGCGCCCAAACCTACATCGACGCCGCCCGCCTCGCGCGGCCGCTGGTGCGAACCTGGCTCGGCAATCCGAAAGATTCCTTCACCATTCTCGATCTCCCCGAACCGGATGACGCGCCCGCCGAGACCGGCGGCTTGCTAGCGACCCCGCTCTCCACCGACGATGCGCCCCATCTCACGCCGGTCGTCGTGCATGCGCTGGCCCACGGTGCTTTTTCCTCGCCGCGCGTGTGGCTCAACGAAGGCGTGGCCGCCTTTCTCGGCACGCTCTGGATCGAGGCGAATCAGGGGCGCACCGCGGCCATCGAAAACCTGAACGCGGGCCGCCCGGCTCTCACCCTGGCAGAACCTGCCACGCCAGGCGAAGGCGCGGGCGAAGACCTCCTGCACGCCATCAGCCCCGCCCACTACCGAACCAAAGCGATGTACGTGCTCTGGATGCTGCGCGCGGCCGCCGGCGACAAAGCTCTGCAGAGCGCGCTGCAAGCGTACGATCCCGCCCAGGACACCAGGCCGGAATACTTCGAGCATCTTCTCGAGCAGTCGAGCGGCCGCGACCTGAAGTGGTTCTTCGACGACTGGGTAGACCACGACCGCGGCCTGCCCGATCTCTCCATCGCCGGAGTCTATCCCAGCCGCGTGGCGCATCAGCAGATCCTCGTCGCCATCGAAATCGCGAATGACGGTTATGCCGAAGCGGAAGTTCCCGTCACTGTGAAAGGCGTGGATGCGGCCGTCACCCAGCAGGTGCGCGTCCCCGCTCATGGCCGCATCACCTGGCGGATCACATTCCAGGAAAACCCAACCGAAGTGGACCTCAACGACGGAACGGTGCCTGAGGTCGAGGCCAGCATCCATCGCAAGCTGCTGCCTGCGCAGTGAGCCGGACTATTCCACCACAGGCTGCGCCAGCGTCCCGCCAATCTTCACGTGGCCGCGGCGCGTCTCCAGCGTGAGGTCCAGAGCGCGGTCGAATCCAATCGTCCCGCGGACCGCGTTGCTTCTCGCCGCGCCCGAGATGCCGCCGCCGGTCAGCGCCAGCGCGCCATCGGCGATAGTGCCCTTCGCCGTCCAACGTTCGAAATGCTCCAGCGGAAAATCGACCGCCCCCTCCGGCGCGGGCAGCGAGCCATTCTGCCACGTAAATGCAAAGTCCCCCTTCGCCGACGACGCCAGATCCTGGGTGCGATAGCCGCTCATCGTCAGGTGCGTCTCTCCGCTCAGCGTGCCCGAGCCCCATGGTTCGCCAAACACCGGCCCAATGTCCGCGCCGCTTGCGCCCGCGACACGAATACTCAGCGTCCAGTGCGGCGCGCCATCCTGGATCGCCATCTCTCCGCTCGCGCGCAGCGACCCTCCCAGCGCCGTCGCATCCAGCGACGAAAGGGTCAGCTTGTTCCCCTCTAAGCCGAGGGAAGCCGCCACGCCGCGCAGCGGCAACTTCCCCAACCACAGCGTTGCGCACTGGATCTGACCGCGCAGCGCGGGCCAGTGCGCGCTGTTTCCGCCGCCCAGAGCGTTGGAGAAGAAACCCAGAAACCCGCTCGATTTCCCGCCTAGAGCGGCCTCGACCGTCGCCGCATCCAGTGAATCCGCCGCCAGCGTGAACGTCGCGGGGCACGCAACCGGCTGGTTGCACAACACCGGAAACTGGATCGACCCGCGCAGCGCCATCGTCTGATAAGCAAGCACCACGTTTTGCCAGGCGATCCGCTCGGGCGTCAGTGTGATCTCCGCCGCTTCCACCGCGACCGGTGCGGGCAAAAACGCCGGCCGCAGTTCAGCCCCCTCCACCTTCAGCGTCCCGTTGGTTCCGATTCCGGACCCCGAGCCCGACAGCGGCCGCATCCAGTTTCCCGTTGTCGTCGTCTTCAGCGTGGCGCGCCCCTTGGGCGCCACCAGCGTCGAAGCGTTTTCCAGCAGCCCAAAGTTGGCTGCCACCGGCAACAGCTTCGCCAGCGTGGCCTGCCCGGCCAGATTCAGCTCGAAACCCGCCCGCGTAAATCGCGCATCGGTGACCACCGGCTCCGGCAATCCCATAGCAATGGGCATCGCTTCCAGCACCAGCGCCTGCTGCGCAGGCCCAGGCGTCGGCTCCGGTTTTCGCTCAGCGCGCGACGAAGAATGCAGCGCCGATTTTGCCCGGACCGAGGCGGGCTCGGTCCCCTCCGCCACGAAATGCATCGCCGGCAGGGTCAGCGTGCCTCCCGGATAGCGCAGCGAAACTCCAGCTGCTGTTGCATCGCCCGTGAGCATTCCTCCCGCGCCGCTCATCAGGTGGAAGTTGCCGTTGATTGTACCTGTGGCTGTTACATTTTGCGCGCGCGGCCGGATCAGCCCCAGAATCCCCGCCGGAAACGACGCGGGAATCTGGTTGATCTCCAGCTGGAAATCGGAAGACGGTGAAGTCAGCCACTGGACGCTGCCCGTCAGCAGCAGGTGCCCGCTCCCGATCGGCCAGAAGCAGGTGACGTTGTCCAGCGTGCGCTCGATGCGGTGGTATTCGCTCCGGCAGTTGGCGTCGACGTCCAGCGTCGTCGCCGGCTGGAATTCCTGCCGCCGCAATTCGCCGATTTGCACTCTCGACTGCAACTGAAGATCGCCGACCGTACCGCGAATGGCGACCGTCGCAACCAGGTCGCCGCGCCAGCCGCTGTCCATACCGGCGATCAGCCGCGTCACCTGGCCCAGCTGGGCTCCGCTCCACTCCGCGCGCAGATCCACCGGCATCGCATCGAGAACCGGCGCGCGCCGCAGAGACCCCTCCACATTCAGCTCGCCCGTGTCGGAAAGGTGCAGCTGCAGATCGGTGCGCACCGGTTGCGCCCGCAGCCGCACCTGCCATTCGTCGGCGTTCGCCTGCCACATCGAAAACTCCGCGTTCATCAGCGAAAACGGCTTCTTCTCGAGACCATCTTTGAAGTTGATCCGGGAGTTGGTGGCCTCGATATAAGGAAAGCGCGGGCGCGGGCCCACGCGCCGCTCGCCGGTGGGCGCATTCGAAATCTGCGAAGCACGCAGCAGCACCGAGCCCACGCTCCACTCCCCCGCGCTGTTCCTCACCAGGTTGAGGCTGGCCTCGTCGAGACTGATGCGGCTCACTTCCAGGCGCCCGCGCCACAGCGAACTGAGCCGCAGCGACGCCACCACCGATGCCGCATGCAGCGCCGGCTCGTAACCGAAAGCCGGATCCTCATCGACGGTGAAATCGCTCATCACGATGCCCGGCATCGGCACCAGACGCAGCTGCATGCCGCCGACGTAAACCGGCCGTCCCAGCGCCTCCGACATGCTCGCCGTAAGAGAGCGTCGATACTTTCCCAGATTGATGAGCGGCGGAAGAAAGATCGCCAGCACCAGCAGCACGATCAGCCCCGCAACCACGATCAGTGCGCGCCACGGTGGACGGCGAGCCTCGTACAGCTCGTCGGAGGGCTCCTCCAGTGCGTCCATGGCTATTTCACTCGGTGAAGTGTGCGGCTCCAGCGTGTCCCGTCGAAGAAGTGAATCGTCTCATGCAGGATCCAGCTCACCCGGTCCACCAGCGAAGTTTTGAACTCCTGCGTCTCCGGCGTATCGAACGACCAGTAGACGAACAGCGGCCGCCCCACGATGTTGGAGCGGGGCACGAATCCCCAGAAGCGGCTGTCGAGGCTGACCATGCGGTTGTCGCCCATGGCGAACAACATTCCCGGCGGCACCACCAGATCCTGCCCCTGAATATAGGTGGGTAGCGCCTCGGCCCATTCCGCGGTCACGTCGCCGCTGGTCGCCGGAGAAACCGACGGGAAATCGTCGCGATAGGGGCTGTAGTCGAACTCGCTCGGCTTGGCGGCATAAGGTTCGTCCAAAGCCACCCCGTTGCGATACACAATGCCGCCCCGCAGATGAATGTGATCGCCCGGCAGGCCCATCACGCGCTTCACCAGAAACAGATGCTCCCCGTTGGCCTCAAGGGTCGGCTTGTAGAAGACGATGATGTCGCCGTGGCGAACATCGCGGTAGTAGGTAAAAGGCGCGTATGGCGCGGGCGGCGCCAGGGCGATGCGATCGACCAGCACATGATCGCCCACCAGCAGCGCCTTCACCATCGAAGACGAAGGAATCGCGAAATTCTGAAAGACGAACGTCAGGACGAAGAGTCCCACCGCGAGCACACCACAAATCGAGGCGAACGCCTCCAGCGGAGTTTCGTCGTGCTTCGGTTTTGCCTGCTTTTCTTCGACCTCAGCCATCGGTTCTCCGCATCGCCTCAGAAATCTCTGATTAACCCTCTGCTTTGAAGGGGCATGGCTTCAGCCGTGCCGTGCGCCCCGCAAAATCATTGGGCTTTAGCCCCTGAGGGATGCTGGGTTAATCGGAGCTTCCCTCAGCGAACCACGCGCATACAGCGGTCCCAGCGCGCGAAATCCACGATTCTCCCCCAGAGATCGGTTTTCTGTCCGAGTCTATCATCCGGCAGTTCCGCAACATCGGTAGCCGACGGCTCGCGCAGCGAGAAATAAATGACGAAAGGGCGTCCCACGATGTGATCGCGCGGCACGAATCCCCAGTAGCGGCTGTCGCGGCTGAAATTGCGATTGTCCCCGAGCACGAAATATTCGTCCGGAGGCACCACCAGATCGCCTCCCCGCACCTCGCGCCGCATTTCCATCCACCAGCGCGGGTCCACTCCGGGATCGGTGTACAGCTGCGTCGGAAAGCTGTCGCGAAAATCGTCAGGATACGCTGGCTCAAAAACCACGTAACCCTCCGGGAGCGGCCGGCCGTTCACCCACGCAAGTCCATTCTCCAGATGAATATGGTCGCCGGGCACGCCGATCACCCGCTTCACCACATGCTCCGGCGGATCCGGCGGAAAATGAAAAACCACGACGTCGCCGTGCTCGATGGGCTGGTAAGGGATCAGCCATCCCCACGGTCCCGCCGGCGCGAACGCGACCTTGTTCACCAGCAAAAAGTCTCCCACCAGCAGCGTGCGCTCCATTGACTCCGAGGGAATCCGAAACGGCTGGATGATAAAAGTCAGAATGAAGAGCGCGATCGTCAGCACCACCAGCAGCGATCGCGTCATCTCCAGAAATCCGGGGAAAAGGACGACCTTCGATCGGCCCACCGTCACCTGGCCAAACGAATCCCGGGAAAAAGTAGATTTGGCGCCCCTTTCTCCCGTTGGGAGATCCTCCGGAGTTGTCTGCGCGGTTGTGTCGGGAGGCGCCGTCATTCGGCTTCCCTTGCCGGCTGCAGCTTCTCGATGGCCTGCCGCGCCGCGTCCTGCTCGGCATGCTTGCGGGTGCGGCCCTCGCCCTCGGCCAGCAGCTCGGCGCCGACCTGCACCTGAACAAAAAAACGCTTGTAATGATCAGGCCCCGTTTCCCCCGTCGTGCGGTATTCCGGTTGCCCCTGTTTGCGCGCCTGCAACAGCTCCTGCAAAGCGGACTTGAAATCGCCCATCCCGCCGCCCGTCGTCAGCTGTTCGCGCAGCGAACCCACCAGCGGCTCAATCACCCGAGCCTCAATCAGTTTCCCCGCCGCGTCGATGCCCGCGTCCAGGTACACCGCCCCGATCACCGCCTCCATGGCGTTAGCCAGCAGCGCCATCTTGGTGCGTCCCCCGCTGCGCTCCTCGCCGCGTCCCAGCAGCAGATATTTGCCCAGGCTGAGCCCCGCGGCCACCTCCGCCAGGTGCCTGCGGCTCACCAGCGCGCCCCGCAGTCGCGTCAGCGCTCCTTCTGAAAGCTCCGGATACCGGCGAAAGACCGACTCCGCGGCCACCAGCCCAACCACCGCGTCTCCCAGAAATTCCAGAGTCTCGTTGTCTTCCCGCTGCGGCTCGTCCGACCCGCGCTCATGCGCCATGGAGCTGTGGGTCATCGCCCGCTCCAGCAGCTCCGGGTGCGCGAAACGATGCTCCAGAGTGGTTTCCAGCTCGCTGGCTTCCCCCGTTGCACCGGAGTCAGCTCGGGCTGGCTCGCTCGCAGGCGTGTCAATCGAAGCGCCGGATGAATGTGCCGAGGACTCCATGGGGGGCTGCTTCCGTAATTATTGCAGAGCACCTGCCTTACTGCGGATGGGGCTGGTTCGAGGTTGTCGTAGAAGGAGCGTTCGCAGGAGCTGTCGGCGGAGGCGCGCCTTCGTCCTTGTCGTCGCCGCCCGGAGCCTGCTCCCGCTGCGGCAGCGTGAACGGCCGCTTCAGCCCGGCCTCCGCCGCCTCTTTCGTATCCGGCTGGCCGTCGCGCACCGTCAGCGCGGCCTTGTACTCCACAACCGCCTCTTCGCGCTGCTCCTCCACATCGAGAATCCGCCCCAGATAAATGTGCGACCACGCCAGCATCCGCGGATCCTTTGAAGCCGTCAGCGTATCTTTGAACGCCGCCTGCGCATCGTCGATCTTCCCCTTCATCAGATCCACGCGCGCCAGAATAAAGTTCGCCTGTCCGGCATCGCCGCCGTGGCTGGCCAGCGCCTTCTGCGCCAGCTCCGCTGCTCCCGCCACATCCCCCTTCATCAGCTTCAATTCCGCCACGTCCAGATCCTTCGCCTGCGCAGGCCGCTGCGGAGAATGCCCCATCACATGGCCTTCCCCGCGCATGTCGAACGTCGTTTCCCGCGCCCGATGCGTCTCGATGCTGATGTCCATCCCGTAGACCATCGGCCCGATCGCCTCATTCAGGCTCTCTGGATTCTTCTCGAAATTCTTCAGCGCGTTGTAGAAGTACTGCGTCAACACATAGCCCTGCGCCATGGAGTGATTGACGGCCTGCTGGCGGACGACCTCCTCCTTCTGCACCGCCACGCTGCGCGCGTGCTCATACTGGTCGGCCTCGCTATGCGACAGATTGGGCGGCACTCTGACCTCGGCAACGCCCGTGTCCATGGTGCGCGCCTCAATCGCGCGGATCATGCACTCGATCGTCAGCGCCTCAATGTCGTTCTTGAACTCAAAATCCAAAGGAGCGTCCTGCACCGCCTTCAGGATCGGAATCATGCGCTCGTCCACCGTGTTCTCGCGCGCGTACAGCAGCGGCTCAATCTCGTAGTGCAGGTAGGCGTGCCGCACCAGGTCCATCGAGATCTGCCCGTTCTTGGGCGAAGCCACCACCACGTAATCCAGGCCGTAGACGCGGGCGTTGGTCTCCTCTGGCGACAGCAGCGGCTCCAGCACCACCAGAAAACGCCGCCCGCCGTAGGTTGAGGCCGACGTCTTGATGTAGTAGTTGGTGCTCACGATCATGCTCGTCAGCGGCCCGTGCAGCCGGCCCGTTGCTTCTTCATACGCCGCGTGGTTCTCCACCCAGATCAAATGCAAATTGATGGCGTCTGCAAACTGCCGCAGCAAAGGCAGAATTAACTCCACGGCGGTCGCATCGGGAGGCATGTCCTGCTCCTCCACGCTCGGCGTCAGGGCCGGAGGCGGCGTCAGGTACAGCGCCAGCGACACATACTGCGCCAGGTTGCGCGCCGGATCGTCGAGCCGGTGCTGGCCGATAAACAGGCAAAGCTTGTCGCGATCGTCGCGCGCCTCCGCGCTGGCCTGCGCTGCCTGATTCACTTCGCTGCGCACGTCCTTCCGCACCGGCTCTGACTCGTCGAGACCCTTGTCGTAGCCGCATGCATTGAGCGCCACACCAATGTCGAACATCGCCTCGCTGGTTTCCAGACTCACCGTCGGACCCGCCGGGTCGATCAGCGCCGGCGCGCCAGGATTGGCGCTCTTCTGCAGCTGGACCGGAGTAGCTGGGATCGTCGAAGGCGCTTCCGTGGGGTTGAGATTCGGAACGCGGCTCGAACTCGACGGCTCCTGCGCTGAACGCGGCGGCGCAGTTTGTGGCGGTGTTCCGGAATTCTGGTTCTGCGCCGGAGGATTCTGGTTCTGCGCGAGACACGGAACCCCCGCCAGCGCTCCGGCAAGCAGCAAACACAGCGAAAAACGACGGGAAAACGACGGCATATGCAATGTTGGACTGCTTGTTGGACAGTTTCGGCTGCCCTTCAGTCTAAGCGCCGCTCTTGAGGAGGGTCAATCGCAGTTGACAATGGCTTCCCCTGGACCGGCAAACCCGAAGTTTCGGGGACCTCCTGGTGGCCGTAAACTTCCCTATTGCCGGCGCTACGACCGGAACTCAAGCGATGCACCAAATTATGGGAAGAGGACGGGAAGGACCGCGTCTGTGGTGTAAACACAGCGATCATTGTGGCCGCACTCGGGGATGATGAGGATCTGGGCGTGGGCGCCGAGGTGCTGGTTGATGTAGTAGACAAAAGCCTCGCCGCGGGCGCGACGCGTAGGTCCCTGGGCCATGGCGGATGGAGAGCCGTCAAAGCCGCCGAGCGGAAGCGTGTCGACCTGGCTGAGCAGATAAGTGGTGGGCCGCGACGCGAGCTGTTTGCGGAGTTGATCGTCGGAGATGCCAACGGTATATCCGCTGTCGCGCTTCTCAAGCCCATAGGGCCAGAGATCGTACTTTGAATCTTTGGCCGGATCGAATGGTCCATAGGTGAAGTTGGTGTGCGATTTTTCCTCCTTCCATCCGAGGACGGCATTTTCAGGCGCCGCGTCTCCCTCGGGCAGCGGGCGCGATGCATCGGGCCAGGCATAGCTCGATGGATTGGCCACGACGTACGACACGGGCACGCCGAGCGTATCCGCCACGCGGTTCGCCATTTCATAGCGGGAGACAAACTGGCCGCCCGCAGAGTGGCCGGCGATCACGATGGCTTTCAGGTTCGGGAAAGTCTTCTTGTCGGCGAGGCGGCGAAGAATCTCGTCGACGAAATCGAATGACGTCAGATCCTTGTTGGTGATCGATGTTCCGCCTGATCGCCAGCTGTCCAGACCGCAACTCCAGCTCACCTGGTTTTTTTCCAGTTTGTCCTTGCACTCCTGGTCATCGGAGAAGAAGCCCGGCGCAATCACGATGGTGTCATTCAGTGCGCTGGCCATGAATGCCGCGGTGGTCGCCGTTCGAAAGTAGTGATCGGGATTGCGAGTCGCTCCGTGGACCATGATGAGAGCACGATGTATCGCGGGATTCGGAGCGGTGAGGGAATACGTGCCGTAAACGAGGGCGCGCTCGGGTCCGCCGTGGAGCAACACCCACTCGGTACAGTCTGACGTGGCGCTGACGCAGGGATCTGCCTTTTTGTGACCTTGAGTGAAAGCAGGCGGAATGAATGCAAACGCGGTGGAAACAAGCAAGACCAGAGTACGAAGCTGGTTCAAGCGGACGGCTCCTTTGTTGCGTGTTGATTGGCCTGCTGTTTCTAGTACCGGAGAGTCAGTTGACCACGACCGCGGGGGACGCATTCGTGGAATTCAGATTCCCGGTGTTGTCCGTCCGACCCATGGTAAAGCAAATGCCCACACCTGGAGTGTTCACCGATCCTCTCGATGAAGAGCGAAAAGGTCAGCATTACTTCCGAGCACTTCGCAGCTCGGTTTCTGACCCAATAAACCCCCAGGAATTCCACGCCTCGCCCTCCACAACCTTGCGGAATAACTCCACGGCCCCGGCCCGGTCGCCATGATAAAGGCGCCAGTTACCCACGGCGTAAGTGACCGTGTCAAACGAAAGCTCCCCTTCCAGATCGTCCGGTCCGGCGGGCG
>Ga0187871_10004354_pt1 | contig 10646 bp, 7 predicted proteins | sample June2016WEW_16_1_FD_132988 | JGI IMG/M metagenome (GOLD analysis project Ga0187871, IMG submission 132988) | Peatland microbial communities from SPRUCE experiment site at the Marcell Experimental Forest, Minnesota, USA - June2016WEW_16_10 | ecosystem: Environmental > Terrestrial > Soil >...
CGCCAGTTGCCGCGCTGCTCGGGATCGGCTTCGGCCGCGCGCGCCAGCAGCCACGCGATCACGACCGGCAAACCGGCATATAGCGCAAACCACTGCCAGCGAAACATATGCTGTGTAACGGCGATGACGATGTAGGGCACGACCAGCACGGCCGGCAGAGCCACGCGCACGGTGAACGGCCAGCGCGTGACGGCTTGCGCCACGCGTTCGGAGGCGCATCCAAAGACGATCGCAGGCACCAGCTCGGCCACCAGAACGGCGATCGCTAGCGGCGTTACATTCGACATAGGCAATATCTTAATCCGACGCTCGTTTGCCAATCGCACCGGATTGCTTGTCTGGCGGCTCGTCTCGGGCTAGAATTCCCTCGAATCTTTGTTGGCTGTTCCAGTCGGATAAATCAGTAAGGAGGTATTCATGGCCGCCGCTCCGGTCCTGCCCGTTTCGCCTGCTCCTACGCCTGAACCTGCGCCGCTTTCTCAGGGGGCGCGCATCATCAACACCTTTATTGCTCCGTCGAAAACGTTTACCGACCTGCGTAACGCGAAGTGGTGGAGTTGGGTGGCCCCGTGGATTCTGATTTCCATCTTTTCCATCGCATTCATCAGTGTCATGGGAAAGCAGGTCGGCTTCGAGCAGGTCAGCAAGAACGCCGTCGAACACAGCTCCCGGGCCGATCAATTCGACAAGCTTCCCGCCGATCAGCAGGCCAAGCAACTCGACCTGTCGACCAAGATCCTGAAGTTTTTCGCTTACTTCAGCCCGTTCATGATTCTGTTCTATTTCCTGATTGAGACCGTGGTGCTGTGGGCAACTTTCAAGGTCGGCGTGGGAGGAGAGACTTCTTTCAAGTCGGCCTACTCGATCGTGATGTATGCCGCGCTCCCTGGCGTTCTGGGTGCCATCCTCGGGATGATCTCGCTGTTCGCGGGTGTGAACCCGGAGGGCTTCGACATTAATAACCCGGTGGGCACGAATCTCGCGTACTATCTCGACCCGGAGACGACGGGCAAGTTCGTGCGCGGAATGGCGTCGTCGCTGGACCTGGTCAGCATTTGGACGATCGTGCTCCTCGGCATCGGCTTTGCGTGCACCAGCAAGGTGAAACGGTCGACGGCCATCACCATCGTCGCGGTTTGGTATCTGCTCTATAAGCTCGGGACTTCGGCGCTGGGATCCCTGTAAGCGAGAGCTCGTCGAGGAAACGAATTGCCGGTTTGCCGGGATCAGCCGGCCATGGATTCCATCGCTTGCACTAGCTCTGGCGGAAGGGTCAGGTTGAGGCTGGCTCGATCTTCCTTCATGTGGCCGGCGTTGGAAGTGCCGGTGATCGGCAGGATCCCGACGGCGTGCGCGAAGCTGAATACCAGCTGCGCGGGAGTTGCATTCATCTCTCTAGCGAGCGCGACGAGCGGGAGATGTTGCACGACTTCAGGATTGGCGGTGAGCAGGGAGAATCCCTGATAGGTGATCTTGCGTTCGCGGCAGAAGGATCGCACCTCGCGATCCCATCCCAGGCGGGCGAAGCAGCGGTTCTGGACGAAGGCGGGGAGTTCCGAATGAGCGGACTCCATTTGTTCGAGATGTGGCAGCGAAACATTGCTTACGCCTAACAGGCGGGTGCGGCCGGCGTCACGCTCCTTCCGCATTGCCTCCCAGACTTCGGCATCTGCATCGGTCCAGTCATATCCGGAAGAAGGTCCGTGCAGCACGAAGCTGTCGACGCGATCGGTGGCCAGATGCGCGAGTGAACTGGCTAGAGACTGGGCGACCTGCTCGGCAAGGCTGGCGGAGGGATCGTAGGGCAGACGGTGGTCCTGACCGCGCTGGTAGGTGAATTTGGTTTGCAGAAATAAATCGGTGCGGGTTGCGATGCCGGCGCGATAGGCGGCGGCCAGGCCTTCGCCGACTCCGGCTTCGTGGTAGTGGCGGCGCTGGTTGGCGGTGTCGATGCCGCGGAAACCGGCACGCAAGGCGAGTTCGGTCAGGGCGGCGGTGCGGTCTTCCTTCCAGGCTGTGCCGTAAAGAAAATCTGGGATGGAGGGCTCGGAAGACATTGCCGACCATTGTGTCACGAGGAAACCCGTTTACCACAGAGGGCACAGAAGTTCACGGGGAGACCATTTTGTCGTGGGGTGTTTTGTATCGTTCCTCGTTCCTCGTGTACGTTCTTTTGTATCGTTCCCACTCCGGCATAATCGAATGACCTGTTACCGGCATATCCTTAAAACCTCAGGAGGGTTCCCGTGAAACGCAACCTTGTTGTTGCCGCTTGTTTCTTCGTCTGTAGCACTCTCGCTTTTGCCCAAGGCCCGACTCCAGCTGCAAAGACTCCGGCCGCAGCCGGGTCGGCGCAGGGATCGACGGCTCCAACCAAAGATCCGGTCGCCACATCGCTGCGCGCGCTGCTGCAGCGTTCGCAGAACAACACTGTGGGCGCGATTGAGGCGATGCCCGCCGACAAGTTCAGCTACAAGCCTACGCCCGACCAGATGAGCTTTGCGCACCTGGCCGTGCACATCGTCGGATTCAATAATGGACTCTGCGCCAAGGCGGCAGATGTTCCGGCGCCTACGGTTGCGGAATCGAAAGAGACCGATAGCAGAGATCAGCTGGTGGCCGCGGTGAAAGCTTCGTACAGCTTCTGCAGCGATGCCCTCAGCAAAATGGATGACTCGAAACTGGGCGACAGCGTTGAAATCTTTGGCGGGCGGCAGGTACCGCGGGCCATGGTGGCTCTGATTCTGTCGGGCGGATGGTCCGATCACTATGCAGCGGCCGCGATGTATCTGCGGCTTAACGGAGTCTTGCCGCCGTCGGCGCAGCCGAAGAAGTAGCGGCCGACGTCTGAATATCTGGCAAACAAAAAATGTCCGGCGAGGGATGCAACCGGCAGACCTCAGGGGCTAAATCCCTCGGCATTTTTCGACTGTGAGCGGCACGGCTGAAGCCGTGCCCTTCCCAATCTCTTCTCGGGTCGGATTTACGAGATAGCTTTGATTTATTTCTTAGCCAGCAAGTTCCTCGCGCGAGTCAGTTCGGGGCGCGAGGAACTTCCGCCGTCGCAGACTTTCACGAGCGTGGCATAGTACTCGTTCGCTTCGGTTGGTTTGCTGGCCTCTTCGGCGGCGCGGGCGGCGCCGGAGAGGCCGTTAAAGCGGTTGGGGCTGAACTTCAGATCCGCCTGGTATTCGACCAAAGCCTGCTGCGGGCGTTTGGCCTCGAGCAGAATTTCGGCAATCATCTCACGGCTGGGGATGCCTTGCGGTTCGTCCCCGAGCGTTTCTTCCTTTTCAGCCAGCGGACGCAAAATGGCGACGGCGTCGTCGTAGTTGCCCTCGGAGAAAGCCAGCCAGGCCTGGGCTTGCTTCATATCGCTCTCGGTCCCCTCGGCAAAGAACGTTTTCTTCTGGTCTACAAATTTCTGATGGATGGCTGTGATCGCGGCGACGTCTTTGCGGACTTCGTCGGTCTGATGAAGATGAGCCGAGCCGATGGCCTTAGCCCAATAGCCGAAGGAATCGTTGGCCGTGCCGGGAATGTCCATGGGAGTCAGAGCCGCAGCGGTTGCCCAATCGCGCATCTCGAGCGGATACAGGGCGGCAAAGGTCGCTTCGGCGGCCAGGTGCGGGTCAAAGCCCACGCCGTACATGTCATGCATTTCGGGCATCTTGTTGACTTCGTCCATCAGCGCGCGGGCATCGGCTTCGCGACCGCTCTGCATGTAGGCGTAGAAGAGAAAATCCATGGCGTGAAATTGGTGGCCTTCTCCGCCCATTCCCATGGCGGCGGTTTTGCGGGTGGCGGCGACGGAGGCGAGGTTGGACTTGATGTCATCTTGCCAGAGGCCGACGCGGGCGAAGATGTGCGAAGGCATGTGCAAAGCGTGAGGCGCAGCGGGCGCGACCTGGGCATAGCGGCGGGCGGCGGGAATGCCAAGCTCGGCGAGTTGCGGCTTATCGTAGGCGTGGATGAGGTAGTGGGCGACTCCGGGATGATCGGGGTCCGCGGCGAATAGTTTCTCGAGGATCGCGGCGGCGGCTTTGCGGTTGGCGAAGGTCGCGTCGTTGTGGGGCTCGGAGGCGAGCAGTGAGAGCGCGTAGAACACTGCGGCCTCGTGATCGTCGGGATAGGACTCGTAAACCTTCTTCATCGCAACGGAATAGGCTTGGGCGCGCGCGGCGTGGTCTAGTTTGTCGGAGTTACTGTAAAACGCAAAGATGGCAGCCGCGTAGAGTTGTTCGCGTAGCTTGGGACTGCCTAACATCGTCAGCCTCTCCGCTACTCGGGCCTCACCGAGGCCACGCGCGATCACCTTCTCGTCGGGCTCGTTCCAGAGTTGATGCCAGATGCTCATGGCGATGCCCCAGTGAGCCATGGCGCAGTGGGGATCGTCTTTCGCGATGTCGATGAATTCCTTTTCGGCTTCTTCGTACCAGAAGGAGTGAAGCAGAGCGACTCCGCGCGCGAAAGGTTTTTCGACCGATGCCCCGCAGGAGATGGGGAAATGGACGGTGCCGAGCTGCGTCTCGGTGAGATCTTCGTGGTGATGATGATCTTTTTCGTCGTCGACGGCGAAGGCGGAGAAATTAAAGATGAAGGAGAAGAGCAACAACCACGCAAAACGCTTCATGAAAGACCCCACAAGTGTTGTGACGAAATTCTAGTCAGGCGGGGCGGGAGGGTCAAACGGGCGAAAGAAAAATCGCCTCGCGATTGGCGAGACCCCACATGGCCAACGCTCAGTCGGCGGACTTTACGTCATCGGGCAGGGCCAGCAGAAAAACGCAGCCGCCGTCCGATTTGCAGGAGAGAGTTCCCCGCCGGAGAATCTTAACGGGAGTTTCGTCGGGGAGCTTCTGCGAAAAACTGGCGCTGCGCAGAACTTCGGTGAAGGTCTTCAACTTCTCGTCGCCTTCCAGGAAGGCGGCGCCCTCGATAGCCACTGCCGAAGCCTGGCCGGGGGCCAGCAGAACAAAAAACTCCGCTCTGCCATCGAGTTTGGCGGCATTCGGCAACTGTAGAGTCCGTTCGTGCTGCTGGTCGTCGCGATGTTTGGCGACCATGGCTTCGACTTTGTCGTCTCCGCCGATCAGAGCAGCGAGCCGGGTCCGGGTCTCAGGTTCAGGACGGCGTGCGTTCATCGCCAGTGCGTAGAGGCGGACGGCGTCTTCTTTCTTGCCGCGCTTCTCGTAAATCTGTCCCAGGTGGTCAGCGGTGTCCGCGCTTCCTGACAGTTGCCACGCTGCCGAGACGTAACGTTCGGCAACATCGAGTTGTCCATCAGCGAAACCAACCCACCCCAGCGTATCCCAGTAAGTGGCTAATGATGATGTGAGAGCAGGGTCCCGCCGATTGACCTGATCGAGCGATACATTCCGCAGGGCTGCGGCCGTGGCCGAAACGGCCGATTCCGCGTAGCTGCGGGCCCGGTCAAGATGCGCCTTCTTGAGTGACAGCTGATAGGCGATGCTGTTCCAGATCGCGGGAGTTGCGGAAATCGTGACGGCTTTATCGAAGGCGGCCATCGCCTTCTCGTCCTGGCCGAGATTCAGGTAAGCCGTGCCAAGGTTCACCTGTGGGTGTGCGTTATCGGGGCGGACAGCTGCGGCCTTCTCCAGTTCCGGCACGGCATCTTCATATTTGTGCTGCTCCATAAGGGAGAGCCCCAGATTGGCGTGAGCGTACTTGTCTAGGGGATTGACGTCGATCTGTTTTCGAAACCACTTGTCCGCTTCGTCGTACTTGCGCTCGCGCATGTAGACGCGTCCCAAATTGTTGTAGGCGCTTTCGTCGAAAGGATTGACCGCGATCTGCTCCTGAAAGGCGTTGATGGCCAGCTTTTCCTGCTGGTCGTCGAAATAGACCAACCCAAGGTCGTTCCAGGCGGTCCTGTTCTTGGGATCGGCTTCAACGGCTCGATTCAGCAGTTCAACCGCCAATCCGTAGTTGCCGTTGCGGCGCGCTTCGTTGCCGCTGCGGATTAAATCCGACGTTTTCATGTTGGTGGGAGCAAAGTGCGTGTCGGCCACGCTGCTTTCGATGGCAAGAGACTGGGCCTCGTCGGCCAACACGCTACGCCGGAAGGCGCGGTAATCGTCGGCGCGGGCGGGCGGCAATTCGGCCAGGCGCATGGTGAGCTTACGTTCCGCCGTAAATGTGGAGCCGGAGACTGCATACGTCGATTGGTAGGCGGCGTAGTCCCGATCCAGAGCGACGGGAAGCGGAGCGTCGGCGTGGAATCTAGGGGCGAGTTCCAGCTTGAGGCGGTAGGTGTGTTCATTCGGAGCGCCCAGTTTGAAATTCTCCGTATTCGACGGGTCATCTTCGTCTTCCTCGCCGACATCCGCGCTGACGGAAGCGGGACTCCAATAACTCAGAGGCAGCTTCAACTGAAGTTTCTTCTTCGACCAATCGACAAAGTTCGCTTTGCTCACCTGATACGAGAAAGTGAAAGGTTCCCGGGTGGCGACCGGGTCACTGACTTTCACGTTGCTCACATCTCCACCCAGTCCCTTGTTGACGACCTCGATGCTTTTCTGCCATTGCGCTGCTGCTGTGTGCCGAAAGACGTTGCGCAGCGTGACTTCAGAATCGCCACGCATAGTGAAGGTAACGGTTCCATCCAGGTGGCCGGTTTCATCCACCTTGCCGGCGATCTCTTCCAGTTCTTTGTCTGGCATGGGCGGGTCCGCCGGAGTTTCCTCGAGATGTGGAACTGCGTTCGGGGTCACGACCAGGGCTTGCTTCTTGCGCAACGAAAATGCCAGAAGCCGGAAAGGCGCGACTTCAGTAGTCGTGTCCATCCATATTTCTTCCTTGCCCAACGGCAGCATGGTGACGACGTGATTGAATTGCGAAGGCGAAGGCACATCGGGGTCGAGCTTGCGGAAGGAGTTGATGAGCACACTGGAAGAATGGAGGCCCTCGGCTTCGAGCAACGCAGCCAGGAGTGTGTTTTTATCCTTGCAGTCGCCGTATTGGTTGTGGAGCACATCGGCGGCGGCCTGGGGTTGGTAGCGCGCCAGGCCGAGAGACAGGCTCACGTAGCGGAAGTTTTGTGCAACGAAATCGTAGAGTGCTTCGGTTTTCTCCAGATCTGAATTCAATCCTTTGGTCAGGGCTTCTGCCTTGGCCCGCACTTCCTTCGATGGAGTTCGCCGATCTTTTTCAAGTCCTGCGTACCAGTGACCGACCTCCTCCCAACTGGCGAAGGTGGTCATCTGCACGTCGGAAGCTTCTTCCGTCTTCCTGTTTTTTTTCTTCGTGCCGCTCTTATCCGGGGTCTTGGTGTTGTCCTCGTGGACCAGGTGTGAACTTGACCAATGGTAGATACGCCGGCCATTTTCTTCGCTGATTTTGGCGTCGAAGCCAGGCTTGGTCTTCAACTTAACCGTGCGTGAAGCCGGGATATCGATTTCCAGTTCCTCATCCAGGACAATGCTCGACCGATTAAAGTCATGTTGGGTCCAAAACTGTCCCGGCGCCAGCGCGGTATGAAAGATGGTTGTGACTTCGCATTCCAGCGTGTCGCCAGGACGGAGCCCCGGGACGGTGACGTGCTTCTCGCGGTAGTCTGTGTACACTGGCGCGATCTGCTGCACTGCGCTGCTCAGATCCTGAACGGCGTCCGGCCCGGCGGTCACCACGGTTCCATCAGACTTGGTGACACGGACGTATCCAATCTCCATGCGGTCGTTGGCTGAGTTGTAGCCGAAGCGCAACTGACCGAATCCCTGCACGCCGGCTTCGCTCAAGACATGAATCCGAAGCGTGGCGACTTTGCGTCCCGTGCCATCGTTCTCAAAGCGGTAGCGCTCCTGCAGGCGCTCGGTGACGAAAGCCTCCTTCGAATAGTCAGGTTTGGCGCCGGGTTGTAGGGCGCTCTCTGCGGGCTTCTCTGGGGGCGTGGCGGCTGGTTTCTCCGGGTCGGCTACCGGATGATCGATTGGAGTGGTTGCCTGAGCGCGAAGGGCGGCGGTAGGAGCGGCGAGCGAAAGAGAAATCAGCAGAGTTGCGAGAGAAATATGCCGCAGGTTCATATTCCGCCTTGCCGTCTTGTACCGCAAAGTTAGCGGCGGATGCAAGGTAAGTTTGTTGGAGCAGGCAGCTTCGAACAATGTGAGCCAGGATTCCAGCAAAGAAATCGAGCAACCCATCAGTCCGCGCACTCACCTGCTCAAATGGCTACGGTAAAAGAATGCAAAGGAATTTATCGAATCGACTAAAAAAATATGCGGGCACCCGCGCCACGTGCCTTGGGGTCGTTCAGAGCCAGAGCAGCGGGAGCAGGCCGGCTGCGGCGAGCGCGATAAGGAGGGAGAGGCTTTGAATGCCGGTCTTCCGGTCGGCCAGGCTGAACGAGTAGATGCCTTTCACCAGGTTGTTGCTGGCGGCGGCAATCAGCACGGCGCCGGCGGCGACTTTCAGGGGAGTGAGTGTGCCTGCGGCCTGGGTCATCCCCATGATGAAGGGATCGACGTCGGTGACTCCCATGACGGCGGCGAGGATGTTGACGCCGGCGTGGCCGAGGTAGGTGACGGCCAGTTGGGTGGCGACCAGCATGGCCACAAAGAAAGCGGCGAATAAAAACGCGGCTCCGAGTTCGAGCGGATTGCTGGGCTCGAACTCGCGCTTAATGTCGGAAGCCAGGGCGTCCGGCCTGCGGGACCAGAACCATCCGGCGGCAATGGCGACGCCGGCCAGAACCAGAAATGCCGGGGCCAGGATCGAGGCGAGGGGGTGATTGAACAGAGCCAGCAGAGCGACCAGCCGCACATACATCACGCCGGAGGCGATCAGGATGCTGCCCGAGAACAGATGCGGACGACTTTCGCGTGCGGCGCGACGGGACATGGCTACCGTGGCGACGGTGGAAGAGTAGGCGCCGCCGAGGAGGGCGGCGAGCAGGACCCCGCCCCGTTCTTTGGTGAGTTTCTGCAGCACGTAACTGCCATAAGAGATGGTGCTGACCGCGACCACCACCAGCCAGGTCTTGAACGGGTTGATGTGAAAGCGGCCAAACTCCTGATGGGGCAGCATGGGGAGAATGACTGCCGTAAGAAGCAGAAACTTGGCGAAGGTGAGAATCTCTTGCGGCGCGGTGCGGTGGGCGAGTGCTTCGAGACCTGTTTTTAATTCCAGAAGCAAGAGGCTGGCCACACTAAGCGCGGTGGCAATCCACAGGTGGTCGTAGTAGACGAGGGCTCCGACGAGGTAGGTAGTGAGGCCCGACATTTCGGAGGTGACGCCGGCGGCCTCACTGCACGAGAGTTTGTGCCAGTAGGAGAGCAGCAGGAATCCGCCAACCACGAGAAATCCTAAGGTCACGGGGAGTAGCTGAGCGCCGGAAAGAAGGGCGATGGCGTAGCCGATGAATCCAATCAAGGGGAAGGTGCGGACTCCTCCGAAGGAGTAGGAACCAGCAGCGGTTTTATGCTCCTCGCGTTCGAGTCCGATCAGGAACGATAGAAAGAGAACCAGGACGATCTTGACGGCGTCGGGTGGAAACCAGTGATAGAGATCCATTCGCGGTTAGGGGATCACTCCGAGATGGAAGCAGTATAGACCCGGAGTGCGAAAAAGCCCCTCGCTTGCGCGAGGGGCTCTTTCTGGGGGAGGGACTTATGGGCGAGGCGCCCGTGGTCCCCAGCTTTTCTGTCGGCGATAACCACAGGGGCTAAAGCCCGGCAGATTGAATGCTTCTAACGCGGCCCTGAAGGGCCGCTCTTCCACGACAACCCTATTTCGGCTGCTGCGGTTGATCGGCGCTGGCGACTGGGGCTCCGGTGTTGGCGGAGAGCTGTTCCAGGTCGTTCTTGAGGAGGCTGATTTCGACGCGGCCTCCGCTCATGCGCTTGGTCTTGGTGGCTTCGTCGGAGGTGGGGGCGTTGCCCATGCCAACGAGGTAGATACGATAGACGGGAATCTCATGCTGGAGCACGAGGTAGCGCACTACCGACTCAGCCATCTTCTGCGAGGTGGTAATCGCAACTTGGCCCCTGCCTGCGGAGAAACCCTGCACTTCGATGATGTAGCCGTGCTGGCCTTTTACGCTGTCGGCCATGGTGTCAATGGCGTCTTTGGCGGTCTTGCTGAGAGCGACCTGACCGGGACGGAACAGTATCTCAGCTTGGTTCTGCGCCTTGTACTGGTCGATGTTGGTGACCACGGTCTCCACCGTCTGGACGCGGGTGGTGGCCTGCTGGGCGGTCTGCTGCGCCATGGTCGCCTTGTTGCCGGCGTCGAGAGCGTGCTGATCGGCGGCATCTGCTTTGTCGGAGGCAAGCTTGATACCGGCCTGAGCGCGGGCGTCGGTGTCTTTGATCGCCTTGGTGTTGCCGGAGGTCAGTTCGTCGAGTTCGTTGACGCGGTCGCGGATGGGCTCAGTCTGCCGGCGAACGTAGGTCTTGCGGGCGAAGGGATTCAGATGTCCCCAGAAGCCTTCGCGGGACGGGGGCGCGAGAGGCGCTTTGCCGGTGGCGGCGTCAGTCGAGCTCGCCGGTGCGGCCATGGTTGAACTGGCGGCTGGTGCGCTTTGATCGGTGGTCGAAGTGGTGGTCTGCGCAAGGGCCGGGAACGCGAGCACGGCAGCCAAGGGCAGGGCGAAAAGCAGGCGGTTTTTCATGATGACTTCCTCCAAGTTA
>Ga0187871_10004355_pt1 | contig 10645 bp, 8 predicted proteins | sample June2016WEW_16_1_FD_132988 | JGI IMG/M metagenome (GOLD analysis project Ga0187871, IMG submission 132988) | Peatland microbial communities from SPRUCE experiment site at the Marcell Experimental Forest, Minnesota, USA - June2016WEW_16_10 | ecosystem: Environmental > Terrestrial > Soil >...
CCGCCTGCATGCCGCTGTAAAGTTCCTCGCCCTCCCGGCATCGCTCGCCGATCCCGCAAAAAATGCTGACACCCTTCTGGTGCTCGATCATGTTGTGAATCATTTCGGTGAGCAATACCGTCTTGCCCACACCCGCACCTCCGAACAGACCCGATTTACCGCCGCGCTCGAGCGGCACCAGCACATCGATGGCCTTGATGCCCGTCTCGAAGATCTCGGATTTGGTGGAGCGCCGTTCTAACGCGGGCGGGTCTTGATGCACCGTGCGCCATTGGACATCCGTCGGCGCCGCCTGGCGGTCGATGGCGTTTCCGAAAACGTCGAACATGCGCGAGAGAGTTCCGTTGCCGACCGGCGCCTTCAGCGGACCGCCCGTGTCTTCCACCGCGCTGCCACGTACGAGGCCTTCGGTGGGAGTCAGTGCGATGCCACGTACGCTATGCGCGTCGAGTTGAGCCAACACCTCGATGGAAATTCTCCTGTCCTTCGCGTGCAGCAGCGAATAGATGGGCGGCAAGTGTGCGTCGAACCGCATATCTACTACACTCCCGCGCACCGAGACCACCGCGCCGAGGTTCGCAGGATTTGTTTTGTTCTGCATGTTGCTCTCGCGCGCTAGACCTTTGCTTCCAGCGGGTCGGCGGCGCCTCCCGGCGGCAGGACATCCGGCAAGTCCAGGCGCGCCGCGCCAATCCGGTTGTCGGCCATTCCATAATAAATATCGAAGCGGTTCGGTTTGCCCAGGTCGTCGCGCCGGTCGATACCGGTGGGGAACACCACGTTGGGAATGGTCCCGCTCAGTTCTTGCGGCAGCGCGGGCGTCAACACCGGTTCCGGCGAACGGTAGCGGACCACCAGCGGGTGCTCCTTCGAGAACACCATCACCCCGGCCGCGTAGCGAAGAGTATGTCCGGGGCTCGGATCCACCACTTCGCTCACGCCGTGATAGACGATCAGCCAGCCATGCCGCGTGAGGATCGGCGGAGTGCCGCCGCCGATTTTGAGCCGCTCCCATGGCGACACCGGAGCCGCCAGCCGGTGATGATAGGTAAACTTGCCGAGGCGTAGCGGTCGACCACTTTCCGAAGGCATCGGGCAATAGGAAATCCAGATGCTTTCCCGATCGAGATCCACTTCACGGGACGCGGGATGGCAGGCGGTTTCCTCCGGACGCGTGCCGGGAAAAAGGGGCCGGTGAAGGATGGCTAGCTCCGGCGGCCCGAAAGGGTTCGGAATGGCGATGGGAAAGAGGCTGGCGTCTTTGTCATCCACATCGTCGAATTCGATGCCGTGATATGGACCGAAGCACGCGAGCCCCAGTCGCCGCCAATGAAAGAGGTCGTCCGAGATTGCCAGGGCGATGCGTGGGCCTCTTGCCGAAAATGCGGTGTAAGTCATCGCGTAACGCTTCAGCGGTTCCACAAAAGTAATACGCGGGTCCTCGCAGCCACCTCCGCCGCTGGACCGCAGTTCATAATTGGCTTCCGGCTCCAGTGCGATGCCCAGCCGCTCAACGCCTACGGGGTCGCCGGCCGCATTGAACCGCACGCGTGCAATGCCGATGCGCGAGTAATTTCCCTTCGCCACCAGCCGGGGGAACAGGTACAGATGGCCGTCGGGACCCCGCGCGGCCGCCGGGTTCAGAACGCCTTCGACCTCCTGGGGATTGCCCGGCTCCGGCGCCATCACCAGCCCCAGGCGCTGCAGCTTGAAGCCGCTCATTAAACTCTCCGATCGCCGTTCAGGCAAGCGATGATTGCTTCCGTCACCGGTTTAGTCTCACTGGGACCGCGCACGGAGATCGAAACTACACCGGCTTGTTCGGCAGGATAGTCGTTTCCGCCCGGGAACAAGGCGTCCCCTATGAAAATCATCTCTTTCACTGAAATGTCCAGAATGTCTCGCAGTTTTCGGATGCCGTACGCCTTGTCAATGCCAGGCTTAGTCACATCGATGGATGTTGCGCCACCCATGCGGACGGAAAACGTCGGAATCAAAGTGTCCAGGATCGCTTTGATCTTCTTTCGCTTGGCGTAATCCGGGTCCCATTTATCCTTTTCATCCAAGGGGGCCTGCTGGCCCAACGCGGAAAATGTGATCTGGCTTCCACGGTCTTCAATCACTTCTCCCCAGACCTTAGCAGGCTTGAAACCTGTTTGTGCGACGGCCTTCTCCAGAGAACTGACGATTTCCCGCTTCTCGTTCGCGGTGAAATCTTCCGAGTACAGCTTCTTCCAGTCCCCGTTGTACTGGAAGAATTTGGTTCCACAGGTGGGAAGGATCGATAGATTCGCCAAACGTTCGTCATGGGGAAGATGGGTGAGCACCTGTTTCTCGAACTGAGGCCAATCGCCTCCCGAAATAATGGCCACTTTGATGACGCCGAGAAGGTCATGCAGCAGCGCCGACATCTTGGCATCGAGAGACGATTTGCTTTCAGCAAGTGTGCCGTCCAGGTCGTAAACAATTAGTTTTTTCATTCCGGTATCCCGATCTCCAGCACGTTTACTGCCCCTCGCGGCTGAAAGGCACACGGTCCCAGGACCGCCGGCAACAAAAACACGTCACCCTTTCCAACCTGATAAGTGGCGCCGCCGTGCTCTACCTGGCCCTGGCCCTCGATACACACCAGGACGCGCGGCACACCCGCGGCGCCGACGGCAAACGGCAATTGTCCGCGCAGACGCCACAACCGGAAAGTTTCACAGTCAAAGAGCCTCTCGCGTTCCACGGGCGTGGTGGCCTCGACCACGGGAGCCACCTGGCCACCCGCACAATCGCCGAAGTCGACGCACGCGAGCGCCCGATCCACCTGCAGCGCCCGCGGCTGGCCAGTCCTGGCGTCCACATGGTCCCAGTCGTATAGGCGAAACGTCACGTCGCTGTTCTGCTGAACCTCGAACACCACTACGCCGCCGCCGAAAGTATGCACCGTCCCAGCCGGTATGAAGACGCCGTCGCCGGCCTTCGGGGTGAACCATGCGAGGCGTTCCGCCACCGTCCCATTGCTCAGCGCGTGCCGCAGAATGTCCGCCGTGGTCCCCGGTTTCAAGCCCGCATAGACGCGGCTATTTGGTTCCGCCTCCAGCACAACCCACGCTTCTGTCTTCCCGGTCTCGCCCGCTGGTATCAGGTCCGCATGCGCATCCGATGGGTGTACCTGGACCGAGAGCATTTCCTGGGCATCGAGAAACTTCAACAGCAATGGAAATCGGCGGAAGCGCCCGGCCAACTTTCCCATCACTTGCACCGGACACTGCTCCATCAACTGAGCGATGGTGCGCCCTGTGAGCGGCCCGTTGGCAACCTGGCTCGGATGGTCGTCGCGGTCGCTGAGTACCCACGCTTCGCCGATCGGGCCGGCGCCGGGCAGCGGAGCGGACAGCAGGTTCGCCAAATGCCGGCCGCCCCAAAGCCGATACTGATAGATTGGCTCGAATCGCAGGGGATACATAGGGCCCGCTATCTTCGGACCGAGTCTGCCTGAGCGTGCCGCGGCCGCCCGCCAGGCATGAACGACAGGTCTTCGCTCAGGACGTAGATAATGATGGCCGCCAAACAAAAAAACAGGCCGACCCAGACCCGCCAATCGCGGTGCGCCCCCTTCCAGTAGGGACGCCTGGCAAGATGCTCACGGCTGTGCTCCGGCCCTTCGTTCCCAGGCTGGCCATAGTTACCCTCGCTCATAATTGAGAACCCCCAGCGTGAAGTACCCCGGGGGCTAAGGGTTCGCCCAACCATCGCCGGGCCTCACCGGCGTCCGCGTGGTCGAAGTATCGGATGGCCGCCTTCGTGAACGGCCCGCAGAAAGCCGCCATGCCCTGCTGCCACTTCGCCTCCCCAACCATCGCGAGGCGCTCGATGTCGGCGAAGTGTTTCATGTCGAACTTGATGTCCGCCCACAGGGCGCTGGCTTCCCAACCGTGGAAACCGGTCATATCGAACAGCACGCTCAGCTTTCCGTGCTGCCGGACCAACCGCTCGAACTCGGGCACAAAGTGAGCGTAATCCGCCACCGCCAGCTTCCCGCTGACGTGGACGGCAAGGATCTTGCCGCCGTTTTCTTCATTGAGCTGAATTGCCATGATGGACTCCCTTGGTTGCTATCCTTTCTGCGTTTCGCCGTGACTCCACTTCCAGTTACGAATCTCCGGCAAGTCTTCGCCGTGCTTGTCGATGTACTGCTTGTGCTCGATCAGCTTGTCCTGCATCGTTTGCTTCAAGTAGGCCCCCTGCGAGCCCAAATGCGGCAGCCTATCAATCACGTCCTGCACCAGGTGGAACCGGTCCAGGTCATTCTGCACTCTGATGTCGAAGGCCGTCGTGATGGTGCCCTCTTCCTTGTAACCCCGGACGTGCAGGTTGCGGTTGGTGCGGCGATAAGTCAGGCGATGGATCAGCCATGGGTAGCCATGGAAGGCAAAAATGATGTGCTTGTCTTTCGTGAAGAGCGAATCGTAGTCCGTGTCGCTCAATCCGTGCGGGTGCTCGCTCTTAGACTGCAGTTTCATCAGATCGACCACATTGATCACTCGGATCTTCAGATTGGGCAGATGCTCGCGAAGAATCGAAACGGCTGCCAGAACCTCCAGCGTGGGAGTGTCGCCGCAGCAGGCCATCACCACGTCCGGCTCGGTGTGCTGGTCGTTGCTGGCCCATTGCCAGATGCCAATTCCTTCGGTGCAATGCACCACCGCGGCGTCCATGGTCAGCCATTGCGGGAGGGCGTGTTTGCCTGCCACAACCACATTGACGTAATGGCGGCTGCGCAGGCAGTGATCGAAGACCGACAGCAGGCAATTGGCGTCTGGCGGCAGGTAAACGCGCACGATATCGGCCTTCTTGTTGATCACGTGGTCGAGGAAACCGGGATCCTGGTGCGTGAAGCCATTGTGATCCTGCTGCCAGACGTGGGAGGCGAGCAGATAATTCAGCGACGCGATCTTGCGGCGCCAGGGCAGCTCTAACGTCACTTTCAGCCACTTGGCGTGCTGACTGAACATCGAGTCGACGATGCGGATGAAGGCTTCGTAGCTGTTGAACAGCCCGTGCCGCCCGGTGAGTAGGTATCCTTCCAACCAACCCTCGCACTGGTGCTCGCTCAGCATCGAGTCCAGCACGCGTCCAGCGGGCGCGAGGAATTCATCGTTCTTCACTTTCCGGGCGTCCCACTGACGGTTGGTGACTTCAAAAACCGCGCCCAGGAGGTTGGAGACTGTCTCGTCCGGACCGAAGATACGGAAGTTGCGCTGATCTTGATTCAACTTGGTCACGTCGCGCAGGAACCCACCCAACACGAGCGTGTCCTGTCCGTCAACGGCGCCGGGCGAAGGCACATTCACCGCATGGTCGTGGAAGTCCGGCATGCGCAGGTCGCGCAGCAGAACGCCGCCGTTGGCGTGCGGATTTGCGCCCATGCGCCGCTCGCCTTTCGGCGCCAAATCGGCCAATTCCGGCATCAAACGGCCATTCTTGTCGAATAGCTCCTCGGCCTTGTAGCTCTTCATCCAGCTTTCAAGCTGCTTCAAATGACCCGGATGATCGGCATCCACCAGCAGCGGCACTTGGTGCGCGCGGAAGGTGCCCTCGATTTGGAGGCCGTCGACGACTTTCGGTCCTGTCCAGCCCTTGGGCGACCGCAGTACAATCATGGGCCAGCGCTGGCGAGTAGTGTCGTTCTTCTTGCGAGCATGCTCCTGTATTTCCCGAATGTTCCGGATAGCCTTTTCCAAAGTAGCGGCCATCAGTTGATGCATTTCTTCCGGCTCGTCGCCTTCGACAAATAAGGGCGTCCAACCGCAGCCACGGAAGAATTGCTCAAGTTCCTCATGCTCGATGCGGGCCAGAACGGTCGGATTGCTGATCTTGTAGCCATTCAGATGGAGGATTGGCAGCACCGCTCCGTCGCTGATCGGGTTGAGGAACTTGTTGGACTGCCATGCGGTCGCCAACGGTCCCGTTTCCGCTTCACCGTCGCCAACCACGCAGGCGACGATCAGATCGGGATTGTCGAACGCGGCCCCGAAGGCATGGCTGAGCGAGTATCCCAGCTCGCCGCCTTCGTGAATCGACCCCGGCGTGGTCGGCGCAACATGGCTGGAAATCCCGCCGGGGAACGAGAACTGCATGAACAGCTTTTTCATCCCGGCTTCGTCCTGGCTGATATTCGGGTAAATCTCACTATAGCTGCCTTCGAGGTAGGTGTTGCCTACCAGCGCCGGGCCGCCGTGGCCGGGGCCGGCGATGTAGAACATGTCCAGATCGTATTTCTTGATGACCCGGTTCAAATGCACATAGATGAAGTTCTGGCCCGGAGTCGTGCCCCAATGCCCGACCACCAGCGGCTTCACGTGAGACAGTTTCAACGGTTCCTTCAGCAGCGGGTTGTCGTAAAGATAGATCTGCCCGACCGACAAATAGTTGGCGGCTCGCCAGTAGGCATCCATCTTGTGGAGCAGTGCCGGGGTAAGTACGCCAGGCGTCTCGTGGACCGGTTCAGGCGTGGGTACGTTGGTTGTCATATTCAATCCTTTCGTTACGGCGCCGGTGACATCATCGCTGCCACAGGATTCGTGCTTCTTCCAACGGAAACGCAACGCCCCCGCGGTGCGGTGTCACTCGTGCCGTATAGTCCGAGGGAGGCCGGGTCGCCGGCACTTGCGCGCGATAGGTGTAACCGCCGTCTGTGCCTGCCATTCGGCTCGTACGCTTCATCTCCTGCCGGACAGGGCCGTCGCCATTGACGCCGTCGGCGTACAGCTCTACTCGCACCGCATTCGGGTCGAGATCGTTGAGATAGGCCTGAGCCTCAAACACGTGCCGTTCCCCGCCGGTCTCGACCTTCACTTCACCGAAGCGCACACCGGACCACTCTTCTTCCAGAGAGTGCCGCCAATCGACCATTTGCCTGCCAGCCGCACCCTTGCCGGCGGCGCGCTGACGGTAAGTCGCGGCACCGGGAAGGTAGTGTTGCTCCGTGTATTCGCGCACCGCGCGGTCCGCGGAAAATCGTGGCGTCAAGCTCGCCATGCTTTTCCGCATCCGTGCCACCCATGCCTCCGGTATACCCTGCCCGTCGCGTTCATAGAATTCGGGAATCACTTCACGCTCGAGCAGGTCGTAGAGCGTTTCGGCTTCGGCAGCGTCCCAAGCCGGATCGTCGCCATGCTCCTGACCGTCCCCCAACGCCCATCCCACTTCAGGCGTGTAGGCCTCCGCCCACCAGCCGTCTAACTCCGACAGATTGAGGCCTCCATTCACCAGCACCTTCATGCCGCTCGTCCCGCTAGCCTCCCAGGGCCGCCGAGGCGTGTTAATCCAAACGTCAACCCCTTGCACCAAGTGCTCGGTCAGGAGCATGTCGTAGTCACTGAGGAAGATCGCATGCGGGCGCGTCTCTGGTTGCCGGATGAAATGCATCCATTCCCGAATCAGGTCCTGTCCGGCCTGGTCCGCCGGATGCGCCTTGCCGGCGATAATGAGTTGCACCGGGCGTTGCGTACTGGTCAACAGACGCAGCAGCCGCTGCGGGTCGTGTAGCAGCAGGTTTGGCCTCTTGTAGGTCGCAAAGCGGCGCGCAAAGCCTAGCGTCAGGGCGTTGGGATCGAAGAGATGCTTCGCGGCCTCGGCATCCTCGGGCGGCGCGCCCGCTGCGGTCAGGTCCCGCGACAATCGTTCGCGAGCGTACTCCACCAGGGAGTTGCTTGCGGCCGTTCGAAATTGCCACAGCCTGGCATCGGAAACCTTGTAGATGTCCTGCTCCAGGGTCTCAGCCGTTCCCAGCCACCGGTCCTTCTTACAGTTTTCCGTCCAAAGATCGTCGGCAGGAGCCGAGTCCCAGGTGGGCATGTGGACTCCGTTAGTCACATGTCCGATCGGGATTTCGTCCTCCGGCCACCGCGGAAACAGAGGCAGAAAAAGGCGCCGGCTGACTTTTCCGTGCAAGCGGCTCACCCCATTCACCGCCCCGCTCCCGCGGATTGCCAGATATGCCATGTTGAAAGGCTCCGACGAGTCGAACGGGTTCTGGCGGCCAATGGCCAGCAAATCGTGAAGTGCGATGCCCAACTTCTTTTCGGCATACCCGCCAAGGTATTGCTCGATCAGCGCGGGCGCAAAACGGTCAAAACCGGCAGCCACTGCAGTGTTCGTGGTGAAGAGATTGCCCGCGCGCGTGACCGCGAGTGCGACTTCGAAGGGCTGTCCACTCTCTTCCATGAAGTTGCGGGCACGTTCCAGCACGGCGAATGCCGCGTGCCCTTCATTCAAGTGACAGATCTCCGGTTGGAGGCCGAGCGCGTGCAGCAGCCGCCAGCCGCCGATTCCGAGGAGCATTTCCTGCTGGAGGCGCAACTCAGGTCCGCCCCCATACAGCTCGCTCGAAATCCCCCGACGGGCGGGGAAGTTCGCCGCGTCATTGCTGTCCAGCAAGTATAGCTTCACCCTGCCCACCTTCGCCTGCCAGACGCGCAACCAGACCGAGTACCCCGGCAACGCGATCTCCAGCCGCAACCACTCCCCGTTTGGATGGCGCAACGGCGTAATCGGCAACTGTCCCGGATCGTTATACGGGTAGAGGGCCTGTTGCTCTCCGTTTTTGCCGATCACCTGGCGAAAATAACCCTGCTGGTAGAGCAATCCCACGCCGGTCACCGGCACGCCCAGGTCGCTGGCGGCTTTGAGTTGATCGCCGGCCACGTTACCAAGCCCGCCCGAGTAAATGGGGAGAGCTTCGCTCAACATGAATTCCATGCTGAAATACGCGGCACAGGTCAGTGGAGCTTCCGGATGATTCCGCTGAAGCCACGCGGGAGCTTCCACGGCCTGCCGGCCGGCTTCGACCAAACCATCCACGGTTTTCCGGAAAGCGGGATCGGCTAGGACGCGCCCGATCCGGTCGCGCGAGGCCGTCTGCAGGACCACCCAGGGGTTATGCGTGATCTCCCATAGTTCGGAGTCGAGCTGCCGCCACACTTCGTCGGTAGCATGATTCCAAGACCAGTGCATATCCAGGGCGAGCGCCGCCAGGGAATCGACTCCCTCGATCTCCGTAGGCAGGAGATGGTATGCGGGGTGGCTGACCCCGGTTTGTTCGCTCATGATTTCTGTGCCTTAAGCTCCTGCTCCGGCGCGCACGGCGTGTGCCTTCGAGTCGATGCACAGCAGCAAATCGTTCCAGGATTTCACGAATCCATCGGCGCCCTCTAACTGTAGTTGTGCGGCAAGCTTTCCCGCGTCAACGCCGGCGCGGGCGAAACTTTCTAGCACCGCATCGCAGTCCCCGCCATCGCTCGGTAAGGCGTTCGGAACTTGTCCATGATCGGCAAACGCCAACAGAGTAGCCTCCGGCATCGTGTTCACGGTGTCCGGAGCCGCCAGACCACCGACGTAAAAGGTGTCCGGCGCCTTCGGATCCTTTGTGCCGGTGCTCGCCCAAAGCAGGCGCTGGGCGGAGGCGCCCCGGGACGCCAGTTGCAGCCAAGGCGGCGAAATCAACAGATCGCGATAGGACTTATACGCCTGCATGGCAACCGCAATGCCAAGACGTTTATTCAGTCCATCTGGTTCTTTACCCGCAACCGCCTTATCCCAGCGGCTGATAAAGATGGACGCCACCGAATGGACAGCCGGATTGAGGCCGGCCTTGATCCGTTTTTCAATCCCCCGCATGTAGGCGCTGGCGGCCTTCAAATATTGATCGCGGGAGAAGAGCAACGTTACATTGACAGGAATACCGGCGAAGATTGCATCTTCAATCGCGGAGAGCCCTTTGGGAGTGCCGGGAATCTTGATGAACAGGTTCGGCCGGTGCGCCGAAGCGAATAACTGCCTGGCAGCTTCCAGCGTCTTCACGGGCTCGTCCGCCAGAAGCGGGGATACTTCCAGAGATACCCAACCGTCCACGCCATTCGTAGCGTCGTGAATGGGCCGTAACAGGTCGGCCGCCTTTGTGAGATCTTCTAGCGCCAGCTCGAAGAATAGCTCCTCGCCGGCCTTCGCGGCCTGCATCTTCGCGCGAATCGCATCATCATAGAAACCGGTATTGCGGATGGCATGATCGAAGATGCTAGGATTTGAGGTTAGCCCGGTGATGGACAGTTCCCGAATGTAGCGTTCGAGCGTGCCGCTGGTGAGTAATCCACGCGTGATATTGTCGAGCCATAGACTCTGGCCCATGTGATGCAGTTGTTCCGTGGCTTTCATGCTCGTCCCCGCTTCCGCACGGGCGCGGGTCTAAACGCCGCTCCGTGCAACAACAGACTCGTGCCCGGCTTGGTGAAGCCAATATGGCGGCCGGCCGTAGTGAAAGTACAGCCGGTTCTCATACTCTCGAGTGATGGGCGTGGACTCAGCGTACTCCGGAGCGTTCCGGATGGCTTCCCGCGAGAGCCCGACGTAAACTTTGGAATCCGCCCAGCTCACCCGGTCGATCCACGTGGGCGAAACCAGCACCTTCTTGCCCGGCCACCAATTCCGGGTGGCCACCTCGATGTAACGGATCGCCCAGGCTTCATCGTCCACGACGAACCCGTCCAGATGGCCGATTTCGCCGTCAGCCGCCTCAATGTTATAACCCGTGACGGCTTCGGTGCTGCGCAGATGTGAATCCGTCAACTCTCTCGCGATCCTCTCCGCCAAGGCTTCC
>Ga0187871_10004356_pt1 | contig 10645 bp, 7 predicted proteins | sample June2016WEW_16_1_FD_132988 | JGI IMG/M metagenome (GOLD analysis project Ga0187871, IMG submission 132988) | Peatland microbial communities from SPRUCE experiment site at the Marcell Experimental Forest, Minnesota, USA - June2016WEW_16_10 | ecosystem: Environmental > Terrestrial > Soil >...
CCGCCCGTGAAATGCGGTCCGTGAGCGAACACCACCGCACACCAAAGGTCCGGATTCGCTTCGTACTCACCGTAAGCGCGCGCCAGGTCATGGAACATCGGCGGGTCGAACGCATTACGCTTCGCGGCGCGATTCAAGCCGATCAGCAACACGTGGTCTCCAGCTCGCTCCGTAGTGATGTCAGACATAGTTGTAGGGCAGGTTGGTAACCTGCGCGCCGATTGCGAATCGGCGCAAACAGCGCGGGTCACCAACCCGCGCGCGGGAAGTCATAAGATAGCCACGGCCCGCGTGAAGCCCGCGGACGCGCTCCGGATCTTGAACGGAAAACATGAGACCAAAAAACCGGTCGCCGGTAACTGCTCCAGATTCGCCAGCTTTTCAATATGGCAATACCCAATCTCGAGGCTCGCCTTATGGCCTTCCCAAATGATGGACGGATCGCGCGATTCCAGAAATCGCCGGCGCGTAAAAGAAAACGGAGCATCCCAGCTCCACCCGTCCGTTCCCATCACCCGCACGCCGCGCTCCAGCAACCATAGTGTAGCCTCGCGCCCGAATCCGCAACCGGAATCCACGTAAGCCGCAGTGCCATACGCCGCCCCCGCGCGCGTATTCATCAGCACGATATCGAGCGGTTGTAACTCGTGCCCCGTTGCTCCCACTCGCCCAGCCAGTTCCGCCGCCGTCACCACATGTCCATCCTCAAAATCGCGAAAGTCCAGCTTGACTCCCGGACGATAGAACCAATCCAGCGGAACCTCGTCGATGGTCCAAGCGCGCTCGCCTCCATTCATGGTGGAAGCAAAATGCCAGGGCGCGTCGACATGCGTTCCGTTATGCGTAGTAGCGGTCAGAAGTTCCACCGCCCACGCCTCACCGCCCGGCAGTTCATTCGCTTCGAGCCCTGGAAACATCCCAAGGATTCCAGCGAGCGACTGCTTGTGATCGGAATACTCGATCCGCGGCCCCAGCCCCGGCGGATCCGCGGGCACCGTATTTTCAAGCGGCCGGGAAAGGTCAATCAGTCTCATATTCCAGTGGCGCGGGGCCATGCCCCGCGGGTTTTATTCTATCCTCTAAACACGGCCACGATGGAAAAACTCGGCCCAGCGCCACGCAAAGAAATCACCCGCGCTCTCACCTTCGCCGCGCTGGCCGTTCTCGCGGTACTCTCCTGGCAGGCATTAACCGTCCACGTGAACTACCAGGGCAACTGGACCGGCCTCTTCCGCATCGGTTACCGGACCAAGCTGCCCCCCGCCTCTGCCCAGGGAGTTTTTCGCAACTCCAACCCCACCGGCTACGACGGCCAATACTATCGCATCATGGCGCACAATCCGCTTCTGCGCGATGGCACCGTAGCTTTTTTGGACGATCCGCTTATGCGCTCGCGTCGTATCCTGGTTCCCGCGCTGGCGTGGTTACTGGTTGCCGGACGCCAAGGACTCATCGATGGCGCTTATGTCTTCGTGATTCTCGCGTTCATTTTCGCCGGCACCTACTGGATGGTGCGCCTCCAGATCTCCGCGGGGCGTCATCCCGCATGGGGCCTGTGTTTCTTAGCCGTGCCCGCCGTTCTGATCGCAGTGGACTCAATGACGGTAGACGTTGCGATTGCCGCGTTGGCTGCCGGATTTGCCTGGCATCTCACTACCGGCCGCGCATCCGCACTCTGGTTGATTCTGGTGGCGTCTGCTCTGGTGCGCGAAACCGGTCTTCTGTTGCCGGCCGCCTGCGTTCTCGCAAGTATGTATCGGCGGGATTGGCGCAAGGCCACTCTCTGGGCCACCACCGCGCTGCCTGCCTTCTGTTGGTATGGCTACGTTCATGCGGTTTTGGCCGCCTCAGGCGCCGGTCACCTGGCGTTGGCGCCTCACTTCATGATCCCGCGGCTGGAACTGGGCATTCTGAGGCAAGCGCTGGAACCCCAATCCTACGCCCGGTTCTCGCCGCTCCTTCGCACGGTTGCCCAAGGCCTGGACGAACTTGCGTTGGCGGGCACAGTAGCCGTGGTCGTTCTTGTTGTGGTGAGATCGCGGCATGTGCGTCCCCTGGCACAAAGGACGGCCCTGGTTTTGTATGTCCTCATGTTCGCCGCCATCACCAGCAAGATCTTCTGGTCCGACGCTTACAGCTACAGCCGGGCTTTCGCGCCGCTGTTCGTGTTACCCATGGCCGGTGACCGCCCACGAACCGCTCTGCTGCTGGCCCTGCTTGTGGACCTCCGGATATTAGCCGAGTTTGAATCGCAAGCTCTTCATGTTCTGCAATGGCTGGCGTTCCGCTAACTCAATCAGCCAATATTTGAAATGAGTTCGGTTTCTGTGAGTCTAACACCGGGGGCATCCCATGCCGAACGTACCCAGCTTCTACTCTATCCAAGAGGCCGACAAACCCATCCCCCGGCGCATCTATCACAACAACAGCCAATGTCCCGCAGGCCGCGATATAGACGTGGATGAGCGGCGTAAAGGAACCGCCAACTATCGGCTCTGTGACGACTGCGAACAATTAAACCGGCACGGGCGCTAGCAAGTGGGGCAGGCTGCCAGCCTGCGCGGCGGTTGGATACCGCCGCTGTCCGGTAAACCGTGAGCATTTGGGCCGATTGACACCCCTTGTTGAAGAGCGCACCCGGGCCGCATCCCGCAGCCCTGCCCATTAGAACTTGGCTACACTCGGGAAGTGCATCGTTGGCTTCCACTCGCGGTCGTGCTCTGTCTCGAAGCCTGCCTCCTCTTCCCCGCTCTCGATCTGCTTCCCATTTGGACCGACGAACTCTTCACCGTGATGACCGTTCCACATCCGGTTCGCGAAATCATCCCCATTGTTCAGCGGGACATTCATCCGCCGCTTTACTTCGTGCTCTTGCATCAGTGGGCCAAGTTGCCGCTGCCCTTCACCAGCGTAGCCGCCCTGCGGGCCTTCTCCGCCGTGTGGGCTCTCGCAGCGACACTTCTGCTGGACCTTTTCTGGACGCGCTCCATGAAACCCATCGACCGGTACCTCGCGCTCGCGCTGTTTGCATTCTCGCCCTGCCTGCTTCTTTACGGCCGCATGGCGCGATCCTACTCCATGCAGGCCGCATTGGCATTGCTGGCTCTGGCCATGCTCCAGCGCTGGATCCCAAACCCTCTCTCGCTACTGCGCGCATCGGCCGCTCTACTCGCGGTACTGCTCCTCCTTTACACCCACTACGTCCCCGGGCTCGCCGTGCTTGCAGGTTTCATTCTGATTGGCTGGCGCAGCATAGGAATGGTCCGTATAGCCGCGTTCGTCTGCGCCGTCGCCATCGGCTATGCCCCCTGGGCAACCACCATGATCCACGCCCTCGGGCGCTGGGGAGTCGCTTCAGATTATGCCGCCACGTACAACATAACCGGTAACGCCGCGATCGAACAAATTGTCAAAATTGGATTTGGCCTTGTATCGCTGACCATCGGCGAATCGTTTCTGGCTTTTTCGCTCGTCCTGGTGCCCGTCATCCTGCTGCTGGCTGTGGCCGGCGCGCGAACCCCGGAATTCTCCCGCCACTTCCCCGCCCTGCTCGCGATCGCCGCCGTGGTTGGCTACATCGGCGTCTCGCGTTGGGCCAGCTATCCCTTCATTCCGGCCCGCCTTCTCTGGCTTCTGCCGTTCCTGAGCCTCTCAGTGGCGCTCGGGATTTCGCACCTTGATCGAATACCGCTGCGCTGGGGCGTAGCGTCGCTCATTTTCATTTCGTACGCCTCGTCCATCGTGATGTACTTCCGCCGCGAGAATCTCTTGAATCTCGGCTATGCGGCGCCCCTACGCGAAATCGCCGGCCAGCTCAATCGCGATGCTCAACCTGGAGATCTCATTCTCATGGATGCCTACAACACCGATTCCCAGGTTCTCTCCGCGTCCCTTTCCGGCCGTACTCCCAACATCGTCCTCGAACAGAAAAATTTGTCGGACGCCCGCCGCCAGATACCCTCCGCCGCAACCATTTGGATGGTCCGCAACACCCGGGATATTTCTCCGGGGCATTCCACCACTGAGCTACAAATCGAGGCTTGCGCCGGCCGCATCGAACGCGACACTTTGCTCGAGCCCTATGCGCTGTGGCAACAAGAGGCCATGAAAATCGCAGGCATGCGCCCACCGCTCACCCATTTCTACCAGCTCACCGAATGCCGCCCGGCCGTGGCACAGAATGCCGGAAAATAACGCATTCTTGACCCGCTCCAGACAAACGTACATCCTCATCGCACTGGCGCTGTTATGGCTAGCGCTCCGCGTCCCGCATCTTGCAACCCGCTTTTCCTTCAACTGGGATTCCTCACTCTATGCTCGCGGAATGGCCGAATTCAACGTCCTCAAGAATCAACCCCATCCGCCAGGATTTCCACTGTGGGTTTTCAGTGCCCGTGCCATCGAGCCCCTGTTAGGTCGAGCGATGCGCGCGCAGATTCTTCTCGCCGTCCTCATGGTGATGCTGGCACTAACCGTCTTCTACTTCTTAGCCCGCCAAGTCCTCGCCGATAACCACGCTGCCGCGTTGTGCACCCTGCTGCTGGCCTACTCGCCCGCTATCGCTCTGAACAGTTCCATAGCCGCCACCAGCATCGTGGACGTGGCATCATCGGCGGTCGCGGGTTACCTCGCGTTCCTCGATCCCCGCCGAAGCCAGTGGAGAATCGTCGCTTGTCTACTGGGCCTCGGAATATTGGCCGGCTTCCGCCAGAGCGGCGTAGGTTTGCTAGTTCCTTTGGTCGCTGTAGCCCTGCTCCTTCATTTGCGGGATGCCTGGCGCGCGGTCGCTCTCGGCGCTCTTCTAGGACTCATTGCTTTCCTCGCCTGGTACATCCCGCTGGCGGAAAGCGTCGGAGGTCTCCGTGCTTTTTCGCACTTAGTGAACGCGTACTTCCTCAGAGTGTCCGGCACCACCTCGATATTCCTCGGCGGCGCGCTACGCCGGCATGTTGGCATGATCGGCGAGAACCTGATCGACTACAGCCTCAACTTGATCGGCGCCTTCATAGCTTGTGGACTGTTCTTCCGCGAACGATGGAAGGTCCCACCCGGCTGGTTCCTTTACATTCTCTGGATAGCCCCCAGCCTGATCATGATTCTTGGCATCCATAGCGGCAGGGTTGGCCAATGCATGCAACTCTTCCCGCCTCTGCTGCTGCTTTGCGCGGCCATTTCGAAGCCTCGCCTGCCGGCCGCCATCGCGGGCATCCTAATCTCACTCGCGATTTCCTATTTCCCCTACGGTCAATTGCAATTCTCACGATTCTGGCGCGTGAATTATCTCGTCTACCGTGGAACCCCGCGCATGGCGCTCGACCTCGAAGCCAGCCAACGCAACTTGGATCGCGAGCTGCGCGAACTCCAGCATTCTGGCGCCCCGCAGCCGTTCGTCTGCGCCCGCGAATTTTCGGATGCTCCCAACATCGCATCCGTCCAATATGATTTCAGCTACGTGAGCTGGGTACTACCCGACGCCGCGCCAAAGGGCAAATCCATCTGGCTATTCAACCAAACCGGCCCAGACGCAGAAACTCGCAAGCGCTACCAAACATGGCGTCGCATCTGGGGCGACAATCTTGTATCACTATGGGAAGCCGCACCCAGTCCCCAGCCCCAAGCCCCCAGCCCCTAATTCTTGTAAACCCGGCCGCCCTTCATAACGAACCCCACCTTCCGCACCACCGTAATATCCTCCAACGGATTCCCCGCCACCGCGACAATATCCGCCTCCATCCCTTCTGCAATCGATCCGACCTTATCCTGTAACCCGAGCGCTTCCGCCGCGAGCGACGTCCCGCTAATAATCGCATCCATGGCCGGCTGCCCACCATCCTTGACGCGATAAATAAATTCCTCGGCATTCCGCCCGTGCGCGCCCGCCACGGCATCGGTCCCCAGCACGATCTTCACGTGATGAGCCATGGCCCGCCGCATAACATCGGCCATCATCGGAACCGCCTTTTCCATGTATGCAAAACCCTCCTCGGTATAATTGCCGATCCCCAGAAACTTCGGTTTATTATCCAGGTAATTGTGCAGCACCAGAAAATTCGGATCGAAATAAGTCCCGTGCTCGGCAATAAGCTGCAAAGTAGCGTCATCCAACAGCGCCCCATGCTCAACCGAAGTGCACCCAGCCATCACCGCAGCCCGCGCACCACCCGGCGCATGCGCATGCACCACCGATCGCAGCCCCAACGCCTTCGCCTCACTGCAAGTAGCCAGCACCTGCTCATCCGTCATAGTCTGTTTGCCGCCATCCCGAATTGAAGCAGTAGCAAACAATTTGATCACGTCCGCCCCATCCTCCTTCATCTTCCGGACATACGCGCGAATCTTCTCCGGATCCCCCGTATTCTCCGTCACGGCGCGCAGCGACGTAAGAATACGCGGCCCAGGAATCACCCCGGCGTTAATCAGATCCCGCAAATCGCCGTCAATAGCCGACCCCACGCTCTGCACCGTAGTGAACCCACCCATCAGCGTGGCGTAAGCGTTGCCCTCAGCATAAAGCGCAGCCTGCTCCGGCGCTTCCTTGCCCTGCTCCAGACGCCCTTCCTTATTAAAGTGCCACCCCAGATGCACATGCGTATCGATCCACCCGGGCATCACAGTCATCCCAGTCAAATCATAAGTCGCCGCCCCTCGCGCATCCCGAACCCGCACAATGCGCCCACCTGCCACGACGATCATCTTGTTCCGCTGGATTCCACCCTTGCCGTCGAGAATCGTAGAGGTCTTGATAGTAATCGATTGAGCGCTAGCCACAACCGCGACCAACATCGTTATAGCGCAGGCGTTTCTCATACGTGAAATGGTACCAGCCACTAATAGAAACATACTAGCGACCAATCGCCCTCAAAGCGCTAAGCTATTCAAAAGGGTCAATGCAATCTAAGCTGTCCCAATGGATCGCCATCGCGTTCCTTGTTCTTCTCCTGAACACTGCCTATATCGCGGCATTCGCCTCGGCCACAGTATTTTACATGGGCAACGTGCTGCTGCACCTGGTACTTGGCCTAGCTCTGTCTATCGCCGCAATCTTCCTGATCGCCCGAAACTCCGATCTCCGGCACCGCATCTCTACCGCTCTCGCCTTCTTCCTGATCGCATTCCTAGCTGCCATCTACCTGGTCGTCGCCGGCAACGTCCGCGAGCATCGCTGGATCCTCTGGGTCCACATCATCACTGCTCTGCTGGGCGTCATCGCGCTTATCCCCTACGCGTGGAAACAACAGCGCTTTCGCCCCGCCTTCCAACTCGCGCTCGCCGTCCTGGTTCTGTTTCCGCTCTCCACCTACGTGTATCGAAAACTCTCGCCCAATCCGAACGATCGTATTCACAATCCGCACACCGCGCCCCTTTCCATGAATGGCGAAGGCGGTGGACCCCAGTCGCCCTTCTTCCCTTCCTCAGCGAAGACAAATGTCGGCGGCATCATTCCCTCGAATTTTTTCATGGATTCCGCGGCCTGCGGCGAATGCCACAAAGATATTTACGATCAATGGAAAAGCTCGGTACATCATTTCGCTTCTTTTAACAATCAGTTCTATCGGAAAGCCATCGAATACATGCAGTCGACCGTCGGCACCAAGCCCAGCAAGTGGTGCGCTGGTTGTCACGATCACGCCGTGTTCTTCAACGGTCGCTTCGATCGGCCCATCAGCGAACAAATCGACACCGCGGAAGCGCATGCCGGACTCGCTTGCACATCCTGCCACGCCATTGTTCACGTCGATAGCTCCATGGGCAACGGCGGATTCACCATCGAATATCCTCCACTGCACGAGCTCGCAACCAGCAAGAATCCCGTCATCCACGCGCTCGACCACTTTCTGACTTATCTCAATCCGGAACCGCATCGCCGCACCTTCATGAAACCTTTCATGCGCCAGGACGCCCCCGAATACTGCGCGGCCTGCCACAAAGTCCATCTGGATGTTCCGGTCAACAACTATCGCTGGTTCCGCGGGTTCAACGACTACGACAATTGGCAAGCCAGCGGCGTGTCTGGGCAAGGTGCGCGATCGTTCTATTACCCTCCGAAAACTTCCACCTGCGTGGATTGCCACATGCCGCTGGTGGCCTCGCACGACCCTGGCAATCACGACGGCCAGATCCACTCTCACCGCTTCCCCGCCGCCAACACCGCGATCGCTTATGTAAATAAGGACGCCGATCAACTCAAGGCCGAGGAAGATTTCCTCAAGTCGGGCTTCATCACCGTCGACATCTTCTCAGCCTCGCCCGTGGATTCCCATAAAGGTGAGACCGCCATGGTTCGGCGCTCCGGCGAATCGCCGCAAACCATGTCCGGATTCGCCGTGGGTGAGGAGGCCGATCAACAACACGATGTCGTGATTCGCGAAGTTGGCCAACTAATGGCCCCTCTCGATAAAGCCGGCGGATTCTTCCCAGGGTCAACGATCCGGGTGGACGTCGTGGTGCGCACCCGGAAGATCGGCCACTTCTTTCCGGCCGGCACCGTGGACGCCTTCGATGTTTGGCTCGAACTACAGGGCTCGGACGCGAGCGGCCGCGTAATTTTCTGGAGCGGCCAGGTGGAGGACAACGGCCATGGTCAAGTTGAACCCGGCGCCCATTTCTACAAGGCGTATCAGCTCGATGCCGCCGGCAACCAAATCAACAAGCGCAATGCCTGGCAGGCCCGCAGCGTCCTCTATGTGCACCTGATTCCGCCCGGCGCAGCCGACGTGGCCCACTACCTCGTGCGCATCCCCAAAGACGCCAAAGGACCCATCACACTCCAAGCGAAGCTGAACTACCGCAAGTTCTCCCACTACTACACGCAATTCGCATTCGCCGGCCAACCCGCCCCCGGTCAGGATCCATCGCTCCTCGGTCCCGATCACAACAGCCTCAAATATCTCTTCACCGCGAGCAACATTCCAGCCAACGTGTCGAGCGAAATCAAAGGCGAGATTCCCAATCTTCCCATCGTGACGTTGGCGCAAGCGGAAACAAAGCTCCAGCTCGGCCCGGCTCCAACAGTTTGGAAACCAATCGTCTACAAACAAGACCGCGAGCGCTGGAACGACTGGGGCATTGGCCTGCTGCTCCAAGGCGATCTGAAAGGAGCCGAATACGCATTCCACAAAGTCACCGAGGCGGAACCCGGATATCCCGACGGTTGGCTGAACATCGCGCGCGCCCTGATTCAGGAAGGCGAAACAGACGCCGCGAAACCGTTCATCCAAAAATCGCTCGCGCTGAATTCCAAACTCGGCCGCACCTGGTACTTCAAAGCCCTAGCCGAAAAAGCCGACGGCGATTACGATTCCGCCCTCACCTCGCTCCGGACAGCCTCTCAGATGTACCCGCGCGACCGCGTGGTGCTGAATCAAATCGCCCGCATCCTGTTTTTGAAGCGCCAATACGCCGAAGCGGTCAAAGTTCTGGAACAAGTCTGCGACGTCGATCCCGAGGACCTGCAAATGCACTACACAATGATGCTCTGCTACCGCGGCCTGGGCAACCAGCAGCAAGCCGATCGCGAGCAGAAGTTGTTCCTGCGCTTCAAGGCCGAAGAATCCGCCCAATCCATCACCGCCACGCGCCGCCTGCAGAGCCCGGAAGACAACAACGAGCGTCAACAAATCCACGACCACGAAAGCGTGTCATTGTCAGCACCACCCACCCGCACCCAACCGAGCCGCGACCGGAAGGGAGCGACAACCGCGGGCGGTGCCCAATGAAATCCCTCTGCATCACAATCTCCCTAGCCATCGCCGTTGTTCTACTAGCCGCCACCCAACCAACCCCCTCAGTCCACTTCACCGACGTAACCGCCGCCGCCGGAATCAAATTCCACCACAACGCCGGAAAAGCCGGCCAGAAATATTTGCCCGAAACCATGGGCTCGGGCGTAGCCTTCTTCGATGCCGACGGCGACGGCTGGCCCGATATTCTGCTCATCAACTCCAAAGACTGGACCCCGCACGGCCGCAAGTCCCTCCCGGCGCTCTATCACAACAATCACGACGGCACTTTCACCGACATCACCGCCGGAAGCGGCCTGGATATCGAAATATACGGTATGGGCGTCGCCATCGCCGACTACGATAACGACGGCCGCGAGGACGTCTACATCACCGCCATCGACGGCGACCATTTATTCCACAACGAAGGCCACGGAAAATTCCGCGACGTCACCGCCGCCTCCGGCATCCACAACGCGAATTTCGGGACCAGCGCCGCCTGGTTCGACTACGATCGCGACGGCAAAGTGGATCTCTTCGTCGCCAACTACGTCCAGTGGACCGAAAAGGGCGATCTGCACTGCGCCCAGGGCTCGGTTCGATCCTACTGCACGCCCGAATCCTACAAGGGCACCAAGTCACGCCTGTTTCACAATCTCGGCGGCGGCAAGTTCGAAGATGTCACCGACAAGGCCGGCCTGGGCGATCCCTCCAGCAAATCGCTCGGCGTGACCATCCTCGATTACAACGGCGACGGCTGGCCGGACATTTTTGTCTCGAACGATACGCAGCCCAACAAACTCTACCGCAACAATCGCAACGGCACCTTCACCGAAGAGGGCATGGTAGCAGGCGTCGCGTTCGGTGAAGATGGTGTCGCGCGCGGTGCCATGGGCGCCGACTCCGCCGATTACGATCGCTCCGGC
>Ga0187871_10004362_pt1 | contig 10629 bp, 7 predicted proteins | sample June2016WEW_16_1_FD_132988 | JGI IMG/M metagenome (GOLD analysis project Ga0187871, IMG submission 132988) | Peatland microbial communities from SPRUCE experiment site at the Marcell Experimental Forest, Minnesota, USA - June2016WEW_16_10 | ecosystem: Environmental > Terrestrial > Soil >...
AGCGATTTTCGACGACGGTCAGCGCCGCGCCGCTGGACATTTATCGGGCCGCGCGCTCGATCAACCCTTCGCCGTATATGTTTTTGCTCGAGTTGGAGGGATTCTCCCTGGTGGGCGCTTCGCCGGAAACGCATGTGCGCTGCGAAGATGGCCGGGTGGAAATCCGGCCCATCGCCGGCACGCGGCCGCGCGGAAAAACCGAGGCGGAAGACGCCGCGCTGGGCGCGGAGTTGCTGGCCGATCCCAAGGAACGCGCCGAACACGTCATGCTGGTGGACCTGGCCCGCAACGACCTGGGCCGCGTCTGCCAATTCGGCAGCGTGACGGTCAAGGACCTGATGATTCTGGAGCGCTACAGCCACGTCATGCACATAGTTTCTCAAGTGGAGGGAAAACTCTCCGCTGGGCAGACCCCTTACGATTTGATGCGCGCGACCTTTCCAGCCGGGACCCTGAGCGGCGCGCCCAAAATCCGCGCCATGCAGATCATTGCCGAATTGGAACAAACCGCGCGCGGCCCCTACGGCGGCTGTATCGGCTATTTTGATTTCGGCGGCAACCTGGACTGCTGCATCACCATCCGCACCGCGCTGCTCAAGGACGGCCTGGCCTACGTGCAAGCCGGCGGCGGCTGGGTCACCGACTCGACCCCCGAGGGCGAATTCCAGGAGACAATCAACAAAGCCAAAGCCATGCTAAAGGCCGTGGCCATGGCGGAGAATTTCAAGCCCTGAACCCTGCGCTTTTGAATGTTCCCGCTCCTCTTTGGAAAGCCAAACCTGCATTCTGCACACAGAAAAGGGTTTTGCATTCCCCGTCAAGTATGGCAATCTATGCATATGAAGACCAAGATGGCGACGGTGACGGATGGATCCCGCAGGGACCGTCCGCGAAACAGCCAAGGCGGCCGCAAGCTCAGTGGCGCGGAAATTGGGTCGCTGGCGAAACGCATGGTGGAATCGAACGATCCCCATGAAAAGGCCGCGTTAAAGGAAGCGATCGTGAGCGGTTTTTACGGCGAAGAATCAGATGCCTAAAATTCGCCGCAAGAATTTTCCTCCGGCACTTCTTGACCATCTGCTCAATCGAGTGGATAAACGACACATCCCTTTCGAACAGTTGGAGTTGTTTATAAACTGGATGGACCTTGACCCGGAAGTCCCGGAAGGCAAGTGGTTTAAGCGGTTCTCACAGATGACAGTTTGCGGTGAAGGCGCGCTGGTGAAAACTTTTCTTTCGCCTGGCCAATTGCCGGTTGGAGAGGAAATTTTTTGATCAGTCGAAATTTGCGGTCACCCACCGTTTGTGAACTGCTGCATCACCATCCGCACCGCGCTGCTCAAGGACGGCCTGGCCTACGTGCAAGCCGGCGGCGGCTGGGTCACCGACTCGACCCCCGAAGGCGAATACCAGGAGACAGTCAACAAAGCCAAAGCCATACTCAAAGCCGTGGCCATGGCCGAGAATTTCAAGCCATCGTGCTGAATAAGAAACCACGCCAAAACGAACCAAACTATGGGCGACCCCCAGCCTCCCTGGCCCGACCCCTTTAGATGCTGCGGCGGCGCAACAATCGTGGCGATAGGGTCAGGAGGCCCGCGCTCAGAAGAGCCAAAGTCGAGGTTTCGTCGGGAACCGCCGACGGCGAAATACTGATATCCGAGAAGATCGCCTCCCCGCCATTGCCGGGATTGCCGGGATCGTTTTGGATTTGGAAATAGCCCCCCAGCGTGGTGCCGGGGCTGCCGATGGATTGACCAGGGCCCAAGTCGAAGTAGGGGTCGCCAGGCGATGATGCGGCGAACACCCCGTTGACGGAATACTCAAATGCATTCATGCCGGTAAACGGGTCAAGGACATAGTCCAACCCCATCGTATATGTTTGACCTGTCACGTAGTTTGCCACGCTTCCACCGGCGCCGGGAAAACCACCCGCAGCAGGGGAGAACGGGTAATACGAAGGCCCTCCGAATTGGGCCACTACTCCAGACGCCGTGACGACGGATTGCAGATCGCCTCCGAAACTGCCGCTTGGATTGCTCAAGAGAAACCCGGCTTCCAGGTCGTAGCCGGGACTGCCGCCGGACAACGTCACGGCGAAGGAAGCCTTAAAGTAGTCATTGCCTTGGAATTGGTACGCGCTGGCTCCCCCATTGGCAGAGAAAGACCAGACATCCCGGTTGGCGAAGCCAGTCCCGCTGCTAACGTTCTGTTCACTAAACGATATCGCGGAGGGATAGCTGTCGACTGTAGTGAGCGTGGCGCTGGGGATATCATTGAAAACACGGGAATCAATGTAGGCCGAATTGATCGAGGTTACCTGACCATGCGTTGTGTTGACGGCAACCAAGGCTAGGCCGATGACAGTCGCACAGCATACGACGACTGTTCGGGCATGGCGTGTTTTTGACGCTGGGTAGGAAAGTAAAACACTTGAGTTCATAATAATAGTCAATTCGATAATTGGGGTCTGTTAAGCAGAGTTATGGGCCAATTAACGATCTTTGCAAGCTTTTCTTATGATACTTTTAGGACATCAGACATCATCGGCGCGCCTATGGGCGGGGTAGTCTCTCCCCGCTGTGATTGTGATTGGGGTCAGTGTGATTGGGGTCAGTCCCACATAAACGCATATTTTCTCTTGCGCAAGCGGGTGATGAGGCTTTCAGCCGGCCGGCGTTTGAGTTTTCCGGCGCGAATGGCTCTGATGGCGCTCTTGGCCTCCGCCGCCGTTTCTTGCCGCCATGTTTGGATACGACGCTGGCGCAAAAGACATGCCAGTATTTCCTGTTCGTCCGCCGGCAACGCTTCGGCTTGGGTCAGGACGCGATCTAAAGTTAAAGCAGCCCCAAGTTCAATTCTTTCGCTTCAGTATCCTGCGCCCGATTTGGGTTCGCAACAAGGGCTTGACAAAAATTAGAGGCTATGATTAAATAGTCAGCGTGAGGCACGAAGGCACAGTGAAGGGCCGGATGCGGGAGGGGGAGTCCGGCTGCATTGCGGATTGCGGATTGCGGATTGCGGATTTGGCCGCAAAGAACGCAGCGCGGCCAGCCGCAAGCAAACCGGCCCCACGCGAATGGCTCGCGCAGAGGCCTTTTCTTTGTGCTCTCTGGGTTCTTTGTGGTTATCAAGTTCCGCATGCGATTGCGGAGGGCGGATCGCAGAGTCGCGGCTGTGCCGCGATGGTCGAGCCGGAGGCTCGACGCTACACCGTGGTCCCATCGTCTCGTGGTCTCTTTGCCAATACTCCACCAAATCAGTGGACTTTATTACGTCCCCCGCAACCCTGGTTTTTGGCTTATTTTGCCCATTTTCGCGGAAAATCATCACAAGTGCCTTGATATGAATAACTTACAACTAAAATCATGTCTTTCCAATTGAGGTTAATTAAGCCTAATTGAGGTTAAATAAAGCTGATTGAGGCTGAAAATGGCTTTTTTTGATGGGCGGCATTGGTGGAAAATTGGCAAATCCATAGTGAAACGGTAGAGATAATGAAGGCGGAAACCAGATATGAGATCAACCGGGCGCATGACGGGGATCTTCGGCCTCCCGGCAGGGCGGAGCTGCGGCTTTGCCCTGAACTCCTGGGCGGCGCGGATTCTGGCGACCGTAACAGACCGCCGCTACATTGGAAGTTGCCGCTCTGCCCTGAACTCCTGGGCGGCGCGGCGGCGCCGCCAAAGGAGGGCTTTACATCCCCGCCCCGGCATGCTTAAATCACGCTCTGTTTATCAGGCCAAGAAGTATGCAACGCATCGGTTTTTTATATCAGCGCGGGCCGGGAATTTCCCGGCGTGCGGTTCTTTTTGTGGCGGCGGCGCTGCTCATCGGCTTGGCTGGCTGCAACAAGGCCGACCCGCCGCCCTCATCCGCCGCGCCGCCGGACGTCCAGGTGATAACCGTCGGGGTCCAGGATGTTCCCATTTATCAGCCCTGGATTGGCATGCTGGACGGGAGCGTCAACGCCCAAATCCGCGCGCAAGTCTCCGGCTATCTTATGTCCCAGGTCTATAAGGAAGGCAGTTTTGTGAAAAAGGGCGACGTGCTTTTCCAGATTGATCCGCGCCCCTTTGAGGCCGCCCTGGATCAAGCCAAAGGGCAGCTCGGCATGGCGGAGGCGCAATTGGGCCGCACGGAACTGGATGTCAAACGGTTCATTCCGCTGGCCAAGTCAAACGCCATCAGCCAGGAGGAACTCGATGACGCCATGCAATCCAATCTGGCCGCCAAAGCCAGCGTGACTGCGGCCCAGGCGGCGACGAACACGGCCCAGTTGAACCTCGAATTTGCCAGCATCACTTCTCCCATTGACGGCATCGCCGGCGTGGCCCGCGCCCAAATCGGCGACTTGGTCGGCCCCGCCACGGGCAACCTCACCGAGGTTTCGACCCTTGATCCGATCAAAGCCTATATCAGCGTGGATGAAAAATACTATCTGGACCATCTGGCGGGTTATTTGAACCGGACCAACGCCGGGGACGACAAATTGGAATTGGAACTGGTCCTGGCCAACGGGGCTGTTTATCCGCAGAAAGGGGAGTTTTATTTCCTGGACCGCCAGGTGGACCCGAACACCGGGGCCATTCAAGTGGCCGTTCTCTTTCCCAATCCCGGAAATGTGCTCCGCCCCGGTCAATACGCCAAGATTCGCGCCCGCACTGAATTGCGCAAAGACGCCGTCGTGGTTCCCCAGCGCGCGGTCACGGAATTGCAGGGCAGTTACCAGGTGGACGTGGTCAGCGGCGTCTCCAACCTGGTCTCCATTCGCCCCGTCAAAGTCGGCCAGCAAATGAGCAATATGTGGCTCATCGAAGACGGCCTTAAGGCCGGCGAGAGCATCATCGTGGAGGGCCTGCAAAAGGTGACGCCTGGAAAAGCGGTCAACCCGCAGCCCGCGAAAATTCCCGCGCAGGGCAAGGGATGAACATCTTTCAGGACCCCAAGTGAGCCGCTTTTTTATCAACCGCCCGATTGTCGCGATGGTGATTTCCATCATCACCGTCATTGTCGGTTTGGTCACGCTGTTTGGCCTGCCCATTTCCAAGTTCCCCAACATCGTCCCGCCGGAGGTTCAAGTCCAGGCGACTTATGTTGGCGCCGACGCGCTGACCCTGGAACAGTCCGTCGCCGCGCCCATCGAGGAGAAAATGAGCGGTGTGGACAACATGAACTACGTCTATTCCCTCAACGCCAACAACGGCTCGATGCGTATGACGGTCAACTACGACGTTGCGACTGACCCGAACGTGGATCAGGACCTGACGTTTTTGCGCTATGCCCAGTCCGAGCCGCTGTTGCCCCCCGACGTGCGCACGCTCGGCGTCCTGGTGCAAAAAGCCACTTCCTCGCCATTCCTGTTCATCTCGGTGTATTCGCCCAAGGGGACGCACGACGCCCAGTTCCTGGCCAATTACGCCTACATCAACATGTATGATGAGCTGGCCCGCGTCAAAGGCATCGCCCAAGTCAATGTCTTCGGTGCCGGCCAGTACGCCATGCGGATCTGGGTCAAACCCGACGTGCTGGCCAAGCTCAACATCACCATCCCGGAAATCATCAACGCGGTCAGCGCCCAGAACACCGTCAACCCCGCCGGCCGGCTCGGCGGCAGCCCCGCTCCGGCCGGACAGCAATTCACCTTTTCCGTCGTGGCCCAGGGCCGGTTGGTGACGCCGGAGCAGTTCGGGCAAATCGTCGTGCGCGCCAACCCGGATGGCTCCATTGTGCGGCTCAAAGACGTGGCCCGCATTGAGTTGGGCGGCCAGGATTACGACATCATTGGCCGCTACAACGGCCAATCCGCCGCCAACATGTCCCTCTATCAATTGCCCGGCTCCAACGCCCTGGATGCCGCCAAGGAGGTCAAGCGGCGCCTGGAAGAATTGAAGAAACGCTTTCCCGACGACATTGATTACGACATCGCGCTCGACACCACGCAGGCCGTCACCGAAGGAATGCGGGAAATCATGTTCACCTTCCTCGCCGCGCTCGCGCTGGTCACCTTCGTGGTCTTCCTCTTCTTGCAAGGATGGCGGGCGACGCTGATTCCGCTGCTGGCGGTGCCGGTCTCGCTGATTGGGACCTTCGTTTTTTTCCCGCTGCTCGGCTTTTCCATCAACACCTTGTCGCTCTTTGGCCTGGTACTCGCGGTAGGGTTGGTCGTGGACGATGCGATTGTCGTGGTCGAGTGCGTCGAACGCCACATGGAGGAGGGGATGGCGCCCAAGGCGGCGGCGATTAAGGCGATGAGCGAGGTTTCCGGGCCGGTTGTGGCCATCGCTCTTATTTTGGCGGCGGTCTTTGTGCCGACGGTCTTCATTCCGGGCATCACCGGCCGCCTCTACCAGCAATTCGCCGTCACCATCGCCATTTCCGTCCTCATCTCCGCCTTCAACGCGCTGAGCCTCAGTCCCGCCTTGTCGGCGTTGCTGTTGCGTCCGAGAAAAAAAGGCGGCGGACCGCTGGGCAAATTCTATGATTGGTTCAACCGCCAGTATGCGCGGGTGACGCACGGCTACGTCGGTTTCTCCGCCATCCTCATTCGCAAGGCGCTCATCAGCCTGACCTTCCTTCTGGTTGTGGCGCTGGCCGTGGCCTGGTTCGGCAATAAAATACCCGGCGGCTTTCTCCCCGAAGAAGACCAGGGCTATATCTATGTGCTGGCCTCGCTCCCCTACGCCGCCTCGTTGGAGCGGACCAGCAACGTCGCCCGCCAGTGCGAGGAGATCCTAAGCAAAACGCCCGGCGTCAAATCTTACCTCACGGTGGTGGGATTCAGCATGTTGAGCGGCATCCGCAACACTTACAGCGCCTTCCTTTGGGTCGCCTTGGATCCCTGGGCCGAGCGCAAGAAACCGGAGGAGCAGTACGACGCCATCATCAAGCATCTCAACACCGAATTGGCCAAGCTGCCGGGGGCCAGGGCCAGTGTCATCACTCCGCCCGCCATCCCCGGCGTGGGTGCGGCGGGCGGGTTCACCTTTATTCTGGAGGATCGCGCCGGCAGGGACATTCAATTTCTGAGCGATAACTTGGACAAATTCATGGCGGCTGCGCGCAAGCGGCCCGAACTGAACCCAAACAGCCTGGTCACCAGCTTCCTGCCGCTGGTCCCTCAAGCCTATATGGATGTGGACCGCGACAAGGTTCTCAAACAAGGCGTGAACATCGGGGATGTGTACCAGACTCTCCAGGCCTACATGGGCGGCACACTTGTCAACTATTTTAATCGCTTCGGCCGCCAGTGGCAGGTCTATGTCGAGGCGGAGGGCGAATACCGCTCGCGCCCGGAGGACCTCAGCCTTTACTATGTGCGCAACCGCGCCAGCCAGCCCGTCCCGCTCTCCTCCTTGGCCAGCATCAAGATGCAGTCCGGCCCGGAATTCACCCTGCGCTACAACCTCTTCCGCAGCGCCCAGATCAACGGCAGCGCCGCCCCGGGCTACAGTTCCGGCCAGGCCAACCAGGCCCTCGAAGATGTCTTCGCCCAAACCATGGGGCCGGAGATGGGATACGATTACCTGGGCATGTCTTTCCAGGAAAACGCCGCCAAGAAAGGCGTCAAGCCCGCCGCCGTTTTCGGTCTCTCCCTCCTGTTTGTCTTTCTCATTCTGGCCGCGCTCTATGAAAGCTGGTCGCTGCCCTTCAGTGTGCTTTTGGGCACGCCCATTGCCGTCTTTGGCGCCTTCATCGCATTGTGGGCCAGGAACATGGTCAACAATGTCTATGCCCAGATCGGCCTGGTCATGCTCATCGGCCTTGCCGCCAAAAACGCCATCCTCATCGTCGAGTTTGCACGCATCGAATTTGAAAAGGGAAAATCGCTCACCGACGCCGCCCTGACCGGCGCGCGCATCCGGCTCCGTCCGATTTTGATGACCTCCTTTGCGTTCATCTTCGGCTGCATTCCGCTCTGGATCGCCACCGGCGCGGGCGGTGTCTCGCGGCGCATCCTGGGCACCGTCGTCATTGGCGGCATGCTCGCCGCCACCTGCATCGCCATTTTCCTCATCCCGGTGACGTTCTATGTGGTGGAAAAAATATCCCATCGTTTCAAATCCCATCCCGTCGAGTCCCCGCCGGAGGAGGCCGAAGCAGAGCCGCAACATGGTGAACTGTAAAATGAACGCGGAATTTCCACAGCATGTAGGACCGATAGGACTGATCCGTCAGATCCGACCGATCCGTCGGATCGCCCAATCCGCAATCCGCAATCCGCAATCCGCAATTCTTCTATCGTTCCTCCTCCTGGCCGGCTGCGCCATCGGCCCCAACTATCATCGCCCCTCCACCGCGCTTCCCAGGCTGTTCGACGACGCTTCCGGTCCCGGTGCCACCAATTCCCTGGCCGACCTTCCCTGGTGGGAAATTTTTAACGACGCCGCTCTCACCAACCTGATCCAGGTCGCCCTGACCAACAACTACGACATCGCCATCGCCGCCGCCCGCGTCGAGCAGGCCCGCGCACTGGCCGAGCAGGCCCATTCGCAGTTCTTCCCGCAGGCTGGCTACGATGTCAACGGTTACCGCGGAAGAAACACCTCCAGCGGCTCCGCCAATCCCGCGGGAAACGGCGCCACCACCAGCGCGTTTGCGGCCACGTTGAACGCCTCCTGGGAAATTGACTTCTGGGGCCGCGTGCGCCGCCTCAACGAAGCCGCCCGCGCCCAGTTCTTCGCCAGCGAAGCGGCCCGCCGTGGCGTCCGCCTCTCGCTCATCGCCGACGTGGCGCAGGATTATTTCCAGCTTCTGGAACTGGACAAGGAACTGGAAATCGCGCGGCAAACCACCAATTCCTACGGCCAAAGCCTGGCGCTCTTCAACCAGCGCCTCGGCGGCGGCGTCGCTTCCAAACTCGAAACCGACCGCGCCGAAGGCGCCCTGGCCAACGTCGCCGCCATCGTCCCCGATCTGGAGCAGCGCATCCGCGTTCAGGAAAACGCAATCAAGGTCCTGCTCGGCCAGACCTCCTTCGACATCCCGCGCGGCGCGCCCCTCGGGGAACAAACCGTTCCACCGGCCGTTCCGGCGGGCCTGCCCGCCGCCTTGCTGGAGCGGCGGCCCGACATCCTCCAGGCCGAACAACAGCTCCGGTCCGCCAACGCGCAAGTGGGGGTAACGATGGGCGACTTCCTGCCAAAAATAGGTTTGACAGCACTCTTCGGCGGCGCCAGCCAGGAGCTTTCCTCCCTGGCCTCTCCCGAATCCCGGCTGTGGTCCGCCGGCGTGGATGCCAGCGGCCCGATTTTCCAGGCCGGCCTTTTGCGGGGACAATATCTCCAGGCGCGGGCCTTCTGGGAGGAGAACCGGCTGCAATACGAGCAAACCGTCCTCCAGGCATTCCACGAAGTCTCCAGTCAACTTTACACGCGGCAGAAATACGACGAAGCCCGCATTCAGCAAGCCCGATCCGTCGCCGCCTTTCAGGACGCCGTGCTGGTCGCCACCCAGCGCTACCTTGCCGGGCATGCCGAGTATTTTGAAATCCTCGACGCCGAGCAGCAACTGTTTCCCGATGAAAACACCCTGGCCCGCACCCAGCTCAACCAATTGTTGATCATCGTCAACCTTTACAAGTCCCTCGGCGGCGGCTGGAACCAGCCCGACCCAACCGCCCCCGCGAAGTAACACCAGTAGTCCTGTAGCGGCGGTCTGTGACCGCCGCCATTTTTCCAGCTCAAGAACCCAAAAGGCTTCACCCCCATGTTTTCAAGTTCCATTCCTCCAGCAATTCGCCGGGGATTTCACCGAGAAAACGCGACGGCCTTTGCGACAGCTCATCGCTGCCGGCGGTGACGCGCAGCAGGGGATAAGTCAAATATAAATAGCTCCGCGCCCGCGTCACCGCCACGTAAAACAGCCGCCGCTCCTCTTCCTCCCCATCCAGCGCTTCAATGGCGCGGGACGACGGGAACGAGCCTTCGCAAAGCATGATGACGAACACGACCTCGAACTCCAACCCCTTGGCCTGATGAATGGTTGACAGCCGGAGCGGCTCCTCCGCGTCGCGCGCAGGCGGCCCTTCCTCGGCTTCGGCTTCGACGCCGGTTTGCAGAGCCAATTGGGTGAGGAATTCCTCCACGGTGGCAAATTGCATGCTGGTGGCGGCCATCGCTTCCAGGTCGCTCAGTCGCGACGTATAGTTGGTGTACTCCGCTTTCAAATAATCCTCGTATCCCGCTTCCAGCACCAGACGGATCATGCGCGAGGCGCTCCGGCGGATTTCCGGCGCTTCCAATTGCGCGACGGTTGCGGTGAACTGCGCCCAGGGCACGGCGGATTTCTTGGGAACGGCGGCCGCGATCTTTTGCAGGGCCGACGCCAGCGGCGGCTTGCCGGCGGGCGGCGCGGCGCGAAAGGCGCTCCATATCTTGTCCGCGCTCCGGGCGCCGATGCCGGGCAGGAGGCGGACCATGCGCTTGAAGGCGACTTCGTCGCGCGGATTGACGGCAAACTTGAGCAGCGCGGCCACGTCCTTGATGTGGGCCTGCTCGAAGAACCGCAGGCCGCTGGTAATGGCAAAGGGGATGCCGTGGCGGGTGAGCTCGATCTGCAATTCCATCGAATGATAATGCGCCCGGTAAAGCACGGCGATTTCATCGAGCTCCATGCCCTCGTCACGCA
>Ga0187871_10004367_pt1 | contig 10626 bp, 9 predicted proteins | sample June2016WEW_16_1_FD_132988 | JGI IMG/M metagenome (GOLD analysis project Ga0187871, IMG submission 132988) | Peatland microbial communities from SPRUCE experiment site at the Marcell Experimental Forest, Minnesota, USA - June2016WEW_16_10 | ecosystem: Environmental > Terrestrial > Soil >...
GGCCACAGGTATTGCGGCCTCCTGCCGGGGTTGGCGCTGTTGGTTACAACCTCTGCCTGGAGCCAAACGTCAACCAGTTTCATAGGGCCTCACCATCTGCCCAAAGTGTCGATGGCGTCGTTACCGGCCAGTCCCGCGGCAAATACCCCAGCCAGCGCCCACTATAGGTTCACTACGATTACTGCTCCGGACTCGCTCTACGCCGTGGCGAACGGAATCGACAACGCCGGAGTGGTCACTGGATATTACCTTGATTCGAGCTCCAACTATCACGGTTTTGTGTGGCAGAACGGCGCGCTGCAAACGGTGGACTACCCAGGCGCCGTGGATACCACTTTAGGCGGGTTGAACAACCGGGGTATAGCCATGGGATCCTACGGGGACGGCGCCACGACCCACGCCGTCACGTATTCCGTCTCGACCGGAGCATGGACCGCGCTTCCCGACATACCGAACTACTCGCAGAATGACGGGTACTGTGTCAATGACCTCGGCATTGCCATCGGAAACGCCTTCGAGGGCGGTACCTCCGTCGCGTGGATCTGGGACCCAGCCACGCTCTCGTACTCCTTCTTCACTGTGCCCGGAGCGGCGCAATACACCACGTCTCCCAGTTGTATCAATGACAAAAATCAGATAGCCGGCTATTACGTGGATGCGAGCGGCGCGTACCAAGGCTTCATCTACGAGTACGATACGTATGCGATCGTCAATGTGCCAGGTGCGTTGGATACCTATCCCGACGGTATCAACAACAGGGGCATCGTCGAGGGGCAGATTTTTGACGCCGCCGGAGCGGCGGAAGGCTTCGTGGCAACCAGCGGCGGGCGCTTCACCATCGTGAACTATCCTGGCGCGGGAGCGACGGCTATCGTGGGCATCAACGACCGGGGAGAATTATGCGGTGGTTACGGGGGCGCGGACTTCGCCGAGCCAGTTCAGGCGTTTGTCGCGATCTTGCAGTGACTCTTAGGGCGCACGCCTAAAAGGCGGCCACGGGCAAGATTGCCTGCACCACAATGGAGGGGGTCATGTCACAGACGGAAAAAAGACTGCTGTTGCGGTGGATCGCATGGAACGCGCTGGCGTGGAGCGTGGGTATCGAAATCGTCGTTCAATCCGAAAGCTCATGGGTATGGATCGCCTGCGGCACCATCGTGGGGACCGCGCAGTGGCTGGCCCTGCGTGGATGTTTGCATCCGGCGCCGGCGTGGATTGCCGGGACTTGCCTGGCCTGGGTGGCGGGTATCTGGGCCGGTTATGCGCACGCTTTTCTCGTCTTGGACCCATACTGGGCCGGCATAGTCGGGGGGACGCTAGCCGGACTCGCGCAGACCTGGGTTCTCTGGCGGCGAGTTTCATGGCCGGCGCTTTGGGTGCCTTCGACGATCGTCAGCTCGACGCTGGGATGGGTGGCCGGCACATACGTAGGCCTATGGGTCTTTGACACCCGCTGGGACGCCGCGGCGTATTTGACCGGGGGAGCGGCGGGGGGCGCAGTCATCGGCGTTCTATCGGCTCCCCTATTCTTGGCGATTATCCGGCGTTCGCAACCACGGCCAGAGGCCGTTTGAACACGGCCAGAGGACGTTTGAAAAGCAGAATCATGGTGCTCGCAAAACCATTTATTGCCGCCGTTGTGCTGGTGCTGGCGACCGGCTGTTCCATCAAGCGCATGGCTGTGAACCAGGTGGGCAACGCGCTATCCTCGGGAGGCTCCACGTTCACCAGCGACGACGATCCCGACCTGGTGGCCGCCGCCATCCCCTTCGGACTGAAGACCTACGAGAGCCTGCTCGCGGAATCGCCCAAGCACACCGGACTTCTGCTGGCGGCGGCCGAAGGCTTTACCGAATATTCCTACGCGTTCGTGGATTCGCGCGTCGACGAAGCCAAGGAGGAAAGCCTAAACCGCGCCAACGCCCTCCGCGACCGCGCCCGCAAGCTCTACCTGCGTGCTTATAGGTACGGCATGCGCGGCCTGGAAGTGCGGCATCCCGGTTTCGGGGCGGCCTTGGATAACGACGCGGAGTCGGCGCTCGAACGCGCCAACAAACGCGACGTGCCGCTGCTGTATTGGACCGCCGCCTCCCGCGGCTTGGCCATTTCACTTTCCAAGAATAGCCCCGAGATGATTGCCGAACTGCCCCTGGTGGAGACGATCGTGGCGCGCGTGGCGCAGCTCGACGAGGGCTTCGAGAACGGCGCGGTGCCCGAGTTCCTGATCACTTTCGAGGCGGCCCGCACCGACCTCAAAGCCGACGAACAGCAGAAGCTGATGCGCCAACATTTCGACCGCGCCATCGAGATGTCCAAGGGCAAGCGCGCCGGCACTTTTGTGTCTTTCGCCGAAAATGCCAGCCTGCCTGCGCAGAATGCGGTGGAATTCAAATCCATGCTGGAAAAGGCCCTGGCCGTGGATACGGACGCCGATCCCGACCATCGGTTGGCTAACCTGGTGGCGCAGCGCAGGGCCCGCTGGCTGCTGGACCACATCGACGAGTTGTTCTTGAATTAAGGAGGAGATGATGATGAGACGAATCGTTCTTGCTGCAGTTTTTTGTGGGCTCGCCACAGGGGCGCGCGCCCAGAAGATCGACATGGCCACCCTGGCGCCCGCGGACTCCACCTGGTACAAGGTGATGGAGAACATGGCGGCCGAATGGAAAAAGATTTCCAAAGGCTCCGTCAACCTGGTCATTCATCCGGGCGGCGTGCTGGGCGACGAGCCGGAGTGCGTCCGGCGGCTCGACCACCGCTCCATCCAAGCCGCGGGCCTTTCCGGCGCGGGCTTGGGCGATATCGACCCCGGAGTCAAGAGCCTCCAGATCCCCATGATGTTCGATTCCTACGAGGAGCTCGATTACGTGCGCGACCGCATCGCACCCAAGCTGGAGCAAAGGCTCCTGCAGAAAGGTTACGTAGTATTGTGCTGGAGCGACGTAGGCTGGGTTCAATTCTTCTCCACCACGCCCGTGCAGAAACTGGACGACCTGCGGAAGCTGCGGCTGTTCACCTGGGCCGGCGACGCCACCGAGGAAGAGCTGTGGAGAGCCAATGGTTTCCGGGTGGTCCCGCTGCCCGCCACCGACATCATCACGCAACTGAAGATGCACAACCTGGATGCCGTCCCCGAAACGGCGCTGTACGCCGAAACCACGCAATTGTACAGCTTGACGCCGTACATGTGCGACGTGAAGTGGGCGCCTTTAGTGGGCGCTACCGTAATTTCCAAACAGGCGTGGGAAGCGATTCCCGAGCCGCAGCGCGTCGCCATGCTGGCCGCCGCGCGTAAATCGGGAGATGCGTTGAAAGAAGATATCCGCACACAGGGCGCCCGCGCCGTGGCTACCATGATGGCCGGCCAACCGGGCAAGAAAGCCTTGAAACTTACCGTCACGCATCCCGATGCCGCCGCTCTGGCGGAGTGGCGCAAACAGACCGAAGCCACGTATCCCAAGATGAAGGACCAGATGGTCCCGCCGGATCTCTTCGCGGAGGTACAGAAACTGCGCGACGAATACCGGACCGGGCATGCGCTCAGGGCGCAGGCTCGATGACGCGCGTCTGGCGGTTTCTGGGAAGTTGGGAAAGAGCCGTCGCGGTTCTGGCCATCTCGCTGGCATCCGTGCTGCCGCTGATCGCCATGGTCACCCGGCTGGCGGGTGTCCGCGGGATTCCCGGGTCGGTGGTCTTCGTACAGCAACTGACGCTGTGGATCGCCTTCCTGGGAGCTGCATTGGCCGCCTCCGGCGACCGCTTACTGGGGATGTCGGCCAACACATTCGTGCCGCCGAGGTGGGCCGCACCCGTCCGCATCTTCGGCTGCGGCTTGACTGCGGCGATTGCCGCCAGCCTCTGCTGGGCCAGTTGGCAATTCGTGGTCTCCGAAAGGTCCATCGGAAAAATGCTGGCTCTAGGCATACCCAGTTGGGTTTTGGCGTTGGTGATGCCGCTCGGTTTTCTGTTGATCGCCGTGCGCGCGATCCGGGGTGCGGGCGACAGCTACAGGCATCGCTTGGTAGCCGCTCTCTTCCTGCTGGCGCCGCTGGCCTTGAATTTCGCGCCGAGACCGGAAGGGCCGGCGGTCTTGTGGATCGGGATCGCCGTCATCGTCGCAGGCGCGGTGCTGGGCCTGCCCATCTTCGCTACCCTGGGCGGCATCGCGCTGCTGCTGCTATGGAACATCGGGCAGCCCGCTGTGGAAGTGCCCGACAACGCCTACTCCCTGATGGTTTCCGAGATCCTGCCTTCGCTCCCGCTGTACACCTTGGCGGGCTATCTTTTGGTGGAGGGCGGCGCCAGCACGCGGCTGCTGCGCGTGTATGCCGCATTGTTCGGCTGGCTGCCGGGAGGCCTCGCCATCACCACCGCCATCGCCTTCGCCATTTTCACCTTTGCGGGCTCGGGCGTCACTATCGTTTCCATGGGCGGGTTGATGCTGCCCATGCTCCTTAAGGCCGGCTATACGAAACAGTTCTCGTTGGGCCTGATCAACGGATCGGGTTCTCTCGGACTGCTGTTTCCGCCGAGCCTGCCCGTGATCCTCTACGCCATCTACGCCAAGACGGTACAAATCGACACGCTGTTCGTGGGCGGCCTCGTTCCAGGATTGCTGATGGTGGGGATGGTCTCGGCATGGGGGGTATTCCACGGCGTCAAAAGCGGAGCCGAGCGCTCGCGCTTTTCATGGGCGGAAGCGCGCCGGGCGATTTGGATCGCTAAATGGGATTTGGCGCTGCCGGTGATCGTTATCGTCGGCCTGTTCAACGGGTTCGGCACCCTGGTGGAGGCCGGCGCCATCGCGGTGGTCTACGCTTTCATCGCCGAATGCTGCATCTTGCGCGAGTTTTCGTTGCGCCGCGATTTTCCGCGCGTGGCCGTGGAATGCGTCACCGTCGTGGGCGGAGTGCTGCTGATTATCGGCGTGGCCAAAGGGCTGACCTATTACCTGGCTATCCAGGACGTGCCGGGCATCCTGACCAATTGGGTGGACGCCAACATCCATTCCAAGTACGTCTTCTTGCTGCTGCTTAACCTGGTGCTGTTGATTAAAGGCTCATTCATGGATGTCTTTTCGGCGATTATCGTGATGGTGCCGCTGATCCAGCCGATCGCCGCCAGGTTCGGCATCGACCCGGTCCAGATGGGCGTGATTTTCTTGGCCAACCTGGAGCTCGGCTACCTCACGCCACCCATCGGCATGAACTTATGCTTGTCGGCGTACCGCTTCAAGCAGCCCATGACCTCGGTATACCGGGCGACGCTGCCGGTGTACCTGATTCTGCTGGCTGGCGTGTTGCTGATCACCTATGTGCCGGAGCTGACTACCCTACCGGTGAAATGGCTGGGGCTGTAGCTTCTCGTGGCGCACGCCCTCGGCGTGCCGTGGCGGCACTCATGCCGCCACAAAGCCGGCTAAAAGCTGGCTGCGGCCAAGATTGGCCGCCCTCCAGTGGCGCGCGCCGCTATTGGATGCGCAGCCGCGATGCGTTCGGTGTCCGGCCCAGGAAATCGACCAGCGCGCCGCCCGCCTCGCCGGAACCATCCCGCAGAATCCTGTAGAGCGTGGCGCGGCTGATGCCCAGCACCTGCGCGGCGTGCAGTTTGTTCCCGCCTACGCGCTCCAGCACATGCTGCGTATACCGGCGTTCCAGGTCCGCCAGCGTCATCAGATCCGGCTGGCTTGGTGTGGCTCCAGGCATAGCTGTGGACGTTTCGCCATGCAGATAATCCGGCAAATCCCGCACGTCGATGAACTCGGCATCCGCCATCATGCAGGCGTGCCCCACTACATTCTCCAGCTCGCGCACATTTCCCGGCCAGGCGTGCCGCGAGAGGGCCGCTTGCGCGCGCCGCGAAATGCCGCCGATAGATTTGCCGTAGCCGCGAGCAAACTGCTCCACGAAGTGGCGCTCCAGCAGGGGCAGATCCTCTTTGCGCTCCGCCAGCGCCGGGAGTTTCAGCTCCACCATGCTGAGCCGGTAGTATAGGTCCTCGCGAAACAGGCCCTGGGACACTAGCGCGCGCATGTCGCGGTTGGTAGCCGCGATCACGCGCACATCCACCTTACGTACTTCCGGCGAGCCCACGCGCTGCAATTCCCGGTTCTGCACCACGCGCAGCAGCTTGCTTTGGGTGGTGAGCGGCATATCGGCGATTTCGTCGAGGAATACCGTGCCGCCCTGGGCGTATTCGAATAACCCCGTGCGGTCCTGCGTGGCGCCCGTGAACGCCCCCTTGGTGTGGCCGAACAGCTCGCTTTCAAACAGCGTCTCCACGATGGCCGAGCAGTTGCAAACCGCAAACCGCCGGGCCGCCACGGGGCTGAGATCGTGCAAGGCGTGCGCCACCAGTTCCTTGCCCGTACCGGTCGCGCCGCCGATCAGAGCGATGCGGTAATGTGGCGCCACCCGCTTGATCCGCGCGAAGGTCTCGAGCATCTGCGGGCTACGGCCGACCATGCCGTGGAAACGGAAGCTCTCGAGGAGCCGGTCGTCGAGCTCGCGCGTTTGGCGGCGCGCGCGCTCCTCAGCGAGCACCTCACCCACGCGCCGCCCGAGGGTATCGGCCGACAGCGGCTTGCTCAAGCAGTCGCAGGCCCCGTGCCGGATGCCTTCCACCGCCGATTCGGCGGTGTAACCATCCGTCAGTAGCAGTATTTGCGCCCCCGGATCCCAGTCCACGATGCGCTCCAGCAGGCTGGTCCCGTGGGCTACCGCGGCTTCGACCAGAATGGCGCCGGCGTGGGAACAATGGATCAAATCCCAGCCTTCTTCCGCATCGCCGGCCGACAGCACCCGGATGCCCCGCACATCGAGCGTGGCCTGAATTACATCCAGACTCGCGGCATCCCGCACGATGGCAATAACCGTTGGTAGTGAATCCACGTCACCTTATCGGCGGAAAGCGGCTGCGGGTTTAGACTGGGGTAACGGGTTAATGGGCCAGGGGCGAGCCGGAGATCGGAGTGCCGCCGTCCTGTGGCGTCGCCTGAATGTCTTCAGGGTTCAGATACGAAACGAATTTCCAGTTATTGGTGTCGTCCAGTTGGAACAAGGCCACCTCGTGCCCGGACAATTCAAACCGCGGTATGCACGCTTTCATCTCTTCGGGAGCTTTGTCCCAATCGATATCCCAGCGGAAGGCGACGTTCTTGGTGCCCGGCTGGCTTCCATCCGTGATGCCGTCGCCGCGGACCTCTATTTGATAGGGGCCTTTCAGCAGGATCTCATGCCCTCGGCCGGATTCTTTCAGATTGATGGCCGTTACGATCTTGCCGCCCTTCTCGGTCAGCCGGTAGGTGGTGGTCCAGGCATTCCCGTTTTTGTCGGTGACTTCCACCAGCTTCCACAGATCGTTCTTTACGCCGCAATCGATCAGTTCGTCGGAATGGAAGGTCACGCGGAAATGGTTCATTTGTTCGTGCGTCCACAACTGGGCGATGGCTTGGGCGGCGGCCATCGGAACCAGTTCGGGCGGCGGCGGCGGATCGGACCCGCAGCCAACCAGCGCGCCGACAGCCGCTACCAATAGCAGGATCAATCCGTTTCGAAGATTCAGCTCTCCAACTCCAGGCGTCATTATCGTGATGCCACCAGAATAGACCCATGCGGGGAGCTTTAGCATGTTATCGATGGTTAACCGCGCGCGGCTAAATGAGGCCGAGGCGCGGATTCGACAGCGGGCCTGCGGTATGCGATCATGCGTGTTCTATGTCGGTGTGCAGGCTATGAAACGGGTTTGGCTGGCAGCGATCGCGGCCACGGTCCTTTGCTGGCAGATGTGCCCGCAGATGGCGGCGGGCGAATTGCAGCGCGACGTTCTGTCGATCGCTTATGCCAAGGGCAAGAATCTGGTGGCTGCCGCGTATCGGGGCGGCCAAGTGGTGGTTTGGGATTTCGAATCGGGGCGCGTGAAGAACGTGTACAACGCATCCGCGCCGAAGGTCACTCTGAGCCAGCCCTTGGCGCATTTCAGCGCCGGCGGACGGCGCCTGGCATTTACGCAGGAGGGCGACGCCGGCCTGATTTCCTACGATCTGGAAACGGGCGCTGCCACGGTACTGGTGCCCCATCGTCTGCTGGTGAAGGGGATCGGCGCCTTTAGCTGGTCGCAACTGGCCGATTCGGTCCTGGTGGCCATCGGCCGCGATGTTTTGCTGATCAACGGCCAGGGACACATGCTGTGGCAGCACCGGCTGGAAACGCGGGCGCTTATCACGGATGCGGCTTGGCATCCCACCGAGCAGTACTACACGGTGGCCACCGACGACGGCGAGGTGTCGACCTGGGAAGCCAGCAGCGGCCGGGTGATTGCTTCCGCCAAACTGCCGACCGGCGCGCAGTCCGCGGCGGTGAAGGTGGGCTGGACCAGCGAAGACTCGCTGGCGGCGACGGTGCGCGGTGTAAGCCTGGCGGTGCTCGACCCCGAGACGCTCAAGCCCAAAAAGACGACCGCCTGCAACTGCCGCGATTTTACCTGGAGCGCCGGCGGCAAAGAGTTGTTTGCGTGGGCCCCGCCGAATATCGCCGTGTTCAGCGAGTCCGGCCAGCGCACGCGGGAGGTCCGCACGCCATTTGACGGCGAAGGCACCATTGAGTGGGCTGGAGAAGGGCGGGTGCTGACGGCTTTCTCCGATTCCGAAGTGGTGTTGCGCGATGTGCGCACGGGCAGGATTTTGCGGACGTTCGGTCTACAGTAAAGCCCTGTGCCACCTGGACAGGCAGGAGGCCTGTCTTACTGCTTCTTGGGAGCGGCTTTCGTGGCGGCCGCGGGCGGCGGACCTTCGCGCTTGAAAGTGATGCTGACGATCTTCACGGGTGTCAGCGGCTTGTCATCCCCATTCCTCTGCACCTGCGTGATCTTCGTCACTACGTCCTGACCTTCGATGACCTGACCGAAAATCGTGTGATGCATATTCAGGTGCGGCGTGGGCGCGACGGTGATGAAGAACTGGCTGCCGCCCGTGTGTGGCCCGGCATTGGCCATAGCCAGGCGGCCCGGCACATCGAACTTCAGAGTGGGCACGAACTCGTCGGGAATGACAAAACCGACATCGCCCGCTCCGTTGCCGGCCGGATCTCCGCCCTGGATCATGAATCCTGGGATCACACGGTGAAAGGTGGTGCCGGGGTACAGCGGCCGTTTGACCATTTGCCCGGTCTTTTGATCCTTCCACTCCTTGGTGCCCGTGGCCAGCGCCCTGAAGTTCCTTACGGTGATGGGCGCTTCCTTTTCAAAGAGCTTCACCCGGATGGCGCCCTGGGAAGTAGTAATGGTCGCGTAGAGGCCCGGCTCCGGCGTGGGCGGCGCGGCCGGCGCAGCGGCGGGCGGCGTTTGGGCAAGCACCCCTGCCGCCATAGCGAGCAATCCAATTGTCGTTTTCAGATGAGTGAACATAGCCCCTTATTCTATCCCGTTTCGGGATGCGATAAGCTATCATGACACCGATGGGAATCGCGATGAAAAAACTTTGGCTGTTGCCCTGTCTGGCCGCGGCGCTGATGGGCCTCGCTGTTTGGGGATCGTCCATCGCGCGCGCCACCCGCGCCCTGGCTCGCTCGCTGCAGCACATTCGCCAGTGCCGCCGCCAGAGCCGTGAAATGCGTTTGCCCGGCGAGCGCAAAGCCGCGTGGGTGATCGAGGGGACCGCGCCCTGCGTGATGCTCGCCGGAGTGTTTCGTCCGCGCATGGTGATCTCCCGCGGCGTGGTAGCGGCGCTTTCGGCGGAGCAACTCTCGGCAGTGGTCCGGCACGAGCGGGCGCATGGCGCGTCGCGCGACAACCTTAAGCGGCTATTGGTGCTGCTGGCGCCCGGCATCCTGCCCTTCGCCTCCGGTTTTCGCAATCTGGAACGGGCCTGGGCGAAGATATCGGAATGGGCCGCTGACGATCGCGCGGCCGCCGGAAAGGCGCGGCGTTCCCTCTCGCTGGCCGCGGCGCTGGTCCGCGTGGCACGCCTGGGTTCCGCGGCTTCCACGCCGGCGCTGGCCACCTCGCTGATGGCCGATGGGGCCGATCTTTCCGAACGCGTCGACCGCCTGCTGCGCCCCGCGCGCTCCACCGCCCGGCGCCCGCAGCGCGAGCCGATTCTGACTGCCAGCGCGGGCCTGCTGTTGACGGGCGCGCTGATCGCGGTGATGGCGCACCCCGTGACGCTCCACTCCGCGCACGAGTGCCTGGAATTCCTGATTCAGTAGGCGGATTCACTCGCGCGACGCGGAAGTGTCTGGTTCAATTTTCCGGAAGGGCTTCGGCCCCACGTGGGTTCATATATGCCCGTAGGGCATTATGCGTCAAATCGGGGCCCGGTCTCGACGGACACAAGCCGACTTGCGGGGAGTAATCCGGCCAACTTCCGGATGGCCGACGATCCCGGCGGAACAGGCGGTCTGGGGAGGTCGCCGCCTCACCGACCATCCGGGACATAATGGAGAGCGATGAGTCCACGGGGCAAGATAAGCCTTCAACATTGCCAACTCGTCCGGCATCACTTTCGACTCCGGATGCAGGCGCAGGAACGCCGGTAGCGGCATCGCGCCAAGCTGGATCATGTTAATATCGGCAGCGGGAGTTTGCCATCCGTGCACCCGCTTTGCGAGCAGAAGCTGTAAAGCGTCGTCA
>Ga0187871_10004368_pt1 | contig 10625 bp, 8 predicted proteins | sample June2016WEW_16_1_FD_132988 | JGI IMG/M metagenome (GOLD analysis project Ga0187871, IMG submission 132988) | Peatland microbial communities from SPRUCE experiment site at the Marcell Experimental Forest, Minnesota, USA - June2016WEW_16_10 | ecosystem: Environmental > Terrestrial > Soil >...
ACTGGTTTTCAAGGCCAGCGCCACACCCCGTTCCGGGGCGGCGCCCAGGCTCTTCAACCCTGCGGCACAACGCGCCACCTGCTCTTCCAGATGCGCATAACTGTAGCGGTGGCTGCCACACACCAGCGCCTCGCGCGAGCCGCCTGAGCTGCAGGCTTGTTGGAAAATGCGGTTCAGCATTAGGGAGTCCTGATCAATTCCTTCAGGGGCTAAAGCCCAGATTGAATTTGCCGCACTTGCGGCACGGCTGAAGCCGTGCCCTTTCAAACCTGAGGCTGAATCAGGGTGTCCTTAGGTATTGAATCCCGGGACTGGAGCCTAGGCCCGAGACGAAGCCGAGGCCTTGGCCAGGCGCTTTCGTTCGAGGAAAGCCGCGATTGCGTTTACCGTGTCGAAGTTTTGCACGCCCGCATCATAAGCATCGACCTCGACCCCGAACTTCTCCTCGACAAAGCCCACCAGCCGCAGCACTCCCAGCGAGTCAATCAGACCACTGGTACGTAGGGGCATATCATCACTCAGGGTTGACATCTTCCCGGCGGGCAGCAGTTCGGAGAGAAATTCCCGGAGTTGCTGTTTCACGTCATCCATATCTGGCTCGTTACCTCGCAGAGTTTTATTGTGCTAGAGACTGGTTCTCGGATTTCTACTGTGCCTGGGCAACTGGCTCAGGCTCCTTGGCTGAGGAGCCTAATAGAGCGGCGGATAAAGCCGGATCGTGATGGATTCTGCCGTAGAGACTATCGAAGATGAACTGGTGGCCGAGAGCATTGGGATGCACGTCCACCGCGTATTCCACCTGCAGCTTCCGCAGGTCGCGATGGCGGAAAGTGTCGCGCAGATCAATTACCGGAACACCGAGGCCATCTACCGTGGGACGTATTTCGTCGAAGATTTGCGACACCATGTCGGGCTCAATCGGCGGCGCAACCAGTACGATGACCAGGCGAGCGCCTTGCGCTGCCGCATGATCGCGCATCTGCGTTAATGCCCAGCGCGTCATCTGCGCGTGGAAAGGCGCCAGTTTTGCGACCATGCGATTCAGGTGATCGCCGGGCTGAAGCCCCGCCTGCACCGCGACTTGCTTCAAGTAATCATATTTCAGGTCGGCTCCATCGGTCTTCAACCGCGCCAGATGTACAGCGGTTGAAACCTTCCTGCTGTTCGCCTCCAGCGTGGTAAGCGCCAGCAGGTAAACATCGGGGTGGAATTTCGGAGCCGTGTTCAACACCACGTCCATCATCTGCAGGATGTTATAGCCATACACGGCAAAGTTCAGAATTTGATAGCTTTGGAAATCGGACGTCACATCCGTCTGGTTCAGTCGTGTCTCCAGCAAGGTTCGATAATCGTGGCCGTAGGGCCCGAGCGAAATCGAATCGCCGATCAGGGCTATACGCCAAGTGTGGAGCGGTTTCGCATAACCGTACTCGGGATTCGCCAACCCGAAGCTGTTGGTAAACCGGAGCCCGGCGGGATAATTACGTTTCACATTCGGCTTAAGTTCATAGCGGAGGAAGTCATTGCGGAAGCGGATATCGTCTCGTTCTTCGGGTAGGCCCGCCGGCGGAGCATCTTTCTCCAGTCCTTCATAGTATCCCGCCGCCAAAGCGTCAAAATCCTCACGATTCAAACCGCTGGTGTGCATTAGCTTTACCAGCTTCTCCAGATGCATACGAGCCGGACCTTGGTTTATAGCGTCGGGCAACCAATTCAGTCCCAGTAGTGCGACAAGGAGCGCCATGGTGGCAGCGAATTGCCTGTTGAACGCAGGCATCGCCTGGCTGGAGGTGCTAGAGTCGACCCTGGTATCGAGAGCCATCAAATACTGCCGGTATGAAGGAAGCTGAACCAATCCGCGAGGCTGTCATTGCTCCACATGGACCAGAGAACGGCCATGAAGCTAAAGGTCACGGCAATTTGCAACGCCTGCTGTAGCTGGAATCTCCATCCTGACCGGCGCGGACGCTGCCGGTTGCGGTATTCAACCCATACATTCGCCATCATGACGCAGCCCAGGATGGTCCAGAACACGGCATCGTTCACCGAGAACCGGAACTTACCCTTGAGCCAGAAGAACTGATAGGCGTGCAGGGTGTAGGTGGCTACTATGACCATCATGGTGGAGAGAAGCTCGGCGCGTAGAGCGCCCTTCCGCCGCAGCTTGAAATAGCACGGAAAATAAACCATCTTCACCATGAAATCTTTCCAGTAGATGTTCATCCGCCGCCACATGTCATTCACGCTATGGGCGAGGAAGTAGCGGTGGTTGGTTTCCGGCAGATCATATCCGAACAGGCAGAGCATACCGGCAATGATGTGAAACTGGCCTGAGACTCGCAGGTAAAACAGGAAACAGGAGATGATTTTCAAGGTGACGCCCAGGGTGAGCGGCATCGCGGGGGGACCAAGACGGGGCTGCATCTGATAAATCAGCCGGTAGAGCAGCAGATGGGTTGTCCCGCGAAAGATCCACCACACTCCTTGCTGGGCAACGGGATGAATGTCCCGCCGCAAGTAGCTTTCCCTGAATGTCTGAAAATCCACCACCGGAAAAAGCAGGAAATAGTAGTTCGGCAGAAGGAAGAAGTAGCTGAGAAAGTCTTTGAGCTTGGCGGGTCCGGGCTGGTGCTTGATGTCATACAGATAAATAATCATCCGGAACATGAAGACCGCGCCCAGCACGGGCCAGAAGCTTTCCAGTCCGTGGCGGGCATAGGTTGCGCGACCATAAATGCAAGCCGCCAGAATGCCGAGCAGTACGACGACCCGCCATTGAAAAGCAATCCTCTCGTTACGGATAATCGCGAACATCAGCAGGCCGGCGCCTAGGATCAAGGTCGCCGTCAGAGGACTGAGCAGGGTATATGCCCCAGCCAGCGACAGCAGAATCGTGAAAGGCTCCTTGTAGCCAAGTGGCAACCAATACGCGACCGCAAAGCCGGCAAACACCACGCAGGCCAGAGTGAAGAAGGCAGGTTCTTCCAGGGCGTAAACCTTGAAGGTGACCAGCAGCAGCGCCAGCGGGATCGCCAGCATAGCGAAGCGCCGCACATCGGTTGTGGCGCGTTCGAGCCGCGGATCGACTGCCGGAACAGCTATGGTGCGGGGAACTACAGCTACACTAGCCATGAAGCTATCTGAGGCAAGAACTGCTTGTAGGGGCCTTATTCAGGCGAAAAGCAGATCCCTCACCGGCTAAAGCCGGTTCGGGATGACAAAAAATAAGAATTTCAACAGCGCACCTAAAGGTGCGCCCTTTCAAAACCAGCGGCAAGGTGCGGCCCTTCAGAACAGCAGCTCGGTCAGATCCATCCCTTCCACTTGTAGAGAGCTAAGGCCGAATATTCGTAGGTGGCGTGATAGAACGCGCGCCAGCCTGAGTGGTAATAGATTCCTGTGGGTGGACCGAATTCCGGCACCTGCTCGAACGACAAATCGGAGTAACCGAGTTTATGAAAGACACCGCGGATGCGCGGAACGTCCAGCTCCGAAGTCACAATGACGGCACGATGCCAGCCGTGGGCCTGTAGTATCTTGCTTACCTCGACCGCCGATTGGTAAGTCCGCAGCGATTGTTGTTCCACAATAATCGCCTGACTCGGGACGCCCGCCAACACTAGCCACTTCGCCTGTAACCCGGCCTGATTAAGCCCTGGGCTGCGACCCGAGCTTATGATGACCGGCGCGAAGCCTGACTTATAAAGCTCGAGCGCCGCCCATGTTCGCTGGGCACCCTCCGGCGAAAGCCACTGGTCACCGATTTGCCCATGCGAGAGCAGAACAATGACGTCACTTGGCCTCGCCGAGTTCGGCTCCCGTAGTGGAGCGCCATAGTAATAAGCCAGCGGCGTGAGCGTCACAATCGCGACCGCAAGAACCATCCCTGCCGCGACCTTGCTTGCCGTCAACAGGGGCCGCAGCCTGCTTGTCCTTGCCCGCGCTCGTTGTGCTGTTAAGTTGATCAAGCTGTCCCTGCCGATGCGCCGGAGAACTCATAGGCTCGAGAACTTCGGCAATAGCTCCGGGCCGCAAATTTACGGGCTTGATTCCAGCCTGCAATCGCCATCCCGGATTGGCGCCCTCGCCGGCATAGGCGCCGCGAAAGGTCGCTGTGCCCGCGGCCTCACCCTTCAGGTGGCCATTGAAGTCGCGATTGAAATCGGTTTCGTGCTGGAATTGCGCCAGGTTAACCGGCTTGCCCTGGCACTTGCCCGGCCGCGGATAGAAGTCGATGGGGCCTAGGACCAGCGAGGGCGATTTCACGTAGTCGTCGGCTTTGGGGAACGACATTTCCAGGTTGGCGGACGAGTGCACGACGGGACCCGCAATCGGTGTCATGGCGAAAATCAGGTTGCCGACCACGGCATCGGATTCCAGCGCGGCCGTCCCAAACAAAATTCCCTGGCCGGTGGTGTAAATCGTGTTGTTGTACACATGGGCCAGCTTCAAAGGGAAATTCTGACGCCTGAGGACGACGGCCGCATAATCCGCCGGGGCATCGACGAAGATATTGTCGTGCAGCGAAAGCCGTCCCGATCCCTGGAACAGTGCCTCGTTCCCGTTATGCAGGAAAAGATTCCCGTAGATTTCGTACAGGTTTTGTGCTCCGGCGCCGTCGGCCGGAAACGCACCCACCAACAGGTTGGGCCGGTTTCCATCCGGACTTGGCTGGTCGTCCTTGATGAAAACGTTGTTGCGGATGATGGTCGAAGTTGCATTCAGCGGCATTCCGGCAATCGCAGGAATGGAGATCTGGTCCTTGATCTCCATGTTGTAGCCGATGGTGTCCTGGATCAGATTGTCTTCAACCAGTCCATGGACGAAAGGCGCGGTCCCATCGGAATCGCCGAGGTAAATACCTGTGCCCGCGCCCAGGATGCGGTTGTTGCGAATAATCCAGCCCCAGGTCGCGCTCTTCGTCGAAATTCCATCCGTCTGCTGACCGGCGTTCTGGCCGACCAGCGTATTGCCTTCAATGCGGATATCGTGCGTCGTGTTTTGCTTTCCTTTGAGGCTAATGCCGAAGGCACCGGAGATGCCGCGGCTATCGATGCGCAGGTTCTCAATCGCCAGGTAGCTGCTGTTCACAATCTCGACGGTGTTGGAATTCGGCGCTCCCATAATCATCGCTGGCGCACCTGATTCCGGTCCCCGAACCGTGATCCATGCCTCCGGCGTGCCGTTCAGATCGGCAAGATAGAGCGGTCTGTACTTGCCGGGCGCCAGATGCAGAACGTCGCCAGGCTGCAAGCCGTGCAGATGGGCGGCAATGTTGGAAGGATTGGCGTTGATGTCGGCTGCCATCAGAGGCTTCGACAAGACCGCCAGCATCGCCAGCGCGAACGCTCCCCGGCGAAGATGGAACTTCCAGCTCATTGCGGTGGTATCGAGTGCGCGCGGAATCGTCTTGCCGCCTAGATCGGCTCGACGCCATAGTCACCGATGCGGACCGAAAGCGAGCGCTGGATCGGCTGGACGGAGATGATAAGCACCCGGTCGCCGGTTCGTCCCGTCAAGATGCCCTCAACTCCGTGCAAAGCGCCGCCCCGGATGCGCACGCGCTGACCCACTTCCAGGAAGGGGCAAATGCTGTATGGCAACTTGCTGGTGAGCAACGTCCGCACAGCGTTGATCTGGGTGTCCGGTATGGGGATGCCGCCGCCGCGCCATCCGCCCACGAATCGCAGCACGCCGGTGACGCTGATTACCCGCGCCCAGGATTCCGGCACCAGATTCATGTAAAGGAAGGCGTAGCACGAGAACAGCGGCAGTTGAACCACCTTCTGACGATCGCTCCAACGGTGAACCTCGCTGACTACCGGAAGGAAGGTTGTGAGTCCCTGGCGCTGAAGGTGGGCGACTACCGATTTTTCATGTTGCGGTTTGGTGTGCAGCGCGTACCACTGTGCGCCCTCAGCCGAGGATGATACCGCCGGCTCCTGCGGTATCTCTGCGGTTGCTACCCACGGTGACGTCCCCATGACCACACCTCTATCCTCTGAGTCACATTTCGTCGTGCGCCCAGTGCGTTTCGATCGGTTATCCGGGTACTAGCACGAAGGTAGCCAGAATTCCCGTATCCCGGCGTGAGTCGCGAGCCATGCACCGGCGTCGATCCGACATAGAGTTTCCCGGCCATCTGCCTGATTCCGTTTCGCTTAGCGAGCTGAGGGTGGAGATCGCGGGGCAGGTGGGTATAGTTCGTTGGCCCAACACCGTCGCTAACGGTTTCTGAGCCATGAACTTAAGGCGGAAAACTCAGTGGCGATTCGACTTGTGCAGCAGGAAACTACCGAATCTCTGGGAAAAACATTTCCTCAATTTTGGGGGGGGAGGGCCATCGTTTGCGACTGCCCGTGACTGAGGCTCGGTGATGGATTTGCGCGGCATAACTCTAGTGACGGCTGATCCGGACAGCGTCGATGGCATCGATGCTCACACTCTGAGGCGTGACCGAGACCCAATCGAAGGGTGTAATCCACATCGCCAGGCGGGTAGGGGCGGCGCCAGTCGGCCAGCGAGAGCTGTCGTTCGAGAAATACCCCCCCATGGCTCGCAAGTCTCCGGGATAGACCCAGACTTCAGAATCGCGATTGGGCTCGACCACAAAATGCAAGGCCTGCGTCGAGCCGTCGGCAAAATACATCCACAGGGCCAGCGATGAGGGCTTCCGCAGCTTCCACCAGACGGGATAATTGGCACGGAAGCGGAGCCTTAGGAAGTCTGCTCCGGCCGCGGGCCAATGGAGCTGCCCAAGCTCCAGCCGGGTCCAGCGTTGCCTGATGGGAATTGTTCCCGGAGCATCCCCGGCTTTTTCTTCCGTAAAGGCAAAGCGCTGCTCGCGGCTATCGTCGCGCACCAATCCGATTACGCCGGGCGCGGGGCTGGATTCTGCACGATAATGACGCAGCAGATAGAACCATATTCCGGGGCTGCGTGTGAAGTTTGGGACGAGATCGAAACTATAGCTGTAGGCAGCTTCGAGGGCGTTCAGGCCCAGCGACGGATCGGGCTCGGGGAAGTAAAGTCCGAAGAGCGGACTAGTCTTGCGCAGCCCGGCCAGGTCCAGCCCGGTGAGATAGTCGCCGCTCACCAGATACGCCTGCAAGACCCCACTCGCGACCGTGCGACGCGAGATGACGCCCAACGCGTTCTGATAGGGGAAGACCAGGATGGGGTCTCCGGGCTGCGTGTGCTGGTCAACATAGCCGGAGACCGCGGCGAAGAATTTGCCGTAGTTCGGTGGATAGCAGGCACCGTCGAACTCCTGCTTGCCCGAGGGGCAAGTATGATTCGGGCGAAAAATCTGGTGCGCGGTTGCAATAATGGCGGCGGGAAACGATTGCGAATAAGGAATGGTGATAAGCGGCGTTGTTGCTATGAAGATTGCCAGTGGCATTCCCGATATCCAGCCAGATCTGCTCTGCGCAGCTACGCAGATCGCGCCGCTGAAAAAGATCAGCGGATAAATGCCGTTGACCGCGTGAATGACGTCGGAGCGCACGATGCCGCTTTGCATCATGAGCAGACCCAGAGCGAAGCCCGACAGCAGGAAGGCAGGCTGCTGCGTCCAGCGATCCTCGCCGGGCCGGCGGCGCCACCAGGCAGTGATAAAGGTGGCGATTGCGAATGCCAGGGCGGCGAGCATCCGCAAAGTCGAGGCGGACGTCATGGGCCTGGGCTCCAACCAGCGGTAGTCTGCGGCCATCAGCAGGCTCGACTTCCAGTACGCGAAATTCAGGGGCGATGACATCAGTGAATTTGCGGCCACGACCAGAATCCCTAGCGCCAATGTGGTCGCGAGGAAAAACCCAGCCAGCCGGGCGAACGCCCCCGGCGTCTGACGCTTAACCAGCGCTGTCGCCGCCAGGCAAAGCAGAAGGGCGGCCACGGTATAGATGCCCGCATCGGTGGAAATCAAGAATGAAGCCACGCCGATAACTGCCGCTCCCAGTGCCGCCAGCGCGACCCCGGTGCGACCGCGGGCGACCGCGTCCGCGAGTCGCAAGAATATGGCGAATGCGCAGAGGCAGATGGCGATGCGAATGCCGGGAAAGGTCCACAGCACAACCGCCAGAAACAGCGCGCGCCGCCACGGGCTCGCGCCGGGCAGCAATAATCGCGCGGTGACGAAGATGGCCAGAATGCCGGCCAGCATCGGCAGCATGTTGGCGGTCGCGAGGATTGTCCCGGTCGACGCCCCGAGCCATCTCGCGGGCGCTCCCGAGAGCCATTCATAGAGCGGTCCGTAGGTGAAGAGGGAATCGCGGCCCAGCCACACTCCGCGCGTCGCCTTGTAGCAGATGTCGAGCGTCCACGATTGATCGACCACATTGACGGGAGCCGGAACGTCGGTAAGAGAGTCACGGCGGACGAGGATCGCCGGAAGGCAGGCGGCGATAAGTGCCAGCAGCAGCAGCCACTCGGAGCATCGCGCCATCCAGGCGATGGCGCGACTTAGCTTTGACTCGCGCGCTTGGGCGAAAGGCGAATGGGCTCCCGGCGCCTCATGAAGTGCGACGGTAGCGTCCGGGGTTAACGGCGGAGGCATGAAGCAATTTTGTCAACATTCGAGTTGCCAAACTGTGCGAACGGTCGCGACGGAACCGCATCCTCGCGAGGCTGTTACGAAACAGCGTCGTCCCCGAGGGACTCCTGATTTTTTTCCCACTTTACCCAGCGCTCCGGTCGCCGCGGCGACCTCCGTGCTGGGCTGTCATGACACGCGCCTGCGGCGCTCTGTATTTGCGCTTTTGTTCCACCGATGCCACAACGCACTGACTTTCGTAACAGCCTCTAGCCGGTGCGGTCACTGCGGCTTCAGAGTTGCCGATGCCGGGTTCTCCTTAGTCAGCCGCAGAATCCAGGCGTCACTGTCACGGCCGTTGACGACCACAAAGACATCGAGCGACGGAAAATACCGGAATCTGCCAAAAACCCCGAGATTTCCTTGGTGGCCGGTTCCTTCCGGGTCCTGCGGAAAATCGACTCCGCGTTGCGGGGAAGGTTTCGCACTGACGGTCACGTCAAGGCACTTGTGGGAAGGCACGCTTCCGAAAGCCGTGTCGATGGGTTTTGTGCTGGTGTTGAGAAGATAGATCTGGTTGCCGCCGCCCGGGTAGCCCACCATCAGGCCCAGCGCCGAGTCCCACGCCAGTCCGCTATTGCGATAAATGAGATCGCAGCCATTGTTGGTCCAAATCTGCACGTTGCCACTGGATAACGAAAATGCCTGCAGGGTGTGACCCTTGGGAACGGAAGGATAGCCGGTGTTGCCGGGCGTGCCGCCTGCGCCGACCACTACGAACAAATGGTTGATGGGATCGATGGCGGCAGTCGTGCCGTCATCAACATGGACTGATCTGTTTATCGTCCTCCACTTGTTATTTTCGGGATCGTAATCGAACAAGGACCAGTTCTTGTCGTGCATAACGATGTGCCCGTTGTTGGGGTCGTACGCCGTTGTGGGATATTCGGGCGATTGCGAGAAGGGAGGGCCCAGCATCGTCCATTTGCGGGTGCTCATGTCGAGGGTCCAGACTTCAGCGGAAAGAAAGCCTCCGTTGGCCACGGATCCGCCGAAGGAGTACAGCTTGTTCTGACTCGGAACGTATTGCAGGCCGTTATAGGTGTGCCGAGAAGAAGGACTGGATCCCGCCACGTACGTTCCGCCATCGTGCAGGCGTAAGAAATACGGTTTGAGTCCCTCCCAATGCTTTCCGTCCCAAACATACGGAACAGGCATGGTTGGAGGGGTAAACCGCTCCCATGCAGGTGTGCCGTCGAGGTTCAGGACCGAAACTTCATTTCCGGCATAGTCGCTATGTCCGCCGCCCCAGACAATCAGGCGGTGATGAACGTCGTCCGCCGCGGCGCCGCTCCAGGGAATAAGCTGGTTGCAATTAAAGGAATACTCCGTTGTCGCGGTCATCGTGGCATCGCGGTACATACCATCCGGAATGTCGCCGAGGCAGACCGATTTGCGCATCTGAGTGTCGGGCAGGCGATGCCAGCCGTAGCCCGCGGGGAGTCCGGCGGATGGGGACGGTGCCTCCTGCGCGAATACCAGCAACGGCAGGAGGACAAAAAGGAAACTCGCTTTCACCTGGACCTCCAAAACCTGCCAACCAGCCGCCAGTTAGTCAGTGAAGAAGGGTAGTAGTGTCCCTGTGCCAAGGAATTACGTTCGCGTTCGAGGAACCGGTTCAGTTGAAATCACCAATTGTTCGCGGCCGCCGTGCCAGCGTGATGTCGCCGCCGTGGACGATGAGCTCGGCGGGCGTCTGCCGTCCGAGAAACAGTAGCGGGCTGGCGGTAAATGCATACGCGCCGGATTTCAAGACGGCAATCAGATCGCCGGTCTCCGGGCGCGGAAGCTCGACATCGACGCCCAGCAAATCCGTGGGATTGCAGGATGGGCCCGCAATCGAGCAGCGGACTTTCTCCTCATCAGGACGGGAAAGGTTCGCCAACACGTAGTTTGCGCGCAAGGCAGCGCCAAAATTACCCGCCGCGGCAAGATGATGGTGCAGACCACCGTCAACCATGAAGAACAGCTTGCCGCGTGACTCTTTCTCTCCTATCACCGTCGCCACGTAGATTCCGGCATCGGCGGTGAGGTA
>Ga0187871_10004369_pt1 | contig 10625 bp, 10 predicted proteins | sample June2016WEW_16_1_FD_132988 | JGI IMG/M metagenome (GOLD analysis project Ga0187871, IMG submission 132988) | Peatland microbial communities from SPRUCE experiment site at the Marcell Experimental Forest, Minnesota, USA - June2016WEW_16_10 | ecosystem: Environmental > Terrestrial > Soil >...
CTCCAGGGTTTCGCGTCGGGCTGCGCGGCGGGAATTATCGCGCCCGACAGGATGGCGATGGCGGCGGTTGCGGCCAGTTGTCTGGGAGTCACACATCAGCATAGCGCGATGACGAGTGGGCAGTGCCACGCTAGAATGGGGATTCCCGATGCCGCAGAAAATCCGCCCTGCCCGATCCATCTCCGGATCCATCACCCTGCCCGGCGACAAGTCGATATCCCACCGCTATGCCATGATCGCCTCCATCGCCCAAGGCGACAGCCGGATTCGGAACTATTCCACCGGCGCCGACTGCCATTCCACCCTCGACGCCATGCGCGCGCTCGGCGTGCCAGTGGAAGAAAGCGGAACCGAAGTGACGATTCGCGGGCGCGGCCTGGACGGGCTGCGCGCGCCGGCCGCGGACCTGGATGCGGGCAACTCCGGTTCCACCATCCGAATGTTATCCGGCATCCTGGCGGCGCAGACTTTCCCGACGCGCATCGGCGGCGACGAATCCCTATCGCGCCGGCCCATGGCTCGCATCATCGAACCACTCTCACGGATGGGCGCCAACATCTCCGCCCGCGAAGGCCGCTTTCCGCCGCTCGAAATCCGCGGCACGCGGCTGCGGCCCATCGATTACACGCTGCCCGTGCCCAGCGCCCAGGTGAAAACCTGCGTGCTGTTCGCCGGACTGTACGCGGAAGGCGAGACCATCGTGCGCGAGCCGGTGCGCTCGCGCGATCACACGGAGATCGCCCTGCGGGAGTTCGGCGCGGATCTGCGCGTCGCAGCGAAAACCATCGCACTCACCGGCCGCCCCACGCTCACCGGGCGCGACCTGGTGGTTCCCGCGGACCTTTCCTCGGCGGCGTTCTTCATCGTGGCGGCGCTGCTGGTGCCCGGCTCCCGGCTGGCCATCCGCGGGGTGGGCCTGAATCCCACGCGCTCGACTTTGCTCGATTTCCTGGCAGGCATGGGCGCGGCGATCCGCATCACGGAGGTGGAGAGCCGCAATGGCGAGTTAGCCGGCGAACTACTGGTCTCGAGCTCGCGCGTGCGCGGCGGAGTCATCGAGAAGGAAACCACCGCGGCGCTGATCGACGAGATCCCGGTGCTTGCGATCCTGGGCGCGGCCAGCGACGAAGGTCTCACGATACGGGATGCCGCCGAGTTGCGCATCAAGGAGACCGACCGCATCTCGACCATCGCCGAAAACCTGCACCGCATGGGTGTGGAAGCGGAGGAACTGCCGGACGGACTCGCGATTCCCGGCCGCCAGCGTTTCCACGCCGCCGAACTGGACTCTTTCGGCGATCACCGCATCGCCATGGCGTTCGCGATTGCGGCGTTGTGCGCGGATGGCGAGTCGCTGATCCACGGCGCGGAAGCTGCGTCGGTTTCGTTCCCGGCGTTTTTCGAGACGCTCCGCTCGCTGTACTGAGCCGCGCGCGTAAGCAAGCGGTTAATTAACGCGCCTCCCGCAGATCCACGATCAACGCGTCCAACGCAATCGACTTCTGGATGTTGCGCCGGATCAGCCCCGCCAGATCGTCCACCTTCTTCACCGCCCCGCGGATCCATCCGAAGGATACTTTGCGCGCCACGGCTTCCAACTCCGCCCGCAGATCCTCGTTGCGCACGGCGTTGCGCATCGTGGGGCCCGATTCCCGCAACACCAGCACATCGCGGAGCAAGTCGTAGAGGACCTTCAGGTGCAACTCCAGCTTCTCGCTCTTGCTGCGCCCGATAGCTTCCGAATAGGGCACCCACGCGCCGAACGGCATCACACCCGCCGCCACGCGCAGCAGCGTGAACATGGCCGCGCGGCGCTTATCGTACGCCTCCAGATCCAGCGAGACCGCCAGGCCCGGGCTGCCGCCGCTCAACGCCGCGCGCCGCTCCACATGATCCATCCCGCGCGCGCGCACGAATTCGCGTGTCTCTTCGGCCGAGAGCGGCGCAAACTGAAACGGCACCGCCCGCGAGCGGATGGTCGGCAGCAGATCGTAAGCGTTCTCCGCCGTCATGATCAGAATCAGATACGGCGACGGCTCCTCCAGGGTCTTGAGCAGCGCGTTGGCGGCGTGCTCGCCGGCGCGGTCCACGTGGTCGATCAGAAACACGCGCCGGCTGCCATGATTCGGCGCGAGCTTCGCCCACTCGCGCAGCAGGCGCGTCTGATCGATGGAGATTTGCCGCAGTGGCCCATCCGGCGGAAAAGTAACGAAGTCCGCATAGGAGGCGAATAGCAACGGATCCTGGTTGCGCTTGTCCGCCGGCCACCGCTCGCGCGCCGCCACGATTTCGGTATTCTCCGGCAAGCTCAGATCGTCGCGTTCGATCTGCTCGGCATGGCCCAGCAGGTGCGCGGCCAACCGGCGCGCCAGCGTGGCCTTGCCGACGCCCTCCGGCCCGGCGAACAGCAGCGTTTGCGCCAGGCGGTCGCGCACGATCATCTGCTCCAGCGCCGCGGTGACGTGCGGGTTGCCCCAAAAGCGCTCAAACATAGGGCTCGACGGCGCTCCAGATTTCCGCGGCTATGGCATCGATCGCGGCGCGTCCATCCACGATGCGGAACCGCTGCGGCTCGCGCGCCGCCAGCGCATGATAAGCCTCATAGACCTGGCGATGGAATGCGAGCGATTGCTCGTCCATGCGCGTCTCGCTGTGCCGCTGGGAGGCGTTGCGCGCGTGCGCCCGCGCCAGGCTGGTCTCGGCGTCGATATCGATGAGCAGCGTCACGTCCGGAACCAGGCCGCGGCAGGCAATACGGTCGAGCGTCATCACGGCTTCCGCGCCCAGCCCGCGCCCGCAACCCTGATAGACCAGCGTGGAATCGGTGAACCGGTCCGAAAGCACAATCTTGCCCTCGGCCAGGGCCGGCGTGATCCACTCGTCCAGGTTCTGCGCGCGGCAGGCGAAATACAGCAGCATCTCGGCGGTCGGGCCCAGCTCCTGATTGGCCGCATCCAGCAAGATGCGCCGGATCTCGATGCCGATGCGCGTGCCGCCCGGTTCGGCGGTCTCCAGCACGTCGCGGCCGCACGCCCGCAGGCGCTCGGCAAGCAGGCGCATCTGGGTGGTCTTCCCCGAACCGTCCATGCCTTCGAATGTGAGGAACAGGCTCCGTTTCTGCATCGGAACCCTCATTGTAGCGAAGCCGGGTCACGCCACCGGGTTGCGCAGAACGCCAATGCCCTCGATCTCCACTTCGACCACATCGCCGGGCCGCATGGCGCGCGTGCTGCCGGGCGTCCCGGTATATATGACGTCACCAGGAACTAACGTGACCCAGCGGCTGACCCAGTTCACGATCGCCGGACCATCGAAAGTCAAATCCGCCGTGGATTGCTTTTGCACCACCTCGTGGTTCAGCCGCGTTTCGAGCATTAGGTTGCCGTAGTCCAGGCCCGTCGCGATCGCCGGACCCAGCGGCGCGAACGTGTCCGCTCCTTTCGCGCGCCACCACTGCAAATCCTTGTGCGGCCCATTCTGCCAGTCGCGGTCGCTGACGTCGTTACCGCAGGTGACGCCGAAGATGGTCCCGCGCTGGCCGATCACGATTGCCAGTTCGCCCTCAAAGTGCACGTTGGCGGCGTCCTGCGGAATAACGATCGGGTCATCGGGGTTCTGCAGCGCGCTCACCGGCTTGTAGAACATCTCCGGACGGTCCGGCGCCTGCCGGTCTCCCAGGTGGCTCTTGTAATTGCGGCCTACCGCCAGAATCTTGGAGGGCTCGCACGGGTACAGCAGCTTCACTGCGCCGAGCGGATGCGTGGCGCCGGTGGCCTCATGCGCGCCAAACAGATCCCCGCGAATCTCGCGGACGGTCGCGCCGTCGAGAATGCCGTAGGCGACGGCGGAGTCCTTGCGATACCGAACGTATTGGGTCATAGCTTATGTCCCCTGGCCGTCGTTGGAAGCTCCCGAATCCACGTTCGGCCCGGCCTTCGGTCCGTCGATTTTCCCGGTCCGGGCATCGGTCACGTTAGACCTGAACATGGTGACAAACACCTCATTGAGTTTCTGAAAGGCCGTATCTGAAAACATTCCGGCGAGAGCCGCGATGGCGCAAACGCCGAACATGTTCACCGTTTTCAGATCGGTCGAGGTGCCGCTAAAAAACCCGCCGCGCACCACCACATAAAAGACAAATGCGATCCCGGCTCCCTCGATAGGCTGAATCAGGTAAAACGTGAACCAGCTTTCGGAGAGCTTCTCGTTGCCCAGGTAATCGGCGAACGATTTCAGCGCAAAGACGCTCGATCCCAGGGCTCCCGTGAGCAAAACCATCACCAGAAAACGAAGTTCGTCTGTGAACTGCCAATGCCAGCCGAAGAACCACCACACCGGCTCAGGAGAAGGGGCCACGCGCAGAAGCCCGGCCGAAGTTGCAGCGCTCTTGGTCACCACCACGGTGAGGCTTCCAGGAGCCGCCAGATCCGCGGCGGCGATGCCGACTACGAGTTGGCTGGCATCAATGAACGTAAACTGGCGGTCGGAGCCGTTGAAGGCCAGTTTGTCGTCGCTCTCGAAGCCGCACCCCAGCACGCGAATGTTCAGCAGAGTTGCTCCCACCGCCAGAAGATCCGGGTCGAAATCTTTCACCGCCAGCGCGCTGCCTGGAGCGCAGGTGGGTAGCTGCTTTGGCGGTTGGGCGGCCTGCGGCGGGGCCGACGCCCAGACGCCATACACCGCGTAGAGAAGCAGCGCGGTACAGAGATAGAGGTACAGCAATGCCAAGGCCGCCTTCCAGAACTGCATGCGGCCCGCGGTCGACAACCTGGGGGCCGTCTTCCAGACGATCCAGATCGCCAGAATCGCGGCGCCCGCCCCTAACAGCCACACAATCCACACATGCGCCTCCCGCTTAAGGTTGAACACTCCCCGCGCAATCACCGCCAGCGCGGCAAAGACACCCAGGTACTGTTCCAAGCCGACCGAAGATGCAATCGGAACTATATCACAACCGGGATGGAGGACTTCCGCCGTCATTTCAAGCCCAGTTTCTTGCCCGCCGCCAGCAGATCGACAGCCTCCCGCAGGCGTCTCGCCTTGGTTCCCGGTTGCTTCGCGGAATCGATCCACGCGATGTACATGCGCCGATATGACGGCGCAAGACTCTCGAAATAGCTCCGGGCTGCGGGCCGGCTGGCGAGCGCCTGTTGGATGTACTGCGGGACCTTGGACAAAGATGGCCTTGGCGCATCACCGCTGCGGTCGGTTGGCGCACGCTTCAACCCAGCCGGTGTCAAGCGTCCGCCTGCCTGAAGCTGCGCAAACCGCTTGCGGTTGACGGTAGACCATCTGCCGTCGGGTTTCCGAGGCGTGAACTTCCGGGCATACCGGTCGTCATCGAGGCGCTTGACCAAGCTATCGATCCAGCCGAAACACAGGGCCTCATTGACGGCATCGTCGTAGGCGATGGATGGACGCCCTGTGTGGCGCTTATAGAACACCAGCCACACCTCCGATTCCGAGTCGTGGTGCCTGGCGAGCCACTCCCGCCATTGTTCGCAGTTCCGCGCGTCGAAGGTCTTCAGGGTTTTAGCAGGCATTGTTTGCCCAGGTCGCCGGGGACGGGGCTCCCAGGAGCGGCCGGTTCTGGTTGAGGGTCGCGTGCGACAGTCCATGCCGCAAGAGGATATGGGCGAGTACGAGGAGGCCGGCAACACCCCGCTTCCAGCTCATGAGAGAAGTTTAAGTCATTGCACCGCGACCAGTGGTCCGAGGGTTCTCTCGCGTGAAAAGGCGAGCCAGAACCGCGCCCGCAGATCCCGCCCAGCTCTCCCCTGACGCCGTAATGTTCCTAAATCCACTTGGCGGGCTTGCCGTTCTAACTCGGAGAACTGGCTAGCAAGCCCGTTTTGGGATGAACGCAGCCGGGGATGCGCTCGAGTGGCGACCTTGTTTTGACGCCTCGGAATGCGAATCCAACATCGTGTGGAAAGTCGCGCAGCCACATCCGGCGCGGCCCGCCGCTCTGGGGATTTGGGATGGCGATCTCCTAATAGTTGTTGACAGAGTGAATACGGCGTTTCATAATCTCTTATAGAGCCAGAAGGCGATGGAAGCCTTCCACGAACGGCAAAAAAATTGCTCGGAGGATGCAACGACGAGGCATAGAAATGCACAATGTTTATTGCTTTGCCGGCCAGTCCGCACCCTGCCCGGGTTACTTTGCCAACGATGCCCTGCCCTGCGTATGCAGTAGCAAGGAAAGCCTGCTGTTCGCGCTGAGCCAGGTTGCCATGCCGCTCATGCCAATCAAAGATGTGCCTCCGGTGGTGCACATGTTGCCGTTGAGCGCCTGACGGCGGATCGCGCCCCGGACGCTTGCAGTCTGGGGCAAAACGCCCATCCACACCCACTCCTCGCTTGAACCGTCAGGTAGGCGAGCGCCGCATTCCCTCCAAATCGATATCCGGATCGTCCCCGCGGGCGTCCGTCCGCCACTCACCGATCCGCGCGGAGTATCATGTGGTCGTGTACTGCCAGACGATCGTTCCACTTCTCTTTCTCGGCGCGGCTGCCCTGCGCGCGCAACCCGCCGACCTGATCCTCAGCCACGGCAAGATCGTCACGGCAGACCCGCAATTCCGGATTGCCGATTCCATCGCGATCCGCGGCGACCGCATCCTGGCTGTGGGCGACCGCTCCGCAGTCGCACACGTGGCCGGTCCCGGTACCCGCCTGGTCGATCTGCAAGGCAAGACCGTGCTGCCGGGCCTGATCGACTCCCACGTGCATGCGGCCCAGGCGGCCATGTACGAGTTCGACCATCCGGTTCCCGATATGGAAAACATTGCCGGCGTGTTGGGCTACATCCAGGCGCGCGCCGCGGTAGCAAAGGCGGGCGACTGGATCGTTCTCACGCAGGTATTCATCACCCGCCTGCGCGAGCAGCGTTTTCCCACACGCGCGGAATTGGATGCCGCCGCGCCGCACAATCCGGTCTACTTCGGCACGGGTCCCGATGCCGCCGTGAATTCCCTCGCGCTGCAACTTAGCGGCATCGACCGCGACTTCCGCATCGTGGACGGGATGCCGGGCCGCATCGAACGCGACGCCGCCGGCGAACCGACCGGCATCCTTCGCAATGGCAGCCGCCTGGTGAAGATCCACTCCGGCGATAGAATCCCCACCGGCGACGACCGCCGCGCGCGTCTCAAGATGCTGCTGGCCGACTACAACTCGGTGGGACTGACCAGCATCTCGGAGGGCGATCTGGGCGATGCCGATTTGGAAACCTACCGGCGGCTCAAAGACGATGGGCAGCTTACCTGCCGCGTTTTCGTGGCGTACGATGTGGACGCCCAACTGCCGCTGGATCAAATCACTGCACGCATCCTGGCGGCGGCCGCCAACCCATTGCACCACTACAACAATATGCTCTGGCTGCGCGGCATCAAGACCTTCTTGGATGGCGGCATGCTGACCGGCAGCGCCTTCATGCTGCAGCCGTGGGGAATAAGCAAGGTCTATTCGATCGACGATCGCACCTACCGTGGCATGCGCTACATCGAGCCGGAAAAGCTCGTCCGGATCGCACGCGTCGCGCTGCAGAACGATTTGCAGTTCACCGCGCACTCTGTAGGCGATGGCGCGGTCCAAACGCTGGTGGACGCGTATGCGGAGATCGACCGCGAATTCCATGTCCGCGACGCGCGCCCTTGCATCACGCATGCCAACTTCATGAGCGAGGAAATCATCCGCAAGATGCGGGAACTGGGCATCGTCGCCAACATGCAGCCGGACTGGTTGTGGCTGGATGGCGCCACGCTCCGCAAGCAGTTCGGCGATGCGCGCCTCGCGTATTTTCAGCCGTACAAGACGCTGTTCGCGGGCGGCGTGGTGGTGGGCGGAGGCTCCGACCACATGCAGAAGATCGGCAGCCTGCGCTCCATCAATCCTTACAACCCGTTCCTGGGGATGTGGATCGCGCTCACGCGCCAGCCGCGCTGGGCGGACCAGCCGCTACACCCGGAGCAGCGCATCTCGCGCGAGCAAGCCATTCGCCTGTACACCATCAACAACGCCTGGCTAACGTTCGAAGAGAAGGAAAAAGGCTCGCTCGAACCAGGCAAGCTGGCCGATCTGATCGTGCTCGACCGGGACATCCTCACCTGCCCGGTGGACGAAGTACGCAAGATCCAGGTGGAGCGGACTTACCTGGGCGGCAAGCTGATCTACCAGGGCAAAGCCAAAACGGAACCACAGATGGGCACGGATAAACACAGATAAGAACCGCGGACTGGTTCCTTCTTAAGAAGCCGCCACCAGGCTGGTCTGCAATTCCGGCATCTCGATCTCGATGCGCGTGCCTTGTCCGGGCTGGCTGTCGATGCTCATCTTGTGGTCATTGCCGAACAGCACGCTCAGCCGCTCGCTGACGTTGCTCACTCCGATCCCCTGCTCCCGTAAGGTCGCCAGCTTGGATTCGGGGATGCCGACGCCATCGTCCTCCACCCACAACAACAGCCGCGATTCCGCCCGCCGGCTGCGCAGCCGGATGGTGCCGCCTTCGACTTTGCTGCTCAACCCGTGCTTCACGCAATTCTCTATCAACGGCTGCAGCAGCATGCTCGGCACCAGCATGTCCAACGTGTCGGCGGCTACGTCTTTTTCAAACCGCAGCTTGTCGCCGAAGCGCACTACTTCGATGGCCAGGTAGTCGTCAATGAAGCCGATCTCCTCGCGTAACGCGCTGAAATTGTCGTGCTTGCGCAGCAGCCGCCGCAGGATGTTCGAAAGCTTCAGCACCATGACGCGGGCTTGGTTGGGATCGGTGCGGATCAGCGAAGAGACCGAGTTCAGCGTGTTGAACAGGAAGTGCGGATTGATCTGGCTGGTGAGCGCTTCCAGGCGGGCTTGAATCAAGAGCCGCTTCTGCTCCTCGAGCTTGCCTTCGTTGCGTGTGTTGTTCCAGATCTTGATGGGCAGCGTGACGGAGAACAGCGTGGTGGCATAGATCGCCGCGTACATCAGGAGATTGGGTTGCTCCGGGTGCAGATAGAAGATCCGGCCGTTGGGGCCGAAGGCCTGGCCGAGCGCCTGGCGCAGGAACTCGGCGAACAGGATCACCACGAAAAAGAGCAGGTTGAAAGCGTTGCGGCGGTCGAAGCGGCGCTGCTTGATGAAGCGCCACAGGTTCAGGTCGAAAAACGGGCTGAACCGCCAGATATCCTCCGGATCGACGGCGCAATCGCGCAGCAGACCGCCCAAGACGCCCAGGCCGGCGAGCAGCGGCATGGTCAGGTACTCGCGGTTGATCATGGCCGGAATCGAAATCAGAATTCCCGACGCGAGCCCCGTCACGTAACCGCCCAGCAGGCCCGCCAGCAGGCTGCCCTCCAGGCCGAGGTCGACGGCCTGGTAGCTGCCGGACTGGTAGGCGGCGCTCACTACGCGCGTGGCGACGCTCGCGCCGAACACGACGGAAAACCACAGCGACAGCTTCATGCGCTGGGCCATGGTGCGGTTTTCGCGCATTAGCATGCGCTTGACGGCGCTCCAGCGAACCAGGATGCTGGCCAGCGCGGCCATCACGCCCAGCTTCACCAGCAGCGTGACCAGGGAGGAATCCGCCATGTGATCTCGCAGATCATTATAATAAAAGCATCGGGACAGCCGGCAGAAATCTCATGCACACTCCTTCCGCGCTCCGGCTGCACAAGGCTGCCGAAGCGGACTTCCCAACCCGCTTTGGACACTTTCGAATCTACGGATTCGAAGGCCGGCTCGACGACCGCCTGGAGGAGGCTGTAGTCCTGGAAATGGGCGATCTGGCGCACGGGCCGGTAGCTCCGCTGGTGCGCATCCACTCGCAATGCCTGACGGGCGACGTGTTCCACAGCCTTCGCTGCGATTGCCGCGCTCAGCTTGAGCTGGCGCTGCACATGATCGCCGAAGAAGGCCGCGGGCTGCTGATCTACGAGCATCAGGAAGGACGCGGCATCGGCCTGCTGAATAAATTGCGCGCCTACGAACTGCAGGATGAAGGCGCCGACACCGTGGAGGCCAACGAGCGCCTGGGCTTCGAGTCCGATCTGCGCAATTACGAACTGCCGGGCGAGATTCTGCGGTATTTCGGATTGCAGAGTGTCCGGCTGCTATCGAACAATCCGGAGAAAGTGGCCGCCGTGGAAGCCGCGGGCGTGAGGGTGGAGGAGCGCGTGCCGTGCATCGTGCCGGCCATGGATTCGACGGAGGCGTATTTGCGGACTAAGAAAGAGAAGATGGGGCACTTGCTGGAAGGGTTTTAGCCGCCCGATGCTGCCGGGCCAAGGTTACTTGACGGCTTCGGATGGCGTTCGTTTATTCTTTCAGGTGTTGGGGAATGGTCCGAAGCCAGTCGTGATCCCCAACGGGATCTATCTGCTCGATGACTTCAAACGCCTTGCCGGCGGACGCACGATTATCGCTTATGACCTGCGCAATCGCGGCCTTTCGGATCCCGTCGGCGACACCCAAAAACTGGCCTGTGGCGTCCATCACGACGTGGACGACTTGGATGTTGTCCGGCGTCATTTCGGAATCGATCCGGTCGACGCGATCGGCCACTCGTACGTAGCGTTGACGATAATCCTGTACGCGATGAAGCACCCGGCTCACGTCAGCCGCATCGTCCAAATGGGTCC
>Ga0187871_10004371_pt1 | contig 10622 bp, 7 predicted proteins | sample June2016WEW_16_1_FD_132988 | JGI IMG/M metagenome (GOLD analysis project Ga0187871, IMG submission 132988) | Peatland microbial communities from SPRUCE experiment site at the Marcell Experimental Forest, Minnesota, USA - June2016WEW_16_10 | ecosystem: Environmental > Terrestrial > Soil >...
ACGTCGAAAGCCGCGATGCAGGTTGCCGCGACGGACGGTGGATGCGACGTGGAAAACAGGAATGGGCGCGCGCGGTGGTAGAGAAAATCGATGAGATCGCGCGTGCCGCAAACGTATCCGCCGAGCGCGCCGATGGCTTTCGAGAGCGTTCCGACCTGAATATCGACTCGGCCATGCACGTTGAAGTGGTCGACGGTGCCGCGGCCGTTGCGGCCGAGGACGCCGGAGGCGTGCGCGTCGTCGACCATCATGATGGCGCCGTATTTTTCGGCCACGTCGCAGAGGCCGGGCAGCGGGCCGATATCGCCATCCATGGAGAACACGCCGTCGGTGATCAACAGTTTCTTGCCGGGCTTGTCTTTGATGCTGGCCAGTTGCTCTTCGGCGTGGGCGATGTCTTTGTGGCGGAAGACCAGAATCTGTGCCTTCGAGAGGCGCGCGCCGTCGATGATGGAGGCGTGATTCAGTGCGTCGGAGATGATGAAATCGTCTTTGCCCAGCACCGCCGATACCGTGCCCGCATTGGCCGCGAAGCCCGACTGGAAGACCACGCAGGCCTCGACATTCTTGAAGCGCGCGATCTTCTCTTCCAGCTCCATGTGGATCTTCATGGTTCCGGCAATGGTGCGCACCGCGCCCGATCCCACGCCGTATTTGCGCGTGGCTTCGAGCGCCGCCTCGCGCAGCTTGGGGTGCGTGGTGAGCCCGAGGTAATTGTTCGAGGCGAGGTTGATGACTTTCTTGCCGTCGAAGGTGCAGACCGGCGCCTGCTCGTCCTCGAGCACACGCAGCTTGAAGTGCGTGCCCTTGGCCTTGAGTTCGTTGAGCTGGGCGGTGAGATAGGAAAGCGGGTTGGTGCGGGTTGCAGTCGTCATGAGAGCCTCAAAACTTCTTTGCCACGGATTTGCTCGGATGAACGCGGATTTTAGAACCAAGATCTTAATTCCTGATCCGTGTTGATCCGTGAGAATCCGTGGCTAACAACTCCTCAGAACATGATCGGATTGCCGGTTGCAATGCTGGCTTCGCACAGTTCCTTCATGTTTCCGAAGAATTCCTTCTCGGATTCGGCCAGGATGTCGCTGGAATGGAGCACGATCTCGACTTCTTTCAACAGGGCGGGCGATTCGTTGAGCGGGATCGAATCGCCGGTGTGAGTGCCATCGTAAATAACTTTTTCCAGCAGAATGGGGAACCGCGGTCCGGGTTTTCCCTGCAGGGCGCGCAGAAAGCTGCGCAGGTTTCCCACCCGCGTGATGTTGCCCAGAAACATGGAGAGAAGATATCCCCCGTGCTCACAGGAATCGGTAAGCCACTGATCGTGAGCCTCCCATTCTTCGTCGGAAGGGTCACCGCTCAGCATCGGCTCGCCGGACTCATCGAAGGTGAGCCGGTCGGGGAACGGATGCGGCTTGGCTTTGCCGTCCCGAATGCAAGTACAACGTACGAAGGCATCAAGGCTCATGATTTACCTCGTTGCGCGCCATCATCGCACGCCGTTCGGATACACCAATATCTTACTGGCCTCGCCGGTTTTCAGCCGCTCCATGGCGCGGGAGAAATCTTTCATGGGGATGCGGTCGGTGATCACGGGATGCAGGTCGAGTTTGCCCGCTTTCAGCAGCTCGGTCATCTGGTACCAGGTTTGTTACATGCGGCGCCCGTTGATGCCCTGCACCGTGATGCCTTTGAAAATAATGTCTTCGGAAAAGTTCAGGGCGATGGGTTTTGAGGTGAGGCCGAGGAGGGAGATCCTTCCGCCGCGGCGAACGATGTCGAAGGCGGTGCGAATCGAGTCGGGATGTCCCGCCATTTCGAGGACGACGTCCACGCCCAGGCCGCCAGTTTTCTCCATCACAATCTGGCTGGCATTTTCCTTCGAGGGATCGAGCACATAATCGGCCTTCATCTCGCGCGCGATCTTGCGCCGGTGCTCGTTTATTTCGATGGCGAACACGGTGGTTGCGCCGACGGCCTTCGCTACGGCAATGGCAAACAGCCCGATCGGTCCGCAACCGGTGATGGCCACGGTTTTCGCCGCGATCTCACCTGCCAGCACGGTATGGACGGCATTGCCCAGCGGATCGAGAATCGAGGCGTATTCCTGTGGGATGGCGGGATCAAGCTTCCAGATGTTGGACTCCGGAATGACCACGTACTCGGCGAAGGCGCCATCGGCATCTACGCCGATGATCTTCACGTTCTGGCAGATATGAGCTTCGCCGGTGCGGCATTGCAGGCACTTGCCGCAGGCCACATGCATCTCGGCGGAAACGAAGTCGCCTTCCTTCACGCTGGTGACTTCGTCGCCGAATGCGGCCACCTCGCCGCAGAACTCGTGTCCTGGAATCAGTGGAGGATGAATGCGGTTTTGCGCCCAGCGATCCCAGTTGTAGATGTGTAAATCGGTGCCGCAGATGGATGCGACCTTCACCTTGACCAGAACGTCGGTCCGGCCGAAAGCTGGGATCTTTACCTCGCGAATTTCCGCGCCGGGTGCGGCTTCTGGCTTTACCACAGCGAACATCGTGGAGGGCATGAAGGCTACCTTATGAATTCGGACTTAGACACAAAACGTATGATTCTAGCACTGTGGCAGGGACTTCACTCCGTTGTGCCTGCACAACAGTCATTCTCATCTTCGGCCAACACATTTACAATCTGGTCCAATGCAAACCCGGTCGGGAAAAGCCTGGTCGAAGCAGGCACTGTGGTCACTAGCGTTGCTGGGCGGAATGCTGTTCGGCTCCGTCGTCGCGCAGACGAGCGGCACGTCCGCTTCCCGCCTGGAATTCACACGCCGACTGGTTGCGGCTGCCATCGAGCGCACCCATCACTCTGTCCGCTATGTGGCTGCCTATGTCCGCATGCCGTACCCCGGCGGAGACGTGCCCCCCGACACCGGCGTCTGCACCGACGAGATCATCCGTTCCTATCGGGCTGTCGGCATCGATCTACAAAAGGAAGTCCACGAAGACATGCTGCAGAATTTCGCCTCCTATCCGAATAAGAGACGCTGGCTGCTCGCCCATCCCGATTCGAACATCGACCATCGTCGGGTGCCAAACCTGATGGTTTTCTTCGAACGCAAAGGAGAAACCCTGCCAATCACGAACCGCGCGGAAGATTACTCGCCGGGCGACCTGGTCACGTGGGACCTAGGCGGTGGGGTGCCGCACATTGGGATTGTGGTCGATCAGAAGGCCCGATGGAGCGGTCGGTACATGATTGTGCACAACATCGGGGAGGGGCCGAAGATGGAAGATGTGCTTTTCAATTGGAAGATTACCGGCCACTACCGCTACTTCGGGCCGGGCTCGTAGAGGCCTCAAGCCGCGGCCTAGACCTCTCTGTCTAGCTCATGGGCTTGTAGGGGGCCGGAGGAGCGGTCTTGTATTCCTCTGACTTCCCTCGGGGAATGCTCAGCGATTTCCACTTGCCGGCGCGGATGTGCTTGGCCAAAAACACGATCTGCCCGGTGTGGTAGGCATAGTGAGCGATCTGGCGGTTGAGGGCGCGCAGCACGGTGTGGGGTTCGCCACGGATCGTAACGGTGCGTGCGACGTCTTCCGGTGTGAGTGCTTCGATGGCAGCAAAGACCCGCGCCCAGCCTTCCTCCCACCACTTCGTAAGATCGCGGCGAGTGGTGGCGGAGCTGAGCTCGAATTCCTGGTCGCGATTGCGGTCGGGCTTTTCACCGTCCGTGGTAAGGAAGCTAGTGAAGCGTGAGCGCATATTGCCGGACATGTGCTTTACGATAACGGCGATGGAGTTCGATTCGGGATCGAGCGTGAGGAACAACTCATGGTCTTTGAGTTGTGCCATTGCGCTCTCAGCCAGGCGCTTGTGTCCGCGCATCTGGCGGTGGGCTTCGTCGAGATACTGGGCCGCGATGTCGGTCATGAAGTCGACCTCATAATGAACTTTTACCACTAGATGCGGGGCCTCGCGGCGGGATGATTGGGTGCTGGCGCGAGAAATTCTTTCGTTTCTCGTAAAATTGTGTTGACACTGCGTTCATACTGCCGCAATATCTTGTGTTAAGGACGCTACCCGTACCACAAGTTGGGTGGCTTTTTGCAATCGGGTCCCCGAAGTTGCAAGGGAAAATCGTTCACGGAGGAACCTTCATGGCAACGAAGAAGAAAGCAAAAAAGAAGAAACACTAACCGTCTGCGAGACGATACTTCGCAAGGGCAAAGAATTTAACCAGCCTCTCAGGAGAAGCACCTCTTGAGAGGCGTTTCCGTCTGGGGCAGTTAGCAATTGGCAGTTAGCATTTAGGCTTGGTCTTCCAGAGCCGAATTTGGTTCTCGGAGGCCAGGTGCCATTTGCTAATTGCCAGCTGCTGAACTCTCTCCCTCAAAATGTTCCTTATGAGCCCTCGCGGTGTGTCACAATTGGTGAGCGTTGGAAGCGAGTCCTGGTGCGTGCATGAGTCCGAGAAAGAAGAGCGCGGGTAAGACGAAGACGGATGAGGTGTTCATCCCGGACAAACTCTATTTCCGCATCGGCGAAGTGGCTACCTTGTGCCGTCTTCCGGCCTACGTGCTGCGTTTCTGGGAAAGCGAGTTTCCGCAACTGAAGCCGGTGAAGAGCAGCACGGGTCAGCGCATGTACCGCAGACGCGACGTGGAAAGCGTCCTGCGCATCAAGCAACTACTCTACGAACAGGGTTTCACCATCGTGGGCGCGCGGCAGCAACTGCGCGCGGAGGCGAAACCCGACAAAGGGCAGGCTGCGATTCCATTCCCGGCGCAATCCTCCGCCGAGATTCAGCACATCCGCCAGGGCCTGCGCGAGATTTTGAATTTGCTCTCGACGCGGCGCACGGGATAGCTCTGGCGGGAAGACTCCGGCGAAACGACCTGCATTGGTCGCCGATTCCAGTTCTGCATTCCAAGCTTAAACTATGTCGACCTCAAGACTGCTTTTTCCGCAGTGGCGCTGGGAGAACTCTTTAAGGTCCAACCTGCTGGTGTAAAATGCCGTCTGCGCAGGGGGGCCAATGGAAATTCATGAGTCAGGGCGGAGCATTTTTCAGGGCAATATTGCGGAGATTCTGAAGCGGCGATCCGGGACGGCGCTGCTTCTGCTGGCTGCCGTGGTAATGCCGGCCGCGACTTCGGCTCAGGATGCCACCGGAAGAATCTTCGGCACGGTTTACGACCAGCAGGGGGCGGTGATTGCGGCTGCGCAAATCACCGTGACCAACACGGCCACTCAGGTCGTGCGCGCTGCCGCTACCGACAGCGAAGGTCACTTTCAAGTATTGGCGCTGCCCATCGGGAACTATGCGGTAAGAGCCGAGCACGCTGGGTTTCGCACGGTGATCAGCGCGGAACAGAAGCTGTTCATCAATCAGGCTCTGCGCATCGACATCAAGATGGAAGTTGGAACGGCCAGCGAGAAGGTAGACGTCGGCGCAGAAGCAGCGCCGGTCGAGACCGTCAACCCAACTCTGGGGCAGTCGATAACAGGACGGACCCTCACCAACATGCCGCTGAACGGCCGCGACATGCTGGATCTGGCTTTGCTTCAACCCGGAGTCACGGAGAGCAACGACGACAACGGGGGCGCGGGGAATTACAGCATAGCCGGAGGGCGCACCGATTCCGTGACATTCCTGCTGGATGGTGGACTGAACAATGACTTGCTGGATAACAGCAACGTGCTCGATCCCAATCCCGACGCCATTGCCGAGTTCCGGATTCTGACCAGCGACTACACCGCCGAGTACGGACGCAATGGCGGCGGCGTGATCAGTGTCGTGACCAAATCCGGTACGAATCAGATCCATGGCAGCTTGTTCGAATTCTTAAGAAACAGAGCCTTCGACGCCGACGACTACTTCAACATTCAGCAGGGACTTCCACGGCTCGATCTTAAGCGCAACCAGTACGGCGCGACGCTGGGTGGACCAATTCTGAAAGACAAAGTGTTTTTCTTTCTCGCTTACCAGGGGCAACGGCAGGTGCAGGCTATTCCGATTATCGATGCGCCGGTCTACACGCCGCAGGAGTTGCAGGGGAATTTTTCGGAAGTCGAAGCGTTTGACGGCGTAGTCTGCCTGAATCCAGCCGGATGCCCTGATCCCGGTGTGGTGAGTTTCCTGACGGCCAATCCATCTTTTGCGGCGCCCAACGGAAGCGTGGTCAACGGCATCATCGATCCCACGCAGATCGACCCCGTGGCCCAGGCATATATCAAGGCCGGCTTAATCCCAAGTGCTCCCGGAGGGCTGCTTTCCACGTCGGAAAACGAGCAGGACAATCGGAATGAATTGACCAGCAAGTTCGATTTCAACCTCAGCGCCAAAGACAAGCTTTCAGCCACCGTCGGCCTGAATCGTGCTGGCGACCCCTACTTCGGGACTCTCAACCCTGCGCCGTACGCCAGCGTTCCTGGCTTCCCTAGCACGAATACGGCGCATTATTACTTTGTAAACCTGGGGTACACTCGCATCTTTTCGCCGACTTTACTCAATGAATTTCATTTTGTCGCGCACCGCAGCAATTTTCTGCATGACAGTCCGGCGGTCAAGCTGCCCAGCCCCGCCGATCTTGGCATAGTTGGCATCACTCCCGACCTGGTGACGGGACCGACCAACATTTTTTTCGATACCGGTTTTGACATTGGTCTCAGCGAAGCCGGTCCAACGCGCTTTGTCCAAAACACGTTTTCCTGGACCGACGGGGTTACGTGGACGCACGGGAAAAGCAATTGGAAGTTCGGCGCTGGATTCTCGCCTTACCAGCAGAATATGGCCTACGATTACATCACGAACGGCGAGTTTGATTTCTACACCGGCACGAGCACGGGCTCGGGAAATGATTACGCCGACTTTCTTCTCGGCATTCCGGACGCGTACTTCCAGGGGCCGCTCGCTCCCACCAACATTCGCAGCAAAAGCACCTATGTATTTGGTCAAGACGAGTGGCATGCAAGCAAGAACGTCGTGTTGACGATTGGGTTGCGTTACGAATACAACACGCCCAAGTCCGATACTGAGGGGCGCACTTTTTCGGTGATTCCTGGATTGCAATCCCAACGATTTCCAGGAGCGCCCTTGGGGATGGTTTTTCCCGGTGATCCCGGCGCTCCAAGGGGGACGAACTTCCCCGATAAGAAGAACTTCGCTCCCCGCATTGGTTTTGCCTGGGACCCGACGGGGAGTGGCAAGACCAGCGTGCGCGGTGGTTTCGGCGTTTTTTACGACATCCTAAAGGGTGAAGATAACCTTCAATTCAACGGCCAAGCCCCGTTTTTTAGCGACGCCGGTTTCTACTTTAATAATGTTGGGCCGGGGCAGGTCGGACCAACGGGTTACTTAAGTCAGCCGTTTCAGTCGGCCGGAGTTACGAATACATTTCCTTCGACGCCGCCGGCACCAGACATCAGTTTCGCACCATTTCTGCCGATCAACAGTTCGGGTTTTGTCTATCTGGATGACCCTCATCTGCGCACGCCCTATGTCTACCAATACAACCTGAGCCTGCAACGTAATCTTTTCGCGGACATGATTCTGGAAACCAATTACGTTGGAAGTTCCGGGCATGGACTGACGTCGCTGAAGGATCTTAACCCCATGGTGCTGGGAAGCACCAATCGCGCCTTGGACAGCAGTTGCTTTGAATGTTTCGGACAGCTCCCTGAATTCCAGAACGTCTCGCATGCAAACTACAATGCTCTCGAGGTCAGCCTCACCCGGCAACCCAAGAGCTCCAAGCTGGGGACGGCTTATTTCACTCTCGCCTACACTTACGGCCACAATCTGGACAACGCATCGGGGTTCGCTCAGCGCAACTCGACGGTGCCGGCTTATAGCCCGGATCTTTTCTACGCTTCCGGTGACAGCGACGTCCGCCAGCGCATCAGCTTCAGTGGAGGATGGGATCTGCCTTTCGATCGCGTGTGGGCGGTGGGGCCGAAGCGCCTCACCCAGGGCTGGAGTCTCTATCCCATTCTCACCTGGCGCACCGGATTCCCGTTCGACATTTTCGCCCAGTTACCCGACAGCGTCGACCCCGCCAACCCCGGTTCTTCGGGTGCGGGAGATCCCTATCTGTCGCACGCCGCGGTGGTTGCACCAATCCACATGCTGAACCCCAGGCACCAGACCACGATCAACGAGATCACCTACACGACCGACTCCACTGGAACGATCTGCGAGCCCTCGATTACCCCCGTAACGGGCAACTTTATCTTCGATCCCAATAGCTTCTCCAATGTGCCGTTGGAAAACAATTTGTATTATGACGGCGGCACTCCCAATCCCTGTTTTCCGCAACTTGACCCGGTGGATAATCCGGGCGATCGGACGTACGGCCTGCCCCGCAACGCGCTGCGCGGTCCGAGCCTGATCAATCTCGACGTTGCGCTCGCCAAAACCACTGCGATCACGGAGCGAGTCAAGCTGGAGTTTCGCGTCGAGTTCTTCAATGCTTTGAATCATCCTGAGTTCGCGCAACCGACTCTGGTTGACGGCGCGGCAAACATCGACAGTCCAACCTTCGGACAGATCACGACGACTGGCAGCTTTCGCGGGCCGGCGCCGCGCATTGGGCAATTGGCAATGAGGCTGACGTTCTAGGGTGCTTACCTTGGGCGTGTACTGCAGGCCTTGCGGCCCGGCGTGTGTCGGTAGATTACCGAAAACTGCGTGTCAAGTGTGATTGGTCGGGACGGGCAGATTTGAACTGCCGACCCCTCGCACCCCAAGCGAGTGCTCTACCAGGCTGAGCCACGTCCCGACGAGGAAGGAACCCGCTGCTTCGCATCCGCAGCGGATGGGGTTAACTAAGGGATTTTACCACCAGCGGGGTGGTTTCGGGCGGGACTCCAGGAAAACAGCAGGTTCCTCCTGCCTCGCTTCGCTCGCGCGTCGGAATGACAAGCATTGAGGGGGCTGGCAGCCGTCACCTTCGCTTGCGTTTCAACTTCTTGAAAGTCGGTCTGGACGTCGACTGCGGCGGCGTTTCTTCCAGAATGGCGAACTGGATTTTCTTCTCTACGGGATCGATGCGGTCGACCAGCACGCGAATTCTTTGTCCGAGGCTGTAAGTCTTGCGCGAGCGCTGGCCGACGATCTGGCGGGTGTTCTCATGGTAGGTGTAGAAATCGTCGGTGAGCGTGTTCAGAGGAACTAAGCCTTCCACGAACAAATCGGTGAGTTCGACGAAGAAGCCGAACTTAGTCACGCTGGTGATCAAGCCATCGAAGTCTTCGCCCACGCGGTCCTGCATGAACTTGACCTTTTTCCACTCCATGAGTTCGCGCTCGGCGTCGTCGGCGCGGCGCTCGGACTGGCTGGATTCTTCCGCGACCTCGTGAAGTTCTTCGAGCGAAATGGGGCCGCCCAAGGGTGCGAGGGCTTCGCGATGGGCGGCATGGTCGAGGCGCTTGGACCAGGGCGAAGGAGCGCCGGTCTGGCCCGGCTGCGCCCGCGGAGACTCAGGGGCTAAAGCCCCATGCTCCAGATCTCTTGACGCGGCGCTGAAGCGCCGCTCTTCCACGGTATTCGATGCGGCAGGGAATATTCCCAGCGGAATTTCGCCTTCGTGAATCTCCGCCGAATCGCGCAGCACTTCTTTCAGAATGCGATGCACGATCAGATCCGGATAGCGGCGGATGGGCGAGGTGAAGTGTGTGTAACTGGTTGCTGCCAGCGCGAAGTGGCCGACGTTTTCTTCCGAATAACGCGCCTGCTTGAGCGAGCGCAGCATCAGGTAACTCAGAATGCGTTCTTCCGGCTTGCCGGCGATCTTGGCGGCCAGCTTCTGATACATGCGGGGAGTGATGTGCACGTCCTTGGGCACTTCGATGGTGCGCGCCTGTTTGCCGGTGCCGCGGGCAGCGCGACGGTCGCTCTTGAACTGCACGCGGTGAATGGGCAACGCGCCTACTCCCAGCGAATATCCGAACGTCGCGGCGATTACTTCGAAGTCGTAGACGCGCTTGGCGTCCGGCTTCTCATGAATTCGATACAAAGACGCGATCCGTTTCGATTCCAGGTACTGCGCGACGCACTCGTTGGCTGAGAGCATAAACTCTTCGATCAGGCGATGAGCGATGTTGCGCTCCGAGCGGGTGATGCTCTTCATCAGGCCGAATTCGTCGAATTCGATAACCGGCTCGGGCAGGTCGAAGTCGATTGAGCCACGGCGCTGGCGCTTGCGGTTGAGGATCAGGGCCAGGTCGCGCATGAGTTCGAATGTGGGGACGAGCGCAGCATAACGTTCGCGCGCGAGCGCATCGCCTTCGAGCACAGCGTTGACGGCGGTGTAGGTCATGCGTTCGGCCGAACGGATCACGCCTTCGCTCAGCTCGTAGCCAACGATTTCACCGCGAGGGTCGATCTGCATCACGCATGAAAGTACGAGCCGGTCGAGATGCGGGCGCAGACTGCAGATATCGGTCGAGAGTTCGAGGGGCAGCATGGGGACGGCGCGGTCGGGGAAATAGACGCTGGTGCCGCGCAGGCGCGCTTCCTGGTCGAGAGCGGAATCGGGGGTGACGTATTGCGCCACGTCGGCGATGTGGACCTGCAACTCGAAGTTACCGTTGGCGAGATTACGCACGGTGACGGCGTCGTCGAAATCGCGCGCGGTTTCTCCGTCGAT
>Ga0187871_10004372_pt1 | contig 10619 bp, 7 predicted proteins | sample June2016WEW_16_1_FD_132988 | JGI IMG/M metagenome (GOLD analysis project Ga0187871, IMG submission 132988) | Peatland microbial communities from SPRUCE experiment site at the Marcell Experimental Forest, Minnesota, USA - June2016WEW_16_10 | ecosystem: Environmental > Terrestrial > Soil >...
GCCGCAGCCCGAGGTCACCTGTGCGTTGCACGTTGCGCCGTCGATCACCGCGACCCCACCGAGGCCAACGCCGGGGTTGGTGCCTTGGTTGGTGACGTAGACCGTGTCGGTCGTCTGGTCCACGGCGACGTCGGACGGTCCGTTGCCGGCCGCCACCGCGGGAGGCGTCAGCCCGCAGCCCGACCGCACGGTCGCGTTGCAGGTGGCCCCGTCGATCACCGATACCGTGCCCGGCCCGCCTGGGTTGAAATCGGCGTTGGCGACATAGATGGTGTCGGTGGCTTCATCGACGTCCAGGCCGACCGGCTGGGCGCCGACCGTGACGGTCGCGGGCTTCTGGCTACAGCCCGAGATGATGCGGGCATTGCACGTCGCCCCGTTGATCACCGAAACCGTGTTGGCGCCCTCGTTCGCGACGTAGACGGTGTCGGTCTGCTCGTCGACGGCGACGGCCTGCGCACCCGCGCCGCCGGCGACCGTCGGCCAACCGCGTCCGCAACCGATCGCAAGGGCCGCGTTACAGGCCCTGCCGTCGATCACGGACACGTCACCGTCGTTCTGGTTGGCCACATAGATCGTGTCGGTCGCATTGTCGACAGCGCTTCCCTGCGGATGGTTACCGGCCGTCGTCGTCGGCGCGTCGTGTCGGCAGGCGCGCTGGTCTGTCAGCGTGCAAGACGCACCGTTGAGCACAGACACTGTGCTCTCGCTGTAGTTTGCGACGTATACCGTGTCGCTGGCGATGTCGATGTCGAGATACCCAGGGTAGTACCCAGTCGCGACGACTGGCGGACGCTGGGCACAGCCGGCCGTGTCGTGGGCGTTGCAAATCGCACCGTCGATGATCGACACCGTGCTGTCATTCTGGTTGACCACGAACACGCTTTGCGTATCCGGGTCCACGACCAGGTCGTCCGCGTTGACGCCAGCGGGCACGCTCACGGGCGTCTGCCCGCACCCCGATGCCACGGTGGCATCGCAGGTGGCGCCGTTGATCACGGCGACTGACCCGAAACCCACGTCGGCGGGTACCGCGACGTATACGGTGTCGGTGGCCTGATCGACCGCAGCCGCATTCGGGGCGCCGCCGGTCGATAGATGCGCCGGAGTGTTTCCGCAGCCCGTCGTCACGGTCGCACTGCACGTCGAACCATCGACTACCGAGATTGTGCCGTCGCCGGCGTTGGGGACGTACACGGTGTCGGTCGCTTGGTTCACCGCCGGTACCGCCGGGCTGACGCCGACAGTGACCGTCGCTGGCGTCTGACCACAGCCAGAAGTGACCGTGGCGTTGCACGTCGCGCCGTCAATCACGGACACCGTGCCGTCAACGGGCGTCGGGCTGAGGTTTACGTTGGCCACGTAGACGGTGTCGGTGGCCTCGTCGACGGCCACGCCGTCGGGGCTCTCGTCGGGGTTCCCGGAGACGGTCACCGTTTCGGGAGTCTGGTCACAGCCGGTCGTCACCGAGGCGTTGCACGTCGCTCCGTCGATCACCGACACGGTGTTGGTGCCGAGGTTGACTACGTAGATCGTGTCGGTCTTCTCGTCAACTGCCGCATCGACAATACCTGGGCCGACTGCAGGTCCGACGGTGACGACGGGGGGTACCTGTCCACAACTCGTTGCCACGGCTGCATTGCACGTGTCGGTATTGATCACCGACACGGTCTGGTCGGGGTCAATGGTGTTTCCGATGGTGTTTCCGACATACGCCGTGTGCGTAGCCTGATCGACGGCGACCGCGAAGGGGGCCGCCCCGACCGGGACGGTGAGCGCCGTCGCGCCGCCAATCCCGTGGCTCCCCAAAGCCGGAAAGCCGAACTGGCCGAAGATCCCGTCGAAGCGCGCGTAGGGAGCCACCCCGGGCGACGGGAAACCAAAGCCGCGCCAAGCCAAACCTTTTCCTGCCGCTGCGGCGCTCGCGCCACCAGCGAGGATCACTAGAGTCGCTACCGAGGCGATCGCCATGCCCGCCGCCGAGCGGATGCGTCGATGGGTCGAAAGCGAACATAGTCTCATCTGGGTCTCCCGTGGTGATAGTCGTAAGTCGGTGCGACCGGCTGCTGTGCTCGCGGCGATCAGGATCGTTCCGGATCGCCGCGTGCCACTCAGCAGCCCTTGCCCGAGCATTCGTCCGGCGTGTTGGCAGTGATAGAGCTGTTGGTGAGCGTGAGTTTGAAGGTGGTGAATATGCCACCGCCTTGAAGGGTGGCCTTGGCGCTTCCGCTGATCGTGTTGTGAGTGACGTTGCTGTTGATCAGGGTCAGAGGTCCGCCGGGCGGCCCGTTGGGCACGCCCATGTCGAAAATGCCGCCGCCCTGGGCCGTTGCGCTATGCCCGGTGGCCGTAGCGGTATTACCGCTCACCGGCGTGTTGCGCAGCGTGTCGGGCGCGGGCCCCGTTGCGCCGCCGCTGACCTCGATACCACCGCCAACGGCGCTCGCCGATCCGGACGAACTCATGGCGTGAACGTGGTTGTTGCGGATGACGCCGTTCCTGATCGAACCCGGACCGAACAGCGATACTCCGCTCGAGGCAAGCGCTCCGCCCTTTGCCGAGCTGACCGTAACCGTGTTGCCGGTGAGCCTGGTGTTGGTGACCGTGCCGATCAGCTCACCGGCGCCCGAGTCGCCCTCGGCACTCGCCGACCGACCGCCGAGCGCGACGACGTGGACGTGGTTGTCGGCGATGACGCCCCCGACGACGGTGATCGGCACATCTGTTTTCAGGCCGCCCGAGTCCGCGGAGGCGCTGCCGATCCGGTTCGTCATGCTCACCGCATTGCCGGTGATCTTGGTGTTGGTGATGGTCGCGGAGCCGGCTGAGATGTGCATCGCCCCCGCATGCCCGCCTGTATCGACGCTGTTAGGCCAAGCAACCGTGACGGTTGCGCTGTTGTTCGTCAGCGCACTGCCATGGATCGTGACGGCGCCGTTGTCGACGTTGATCGCGCCCGACTCGGCGAATCGGCCGTCCGGCGTCGTGGCCTCGGCCTCGTTGCGGCTGATCGTCGAATTGACGATCGTTAGCGAGCCCATCTCATTTTCGATCCCGCCCCCCGCAACGTCGCTCGCCAACCCGGAGCCGGCGCGATTGTCGCTGACGGTTGTGTGGGTCAGCGTAAGGTTGCCGGCGTTGTAAATGCCCCCGCCATCAGCGGCTGCGAACTTGCAAGGTCCACCAGGACAGGAAGCGCCCGAGGGCGACGGACTGATTGCGGTCGGCGACACACGGTTGTCGGTGATCACGCTGTTGGCGATCGTGACCGTTGCACCAGGAGTCTCGCTGTTGGCGTTTTTGATGTTGTCAGGAGTGATCTCGATGCCGCCACCGGCCGCGAGCACGCCGGCTCTTCCATACAGTGCGACCGAATCAGGACTGGAGTGCGTGACTCCGCCGGTGATCGTCATCCCGCTGATCGAGACGTTCAGCTTGCTCGATCCGCCGGAGCCGATCGTCACCACCGGCCCGCCGCCTTTGATGATCGTCTGAGTGGCACCGGCGCCTGTGAGGGTAAGGCTCGCGCCGATCGTGAACCCGCCCTGATAGGTGCCGGCCGCCACCGTGACGGTGTCACCGCTCTGGGCGGCCGCCACCGCGGGAGCGATCTGGCTGTACTGGCAGCCACTTGGGCAGACCTGCAGCGTCGCCGCCGGCGACGCGCTGGCGAAAGCTAGGGCGGTGCCTGCCGTGGCCATCGCCACCATGACCGTCGCAGCCCGCATGCCGCGGCCCGTCCTCACTCCTCGAGTTCTTCCGATGGTCATGTCGCTGCCTCTCCCGTTCGTTGTGGGTCGCTGGACGACGCAGATCGCGCCAGCGCGGTTTGACGATGCGGCTAACGCTAGGCGCGGGACCCACTTCGCGAAACAGGGCCAGCCCTAGACCGACTCAGGGCATGCCCTGAGAGAGAAGGCGCTTGTGAGCGCTCAGCCGCGCAGGAAGCGCAGGACCGCCAGGACCCGGCGGTGCTGGTCGCCCGTATCGGGCAGATCCAGCTTGGCGAAGATCTGGCGCACGTGGCTCTCGACGGTCTTGCCGCTGAGCACGAGCTGCGCCGAGATCGCGTGGTTGGAGTGCCCCTCGGCCATCAGCGCCAACACCTCGCGCTCTCGGTTGGAGAGGGCGGCGAGCGACTGTGCGGGTCGCGGGCGCGCGACGAGTCGCGCGACGATCGTCGGATCGATGACGCACTCGCCTTCGACGATCCGCTCCAGCGCGTCGATGAGCACGGCGATGTCGGAGACGCGCTCCTTGAGGAGGTAGCCGATCCGGCCGGGGTGCTCGGCGAGCAGGCGCGTGCAGTAGCGCAGGTCGACGTACTGGGACAGCAGGAGCACGCCCACGTTCGGATGCTCGGCGCGGATGCGCTCGGCGGCGACGACGCCCTCGTCGCTGTGGCCGGGAGGCATCCGCACGTCGACGATGGCGACGTCCGGCATGCTCAGCGCGACGCGCTGTCGAAGCTCGTCGGCGTTGCTCGCCTTGCCCGTGACGGTCACGCCCGCGTCGCGCAGGAGCCGTGTCAGGCCCTCGCGAATCAGCATCGCGTCGTCGGCCACGACTACGCGCACGGGAGCACCGCCCTCATCAGCACGCCGCCGTCGGTCCTCGCCTCGACCGTGAGCCGGCCGTCGAGCGCGCGCACGCGGTCGGCGACCGAGACCAGGTCCGCGAGCGCCCGCTGCGGCGAGGGCTCGCCCGGATCCTCGACCTCGACCACGAGCGCCCCGTCCGCGATCCGTGCATCGACGCGCGGCGCCGAGCCCCCGTCGCGGGTGAGGGCGCGACGCACGGCCTCATCGACAAGCACGTATGCCGCAACCTCCACCGAGGGCGGCAGACGCTCGAGCGGCAGCGCGCCGATGGTGAGCGGCGCGCCGTCGGCGAGCGCCTCGACCGCCGCCGCAAGACCCTCGTCGCTCAGCTCGATCGGGTGGATGCCGTGGGCCAGCTCGCGGAGCTCGTCGATGGCGCGTTGCAAGCCCTCGCCCGCTTCGCGCAGCGAGGCGCCCGCGGCGGTGGCGCCCTGCTCGCCGAGCGCGCCCTGTGCCATGCGCAGTGCGATCGACAGGCTCACGAGCCGTTGCTGCGCGCCATCGTGAAGGTCGCGTTCGAGCGCCCGACGCTCGGCATCCCCAGCCTCGACGAGCCGCAGGCGAGAGGCCTTGAGCTCGCGGAGCTGGACCAGCGCCTCGGCGCGCAGGCGCTCGTTGTCGATCGCGAGCTCGGCGGCGGTACCGATCTCGCGTCGCAGGGCTTCGCCGTCGAGGATCGCCGGATGATGAAGCAGCGCGGCAACCGTCTGCCCGTCGCGCAGTATCGGGGTCACCGACACCTCGGCCCCGCGTTGTGGCGGGTCGATCTCCGAGCCCTCGGAGTCTATCCATCGTTCTCCCTCGCGCAGCGGAAACGCTAGTCGCAGGGACACGTCGCCGGTGGCCCGGCCAAGCGCCGCCTCCAGCGACCCCTCCCCTGCGCCGGCCGCCACCTCGCGCGCCAGGCGCCGCAGCATGATCGCGCCGCGTGCCGCGCGCGCGAGGCTCCACGCCAGCCCCACCGACATCAGCGCCAGGCCGACCGCGCGCGCCACGAAGCACGCCGTCAGTATCGGTCTGGCCGGATCCTCGCCGGGCTTGGCGTCGACCACGATCACTCGCACCGTCCAAGCGCCGATGAACAGCGCCGCCGGGAGGAGAACCGGCGACAGGGTCCGCCGCGCGGCTGCAGTGGCCTTCGCGACCATGCGCGCCCCCAGGCCTGCCACGGCGAGCGCGACGAGCGTGGAAAGGCCCAGCTCGGCCCAGTCCAGGGCGCGCGCGACCGTCTGGCTGCCGGCGACGAGCAGCGGGTTGGGGGTGCACCACGTCACACAGGCGGGGTCGGTGAACGGGTTGTAGAAGAGCACGCGCCCGATCGCGATCGCGATCGTGGCCGACCACGTCGCGACGATCAGGCGCCGCGCCGGCGCGGACGCCGGCCATCCCGTCGGGACGCCCAGCGCGAGCTGGACGACGGCGGCGAACGTGAGTCCCTGCGCCGCGAGCGCAAGCGCCCGCACCCCGCCGGGTCCGGTCTGCCAGCCGATCCAGTCGGGCGAGAACCACGCGAACGCTCCAAGGACCGCGAGCGGCCCGGCCGAAGCCCCCGGTCGCCGCCACCACGCCGCGAGCCCCGCGCCGGCGAGAGCCCAGCCCGCCGTCAGCTCGGCGGCCGCCGCGCCGGTCGAGAGGCCGGCGTAGGTCGTGGAGGCGCCGTGGCGGGAGGCGACTCCGACGGCGACGAGACCGTATGCAACCGCGAGTGGCGCCACGACGATCGTCGCGTAACGTCCGACCGACGCGTAGCCGGCGCGCATTGCGAGGATGATCCCACGATCGAGGCGCGAAATTTCAGGGGAGCCCCTGTAGTCGCGTGAGCTGACAGCCGTCAGGATGCACGTATGTCGACGACCGTTCTCATCGTCGACGATCACGCCGGCTTCCGCGCGCTCGCTCGTCGTATGCTCGAGGACGCCGGCTACGAGATCGTCGGCGAGGCGCACGACGGCGCGTCGGCGCTCGCGGCGGCGGCGAGCCTTCGCCCGAACGTCGTCCTGCTCGACATCCAGCTTCCCGACCTCGACGGGTTCGCCGTCTCCGAGCGCCTGGCGGCTGACGCTGACCCACCGGCCGTCGTGCTGATCTCCAGTCGCGACGCGTCGGCGTACCGGCGGCGCCTGGCGGAGAGCCCGGCACGCGGGTTCATCGGCAAGAGCGAGCTCTCTGGACATACCCTCGCGGCACTGGTGAGCTAGCCGCATGCGCCGGGGGCCGGTCATCGCGATCGTGGCAGCGGCCGGCGGGTCGTTTGCCACCACCGCCGAGGTCGTGGCCGGCGCCGGACTCGGCACCAGCGCGGCCGACCTCGCCACCGGATTGACGATCTTCGCCTGCGGCCTGTGGGGCGCGCTGCGACGGCCTGCCGAGCTGCGCTGGCTGCTTCTCGCCCTGACAGGCATCGCCTGGTTCGTGGGCAACTTCGCGGATGCCGGCTCGACCGTCATCTCTTCAATCGGCGCAGCGCTGCTCTACCTCCACCGCGGCCCGTTCGTGCATGCGACGGTCGCCGGCAGCTGGCCGCGCCACCGGCCCATCGTCGCTCTGGCCGTCGTCGCCGGGTACGCCGCGGCGCTGACCACCGGGACGCCCAACAGCGTCCTCACGCTCATCGCCGCTGGGTTGGTGGGCACACTCGCCGCTTCGACGCTCGCTCATCGGCGCAGCCACGCGCCGCGCCACGACCACCTCCTCACCGGATCGCAGCTGACGCTCGCCGCCGCCCTGGCCCTGGCCGCGGTCACGGCACTCGCCAACGTCGGGTCCGCCACCGCCGAGGGGTCCCTGTACGGATACGAGGCGGGGTTGAGCCTCTCGGCGCTGCTTTTCGCGGGGGCGTTGGCGTCGCAGTCCCGTGCGCGGGCGATGCTGGCCGATCTCGTCGTCGTCGAGCTCAGTCCGGCGCACCGCCCCGACACCATGCGCGGCGCTCTGGCGCGAGTGCTCGGCGACAGCTCACTCGAGTTCGGCTACCGGGTGGCAGAGGCAGGACGCTATGTCGATGCCGACGGCCTGACGGTCACGCTGCCAGGCGCAGGCGACCAGCGGACCGCGACGCTGATCGAGCGCGATGGCGAGCCGATGGCCGCTCTCGTGCACGATCCGGCCGTGCTCGAGGATCCGTCCCTCATGGAAGCGGTACGGGAGGCGACGGCGCTGATACTCGCCAACTCACGTCTCGAGTATGAGGTGGCAACCCAGCTTGGAGAGCTGCGCGCCTCGCGCGGGCGAATCGTGCAGGCACGCGACGAGCAGCGCCGCCGGCTCGCCCGCCTGCTGCAAAGCGGGGCCGAGCGCCGGCTCGGCGAGGTCGGCGCCGCCGTCGCGAGGGCGCGAGCGCAGGCCTCGCCGGACCTCCGCGACCTCGATCTGCTCGACCTCCTAACGAGCGAGCTGGAGGCGGCGCGTGACGAGCTCGGCGCGCTGGGGCGCGGCATCCATCCTCGCGCCCTGACCGAGAGCGGCCTCGGCAAGGCGCTGGCAGCGCTCGTCGAACGTGCCCCCGTCCCGATCGAGCTCAGCACACCGGCCGAGCGACTGCCGGCCCCGATCGAGGCCGCGGCGTACTTCGTTTGCGCCGAGGCGGTCACCAACGTCGCCAAGTACGCCAGCGCATCGCGCGTTCGCTGCGAGGTGTCGCACAGCGGGGGGCGCGTGCGAGTGGCGGTCGCCGATGATGGTGTCGGTGGTGCCGATCCCGGATCGGGGTCCGGCCTGCGCGGGCTGGCAGACCGCATCGACGCACTCGGCGGTACATTCACCGTCACAAGCCCGCCAGGCAGGGGCACAGTCATCAGCGCCGAGCTTCCACTCGAGGGGACGTGGTACCCATGATCGAGCCATCGCGGTGCCGCGCTGTCGCTTCTACCGTGGCAACCCGGACCGGACTTTCGGCGCTGGCAGTCGTGTTGGCGCTGGCGGTGGCGGGCTGTGGCAGCTCGCAGCAAGGGAGCGTCAGCAAGACGCTCACGCTGCGCGCGACGCGAGTGAGCGATACGCTGATCGACTCCAACGGGCCTGGTCTGTCGCCCGGCAATGCGTTCATCTCCTCGAGTGACGTCGCCGGAGGGGGCCACCAGGACGCCTACTGCGTGCTCAGCGAACGCAAGGGCACCGAGCTGTGCACTGTCACGCTACTGCTCCCGCGAGGACAGTTGAGCGGTCAGGGGGTGTTCGTCAACGGGCCAACCTCGTCTGGCACGATCGCGCTGCTCAGCGGGACGGGCGCCTACAACGGCGCCATCGGCACCCTCACGACCAGCGGCCTGACGGCGCACCGCGAGACGCTGATCGTGCGGCTCGGCTAAGCATGGCCCGCGCAGCGAACTATCCCGCAGCCACCCGCCGAAGGGCCGCCCAGCCGATCCTCGTGTTGGCCCTGACCTCGCTCGTCCTGGCCGCAACGGGGTGCGGTGCCGCGATCCAGACCACCAAGGCCGGGGTCAAGCTGGCGAAACCACAGACCCTGAACCTGAGCCTCCCGCCAGGCAACCTGCCGCCCGGGGTCGGCGGGGACTTCACGATGACCTACCAGAACGGATCGACGCAGTTCCTGCCGGGGGACGGCTTCATCATCTGGAACATCCTCCAAGGCCACGGGCTGCAAGTGATCTATTGCGTCGTCGCGCGCCAGCAGCCAATTCAGACGTTCTGGTGCGCGAGCACCTATTCGCTCCCGGGCGGCCAGATCGACGCGGTCGGCGACTACGACAACTCCCCGGGCGGCGATGCCGGGACGGTTGCGATCGTCGGGGGCACCGGTGCCTACCTGGGGGCCCGCGGGACCGTCACGACACGCAACGACGACCCAAACATCACGATCCGGCTGAAATGAGGCGGGCGACCGCTGCGGCCGTGATGCTCGCTGTGTTCTCGCTCACGGCCTGCGGTGGAGCTCCGCGGACTGGCACTGTGGTGCTGCGGATGGAGAGCCCCGACCCTGCCGGCATTGAACACGACCCTGCAGTCGAGTTCTTCGTCAGCGCCGTCGCGAGGCTGTCGGGCGGACGGCTGCGCATCGAGGTCGAGAACTACCCTCGCGGCCAGGACGGGTCGGTCGACGAAGCCGGCGTCCTGCGCGCGGTCGCCGGCGGCGAAGCCGATCTCGGCTGGGCGCACACCGGGAGCTTTGACGCGGTCGGCGTTCACACGTTCGATGCGCTCGACGCGCCGATGCTGATCGACAACTACAGCAGCGAGACGGCGGTGATCCGCAGCCACCTGGCAAAGCAGATGCTCGCCGGCGTCAAACCCGCCGGGCTCGCCGGACTTGCCCTACTAGCCGGTCCGCTCAACAGGCTGATCGGTACCAGCACGCCGCTGCGGGGCGCGGGCGACATTCGCGGGCGCGTGTTCGCTCTGCGCCCCTCCTCGGTCGCACGGATGGCCGTCCGCGCGCTCGGCGGCGACCCTTCGCAGTTGTCCTATCAGCTGGTCTCGGAATACCCCGGTCTCTACGTCAACGCGGCGCAGCGGCCCGGCCCACCGGCGTTCCTTGACGACGATCTCGACTCGATCTTCTTCGACCGCTACGGCGGGCGATGCGCAACCCAACAGGCGGGCTGTGAAACGAGCAGACCGTGGGTCATGACCAACGTCGTCCTGGGACCAAGCACCGAGGCGGTCGTCGCAAACCTCGCCCGCCTGCGCAGCCTTTCCGCACCTCAACGCTCGTGGCTGACGCAGGCGGCCGCCGACGCAACGTCCTACTCGACGCTAGTCGCCGACCAGGATTCGCGGCTCGTCCCCGAACTGTGCGCCGCGGGTGTGCGCTTCAGCACGGCTTCGCCGGCGACCGTGGCGAGCCTGCGCCGCGCCTGGCGCCCCCTCTACGCAAAGTTGGAAAGTGGACCGGGCGGTTCGGCTATTCAGAAGATCCTCGCGCTGAGCAGCCGGACGCCCGCACTGGCGTCGCTGCGAATTCTGCGGGGATGTAACCGCCAACCGCGCCAGCCATACACGGCGCACGGCGTGCGCTCAACCCTGCCCGACGGCGTCTATCGCATCCAGGTCACGGCA
>Ga0187871_10004373_pt1 | contig 10618 bp, 8 predicted proteins | sample June2016WEW_16_1_FD_132988 | JGI IMG/M metagenome (GOLD analysis project Ga0187871, IMG submission 132988) | Peatland microbial communities from SPRUCE experiment site at the Marcell Experimental Forest, Minnesota, USA - June2016WEW_16_10 | ecosystem: Environmental > Terrestrial > Soil >...
GCGGGGATTCCCCCTGAACCTCTGCCGGCCAGCGAAAGACTCGCGCTTCAATATCGGAATCGGAACTTCGCGACTGCGATGTCTGACGGTGCGGTTTACCTGTCGCCGGGCGGGGGAGTTATAGAATCCGGGCAGTGTTACGACGACAGAGTTGCCAGCGACAGAATCTTTGGCTATTTGGCCGATTGGCAAAGGGTGGCCCAAGACAATGCTGTAAACCTTCGCGCTGCGCTTGGCATTCCTTTTCCCGAAGAGCTTGCCCTCAATCTGACATTCGAAAACGAGGACTGGTGGCGCGTGCCGATTCTGTATGCGCCGATTAAACAGGCGAAGGTGTCGCTCAGCCGAGGAGGCTGATCAGAATCGTGCGGAGATGTTCGCGACTTTCTCGCGACATGCGACGAAACAGCCCTCATCGTCTTATAATTCTGTTTGACTTGTCGATTCCGATAATGCTGAAGAGGTCGCGTATTTCGTTGCTGGCAAGGACGACGATTCTGCTGAGTGGTGCATCAATTGCGTTTTCGCAAAACGCCAAGACGGTTGCCCAAGGCACCTTTCCGTCGGTCGGATCGCGAGGGCAATCCAGCGTCACTCGGAAGTGGTGACCTCTCGCGCAGGATCGGAGAGCTTCTGAACCCGGCCACGCAACCAGTGAACGAGGCGCATCAGTTCCCAATTCTGAACGCCTGACGATGCGGGAGATTTGAAAATGGCGGAGGAAGAGGGATTCGAACCCCCGAACGAGTTTCCCCGTTAACGGTTTTCAAGACCGCCGGTTTCAACCACTCACCCATTCCTCCGAGATCTATCTTACCTGATACCCGTAACTTACCGTGCCTGTCACAATGACATTCTGGTGCTTTTCCGTTTCCGGGCCGCTATTGTCACTATTCTGTCACTACCCCTCAGCAGCGCGACCGCCCGCGTTGCTTCGGAAGTTGGGGTGGGGGCTGACGAGGTCTGCCCCTCGCGGGAGCGGTTCCTGCGGGCGAGATACGTGCAGCGGGCGGGCAGTGTGACCGGCCAGGTTCCCGGCTACACCGCCGGTGATCGGAACTGGCAGGTTTGCAGACACGTCCGTTTGATGAAAGAATCGAGAGGCGCTTGCTCAGGACCGAATCACCATGACACAAAGAATCCTCTTCGCGGTTTCCGCGGCACTCATACTCGCGCAGGTTCCGGCCTTCGCCAAGCCGAAGCGCAAGGAATACGACAACTCGGCTGCTCAGGTATTCGATGCAGCCCTCAGAACCGCAAGGGAACGACATGTGGTCACCTACGTCGACGAGAAGCGCTTGATGTTCACCTTCGAGACAGGCAGATCGCCGCTCTCAAGCGGATTCGTTGCCAATGCATCCGTCGAGGCGGAGACGGAAGCAAAATGCGCCCTCGTGATCAACGTTCAGCATAAGGAAAGTGGTGATGGTTTCTCGTTCAACGCAGGCGACCGCATGGCCGACCAGTTCTACGCGCAAGTCTCCGAGGAACTGGCGAGGGATTCGACCCAGAAGACGGCCGTCAAACCAGAGGCGCCACCGGTCACAGTTCCACCACCGCCGGTGGCATCCACACCTGCACGAGACTACGGTACCGTGGCGGTCACCTGCTCCATCGAGAGCGCCGATGTGACCGTGGATGGGTCGTTTGTGGGAAATCTGCCAACGTCAGTGCGACTTTCTCCCGGCAAGCACACCGTACAGGTGAGTCTGGCGGGTTACCAGTCCTGGAGCCGAGAGATCACAGTAATGGCCGGCGCCGATCTCAGGCTCATCGCGACACTGACGAAAGAGTGAGCACGACGCCGTGATGGATGGTCAGGCCATCTTCCTGAGCGCCGACGCGCGGAAGGCGCGAAAAGTGCGATAAGAAGAGCGCCCGCGAAATGGATTTCAATCTTGCTGCCGTCCAGGTTGCCAGTTTCCTCAAATCGGTGAGAATCGGTGAAAGCGCTTGTTAGGTGCGGAATCGAGTCAGCGGACGAAAGATGGGTTTCTCGGAAAGTAGCCAGCGCACGTGGCGATAACACGAGATATCATTCCACCTTCGGCCCGCGGACCCGTGATGTCCTCCAGGCAGAGCAACTAGACTGAATTGATGCAGCGACGGGTTACCGCTTTGGCCGCGGTGAGTTTCGTCGTTCTGGCTGGTTGCCGGGGGCACGATACCCACCCGGTTCAGAATCTCAAAGGCGGACAGGACGTCTCGCGGTTCGTCCTCACGTCGTTCCGGGGCACGCGGGATGGAGACAGACTCGATGTACGAGCGATGTTCGGTGACGGCGGGGGCGCCTCGATCAGAGTGGACATGCACTTCATCATTGGCGTACCGACTCGCCTCGAATCTGGGGCGTGGGTCGGGCTCGGTGGCGCGGGAGGGGTCCGGGAACTGTCGGTGACCTTCCTGGGCGGCCAGTCCGGGCCACCGAGTGTCGGAGGCCGCTTTGAGCTGATCGGAACGGACAGCGGCGCGCGATATCGGGTGACGATTCCTTTGCAGGAATTGAAGAACAAGCTTTAGCAAATGCGCGCCATACAGAACATGAGCACATCGAAATGAACGCGACAAAATCCCTGTTGCTGGCTTCACTGTTCATCTGGCCTGGACGCGCCTCCGCGCAGTCGGTCGATAAAGAGCCTGCAGCAGTCATCGAGTTTGGCGGGGCCGCCAGCCGGGATCTCGGCGGCGGCTCCAGCCTCGGCCCCGACCTTGCGGTTGAGGTTACTCCGATAGAGAATTGGCTGGAGCTTGAGGCAGGCATCGCGCCACTCTTCCGCCGTCACTCGACGGAATGGGATACGGACCTGCTCTTCAAGAAGCCTTGGACTCTCAGCGAAAAAGTGGAGTTCATGGCCGGCGTCGGACCCGAGTGGATTCACACAAGGGCGTACGGCGTGACGACAAACTCACTAGCCGGAGAGGCTGTGCTCGATTTTATGTTCTGGCCTTCCGCAAAGCACGAATTCGGCTGGTACCTCGAGCCGGCATTCGATTACAGTTTCCGACAAGGGCATGAGCGCTCGGTTGGCATAAGCGGTGGCCTGTTGATCGCGATCCGATGAGGCACTGTGATGAATACCGGATGCCCGCGGAAAGTGGCCGGCGCGGACGGCTGGCGATGTTTAACGGTTATCGTTCCACCCCAACGGCGTGTGCGGGACGAATGCTAAAGGTCACCTGCGCATTCCGGGTACTCCACCCCGCAGGGTCAATGTACGATAAGGCTGAACAAGAGGCTCACAGACCTCTGAGAAAGAACAAGGAGAGCCAACGTGGATTTTGACGTGAACGTGCGGGAGCGCATTCTGAAGCCCGTGAACGAGGTGTTCGATGCGGTTGTGAGTGCGGGCGTCAAAGCTGAGGCAGGGCGTTCGCGAAATTAGACGACCAGGTGATGGGCACCGCCGTTTCCGCTGCTTTCGCGAGAACCAGATCTCTGCTGCCTGGAAGCCGGTCCTGCGAATCTGTCGTGTCGCGACACCCCTCGATCGGCTGCGTCGCGATACGTTACTCGTAACGAATCCTCAGGGCGAGACCCGTCTCCACTCCTGAATGGCCGATTTGGTGACTTCGCCTGTGCCAGCCGCAGCCCGCAGATGGTGCCGAGCCGCCAGGGCCGCAAGGTCGGCACTATCGAGGAACACCGGACCATCGAGAGCCAGGAAAAACATAGCCGACGAAGGATTGGAACTGTGCGGCAACCCCAACACGTGTCCGAGCTCGTGGACGGCGGTCAAAAACAGGTCATTTGCTGGTAAGGACATTCCTGGCCTGAAGGCGATCCAGCCCTGAAACGCGGCCGTGCCAGGGAACTGGGCGCGGGCGACTTCGCCGGGCTTAAAAAGTCTGAGATCGCCGTCGACGACTTGAATCGCGCAAGCCCGGCTATTCTCTTCGTGCCAATTCATTTCGAGGACGCTGGCCCAGAAGCTCATAGCACGCGCAAACTCCATTGTCAGTTTTGGGTTTGACGTGGAGAACCGGACGCCGAGGTTCATGGGCTCCCGCTTCAGGACTTCGGCGTAGCCGTCACACGGGGGATAGGGGCCAGTCCACGTGCCAGGCAACTCGCCTGCAATTGTGGTGAAGGCAATCGTCAGGCACAATATCATCACGCGTTTCGGCACGCGATGGTGATGGCCGAACCTCAATGTCGAATCGAAAATCCTGAAATCGATGTGCCTGCACTCGCGGTCGCCGCGGAAAAGCTGCGCGACGCGACAGAACGCACTCGAAATGCCCGGAAGCTTCCAGGTGCCACCGTAGCGGCTGGCGCGGACAGGCATATTCCTCGTGACCTTTACCGTCTATCGGCCGAGAAATAGGCTGGCTTTAGCAACGGTTAAGTGAAGGGCTCCGTGCAACACATATGACTTCGCACCGCGCCTTGGGAGTACCCGCCGGTCATGATGCACAACAGTCCCAAAAAACAGTCTGGCCGTGTTCGTGAACTCTTCGCCGATCCTCGCTCGGAGAGGAACGACTACTCGACTCTCGGCAGAAGGACGTAGGACGCGTGGGCCGCGTCATGGTAGATGGTTTGGCGGGCGGCGACGAATTGGGTTTCGGTTTCGTTGTTTCCACCGGTGTTGAGGTTGCGGTCGAAATCGGGGAACTCGGCGGAAGCGACTTCGACGCGAAGGCGATGCCCGGGCGCGATGGTGATGGCGGTGTGCCAGAGATCGATGTCGTAACGGTAGATCTTCCGCGGGGTCACGAGCTCAGGCTTAGAAAGCGAGTTGCGGAAACGTGCGCGAAGACGGCCCCCAGAGCCGTTGCCCCACAGGCTCGTCGCTTTGCCAGCGGGGTTGAGGTCGACAAGGTAGACGAACCAATCGGTGTCGCGTGCCGAGGTCGCGGCGAACAGGACAGCTCTCACCGGTCCCGCGATGGTGTAAGGCTTTTCGAATGGATCGCTCGTGTAGATGAGAATGTCGTCGCGAGCGGCGACTGATTCGGGTCCCGCGGAATCGAAGGCCGGCGAGGGAGTGGGGTGACCGGGGTCATATGTGTAGTGATCGCCCGGCTGGTTGACGGTGGGCCGTTGGAAAGTGAGACGGGCGCCGCCGGCCAGGTAAAGTTTTTCGTACCTGGTGCCGGGCAATGGGTAGGTGGGTCCGTGCAGCCAGCGGTTCGATCCCATCACATAGAGGGAGACAAGCGGCTCATTGACGATGGAGTTGTCGATGCCTTTGAGCCAGTGATCGAACCAGCGGAGATAATCGCGCTGGAGGTCGATGGCGGCGGCTGGGCCGTAGTCCTGCGTGTCAGACGATTGTTCCGCAGTGTCAGTGTGACCCCATGGGCCTATGGTCATTTTCTGAATTGCGTGGCCAGAGGCGGCGAGCCGGAGATAGTTCAACTTCGTTCCGATGCCGTCCGCATCGTACCAGCCGGATTCGTGAAATACCGGAACGGTTAGGTTATTGAGTTTGTCGAGAAACGAGCGGTTCATCCAGTAGCCGTCGCGCGCCGGATGGTTGCACCAATCGCGCCAGTAGTTCGAGACCTTGCCCAGAAATGACACGTCGAGATGGCTGACGGGCAGGGGTTGAAGCAACTGGGATGGGTCCTTTTGGTCGACAGCGCGCGTCTTCTCGCCGGAGACGTCGCCAGCGGCGTTGGTCTCGACCATCGATACCCAGCGAGAGCTGTTGGCGAGAGAGAACACGCCATGGTCGTAGGGCAGGTTCAGGAGCGGATCCGGCGGGCTGACGTTGGGAATCATGGCGGCGAGATGCGGCGGATGCAGCGAGGCAGCCCACCATTGCACCCACCCGACATACGACGCGCCGATCATTCCGATCTTGCCGGTCGACCAGGGCTGGCGCGCGAGCCATTCGATAGTGTCGTAGCCATCCTGGGCTTCGTGAACGAACGGCTCCCAGACGCCTTCGGAAGCAAAGCGGCCACGTACGTCCTGAACGGCGACGACGTAGCCGCGGCGGGCGTAGAAGCGGGCGGACAGTTCCTCCATCTCCTTCATATAGGGCGTGCGGATCAGGATGACGGGGGATTTTGGGACGCCCGCAGGCAGATAAAAGTCGGTGGCGAGGAGGATGCCGTCCCTCATGGGCAGCTTGACCGAAGACCGGAGCTCCACCCGGTATTGGGGTTGGGAGAGCGGCTCAGAGTCGCGCGGGGGCGCGCGCAGGCTTTCGTAACTTTCGCGGACGAAATAGACGTTGCGAGGCGAGACGCCGCCGCCGATACCGGGAATGCCGGAGAGCAGGTAGATGCGTCCCGCGTCATCGGCGAGCGCGTGAAATTCGCGGCCCGCGGGGGCAAAGAGCCAGCGGGTGAGATGCAGGGTCTTACCGTTGATGGAGACGTCAAACGAATCCTGGCGCTCCACGGTAACGGCGGGGCTGCCGACCAGATGGGCGTCCAGGGAGATGGCCAGCAGGATCTGTTTGCCGCCGGTCTTTTTGTCGTAGCGCAGCAAGGCCGGGGTTATGAGCGAAGGCGAGTAGGGCTCGAAAGCCAGAATATCTTTGGGGAACGTGCCCTGGCCGCTGAGGGACGGCGTTTCGAACTGAACGGAGTTGCCGTCGCGGCGCCAGGTGAAGGTGCCGTCCGAACCCTCGATGACGGCCTTCACCCAGCGGCCGTCGGCATCGGGTGTGAGTGTGGTGGAAAAAGTCGCGGTCTGGCCACCGAGGGTAACGGCGATCCGGCCGCAATAGTAACCATCGGGTTTCCAATCGAAGTTCAGGCTGGCAACACGCTCCTCGTTGACGTAGAGATGGAAGACTCCGCGATCTGAGAAGCTGGCGAGTGAGGCTGTCTGGGAGAACGCGTGAGTAGCGAGGAGAAAGGCCAGGCGCGCGGGGCGCGAGCGCATCTTTGGATGATCGCACGAACGTTTAAGCGTTACCCGGGAAGTATCGTCAAACCGCGGGGATGAGGAGGCCGGATGATTAGGGATTTTCATGGAGCCCGCACTCAGTCGCTTGAGTCCTAAGCGCCGGGCCATGCATCCACCCATGATGGAAGTTTTGACTGAATTCAGCCTGGCCGAGGCCCTCGCACTTCTCATTCGCACTCCCGCTTCCCTAAGTGCGCTTTTGCGCGGGCTACCCGACATGTGGGTGCGCCGCAACGAAGGAAGAGATACATGGAGCGCGTTCGACATCGTCGGCCACTTGATCGCCGGTGAGCGCACCGACTGGATACCGCGGCTGCGGATCATCCTGGAGAAAGGCGAAGCGCGGCAATTTGATCCCTTTGACCGCCGTGCGCAGTTCGAAGAGAGTCAAGGCAAGTCGCTCGACCAGCTCCTGGACGATTTCGCCAGCCTGCGAAGGGAGAATTTAGCTGCCCTGCAGACGCTGAATTTGCAGCACGAAGACTGGACGCGGCGAGGAAAGCATCCATCGCTGGGAGTGGTGACGCTGTCGGAACTCGTGGCGACATGGGCCGTTCACGACCTCACCCATATCCATCAGTTATCTCGCGTGATGGCCCACCAGTATCGCAACGCAGTCGGGCCGTGGAACGCCTATCTGGGGGTGCTGCAGTGTGCTGGTCATAGCGCTTAGGCAACCGGGCTCACCTGCGCTGCCGCTCCGATAGGTGCGACTTTGCCCTGCACGCGAAAACACACGACAAGTCCCCTGTTCGGCGACCCGATTCGCTCCGGAGGACTGACAGGTCGGGTGTTGGACGATCTCGCCGCCGCGAACGCGCAAACAACCATAAAGGCGGTCCTCCGTGTATGGTCGGGATGATCAAATGGCGCGCGGCTGAGGTTGGTATCGCCCCAGAACCTCATCCCAATCTGTGTGGCCCGCCGAGCTAACGTGCGGCTTGGCGAGACCAGCACTAGACGGGGGAGTGGGCCACATTGGCGGGCACGGGCACATGTGCCCGCCCTACAACTTCCTGGGGGAATCGCAGCACCGCCCAGCTCTTCCACAAAGCCGTGCCCCAACTGTACGAGCGATAGGGCAGCCCATGCGTGGCGCAGAATTTCTGCACCTCCAGGCTCACCTCCGGGTAGTAGACGTGACTGATATTTGGAAACAAATGATGCTCAACCTGGTATTCGAGACCCGAGCACAGGAAGCGTCCCAGCCAGCCCGTTCGGAAACTCACCGTTCCCGCGGTCTGGACCGCGAAAAAACCGGCGCTGTGCCGCTCTGCATCCGTCGTGCGCTGCGCTTCGGCCGGGAAATGTCCCGGTGCCAGGATAGCGTACATGGCGTACCCGAGCAGAGTATTCCTCAGAAGGTAGAACCCGGCAACTGACGGCATTGGCCAGAACAAGAGTGGAAGACCGATCCAGATCAAATAGTGCAGGACCATGGCCCCGAGATCGATCCAGTGGGCGGCCCTTCGCCCCCTGGAATGGCTGAGCATGCGTGCGAGGTGCGCCCAACCGGCCATCTGTATACCGAAAGTATTCAGCGCGAGCACGAACGGAAACATCCAGAATTGCAGGCGTTCATAGTAGAAACGGCGCAGGCCGGAGCTGGCGTGAACTTCATCCGCGGTGACCGCGAAAAACGGTAACAGGTCGGAGTCGCTGTCAACGCCGACTACGTTCGGCGCCGGATGATGCAGCACCACGTGCTTGTGCCACCAGTAGGTGGCCGACAGACCAACAAACATCGGATACCCGAAGTAGCTGAGGGCCTCGTTCACCCAGCGTTTGTCGCTGGTGGCGTAGTGGGTAGAGGTGTGGGTATTCGTCCCAACTCCCATAGAGCCAAAGGCTGAGGCTATGATCCCGAGGGCCCGCAGTGCCGGGTTGTGACAGGTCATGAAGATCGCGACCCCCGCCACCGCGATTGCCACGTGGATCAAAAGCTGGAGAACAATCCGGTTCGTGGCTTTGTCGTTCCAGCCTCGGCGGGCGAATTCCCTGCGCAGCTCCGCAACTGCCTCAATAGTCGTCGTCATAACATCCGTGCAATCTCAGGCTAACGGGGATTGCGCCGGCAGGTTGTAAGACTTCCGTAATTCGATGGGACGCGTATCTTGTCGTCGAGCACTCGATGCTGCAGGAAATAGCTGCGCGGGCGAATCGAGGCCGGGTCTCGAGGGCCTCTGGTGAAGGCGCGAATTCAGAGAATGTTCACCGCGCGCGCGGCCAGCAGCGCGATGGTCGCCAGCGAAATCACCGACTGCACCATCATCATGCCCTTCGCCCAGCGCGAGAGAACCGGGACATCGGTGGGCGAGAACGCGGTGCTGGTGTTGAAGGCGAGGAACAGGTAGTCGATGAAACCCGGCTTCCAGTCACCGAAGCCGGCATGACGCCGCTCAGCTTCGTTCATGGTCATTTGCGGGAATAGAAACGCTCCATGGGTGTGACCGGGCTGGACCGCCCGCGCATGCGGTCCTCCGCCATCAATTCGCCAGTACCACGATGCGAACAGCAATATGTTGCTGAGCCACAGGACGACGGCCGAGAGCAGAAGTTTTGATGGCGTCTCGCGGTGCTGGGTCATCGCCAGGATCAGCGCGCCCACCGAGTAAATGAGGAACACCGTCACGACACCCAGCAGCACATATCCGAGCCGCTGATTGAGTGCGAATTTGCCGAGTTGGTGCGCAAGGATCACCGGCACAAGAAGCACCAGAACAATCGCAAACAGAAGCCAGAACGGACCCGCGCTCAGCGGTTCGGGCAGGACCATGTTCAGCAACCCTACCGCGACCACCGCGACTGCGGCCGGCCATCGCGGCGGATACGTTGTCCTGTCTGTGGGTGCGGCGCTCATTGCGGCGTTCATTGTAGCCTGGCCAGGCGACTGCCAGCTTCCTCCAGCGTCTCGCGCCGCTTGCAAAAACAGAAGCGGATGAGTTGGCGGCCTCGTTCGGGCTGCTCGAAGAAGCTCGATCCTGGCACCGCCGCAACACCGGCGTCTTCGAGCAGATGGCGCGCGAAGCTGACATCGTCTTTGAAGCCGAATGTGGAAATGTCGCACATGATGTAATAGGCGCCTTGTGGGCGGCAGCAGCGGAAGCCGGCATGCTCCAGCACGCCCAGCAGGAGGTCGCGCCGTTCGGCGTACTCGTGCGCCAGGTTCGCATAATAACTGTCCGCCATGTTCAGCGCTGTGACGCCGGCCTGTTGCAGGGGAGCCGCCGCGCCCACGGTCAGAAAATCGTGCACCTTTCGCACGCCATCGCTGAGGTCCGCCGGACCCAGCACCCATCCGGTGCGCCATCCCGTCACCGCCCAGGTCTTGCTCATGCTGTTTACGACGAGCGTTCGCTCGCGCATGTGCGGTAGCGTCGCGATGGGAACATGGCTCGCGCCGTCGTACAGGATGTGTTCGTAGATCTCATCCGTGATGGCGAGTGCGTCGAATTCAATGCAGAGCGCGGCGATCGTCTCCAGTTCCGCGCGCGTTAAAACTTTTCCCGTAGGATTGTTGGGCGTGTTCAGAACAATTGCTCGGGTGCGCGGCGAGAAGGCGCGGCGGAGTTCGGCGGGGTCGAAGGTCCAGTCGGGCGGGTGCAGGGTCACCAGGCGAGTCTCGGCGCCGCACAGTAAAGCATCGGGGCGGTAGTTTTCGTAGAACGGTTCGAAGACGACGATTTCGTCGCCAGGATTAGTCACCGCCAGCAGCGACGCGATCATGCCCTCGGTAGATCCGCAGCACAC
>Ga0187871_10004374_pt1 | contig 10617 bp, 7 predicted proteins | sample June2016WEW_16_1_FD_132988 | JGI IMG/M metagenome (GOLD analysis project Ga0187871, IMG submission 132988) | Peatland microbial communities from SPRUCE experiment site at the Marcell Experimental Forest, Minnesota, USA - June2016WEW_16_10 | ecosystem: Environmental > Terrestrial > Soil >...
CGATGCCGCCCGCGAAGCCGGCGCAACCGTCATCTCCGGCGTCCCCGTCGCCCAAATCATCCCTGGCGAAGCGGTCCTCCTGGAATCCGGCGAACGCATCTCCGCCCGCACCATCGTCTCCAACGCCGACCCCCGCCACACTCTGCGCCTGCTGGGCGCGGCAGCCGCATCCAACTGGCGCGGGCAAGTCGAGCGCGTTCCCATCGAAGGCTGCACCGTAAAGCTCAACGTCCACCTCCGCGAGTTGCCCAACTTCGCAGCCCGTCCCGGCATCGACCAGCCGCACCACTACGGCCAAATCAATATCCCTCTTACAAAAGAAGAATGGAAATCCGCCTACGCCGCCGCCCGCCGTGGCGAGTTGCCCAACCATCTCTGGTGCGAACTCTACTTCCAGAGCGCGCACGACCCATCCGTCGTCCCACCCGGCCAGCACACCATGAGCGTCTTCGCGCAATACGCGCCTTACAACTTCGCGCATGGCAACTGGGATTCCCGCCGCGCAGAAGTCCGCCGCCTCGCCCTCGATTCGCTCTCCCGCTTCTGCTCCAACATCGACAGCGCCGTCATCGACGCACAGGTGCTCGGCCCGCCAGATATCGAACAAAAGGTAGGCCTGACCGGCGGCCACATCTTCCAGGGCGAATGCCTCCCGCCGTATATGTGGTCCAACCGTCTCTCCGCGCGCACACCCATGCAGGGCGTCTATCTCTGCGGAGCCTGCACCCACCCCGGCGGCAGCGTCATCGGCATCAACGGCCGCAACGCCGCCATGGCCGTGCTCAACGACCTCAGGAAAATTTAGTTTCCCGCCGCGCGCGCCTCTGCTATGCTCCGCTGAAGATGTCTTCCCTCCCCGCACTCAAGCGAGGCATCCGGTTTCGCGATCTCGCGCTCTTCTACGTCGTTGTCTCTCTCAGCATCCGCTGGACGGCCATGGCCGCCGCGGCCGGACCCAGCATCTTCGTCATCTGGATCGCCGCGCTCCTCTGCTTCTTTATCCCTCTCGCCGCCTGCGTAATGGAACTCTCGTCGCGCCATCCCGACGAAGGCGGCCTTTATGTTTGGACCCGCGAGGCTTTCGGCGACTTCTCCGGATTCATCGCCGCATGGACCTACTGGATGAGCAATCTGCCCTACTTCCCCGGCGTGCTCTATTTCGGCGCGGCGTCCGCACTTTTCGCCTTTGGCCAGCGAGCCCATTCGCTGGCCGCCAATCCGCTCTACTATGTTGTCTTCTCCGTGGTCTGGCTTACCGTGATCACGCTGCTCAACATTCGAGGTGTAAGCGTAGGCAAGTGGCTCAACAACATCGGCGCCCTGGGCAGCCTGATCCCGCTCTCCGTGCTTCTCATCCTCGGCGCCCTTTCCTATTGGCGCTTCGGTGCGGCAACGCACATCACCGCCGCAAGCCTGGTTCCTCACTTTTCGCTCGGCAATGCCATCTTCTGGTCCAGCGTCTTCTTTGCTTTTGTCGGCATTGAGGCCGGCTCCGCCATGGGAGGTGAAATTCAAAATCCGCGCCGCGCAATTCCATGGGCCATCCTCGTCGGCGGCGCCATTCTCACCATCGGCTATATCGGCGGCACCGCGGCGCTCGTGCTGGCGCTGCCCAGCCGCGCCGTTGAAGGCCCCGATGGTTTTGTCAACGGAATCCATGTGCTCAGCGCCCATCTCGGGCTCGGCTGGCTGCTGGTGCCCGTAGCCCTGCTGGTTGCCCTCAACGCCGTCGGCTCAGCCGCCGCAAATCTTTCTTCCACCTCGCGCCTGCCCTTCGTCGCCGGCATCGATCACTATCTCCCCGCCGCCTTCGGTTCAGTTCACCCGCGTTACCGCACCCCCTGGGTTGCCATCGCCGTCTACGGCGCAGCCGGAATGGCCTTCGCCTTTCTCGGCCAGGCGGGTACAACCGTCCGTGGCGCCTATAACGTGCTCATTAGCATGGCGGTCATCGCCACATTTCTGCCTTTTCTCTTCCTTTTTGCCTCCATGATCCGCTTGCAGAGCCGTCCAGCCGGACCCGAAGTCCGCCGCGTTCCGGGCGGCAAACCTGTAGCCATCGCACTGGCCTCAATGGGTATCGTCAGCACCGCGCTCACCATTCTCCTGTCTGTCATTCCCGTAGGCGATGAGGCAAACAAGACAATGGCCGTGGCAAAGGTCGTAGGTGGAACCGTAGTTCTGGTCGGAGTTGGAGTAGCCGTCTTCATCGGCGCGCGATTGAAAGCACGCCGTGAGGCGAAGGCTTTGCCGGTGGGTTAGAACATTTTTGCCTTTACTGCAAACTCCCGTGCCCCATCCATTTCCGCGTTTTTTGCGGAAATGGGTGGGATACCAATGAAATCCAGGTCAACACTATTTCGGAAGATGCTCTAGGGATAAATTCTATGCAGCGTCCGCGCGAATGGAATCGTCTCCCTTACGTGATCCAGCCCGCAGATCCACGCTACCGCCCGTTCAATCCCCATGCCGAACCCCGAGTGTGGCACGCTGCCGTAACGCCGCAGATCAAGGTACCACTCGAAGGCTTCCCTGGGGAGCTTGTGTTCATCAATCCGGCTGCTTAATAACTCATAACTTGAAACGCGCTGCGAGCCACCGATAATTTCGCCGTAGCCCTCCGGCGCCAGCACGTCCACGCACAGCGCCAGCCTCGGATCCTTCGGGTCGGGCTCCATATAAAACGCCTTCACGTCGGCCGGATAGCGATTCACCATCACCGGCCGGTCAAACTGCGAGCTGAGCCAGGTCTCGTCCGGCGAGCCGAAGTCGTTCCCATACTCGAACGGCGCCTGCAGATCTCCATCTTTGTACGCCTTGTTCAGCAAGTAGCACGCTTTGTCATAAGTCAGTCGCGGGAACGGCGGCACAATCGCCTCCAGCTTCGACCGGTCCCGTCCAATCACCGTCAGTTCCTCCGCCCGGTTCTTCAGCACGCTCTGCACAATGTGCGACAGAAAGTTCTCCGCCAACACCAGCAGGCAGTCCAGATCGCAGAATGCCACCTCCGGCTCAATCATCCAGAACTCGGTCAGGTGCCGCCGTGTCTTTGACTTCTCCGCCCTGAAGGTCGGCCCAAAGCTGTAGACCTTGCCCAGCGCCAGCGCCGTAGCCTCAACGTAAAGCTGCCCCGATTGCGTCAGATAAGCCGGGTCGCCGAAGTAGTCCACCGGAAACAGCGTCGAAGTCCCCTCGCAGGCCGCCGGTGTCAGAATCGGCGGGTCGGTTCGGATGAAGCCGTTCTGATCGAAGTACTCCGCAGCCGCGCGCATAATCTCCGCCCGTATTCGCAAAATGGCAGCCTGCCGCGGCGTGCGCACCCACAGGTGCCGGTGCTCCATCAGGAAGTCGACGCCGTGCTCCTTAAGCGTGATGGGGTAGGGGTCCGTTTCTGGAATGCGGTGCACAACTTCGAGACCCTCCACGTCCAGCTCGTAGCCGCCCGGCGCGCGCTGGTCGGCCCTCACCTTGCCGGTCACAATCACGCTCGATTCCTGGGTCAGCCCTTTCAGCGCCTCAAAGACCTCAGCCGGCACGCTCTTCACGTGCGCCACGCCCTGCACGGTCCCGGTGCCGTCGCGAAAGATGGGGAACAGCAGCTTGCCGCTCTCGCGCAGGTTATAGAGCCAGCCGCGCAGGGTCACCGTCTGGCCTTCATGCTGGCCCAGCGTAGCGATCGTTGCTACAGGAGCTGATTGAGTCTCTTCCGTCATAAGCTTCCTTACTGGCCGCTGAAATTCAACCCCGGCCGGACTCTCTAGCATAACGCGGGCTGTGGCATGCTTGCCGCCAAGCACTTGTCATCCTGAGCGGAGCGCAGCGGAGTCGGGGTCCCCAGCGACAGGTCTTCGTCGCTGGGGTGAGAAGTCGAAGGATCTGCGGTTGCATTTCTCTTCTCCTTCTTAACCCCAAAAACCCCTAATTGCCGCCCCCATGCGACTTTGGTAGCATGAGAATTGTTTTTGATGCACGCAACATTTCTCTGCAATTAGATTTCGGGAGGACGGACCATGGCAGAAGCATCCGAAGTGAAAAGCGAAAATATGCAAAAGTCGCAAGTAGATACGGAGACCACCGAGCGCATCATCGCTGAAAAGCACATCGGCGCGCGTATCAAGCGCTTGCGGCTCAAGAAATCCATGGGCCTGGTCGAGCTAGGCAAGCTCACTGGGCTTTCTGCCAGCTTCCTCTCCCAGCTTGAGACCGGCCGCGTCGTTCCCACCCTGCGCAACCTCTCGCGCATCGCCATGGTCTTTTCCAAAGATCTCTCATACTTTTTTGAGACCGAGCCGCGCACGCTATTCCAGGTCCATCGCCGCAAAGAGCGCGTGCGTCTGCCGCAAACCAGTGTGGACTCCCCGGCCTATAACTTTGAGAGTCTGGCCTATATGGTTCCCGACCGGCACATGGACCCCTATTTTGCCGAATTCATCCCTCGCGCCGACGATGCGGACCCCGGTGCGCACATGCATCCTGGCTACGAGTTTCTTTATCTTCTCGAAGGGGAGCTTGAAATTCATCACGGCGATCAGCATTCGACGCTCCACCCGCGCGATGCCGTCTACTTTGACTCGGGCACTCCCCACTCCTACCGAAGCATCGGCAAGAAGCCGGCCGAAGCCATCATCGTCGCCGTTCAGCAGCCGTCCAGCGTCCACACGCCCCCAATGCAACCGGCCAGCGCAGCACGCCCATCGCCAGTCAAAGCTGTATCAACGCCAAGGTAATTATCGGCAATGTGGAATGCCGAAGCACCCCATATTTCATCCGCCTCAACACCAAAGTTTACCAATCAGTAAATGCCAACCCTGCCCCGCGCCCCCTAATCCCTAACCCCTAACCCCTGATCCCTGTTCAACGTCACAGGACGTTAACATATCTCGTGTGATAGCATCCGCTTCTTAGCGAGAACAACGAAGGAGAAACCCATGAAAACCTACACGGGAAGTGAGATCCGCAACGTGGCTGTAGTGGGGCATGCGCACAGCGGCAAAACCACCCTGATCGCCGCCATGCTGCATGCCGCCAAGATGACCCCAACCCAGGGCCGTGTCGAAGACGGCTCGGCCGCTACCGCCTATGACGAAGAAGAAGTAGCCCGCGGCGTTACCATGCAGAACGCCGTAGCCTTTGCCGAGTGGCAGGGCATCAAGATCAATTTTGTCGATACCCCCGGCTTCCATATGTTTTCGCACGAGGCCCGCGCCGCGCTGCTCCCTGTTGAAGCCGCACTGGTCCTGATCAACGCCCAGAATGGCATTGAGGCCGTTACCGAGCGGGTGTGGAGATTCGCTACCGAGGCCAACGTCCCCCGCATCGTCCTGGTCAACCAGATGGACCACCCCAAGGCCGGCGGCGGCGGCGGATTAAGCGCCCTGATCGACGATCTCGTCGACCGCTGGGGCCGCAACTGTGTTCCCGTCCAGTTGCCCATCTCTGACGCCCAGGGATTTCACGGCGTTGTCGATTTAGTAACCATGGAAGCCTTCAGCTACACCTCCGGCGGCGACGGCCGCGGCAAGGTGGTTGAGATTCCAGCCGCGCTGGCCGCCGATGCCAAAGCCCGCCACGAGGCACTGGTAGAGCTGGTCGCCGAGGGCAAAGACGAGTTGATGGAAGAGTACTTCGAGAAGGGCACCATCGATAAAGATCACCTCATCGCCGCGCTCCATGAAGCCATCCGCGAAGATCGCATCTTCCCGGTCCTCTTCTCAAGCGGCCTGGCCAACATGGCCACCGACCATCTGCTCGACTTCATCAAGGCCTACGCGCCCTCACCCGTCGAGCGCGAGCCCATTCCCGTCCAGATTCCGGGGGCTGAAACTGTCGCCGCTGATGCTGAAGCCGTCCAGGCCACCCGCAAAGTCGACGACAAAGAGCCGGCAGCCATGGTGGTCTTCAAAACCATGAGCGACCCGTTCGCCGGGCGCATCACGTTCTTCAAGGTCATCGGCGGTGTCATCAAGAACGACGTCACGGTCGAAAACTACACCCGTCGCGGCCAGGAGCGCCTGTCGCATCTGAGCATCATGCAGGGCCGCAAGGCTGTCGAAGTGCCTGAGCTGCACGCCGGCGACCTGGGTGCCGTGGCCAAGCTGCGCGACACCTTCACCGGCGACACCCTCGGCCAGAAGGGCGCGGAGATCCAGGTGGATAGGCCCGCTCCCCCCGAGCCGGCCATGACCTACGCCATCGAGCCCAAGTCCCGCGCCGACGAAGACAAGCTCGCCCCGGCCATCCACAAGCTTATGGAAGAAGACCTGCTCATCCGCTTCTTCCGCGACCCACAGACCAACGAGTTCCTCATCGCCGGCGCCGGCCAGCCGCACATTGAGGCCATCGTCAACCGGCTCAAAAAGCGTTACCACGCTGAAGTCACCCTCAAGGCCCCCAAGGTTCCTTACCGCGAAACCATCCGCGCCAAGGTCGAGGCGCCGGGACGCCACAAAAAACAGACCGGCGGTCACGGCCAATTCGGCGACTGCAAGATCCGCATGGAGCCTATGCCCCGAGGCGGCGGCTTCGAGTTCGCCAGCGAAGTCTTCGGCGGCGCAATCCCCCGCAACTTCATCCCCGCCATTGAAAAGGGCATCGTCGAGTCGGCCGCCCGCGGCTATCTCGCCGGTTACCCGGTCGTCGACTTCAAGGCTGTCGTCTACGACGGCAGTTACCACGATGTCGACTCCAACGAAATGTCCTTCAAGATGGCCGGCCGCCTCGCCTTCCGCAAGGCCATGGAAACGGCCAAGCCCTGTCTGCTCGAACCCATCATGAAGGTCGAAATCGAAGCCCCCGACGAGTTTGCCGGAACCCTCATGGGCGACCTAAGCAGCCGCCGCGGCCGCGTCCAGGGCACAGACTCCAAGGGCCGGACCACAGTAATCAACGCCCAGGTCCCCATGGCCGAAATGCTGACTTACGGCACGCTGCTAACTTCCATGACCCAAGGCAAAGGCAGTTACCGCATGGAGATGGACCACTACGACATAGTCCCCCAGTTAGTAGCCGACAAAATCCTGGCCAATGCCAAGCGGCCGGTGGAGGAAGAGGAGGAATAGCGTTCCATCCACTGTCATCCTGGGCGAAGCGCGATCAAGCCGAGGGACCTGCAGCTTTACGTCTCAAAGATGCGACTCTTCCACAGGCCCAGAAGTTTGGGCCTGTGGAGCACAGCCCTGGCGATCTATTTCCGACACGAGGGTCGAGATTAAATCCAGTTCTTTCTGAACATTCTGAGTCATACTATGCAAGAGTTTCTCAGATTCGACCGAAGACAATTGCTCTCCTGCTTCGATTACCGGCTTTGAATACAGAAAATTGAATGCAACCGCCTCCAGATTGCCAACGTGCATTTTCAGTAAACCGAGTAATTCCTTGATCCTTGCTTGCCTTTCAATTAATGTCACGATTTCTCTCCGCTTTCGTCTCTCTTACTAGCGAGCGGCTGAACGGCATCAAAACATTTGACAAGTCGGCGCGAATCAACACGGTTTAGATTTGGTGATCGCCGCAGATGTTCAAGATGGCGATCTGGGCAGGCGCACGAAGGGCTAAAGCTTTCCTACGACGCAGTCCAGGGCGCCCTACGCTGCTCTTTGAATGCGAAGTAAGTGTCCTCCTGCTCGTGGGAAATTGAGGGCAGGACTTTTTCAACCGCTGCCGCCAGCAGATGCGCAGAAGATATGTCCTCCTGACCCTTCATTGCGAGCTTGGCCGCTTCATCAACCAGAAGTTTCAAGTCGCTAGCGGAGTATCCCTGTCCCTCAATGGTGGCTGCGAAGCTCATAACATCCTGAGAGGACTTGAGCGGTCGTCCCTCCAGATGGTGCAGCAGCATCTCCCCAAGTGCATCGAGATCAGGAGGTCCGATATACACCTTCTTATCGAACCGCCCACTCCGCTGAACTGCGTCGTCGATACCCCAAGGTTCGTTCGTCGCAGCGACAAATAGAATCCTGCGCTGTGAACAGCTTCCTATCTGAACTAGCCACTCGTTCACTTCTTCGGCCTTGAACTGTTGCTCCCCCCCAAGCGAGCGACGGGCTGGCACCATGCCCTCGAATTCATCCACGAACATCAATGCAGGCGAGTTCTTAGCGGCCTCGTCGAACAACTTCCTGATATTGCTCGCTGACTCGTGGATATAACTGGAACCAACCGTGGACGGGCTAACTTCGTAGAAGCTGTAGTTCAACTCGTTCGCAAGCCTCTGAGCGACGAAGGTCTTTCCACATCCAGGTGGGCCATACATCAGAATTCCATTGGGGATCCCGATCTTATATTTCTTAAATCGTTCGGGATCACGGAGCGGCTCTACGACCTCCTCCAAGAGCATTCGTTTTAGATCCGACATTCCGGGAAGTGTTGCGAGTCCCTGCTTTTCCTTCATGTTGGCGGAAGGCTCCAACTTGATTGCCTCGCGCTTAATCGCGTCGAGCGCGTCAGCAAGCCGCCTGGTCGGAAATGAACTGCCCTCAAGACTGATCGAGCCGAATTCCCCGTAGCACACCATGGGACCCGATCCAGGGTAAAATGTTACGTCCGGGAACTCTGAGTAGGGTAAGAAGTTCTCAACCCCCCCATTGTTGAAATAGATCGCCCTCGATCCGAAGAGAACACAATCCTTTGCCGAACCAAAATACGTGCAGTCGAGAAGCGCGCAGATTGTCTCCCCATCAGGGACATGTGCTGCCTCACACGCATTGGCCAGCTTCTGCGTCGGAATTTCTTCTCCCAGATGAAAGTCGGGAACACCCCTGAACGGTTGAAGGAGCTTCCTCAGGGTTGTTGTTGGAATCTCAACTGGGGGACGAATTGAGAAAGGGATTCCATTCTGGCGGAGCCAGAGGACGATTTCACTCCTGACCATTCGCTCTGCGGTCTCCAGATCCCCCCTTGGGGCGAGGTCGAGACGATCTTTTGATACCGACTCGAGGTAGCGGGCCGTTGCACCCATTAGCGTCATCGCTGGGCTTATCGAGATGAGATATATGAAGTTGGGCAAAAAATGCTCGTCAAGTGCCTCCAAATTCAAGCGAAGATCACGTGCCCGACCTTCAATCCGTTGCTTCAGTTCGATGATGGAATTCGTGCAGGATTCCCCATAGTTTTCCAGAGGCAACCCATCGCCACGTTGCAGAGCGAGGAACGGAAGGAGAAGATAAAAGAAATTAAGGCTCTCCGGGAGATATCTCGCACCTGCTCGCGCAATCTTAAGCAGTGCTTTGCGGCGGAATTGCCTCAGATCTGACCTATCCAATGGACTTAGATCTTGTCGATCCCTGATATCAGTAGATAGAGAGGTAAGAGCAAGTTCGCTTATCGTTCGGACAGGCTCGGCAGACGGTGTGCTGTCCCGGTTTACCGAGGTGGGGACGCAGGGTTGTCGGTCCGATCGTTGGAACTCCTCAAGGGCTAGCGGATCAAGGTCGTCGACGCATTTCACCAAGGTACTGTTGCACGCGTCACAGCGGACAGCGCTTCCAGCAAGCCATGAGTGGCCGCAAACGCGGCAGAAAAATCTCCTCGTTGGGAGGCCGAGGCATTGGCCACACTTGCAGCAATAGGAGTAACCATCGGCTCCAGTAGTTTCCTCTGTTCCTCGGCAAACGAAGCACGGCATGGCACCCACTTCCTGACACAGCATTTCAATGATCGCATACTCCCTTGCATTACCGTGCGCGCTTGACTGTGGGCGTTTGCCATCGGCTGACGCAAACTCGGAAGGGCCTCCAGTCGAGTCAGAGTAAATGGCGCCCATGGCACAAGAAGACAATTTTGCGTGGGTGGGATGGCCCACATCTCGATTCTGAGATGTGGGAGACGATGAACCCCAGCTCGCCACCTTTTGTTCCCAATCGATCGGACCATACACCTGGGCGGGTGTCCTAACTCCCCAAAAAAGTCGAAAACCGTCACCGGCGGAACAGCAGAGAAATCCTCGAGCGGTTCACGAATGAGTGCAGACGCAACTCCGTGTCAACCCCCCATTCCTCCTTGCGTCAAGCTATCTCCCTTATCATCAGCGCATTACCCTTCCGGCCCATTTGCAGGTAATTTCCCTCAACGCGCTAACCTGTCCTTAAAGGTGTGTTCTCAGCGTGGACCCGCGGCGTCGTGTTCCGCTCCACCTCCCACACCAGCCCGCCCAAGTTCTCCGTTTTCAGGATTTTGGCTTCCAGATTCCTCAAAACAAACCAATTACGGCAGAACCATTCCTCCAGCCCGTTGAAAATAGACAAATTGCTCCAAACGCACCGGGTGGGGAGGTGCCCCCTGTCACCCGCAAGAAAGGACTTCATGGTCAACGAATGTCGTCACGTCATGCCCAGCGGACTCCATTGCCAGTCGCCCGCCATGCGCGGCAGCTCTTTCTGTTACTTCCACGCACGCCCCCAGCGTCCCGCTCGCCCGCGCGAGGCCCGCATTGAAATGCCCGACCAGCTCGACAGCAAAAGCACTCAGGTCATCATCCACCGAACTCTGCAGGCCCTTGCCGCCGGCCACATCAGTGCCCGCCGCGCCGCAGTCCTCCTCTACGGAATCCAGATGTCCTCCGGCCAGTCGCCGCAGATCCCAATCTTGTAGCCTTAGGGCGGTTCCAGAGTCCTTGAGCCC
>Ga0187871_10004375_pt1 | contig 10617 bp, 8 predicted proteins | sample June2016WEW_16_1_FD_132988 | JGI IMG/M metagenome (GOLD analysis project Ga0187871, IMG submission 132988) | Peatland microbial communities from SPRUCE experiment site at the Marcell Experimental Forest, Minnesota, USA - June2016WEW_16_10 | ecosystem: Environmental > Terrestrial > Soil >...
CCACCGGCCGCGAGACCCAGTACGAAGGCGATCCAGTTCATCACCTACCTAGGATAGGACATTTTACGGTGGAAATGTTTGAATCCAAAACGCGCCCAATAGGAGTGTCAGGATCGCGAGCGGCGCGCCTACGCGGAAGTACTCCCAGAATCCGATGGTCACCTTGCGGCGGGCCTGCTGAATGACGATCAGATTGGCTACCGATCCAAGTACTGTCAGGTTTCCCGCCAGTGTTGACGACATGGCCAGCGTGAGCCACGCTTGGGTGGGGTTCGCCAGATGCGCGGCGAACGGCTTGAAGACGAGAACCGCGGGAACATTGCTCACCAGGTTGGATAGAACCGCTGAGAAGGCACTTAGGAGAAAGACGTTGTCAAGATGAATTTGTCCGGCGAAGGCCGCCAGGTCCTTTTCGAGCGAGGTTTTTTCCACTCCGGCGATGACGACGAACAGGCCTACGAACATTACTAGCAGGCTCCAGTCGATGCGGCGATAGACCTTTTCCGGATTCACCCGGCGGGTGATGAGCAGCAGTGCTCCAGCCACGACGGCGACTTTGGGAACCGGCCATCCGGCGAAAAACATGACGATCATCGCTAGCGAAGCGATGATGGCTTTCCACATCAGCCAGCGATCCACGCGCACGGGACGCTTTTCAACATTGACGCGCGCGCTGGAGGCAAATTCTGAACGGTAAGCCAGGAAAATGACGAGTACTGTCAGAACGAGGCCGGCTAGCGCAATGGGAGCGAGCGACGCCAGGAACTGGCGGTAGGGGATACCCGAGAAGCTGCCGATCATCATGTTCTGCGGATTGCCGGTGATGGTGGCGACGCTCCCGATGTTGGACGCCATCGCGACAGCCAACAGATAGGGGACGGGATTGCGGCGAAGTGTTTCGCTGATCTCTAGAACTAGCGGCGTCAGGACGAGGCACATGGTGTCGTTAACGAAGAACGCGGAGAAGAAGCCTGCGATCGCCACAATTGCGATCAAAAGCAACACCGGGCGGTGAGCATGTTCCACAACGCGCTCGGCCACCAACGAGAAGAAGCCTGAAAGCTGGAGATTGGCGACTACGATCATCATTCCGAAGAGCAAAATGATGGTGTCGAAATTGATGGCCTGCTGCGCTTCCGGTAATGTGAGCGCGTTGACAGCTACCATCAAACTTGCACCGATGATGGCGGCGCCGGTGCGGTCCACGCGGAAGCCGGGTAGCCGGCCGATGGCGAGCACCAGATAGGTGAGGGCGAAGATTAGGATGGCGGGCACTGATAGTTTCTGGTTTCTAGTTTTTGGTTTCTGGTTACTCGTTCCCGAACTGTCGACAACCAGAAACCAGGAACCAGAAACCAGAAACTGTCTTCCGTTCCCATGTTAAACTCGATTTCCGTGCATCGCCTTACTTACCTTCTCTTGAGCCTGATTCCGCTGGCTGCTCAAACTGTCGCTCCTGATCTTTCTGGCTTTCGTTGGCGGATGATTGGGCCGTTCCGCGGTGGACGCACCATTGCCGCGGCCGGCATCGCATCGCAGCCCAATGTGTTCTATGTCGCTGCAACCAACGGTGGAGTTTGGAAGACTGATGATATCGGTCGAACCTGGCGTCCGTTATTCGATGACCAGCCTACCGGCTCCATCGGCGCCATCGCTATCGCGCCGTCGGATCCGAACATCATTTACGTCGGCAGCGGCGAGGGCGTGCAACGGCCGGATCTTTCGGTTGGCGACGGAATTTACAAATCCACCGACGCGGGCCAGACCTGGCGCCATCTCGGGCTTCGGGATGGCCAGCAGATTTCAGCGATTTTGGTTGATCCCCGCGATTCCAACCGTGTCTTTGTGGCCGTGCTTGGGCATCCGTATGGTCCGAATGTTGAGCGCGGCGTCTTTCGATCCACCGACGGCGGCGAAACGTGGCAGAAGGTGCTGTATAAGGATGAGAATACCGGAGCGGTAGATCTGGCATTCGACCCAACCAATCCTGCGATTGTCTACGCAGTGTTGTGGGCAGCGCGCCAGGGGCCTTGGGAAAACGGCGAATGGAGCGGGCCCGCCAGCGGGCTTTTGAAATCCATAGATGGCGGCACCACCTGGCAGCAACTCACAGGCGGCCTTCCCACTCCGGCGGAAGGACTCGGACGCATCGGCATCGGGATCGCGCCCAGCGATCCGAATCGTATGTATGCGCTGGTGGAAGGGAAGCCGAGCGCGTTGTATCGCTCCGACGATGCCGGAGCAACTTGGAAGCGCGTGAACACGGAAGAACGCGTTTCCGGTCGCGGCTCCGATTTTGCCTGTGTGCGCGTGGATCCGAAGAATAAGAACGTCATCTACGTGGCGAACACTTCCACATATCGTTCGTCCGACGCCGGGCGAACTTTCACGGCCATCAAAGGCGCGCCAGGCGGGGATGATTATCACACCATCTGGATCAATCCCGAGCACCCGGAAATCATTTTGCTGGCCAGCGATCAAGGCGCAACCATCACGGTGAATGGCGGGGCGACATGGAGTTCCTGGTATAACCAGCCCACCGCGCAGTTCTACCATGTGATTACCGACAATCAGTTCCCGTACTGGGTTTACGGCGGACAACAGGAGAGCGGCTCCGCGGGAATTGCCAGCCGGAGCGATTACGGCGAAATCACTTTTCGGGAATGGCATCCGGTGGGTGTCGAAGAATACGGATATGTGGCGCCCGATCCACTCAATCCCAATATCATTTACGGCGGCAAGGTCTCGCGCTTCGATCGCAGCACCGGGCAAGTGCAACAGGTCGGACCTGTGGTTCCCGGCGGAGGCGGCAAGTATCGATTTGTGCGCACCATGCCGCTGCTGTTCTCGCCAGTGGATCCGCACGTACTGTATCTAGGCTCGAACGTATTATTCAAGACTGTCAATGGAGGCCGCGGTTGGGACATCATCAGTCCGGACTTGACGCGCGAGACGTATGATATTCCATCGAACGTTGGTGTTTATACGGAGGAAGCGAAGAAGCAAGCCACGCGACGGGGCGTGATTTATGCCGTGGCGCCCTCGCGCAAAGATGTGAATGTGATTTGGGCTGGAACCGATGATGGGTTAATCCATGTCACGCGCGATGGCGGGAAGAGTTGGAATAACATCACTCCGGCGGCACTTACGCCATGGAGCAAAGTCTCCATGCTGGACGCATCGCACTTCGACGATGTCACCGTGTACGGGGCTATCAATCGTATCCGGCTGGACGATCTGAAGCCGCACATTTACCGGACCCACGATGGAGGCAAGACGTGGAAGGAGATTGTTAACGGATTGCCCGACCAGCCCGTGAACACGGTGCGCGAGGATCCCGTAAGAAAAGGACTGCTGTACGCCGGAACGGAACTGGCCGTTTACGTTTCGTTCGATGATGGCGATCACTGGCAGGCGCTCCAGCAAAACATGCCGCCGATTTCGATTCGCGATCTGGTGATTCATGACAACGATCTGGTGGCTGGGACGCACGGGCGCGGCTTCTGGATTCTCGACGACGTTGCGCCACTCCGTCAGATAAACGGCGAGAGCGGGGCCGCCGATGCGCATCTATTTCGTCCGTCGACGGCTCTACGCATGCGTTGGAACAATGGCACCGATACGCCGCTTCCACCGGAGGAGCCGGCCGGACAAAACCCGCCGGATGGAGCCATTCTTTATTACAACCTGACATCCGCTGCGTCTTCGCCAGTGACTATCGAGATCTTCGATAGCGCAAAGAAATTGGTGCGCCGATATTCGAGCGACGACAAACCGGATCCCATCGATCCGGCCCTGAACGTGCCCACTTACTGGATTCGCCCGCCAGCTATTCCGGCCACGGCGGCCGGCCTGCATCGATTCGTCTGGGATTTATGTTACCCGCCTCCCGACGCTGTGGATCACGATTATCCTATCTCGGCCATCTATCGGGATACGCCGCGATCTCCGATGGGAGCTCTGGCGCTGCCGGGCGAGTACTCCGTAAAGCTGACGGTCAAGGGAAAAAGCTATACGCAGCCGTTGACGGTGAAAATGGATCCGCGCGTGGGAACGCCGCTCGCTGGTTTGCAGCAGCAGTTTGCGCTCGCGCAGAGGATCGTCGTCCTGATGCACCAGACCTTTGAAGCGGCGCAGCAGGCTTCCGCCGGAAAGGCTGAGCTAGAAGGACGGAATCGAGCGCTGGCCGCGCTGCTCGCGATGGTGGAGGGAGCAGACACGGCGCCGACGGCTGCCATGGTAAGCGCGGTGGATGAGCTTGAGAAGAAGAAGTAAATTATTTTTTCGGCTTGATGAGCAGATCCTGAAAATCGTAGCTGAAATCCGTCAGCGGCGAAACGGGAACCATTTTCACCTGGTTGATGGATCCATCCGGATTCAGCGCGAAGGTTACGAAAGCGTCGGCAGCCAAACTACGGTCGCGCCAATGAGCCTTGAAGGTGTCGTACTGCCAATGTTCCAGATCCCCAGTCAGGGCCGGCGAGTGGCTGAAGCGCATCACCAGCCCGTTCTGTTCCATTGAGATTGCGATGTCGCCATACCAGGCGTCGGCATATTTGCCCGAGTATTTTTCGAGCGGAAGCGAAGGTTTCGAATTCGCGTTTCGCGCGCTGGTTTGACTTTTCTCGATGTCGGCCGCTCCGGCCTTCTGCATGTTCTGAATATCGTGGATGGTCTTCACCCAATCCATCGACGGCGCGCTCAAATACGAATCGAGAATCCGATACGAGATAGCCCCGAGAAGTCCGACGGATTCCTGGTTGGTCAACACCACCACACCCAGCTTTAGATCCGGAATCAGGGCCACGCGCGACACATAGCCGGGCAATCCGCCGTCATGCGTAACCTGCTTGTATCCGCGATACTCGCGCAGCAACCAACCGAGTCCGTAGGCTGCGAAATTCGTTTTCAGGGCGGCCAGCGCTGGCGGAAGGTCGCCAACGGGAAGAATGGTCTGGGCCGACCACATTTCTTTCGCCACGCGCTGGCTGAACAGCCGTTGGTCGCCGTCAGGAATTTTTCCGCTGCCAAGCTGGACGATCATCCACTTGGCCATGTCGGAGGCGCTGGAATTGATGGCGCCGGCCGGAGCGACGTTGTCGATTTGAGCCGCGGGAATTGGTTGGAGCTTGCCTTCCACTTCCGAATGCGGTGCGGCGAAGTCGCCATCGGGGCGAAAATCGGCGGCGCTAGTGTTGCTGTCGCTCATGCCTACCGGCGCAAAGATTCGCTCTTTGATGAAATCCTGCCATTGTTTCCCGGTGACTACTGGAATGATCTGGCCAGCCACCATGTAGAGGAGATTGTCGTAGGCGTATTTGCTGCGAAAGCTCGATTCCGGCTTTATGTAGCGCAGCTTGGCGATGATGTCTTCACGAGTGTAGGAAGATGGCGGAAAGAACAGTAGATCGCCGGCGCCGAGGCCCAGACCGCTGCGATGCGTCAACAGATCGCGGATGGTCATTTCATGCGTGACGTACGCGTCGTACATCTGGAACCCTGGCAAGCGGTCCACCACGCGATCATCCCAACTGAGTTTGCCTTCGTCCACCAGAATTCCGAGCGAAGCGGTTGTGAACGCCTTGGTGTTGGAGCCGATTCCGAAAAGAGTATGCGAATCGACAGGCGCAGTCTCGCCGAGCTTCCGTACGCCGTAGCCTTTTGCGAACACCACCGCGCCGTCCTTCACCACGGCTACCGATACGCCTGGGACATCGAAGGTTTTCATGGCGCGCAGGATGTAATCATCCAGGTCGCCCTGAGCGGTGGGAGGTTGACAAAAAGCGGGGAGGACAAGAAAGGGCGCGAGCAGGAGCCGTTGCATCGGCCGATTATAGGTCAGCCATGTTGAGCTTGGTATCCGCGTACTTCCAGCCTACCTCGAACTCGGCCCGGAATTTCGCAGCTTCCTGGTTCTTGCCTTGCGCTTTCAGGCACTCCGCGAGGCCGAACAAGGCGCGGGGATTCTTGGGATGCGCCTGCAGCTCCGCGCGGAATACTGCTTCTGCTTCGGCGGGATGGCCCTCGGCGAACAAAACCCCACCCAAAGATTCGCGCGGCGGCAGATACCAATCCGGTGGCTCGTCGTAGTTGAGAGCATCTTCCGCCTGCGCCGCTTTGTTTAACAGTTCGACCGCCAGCTTGTTGTCGTGCCGCGAGCGCGCGATGCTTGCGTCCAGCATCAGAGCCGCGATGTCGAGCACATTACGCGCCGTATTGAACCCCAGCGGGGTTTCCGCCGGAATGGTTTTGGATTCGGCGAGCAGAGCATCCCGGTCGGCGACGGCCTCGGCGGCCTGCCCGGTACCACTGTAGGCCATGCCGCGTGCGAACAGCCAAAACGTGTGCGCGAGATGCAAGTTCTTGTCGGGTTCCGGCAACTTCTCAATCTCGTCCCATCGGCGGAACCGCACCAGCACGTGCGTGCGCGTGGGAACGAACCATTCCGCCATGGGGTTTTCCTTGAGGTAAGGCTGCATACCGGCCACCAATCTCTCGGCCGCGTTATGAGCTTCTGAAAAATTTCCCTCCATGCTGCTCGATACCGCGAGGAAATGCAGATTGTGCGAATAGTACATCACTGGATACATTCCGGTAATGTTGTACTTCTTGACGTATTCCTCGTCGGCAGCGGCACCCTTTTCATTGGCGACGGATGCAGCGTGGTAATCGCCGACGCGGATGTAGGTGTGAGCAGGCATGTGCACCAGGTGCCCGGCGGCGGGCGCGAGGGTCTTCAATCGCTCCGCGCTTTGAGTGGCCTCCTCGGGATGCGGTGAGGCTTCCGTGGCATGGATGTAATAATGATTGGCGCCGATGTGGTCCGGTGCACGCTGTAGCACTCCACGTAACACTTCCACGATTTCGAGGGTGCCTTCCGCGGGTTGTCCATCCGGCTTCCAGAGCTGCCAGGGATGCAGATCCATGGCGCTCTCGGCGTAGATCACCGCGGCATCCAGATCGTCGGGAAAGCGCCGCATCAGCTCGCCCATGGCTTGCTTATAGTCGAGTCCCAACTGCTTGCGGTCCGCTTTCGTATCCGTGGAGTAGCGTTTCGCTAAGGCGTGAATGTAGCCCCGTTCATTGTCTGTGGTTTTCCCGGCAACGGCCTGCGCCTTCTGGATGGCATCGACAGCCGCCTTCTCACGGCTCAGGTCGATATCCGGGTCGTTGTAGTTTGGCCCCACCGCGAGCGCCACGCCCCAATACGCCATGGCACATTGCGGATCGATCAGCGCCGCGTAGCGAAACGAGCGCGCCGCTTCGTCGTGGTTAAAAGCGTAGATCAGCGTCAAGCCTTGATCGAAGTAGCGTTGCGCTTCCGGATTCGATGTGGTGACGGCGTGATGCATGTGGCCGAGGCCGTCCAGGAGTGGCGCTGGTCCGGTGGCTGCCGCCTCGGGAGTATGTGAATGCTGGGCAAGAGCGCAGCCCACGGCTACTGTGAAAAGAAGCGTGGCACGTTTCAGCATTTTTTGATTGTAAGCGACTCCAGCTCCTCGAGCGTCCTGGGCCAGTCCTCTCGCATCAGGCGCGACAGAGCGCGGTCGGCCAGCAGTTTTCCGCCAGTTTGGCAGTGGGCGCAGTAGTTGGTTTCGTTGGATGCGTAGCGAATCCGCTGCACTTTTGCGCCGCATCGGACGCAGGGTTGTTTGTAGCGGCCGTGGACGGCCATGTCTTCGCGGAAGGCCGTGACCTTTTCGGGAAATCCATCACCGGCTTCCGTCCGCAAGGCTTTGACCCAGCGGAGCAAGTTCGCGCGGATGGCGTCATAGAGGCGGCGAATCTGATCGGACGTAAGCTTCTGGGTCAACGCTACCGGCGATAGTCCCGCTTCGAAGAGAATCTCATCGGAATAAGCATTGCCGATGCCGCTGAACGTTCTAGGATCGGTGAGTGCGCGCTTGAGAGTGTGATTTTCGGAGGTAAGAGCAGTGGTGAAAGTCGCGAAGTCCGCGTCCAAGACTTCCAGGCCTCCTGGATCCAGCGCGTCGAGTCCTGCCTCACCAACCACCAAGTGCAGCGATGCCCGCTTCTTCGATCCCGCCTCGGTGAGAAGCAGGCTGCCATTTGGAAAATCGAAAGCGGCCAGGCCACGCGGCCGCGATACTTTGACGCCGCGGGCGCGCCAGTGGAGGCGCCCGGCGATCATGAGGTGCAGCACCAGCCACAGATCGCCTTCGAGCCCAATGGCGATACGTTTGCCAATCCGCCGTAGTTCTCGAACGCTTTTGCCTTCGGCGCTCTGAAGGGGCGGATCCGCTGTGCGCAGCAGAAAGGGGCTGGCCAGTCTGATGTGTTCCAGCGTCTGACCGAGGATGCGCTTTTCGAGAGCTTCTATGTAGACGACAATGTCGGGGAGTTCCGGCACTTGAATCTCAGAGGTGTAGCGAAACTATCAGGTAACGCGGCTGTCATCCATGCAACCAGGTATTCCAATTCCTCGACCGCAACATGACTCCATTATGCTACGCATCTTGGAGTGGGGCAGGATGGCATCCCAGTCGGCACTCGAAACAGACGATCAGTCAGCCAACTCGCTTCGCGCCCGAATACAGGATGGCCAACGCGCCCGCGTAAATTGCCATCCAATGCCCCGAAAATCCGCGCACCACCGGGGGTGGCATTGTGCCCGTGCCGCCACTGTGCGGCGTAACCATGAAGATGGCGAAATTCACCACCGCATATCCCAGGAATCCGTAAAGAAGGTATTTCATCCACGCGGGACATCCGGCCAGCAGCGCCTTCCATTGGTCCTTGGGTGGAACGCCTCGCATCAGGCGACGCGCCACCAGGGCTGCCGGAACGCAAACAGCCAGCGCCCCGAGGTGCAGAATCCAGGTGTAGTTGCCCAATGGGCCGGGCTTCGCTTGGAGCGCGGCCAGGTGAGATGTGATGCTCAGCGCCAGTCCAACAGCGGCCAGTGCAGCGGAACCATAGATCAGAGGCTTCATCCGGCGAAAGGGTACCAGTGGTACCATCCCGCCGGCCCCCGGTCTTGTTTTCTGAAGATTCCGTGAGGCGTTTCGCCCTTGTATTGCGCTGTAAGGGATGGAGGGACCATGGATCAGAAGATTATCCTTCGTTTCCGGAATTCAAGCAAGGCCGGAACCAGCCAGGAGATACCGCTCGGCAAGTTGCCCAACATCGCCATCGGACGCGATCCGAACTGCGAGGTTGCTTTCGACCCGGATAAGGGCGACCTGGTCAGCCGTGCTCACTCGAAGATTTCCATCGAGGGCGACAACTTCTGGATCGGCGATCTAGGCAGCCGCAACGGAACCTACGTCAACACGCAGCGAGTCAGCGGCCGCGTGAAGCTGATGCCGGGCGACATCGTTCAGCTTGGCCCGGGCGGTCCCGAGTTCGAATTCACTTTGGACCCACTGCCGGTGAGCATGGTGCATGCCGCGAATCTGGCACGTTCCGCACACCCATTCAGCGCGCGGCCGCGCTGACCGCGATATGTATCGTTCTGCTCGCCGGCCTGTGGGGAACTGCGAGAAAAACTTCGTACCGGATCAGTCCGCGTGCGGGCCATAGTGTCCAACTCAAGCTGCGGCGGCCTGGATTTCTGGATCAGCCTGCGTAAGTAAAGGCAATACACATGTTTGAAAAGAAAAAGCGCGCAACGGTACGGCCCATACGGCCCACCAACCCGGGGATCTTCCACTGCGCCGTCCAGGCCAGCGTGCTAACCGACAAGGGTCCGCGCCGCGAATCTAACGAGGACTGCGGCAAGCTGATATTGCCACAGGATCCGGAACGACTCGCGAGCCATGGCGTGCTGGCGATTGTGGCCGACGGCATGGGCGGCCACGAGGGCGGAGAAGTGGCCAGCCATATGGCCGTACACATCGTGAGCGAGGCCTATTCCACGGCCCGAACCGATCCACAAACCGCGCTGGTCGAGGCCTTTGAAACTGCGAACCGCGAGATCTATGCTCTCTCCCGCCATCGCAGCGAGCTAGCGGGCATGGGCACCACTTGCACCGCCGTGGCTGTGGTCAACGGAACTGCCTATTCGGCGCACATCGGCGACAGCCGGGCGTACCTGGTGCGAGGCGGGCGAATCTATCGAATGACGGAGGACCATTCCGCCACCATGGCGTTAGTGAAACAGGGATTGATCACCATGAGCGAAGCGCGTGAACACGAAGGGCGCAACGTGATCCTGCGTGCCATGGGAACGCATCCGGAAGTGGAAGTGGCCACCTGGGACGCGCCGTTTTCGCTCTGGCCGGATGACCGGATGCTTTTGTGCTCGGACGGGCTGCACGACATCGTCACTGATTCAGAAATCTGCTCCATCGCTGGCTCCGTGGAACCCTGCGAAGCGTGCTCCGGTCTGCTGAATCTGGCCCTCGAGCGCATGTGTACCGACAACGTTACGGTCGCCGTGCTCCGAGTCTACGAAGATGGCCAATCGCCTGAGGTTGATTCCCTATGACGATGACCGGCCGCGTGGTGGGCAACTATCGGATCCTCGAGAAGCTGGTGGAGCGTCAGGTTGCCATAAAAGTTTTGAAGCCGGAGATCGCGGGTAATCCCGAGATACTGGAGCGATTCCGAACCGAAGCCGTTACGCTAGCGCGCTTGAACCATCCCTCCATCGCA
>Ga0187871_10004376_pt1 | contig 10616 bp, 8 predicted proteins | sample June2016WEW_16_1_FD_132988 | JGI IMG/M metagenome (GOLD analysis project Ga0187871, IMG submission 132988) | Peatland microbial communities from SPRUCE experiment site at the Marcell Experimental Forest, Minnesota, USA - June2016WEW_16_10 | ecosystem: Environmental > Terrestrial > Soil >...
GCATGTCTTCGTCAGGCGAGCGCCAAAGTCCGTAGAGGCTCTCTCCCTGAGGCACGTTCAGTGGACGTAAGATCAGCGCATTCATCACGCTGAACACTACCGCGTTTGCGCCAATGGCCAGCGCCAGTGTCAGGACTGCCCCGATCGCGAAGCCTGGAGATTTGCGAAGCAGCCGTAGAGCATAACGGAGATCTTGAAGTAGGATCGCCATGTCCCGCCGCCTCCGAGCAGTGTCTGCGAGTGGGCAAGGGCTCGGTCAGTATAAGCTTCGCAATCGTTACGCCAAAGTCGATAGCAGACGCGCAGTGCTATTTCTTGAAAAATCTAGTCTTGCCGGTGACGAACGCCCTGTCAGGGTTGGGCCTGGCGTACGTTATTGGACAGCCCATGTCCACCCTGAACCGCTGTCTCGACCGGAATGCTGGTCGCCGACCAGGCCATCTATAATAGTCCTGTTAGCTGCTGGGCCGGACGGTCGCTGCGGGCGCGAGCTCGCAGAGGAAAGTCCGAACTCCACAGAGCGGTGTGCCGGATAACGTCCGGGCGGCGTCTCTCAAAGGGACGTTGACGGCCAGTGCCACAGAAAACATACCGCCTCGCCTCAATTGGGGTGGGGTAAGGGTGAAAAGGTGCGGTAAGAGCGCACCGCGCTGCCAGCAATGGCGGTGGCAGGGTAAACCCCACACGGAGCAAGACCAAATAGGGGAGGATCCCGCCGTTCTTTCGGTCTACGCCATTGTGCCTGGATCGGAAGAACGGCGGGACGTGTCGGCTCGGCGCGTCACAACTCCCGGGTAGGTCGCTAGAGCCGTGCAGTAATGCACAGCCCAGAGGAATGACCGTCCCCCGTCCCTTCGCTTCGCGCATCTACTCATGCGCGACGGGAAGGGGCGGGGACAAAATTCGGCTTACAGGCCCGGCAGCTAAAACCATCCTGATTCCTTATTCCCTTCCTTATCTCCGTCAACCAGGTCCTGACATTGGGCGCAACCGCGAAGACTTAGTTCAGCGGAGCAAGAAAAAGCCGGTGAGAGCTTGCGCTCCCACCGGCGGTCGTAGTTCACACGGTTGTCTTACTGCTGCGCTGTGCCTCCAGCCGGAGCCGCCTTCTTGGCGTGATGATGGTGCGCCGGAGCCGCTGGCGGGGGGTTGAGTCCCTTCGGCCAGACCTTCTGGTTCGGCTTCACCACCGACTCGTCGACCGGCGTGGTGTTCTGCAGCTGCGGGCAGTTGGCCGCGCTGTTCTCATCTGCGCCTTGCGGCACCCAGACGATGTCAGCCGTCTTGGACTGACCGGTACCGGTGCGAACGTCAACCCTGCTGGGATCGATGCCCTGCTCCTGCACCAGATAAGCCTTGGCGTTGACTGCGCGTTGCGCCGCAAGATCCATCGGATGGCGCTTCTTGCCCGTGCCTTCCATCGGGGCCTTCTCGCCATCGGCGTAGCCGACAATGGCGATCTTGGCATTCGGGTCTTGCTTCAGACGGCTGGCAACGTCATCCAGGATCGCCTTCGCAGTGTTGTCCACGCGCCACGGACGCCTGATATCCGGGAACAGGATGGAGTTGATCTTATTGCACATCGGCGGTGGAGGCGGAGCTGTGACCGTAACCGTCGTGGTGCCGCTGCCCGTCAGGTTGCGGGCATCGGTTGCCGTTGCAGTTACGATTACGGGTCCAGGCGGTAAGCCCGCGGTATCAAGGGTTACCGTCGCTCCCGTGCCGCTGATCGTGCCGGCGCTCGTCGTATACGCATAACCCGTGATCGGCGAGTTATCGGGACTAGTCGCCACCACCGTGATGGTGGACGGCGTACCCGCCTGTACGGTGCTCGGATTGGCCGAGACGCTCACCTGTGGCGGGTTCATCGGCTTCGCCTTGACGGTGAAGTTGGCCGCGCAAGTAGCCGAGCCGCCCTTCTTCACCTTGGGATCGCTGATGGTCGCATTGGCGGTGTAGCTGCCCGCAGCCACACCGGTGGTGTCGACATGCGCGGACTGCGCGTTGGAGGTATCTAGCTTGCCGCCATTGGTCGTCCAGGCATAGCTAACGGCGTGCTTGGGGTTGAAGTTGCTGCCCGTTGCCGTAACCGTCACGGGCTCGCCCTCAGTGACTTCCGTAGGCTGCGCGCTGCACGCTGCCGTCGGTGTCGGAGTGTAGTAATTTCCGATGTTGTACAACAGTCCCGCCGACAGGCGAACGCTGTTCCACGTTGGGTTGCGAATTCTATAGAGCTGATTATAGTTGCTGTAAATGTAATCGACTTGGGCTACGCGAAGGCCCAAATGGTGCCCAATGTTGTAATCGAAGCCGCCACCCACTCCCAGGGCCGCGTTCCACTCGTCAATATAAGTGGGCGCTATCTGTCGCACTCCACCCGCAAACACGCGGACGAATGGCGAAAACGTATCGGTGTGATACTTGTACTGCAACCCGCCCAGGACGTAGTAGATGTCCTGTTGCGTAGTGCCGAAATGCTGACTGGCATCGAGCATTACGCCAAGATTATGGGCAGATGGCAGGTAGTAGACGGCCGACTCGTCGATGCCCGTGGTGTGGTCCGTAGTGGGTATATCGAAATCGTAGTGCCCGCCCGGGTGCAACCACGAATAGCCAGCGTAGACCTCAGCTTGCGGCTGAATGGTAACCTGCCCTGCGGCGAACGTCCCCAGCAGACACAGCGCAGCGGCAAGGGCGAACGTTGTCGCAAGGTAGCGTCTCGGGACTACTCCAATACGCAAAGACATTCCTGATCCTCCGAACTCAGCTCTATCGCAAGCAAAACCGGCCAGCCCAGTTGTGTTGGCAGAAGCGCGAGATGACCCGAACATAACACAACGGAGCCGCAAAAAGCGTCCGTGCTGCAGGAGGCATTCACTCTGTAAACGGGCCTCAGGCAAAAGAAAAGACCGGTGAGGGCATAAGCCCTCACCGGCGATTGAGTTCCTGCCTTACTGCTGCGCTGTGCCTCCAGCCGGCGCCGCTTTCTTGGCGTGATGATGGTGGGCCGGAGCCGCTGGCGGGGGGTTGGTTCCCTTCGGCCAGACCTTCTGGTTCGGCTTCACCACCGACTCGTCGACCGGCGTGGTGTTCTGCAGTTGCGGGCAGTTGGTTGCGCTGTTCTCATCTACGCCTTGCGGGACCCAGATGATGTCAGCCGTCTTGGACTGACCCGTGCCTGTGCGGACTTCAACCCTGCTGGGATCGATGCCCTGCTCCTGCACCAGGTAAGCCTTGGCGTTGACTGCGCGTTGTGCCGCCAGATCCATCGGATGGCGTTTCTTGCCCGTGCCTTCCATCGGCGCCTTGTCGCCGTCGGCGTAGCCGATAATGACGATCTTGGCGTTCGGATCTTGCTTCAGACGGCTGGCAACGTCATCCAGGATCGCCTTCGCAGTGTTATCCACGCGCCACGGACGCTTGAGATCCGGGAACTGGATGGAATTGATCTTCTGGCACATCGCGGGTGGAGGCGGCGCCTCGACCGACAATGTACAAGTACCGCTGCCGCTCAGGTTGCGGGCATCGGTGGCCGTTGCAGTTATGGTTACCGGTCCAGACGGTAAGCCCGCGGTATCGAGGGTTGCCGAGGTTCCAGTGCCGCTGACTCTGCCGGCGCTCGCGGTGTACGAGTAATTCGTAATCTGCGCGTTGTCGGGGCTGCTGGCCACGACTGAGATGGTCGAAGGCGTACCCGACTGCACCGTGCTCGGGTTGGTGGAGCAGCTCACCTGCGGCGGATTCATCGGCTTCGCCTTGACGGTGAAGTTGGCCGCGCAAGTAGCCGAGCCGCCCTTCTTCACCTTGGGATCGCTGATCGTCGCATTAGCGGTGTAGCTGCCCGCAGCCACGCCGGTGGTGTCGATATGCGCGGACTGCGCGTTGGCGGTATCCAGCTTGCCGCCATTGGTCGTCCAGGCGTAGCTAACGGTGTGCTTGGGATTGAAGTTGCCGCCCGTTGCCGTAACCGTCACGGGTTCGCCCTCAGTGACTTCCGTAGGCTGCGCGCTGCAAGCTGCGGTCGGGGTCGGAACGTAGTAGTTTCCGATGCTGTACAACACTCCCGCCGACAGGCGAACGCTGTTCCACGTCGGGTTGCGGACGGTGATGGCCGGGTTAAAGTTGCTGTAAATGTAATCGACTTGGGCTACGCGAATGCCGAAACGATGCCAAACGTTGTAATCGAAGCCGCCACCCACTCCCAGGGCCGCGTTCCACTGATCGGCAGAAACCGGCGACCCCTGCCTGGCCGCGCCTACGAAGACGCGGAAAAAGGGTGAGAAAGAGTCTGTGTGGTACTTGTACTGCAATCCACCCAAGGCATAGCCAACTTCAGAATACTTAACGCCGAAATGCTCGCTGCCATCGGCTAAGATGCCCAAGTTGTGCGCGAATGGCAGGTAGTAAACAATCGACTCGTCCGCACCGTCGACATGATCTTGGGTGGGTATACCGAAATCGTAGTGCCCGCCTGGGTGCAACCACGAATAGCCGGCGTAAACTTCAGCTTGCGGCTGAATAGTAACCTGCGCCGCAGCGAATGTGCCCACTAGGCACAGCGCGAACGCCAGCCCGACGATTGTCGCAAAGTAGCGTTTCGGGACGACTCCAATACGCAAAGACATTCTTCATCCTCCGGAACTTAGCAGTACCGTAAGCAAATGGCCCAGATCGGTGTTTCGAAATTTTCTTAAGGTACAAGTGCAGGGAAAATATCCTGCTCGCAACAGCAGGTCATTGTACCGCAACCGCGAAGATTAACAAACCTTTTATCTTGGTAGCCTTAGTTCGTTGCCGTCGCGCTGTTTACTAACTTTGTACTTGCACTGCGATAGGGGGCGCCTCCCTTGATCGCGTTTCCAGTCTGCGGAAACCGCTATTCATGCACCTCGCACGCCACCTCTTCAACGCGTCTGCCCGCGATTTGCCTATGGGCAGAGACCTCGAAGCCAGCGTTCCCGTTGTAGGAACGGAGCCCGATCGTCCGAAGAGGTCAGCCGAACCCCGCTCCAGAATACATGAATCGGGCCGTCCGGCCTTGAGCGCGCGAAAGTGTTACCTTAATCGGAGGTTTCGACCACCGGCGGCCAAACCTCGCAGAGGCACACACGAATCAGGCACAATCGCCGGGGTACGCGCATCTAAGTTGCTGGTGAACTGGAAGGAAACAGGTGGTCTGATGTGCCGCCTGCGAACCTCGAGACGCTCTCATGGCGCATGAAAAAGTGCTAATCGTCGAAGACGAAGAAAACGAACGCTCAGGCTTGGCCGAACTGGTGCAGGCTTGGGGCTACGAAGCCCAGACCGCAAACGATGGCGTAGAGGGCCTGCTAGCCGTCGAAGCCTGGAACCCGGGCATCGTGATTACCGATTTGCGCATGCCGCGCATGGACGGCATGCAGTTGCTGGAGCACATCGCCGCCCAGCCCCAGCAAGTCGCGGTGATCTTGCTGACTGCGCAAGGCAGCGTCGATGCTGCGGTCACGGCGATGAAGAGCGGCGCCTTCGATTTCATCGAGAAGCCGGTCAATCCCACGCGTCTGCGCAACATCCTGCAAAACGCATCGCGGCTGCGCGGCGCCGAGCGCGAACTCGAGGCCAGCCGCCGCAAGCTGCGCGACGTCGGCGTGCTGGGCGCGCTGGTTGGCCCCTCCAAGCGCATGCAGGAGGTCTTCCGGTTGATCGAGATGGTCGCGCCCAGCACCGCGTCGGTGCTGATCACGGGCGAGAGCGGCACCGGCAAAGAGTTGGTGGCGCGCACCATTCACTCCCTCAGCAATCGTAAGGCGAAACCTTTTGTCGCCATTAACTGTGCCGCCATTCCGGAGACGCTGATTGAAAGCGAAGTCTTTGGTCACGAGAAGGGCGCGTTTACCGGAGCTCTGGAACGCCGCGTCGGCTGCTTTGAGCTCGCCGAGGGTGGAACGTTGCTGCTGGACGAAATTGGCGAAATGCCCATCGGCACGCAAGCCAAGCTGCTGCGCGTGCTGGAAGACCGCAAGCTGCGCCGCCTGGGCAGCAAGGCCGAAACTTCGGTCGACGTCCGCGTGCTGGCGGCCACTAATAAGGTCCCGGAAGACGCCGTCGCCAAAGGCCAGTTGCGCAATGATCTGTACTATCGCCTGAACGTCTTCAATATTCACCTGCCGCCGCTGCGCGACCACAAGGACGACTTACCGGAACTGGTGCAGGCGCTGCTGAACGAGATGAACGAGAAGCACAATCGCAGCGTCGGGGGCATCAGCGACCAAGTGACCGGCGCGTTCAATTCCTATGCCTGGCCGGGCAACGTCCGCGAACTGCGCAACGCATTGGAGCGCGCGGCGATCGTCTGCGACGGAGCGATCATTGAATTGAGGCACCTGCCACCGGGCTTCGGCCAGGTGATTCCACGCGCCCCGGTGCAGGAGGCAAATGCGGTCCGCCTCGGCGTCGGCACTACGGTAGACGAAGCCGAACGCCTGCTCATTCTGAAGACGCTCGAGGCGACGAACAATAACAAAACCCGCGCCGCCGAAATTTTGGGCATCAGCCTGAAGACGCTGCACAACAAGCTAAAGGAATACGGTGCACAGGCCAGCGAGGCCGCCGAGGCAAGCTAGGAAGGCCGCGGTTCACTGTTCGCTCTGCGCTCTGCGCCTTTCGCTTTTGCTCTTCGCTCTTGGCTATGCGGCTCGTCGTCATTTGCTCTGGATAGCTCTTCCCTGCTCGGCAGCATTGCCGTTTCTCTCTTCGACATCGTCGCTTTCTTAGCCGATGTCATCCTGAACGAAGTCAGCCGCGGCGGACGCAAGTACCCTGACAGGCGCGCGTTTTGCGCCTGGCGGGGTGGTTGCCCGGTCGCGGAGTCGAAGGACCCCTATAGTTGCAATAGCTCCCATCGTCGGCCCGCGCGCATACAAGCGTCACTTCTGGCGAAGAGCGAAGAGCGCGAAGAGCAAAGAGCGGAGCATTGCGAACTGCCGCACGGCACCTGTACAATCGTTTTGCTTCCTGAGCCGCGAGTTGCGTTCGACGACTCGCATCCACCCGTGCCGAAGTGGCGGAATTGGCAGACGCGCATGGTTCAGGTCCATGTACCCGCAAGGGTGTGGGGGTTCGAGTCCCTTCTTCGGCACCATCAAGCCCGTTTTCCCACAGTGTTCTGTAGCGCGGTATAACGCGGGCAACCGTGATCTACGAGCCCTCCCGCGCCACCTGGAAACCGGCGAAAGACTGGCTGACAGGCATCAGCTCGATGCGGTTGATGTTCAGGTGTGGTGGCAGTTCGGCGATCCACAGCATCGCGGCCGCGATATCGTCGCCGGTCATCGGTGTCGCGCCGCGATAAAGTGCGTCCGACGCCGACGCGTTGCCGCTGGTGCGAACCAGCGTGAACTCGGTCTCCGCCATGCCCGGCTCGATCGACGTGACGCGCACGCCGGTGCCATGCAGGTCGCTGCGCAGTCCCAGCGAGAACTGCTTCACGAACGCTTTGGTGCCGCCATAGGCGTTGCCGCCCGTATAGGGATAAGTCGCAGCCACGGACGAGACGTTGATGATCGCCCCGCGCCGCTCAATCAGCCCAGGCAGCAATTTGTGCGTGAGCGAGGCGAGCGCGGTCACATTGGTCTCGATCATCTGCTTCCACTGTGCAAGATCGGCCTGCTGTGCGGGCTTAGTGCCGAGCGCGAGTCCGGCATTGTTGATCAGCAAGTCGATACCGCGGAAGCTCTCGGGAAGCGCCGCCAGTGCCGCGTCGCGTACTGCTTCATCGCGAACGTCGAAGACGGCAGGGTGCACCCTGTCGGCACCTAGCGAGGCCACCAGCGCCTCGAGCCGCTCGGCCCGCCGGCCGGTTGCGATCACACGCCAGCCCGCGTTCGCAAATGCACGCGCGGCGGCCTCGCCGAAGCCAGAGGTGGCTCCGGTGATCAGAACGGTTTTGCTCATGACAATCTCTCCTTGTACACCGTGGGAGTATCTCCTTCTAACACCGTAAGCATAAATTTGCTCCACTCACTTTCGAGTGTAATGATATCCACATGAACGCTCCCCAGAGCGGTATCTTCGCGCTCGGAACCGCATCGCACGCATACCTCGAATTCGATATTTCAAATCCAGGTAAGGTGCGGGAAGTTGTAACTATTATCTCGTCCTTTCGCGAGCCGAGGACCACCATGGGCGGCGTCAACCTGGTGGTTGGTTTCAGGCCTGAACTTTGGAGCGAAGTTGCACCGGAGAATGCACCTCCAGGAATTCATGGGTTCAACGAGGATGTGAAAGGGCCCGACGGCTTCGTGATGCCGGCTACGCAGCACGACGCCGTGCTGTGGCTGTCCGGCGGCGCGTACGACGTTATCTTCGATGTCGCACATGAGGCAATTGCCAGTCTCAGCGGACTGGCAACCGTCGCCGAAGAGACCTCGAGCTGGCCCTATCAACATGACCGAGACCTGACCGGCTTTATCGACGGATCGGAGAACCCCAGTCTCATCGACGCTACGGACGTGGCGCTCATACCCGACGGGACTCCCGGTGCGGGTGGGAGCATCCTGCTGTTGCAAAAATGGGCGCATGACCCGGAGTGGATGTCGCTCCCAGTTGCTCAGCAGGAGCGGGTAATAGGTCGAACGAAGCTGGACAGCGTTGAACTGGAAGACAAGCCGGCCGATTCCCATGTCGCCAGCACCGACCAGGATCGCTTCGGGAAGATATTCCGGCGCAACATGCCTTATGGAACGGTAACGAACCACGGCACCATGTTCGTAGGTTTCAGCTCCGACCAACGCCGCTTGTCAGACATGCTGCAAAGCATGGCGGGCTTAACTACCGGCACACGCGACGCGCTCACCCGCTACACGCGACCAATCACCGGTGCCTACTACTTCGTCCCCTCAACCGCGTGCCTGGCTCAGACTCCGGTATGAGGTGGCCGTCTCGGCTGGAACTTCACACATTGTCCCACACAATTGAGTGTGTAAGAATGAACGTGTGGCTACCAATCTCGCGCTCGATGACCGTCTGATCGAAGAAGCCCGCAGTATCGGCAAACATAAGACCAAAAAGGAAGCCGTTACTGCCGCATTGCAGGAGTACATCCAGCGGCGCAAGCAGATGGGGATCTTCAAACTAGCCGGTACGATCGACTACGACCCCGCATACGACTACAAAGCCCGACGCTGGCGTAAGCTCCGGTGACCGCGCTCGTCGACACCTCGATCTGGTCGCTGATGCTAAGACGCGATCGCCGCCGCCTGTCACACGAACAGGAGACTCGGGTGGTCGTTCTCGAAGAACTAGTCGCCGCAGGAAGGGCACGGTTACTTGGTGCGGTTCGGCAGGAACTACTCACCGGAATCCGGCACGCACATCAGTTCCTACGTCTTCAGCAGGAGTTGCGCACATTCCCCGACGTTGACCTCGAAATAGAAGACTATGAGGAAGCGGCCGAAATCAGCAATGTTTGCGAGGCGAACGGCATAATTGGAAGCTCTGTTGACATGCTTCTCTGCTCAGTTGCGCTACGTCGCGGTTGGGCCATTTACACCACGGACCGCGACTTCGAGCGCTACGCGAAGTACGCTCCTATAGCGCTCTTTCCCTAACCAGCTAAGCTTTCGGTTGGTTTACGCCACTGGCGCGTACCGGATCGCCAGCAAAGTCTCGTCGTCGGCACGCTCGGTGCCGCCGCGAAATGCCGCGAGATTCTGCTTCACTGCCTGCACCAGTTTATTGGGACCGCGCGAGCGATTCTCGCCAACAAGCTTCATCACGGCGTCAATGCCGTACTCCTCGTCACGGTGGTTGGCCGCTTCCGAGATGCCGTCGGTGTAGAGCACCAGCGTGTCGCCCGGCGACATCTGCGCCCTGGTGACGCATAGCGTGTCATCCGAAAACATGCCCAACGGCCGGCAAGTGCTTTCGAAACGGCTGATTTTGTCCTTCCCTGCCAGCAACACCGGCAGATGCCCCACATTCAGCAGTTCGACGCTGCCCTGGCTCGATGTCCTGCCGAATACCGTGGTGGCGTATTGCGAAGGCAACGCGCTCTCGCGGAAGAGGCGATTGGCGCGTAGCATGAACTCCTCGACGCCGAGACCCAGCGGAATCAGCGACCGAAACACAGCACGCAAATTCGACGCCAGCATCGCCGCAGCCACGCCCTTGCCCGAGACATCGGCCATGATGAAATACAAATGCCCATTTTCGCGGATGACATCGCAATAGTCGCCGCTCACCACGCCGGCGGGCTGGTAGTAGTGTGCGATGTCCCAGCCTTCAAACGTGGTATCGGCAGCCGGCAGCAATCCCTTTTGGATTTGCGCGGCCAGTTCTAGGTCGTACTCCAGCGCGGTGCGCTGCTTCGCGGTCATGTGCTCCAGGCACTCCGTCGTGAGCGGATTTTCGCGCAGCCAGTCTTCGCCTATGTCGGTATGGCATTCTTCGCAAATACCGAACGTATGGCCTTCAATGCGCTCCAGCGCCTGGTCAACTTCGTTCAGAAGCCGGTTGACATGGTCTTTCTCGCCGCCCGCCAGCACGTCGGCAAGGCGCGCCCGGCCCGCCAGCAACTGCTCGCGGACGCTATTCACGTAAGCCGTTTCCCCAATCGCCATGGATAACCACCTTATGCA
>Ga0187871_10004377_pt1 | contig 10615 bp, 9 predicted proteins | sample June2016WEW_16_1_FD_132988 | JGI IMG/M metagenome (GOLD analysis project Ga0187871, IMG submission 132988) | Peatland microbial communities from SPRUCE experiment site at the Marcell Experimental Forest, Minnesota, USA - June2016WEW_16_10 | ecosystem: Environmental > Terrestrial > Soil >...
AGAACTAACTTCCCGCCCGGAGATATACTCGATGGAATGATCGTCAGCCCGTCAGACCTTCCTCACAACGAGCTTTACGGCCTGCTGCTCAATGCCGTAGCCCCGCGACCGATCGCTTGGGTATCCACGGCTAGCTCGTCGGGGCAGCTTAATCTTGCGCCTTTTTCCTTCTTTAATGTGGTTTGCGTTAATCCTCCGCTGCTGGCGTTTGCTCCTGGACTTCTCCGACCGAAGCAGCATTCGGCCTCCCACGGCGAAGCAAAAGACACCTTGCGAAATATTCGGGAGACGAAAGAGTTTGTGGTCAACATTGTCACTTACGAGCTTCGGGAGGCGATGAATCTGACCAGCGGCGAATACGACGCGTCCATAAACGAATTCGAGCTGGCGAAGCTTACTCCGCGGGCGTCGACGATTGTGCGTCCGCCCGCGGTCGCTGAATCTCCGGTGAGCTTTGAGTGCAAGCTCCACCAGATACTCGACTTCTCTACCGCTCCCACAAGCGGCAGCCTCGTGATGGGCAACATTGTCTCAATTCACATCAAGGACGCGCATCTGAAAGACGGCAAGCTGGACCGGAATTCGCTCGACCTCATCGGTCGCATGGGTGGAATTCAATACACTAGGACAACGCAGCGATTCGACATGGTGCGGCCGAAGGTTGGCTAGTCACTGCTAAAATAGACGTCTACCCTTATGTTCGAGAATCTTCAGGAAAAACTTCAGCGCGCGTTTAAGAGCCTTCGCGGCCAGGCCCGGCTGACCGAAGAAAATATCGCCGAGGCGCTGCGCGAAATTCGCCTCGCCCTGCTCGAAGCCGACGTCAACTTCAAGGTGGTCAAAGAGCTGATTGACCGCATCCAGGCCAAGGCCTTGGGACAGGAAGTGCTGACGGCGCTTTCTCCCGGCGAGCAGGTCATCAAGATCGTGCGCGACGAACTGGTCGAGACGCTCGGCAAGGACACGGCACGCATGAAGTTCGCATCGCAGCCGCCTACGGTCGTTCTCATGGCCGGACTGCAAGGTTCCGGCAAGACCACCACTTCGGGCAAGCTCGCGAACTGGTTCAAGACGGGCGGGCATCGGCCGCTGCTGGTTTCGGTGGACGTGTACCGTCCGGCGGCGCGCGAGCAGTTGAAAGTTGTGGCGCAGGCGGTCAAGGCGCAGATTTACGAAGGCACGGTGGGCGATGCAAGCACTCCCGAGCAGCTCACACAAGCCGTGGAGCGACTGGTGAAAGAAGCACGACGCGAGGCTATCGTTTCCGGATGCGACGTGCTGATTGTCGATACTGCCGGCCGTCTGCACATCGACGACGAACTGATGAGCGAGATGCAGTCGCTGAAAAAGCTGCTGAATCCGTCGGAGATTTTGTTCGTCGCCGACGCCATGACCGGACAGGACGCGGTGCGCTCGGCCGATGAGTTCCACAAGAAGCTTTCACTCACCGGCGTAATCCTCACCAAGATGGATGGCGACGCACGCGGTGGCGCGGCGCTTTCCATTCGGCAGGTTACGGGGCAGCCCATCAAGTTCATCGGTGTGGGCGAAAAATATGATGCGCTGGAGCCGTTTCATCCCGACCGCATCGTATCGCGCATTCTCGGCATGGGCGACATTCTTTCGCTGATCGAGCGCGCCGAATCGCAAATCGACAAGAAGAAGGCGCAGGAGATGGCCACCAAGGCCCTCACCGGCGATGGCTTTTCCCTCGAAGATTTTCGCGACCAGTTGCGGCAAGTAAAGAAGATGGGCTCGATCAAGAGCCTGATCGGCATGATGCCCAGCATCGGCCCATTCTCCGGGCTTCAAAAAGCCGCCGACAGCGTCGACGAAAAACAGATCAACCGCGTCGAAGCCATCATCAATTCGATGACTGTGCACGAACGCAATCATCACGAAGTGATCAACGGCAGCCGCCGCAAACGCATCTCACGCGGCTCGGGAACCACGGTGCAGGAAGTGAATAACCTGCTCCGCCAATACGCGCAGATGAAGAAGATGTTTAAGCAGATGGGGAAACCCAGCTTCGCGCGTCGGATGGCGGGGATGAAGCTGCCAGGCATGTGAGCGGCCCTCGGCTTTCGGGCTTCGGGCTTCGGCCGATGCTCTTGTTTTCGGTTGTGCCGAAGCCCGAAAGCTGAAGCCCGAAGCCCACTTTTATGAAATGGCGCTCCCTCGAAGAATCGAGTCCGGAAACTGACATTCGCCGACTGCGTGAGATCCTTGCCGAGCGCAAGGAACTGATCGCCAAGTATGTTCCGGCGGAGACGCAGGCGATTCACGCGCGTGCTGTCGCGGAGTTAAAACAACAACATTCGGCAACGCATATTCTACCCGTCGGCGCAAGGATTCCAGAATTCCAGCTGCAAGATCACGACGGCAAGACCGTCCCTTCCTCTGACCTGCTCGCAAAAGGCCGCCTCGTGCTCTGCTTCATTCGCGGCCGCTGGTGCCCGTTCTGCGTTGCTCAGACGGAGGCGGTGAACCTTGTCCTGCCGGATATCGAACAAGCAGGCGCGACACTCGCCGTCGTTTCTCCGCAGACTGTACAGCAGTCGTTTTTTATGCGCGATCAGCATAAGCTGCGCTTTCCGCTGCTTTCCGATGCTGGCAACAAAGTGGCGCGGCAGTTTGGCCTCACTTACCGCGTGCCTGATGAACAGCGCGCGATATATCAGCGTGCCTTCGTCAATCTGCCGTTCGTCAATGGGAACGACAGTTGGGAGTTGCCGATGGCCGCGACCTACATCATCGATCGCGACGGAACCGTGCTCTACGCTTCTGCGGATGAAGATTACACAGAGCGCCTCGAACCGGCGGATATCGTGCGCTTCCTGGCCACCTAGTCTGGCGCTGCCCGCACGCGGGCGAGGGTGCCCGCGCCACACCTCGGCTTCCGTTACACTTGATACTCATGAACTATATTTACGGCATCAACGCGGTTACTGAGGCGCTCAAGGCCCGCGGACGGGCTTTCCAGTGGGTTGGCATGGCGAAGGAGCGGCATGACATTCGCCTGCAGCGCATGATCGAAGACTGCCGCCGACTCGGGGTGCCGGTAAAATTTCTCACGCGCGCCGAACTTGACCAGATGGCTGGCAGGGCAGCGCATCAGGGCGTGGTCGCCGTCACCTCGGCCAAGCAATATAGCGATCTCGACGACGTCGTCGGCGCCAAACGCGGGAAGTATTCTCTAGTCATCGTCCTCGATGGCATTGAAGACCCGCACAACCTAGGTGCTCTCATGCGCACCGCCGACGCCGCTGGCGCCGATGGAGTAGTAATTCCCGAACGCCGCGCCGCCCCGGTCACCGGCACCGTAACCAAGACTTCCGCCGGAGCCAGCGAGTACCTGCCAATCGCCAAAGTTACGAACATCGCCCGCACGGTCGAAGAATTAAAAGAACGAAATATTTGGACCGTCGGCCTCGACGAGCGCGGCAAGCAGACCTACGACGCTCTCGATTACAACATGGATTGCGCGCTGGTTCTCGGCGCGGAGGGCAAAGGCCTGCACGACCTGGTGAAGAAAAAGTGCGATTTTCTGGTCTCGATTCCAATGCTGGGCAAGGTACCTTCGCTGAATGTTTCAGTGGCGGGAGCCGTCGTGATGTATGAAATTGTCCGCCAGAGACGCGCGCAAAGCTCCGGACAAAAAGAAGGGGCATCCGCGGGTGCAAAATGAAGTTGCGCGGCTTGCGGCTTATTTTTATTTTTATTTTCTGCGCCACTGCGGCAAATGCGCTTTCTCTCGATCGCGAGGCATTTACCTTCACAAAATACGATCTTGAGGTTCGCGTCGAACCCGGGCAGCAGAGGCTGGGCGTTCGCGGCAAGATCACTCTGCGTAATGATTCGTCGACACTGCAGAAGATCGCAGTGCTGCAGATTTCTTCTTCACTGGACTGGCGCTCCATGAGGGCGGGCGGCAAGCAGTTGCAATTCGTGTCACAGCCCTTCACCTCAGACATCGATCACACGGGGGCGCTCTCCGAGGCGATCGTAACTCTTCCGGAGTCCGTTGCTCCCAGGGGCACCGTCGATCTGGATATCGCCTACGAAGGAGTGATCGCGCTCGACGCGACCCGGCTTACGCGCCTCGGCACTCCAGAAGCGGTGGCCCATAGCAGCGACTGGGACCAGATCAGTACGAAATTCACAGCCTTGCGCGGAGTGGGATACGTGGCCTGGTATCCGATCGCGACCGAAGCCGCCGATCTCTCCGAAGGCAACAATCTATTCGAGATTGTTGGCCGGTGGAAGGCGCGAGAGGCAACGGCGAAAATGCATCTGAAGATTGTGGTGTTGCGGGGTGGGTCTGACTCGCTGCCTCGACTTCTGGTCAATGAGACGTCGTGCTCTTCGGTCTATGAAACGATCGGGGGCGCGCAGTATCTCACCGCCGATTGCACCTTCCAGCCACTGGGGCTCATCGTGCCGACATTCGCGATGGCCAACTTTGAGTTGGTCGAGCGATCGTCCATCGGAATTTATTACCTCAATGGTCACGACGTGTCAGCCACAACGTACGCCGATGCTGCTGAGAAGGTGATCCCATTCATCACGGAATGGTTCGGAATATTGCGGTCCAAGGTGACAACGGCCGATCTGGCCGACCCAAATGCGGCGCCTTTTGAAAGCGGGCCTCTGCTGTTGACTCCGCTGACCAGCACCGATCCCAAGCTGGCAGGGCTCGCAGCCGCTTATCTGGTCGCTCACGCAGCTTTTTTCTCGCCGAGGCCCTGGATCAGCGAAGGCCTCGCACACTTCGCACAGGCACTTTATCTGGAACATCAGAGTGGACACCAGGCTGCACTCGACTATATGGGATTGCACCGCTCAGCGCTGAGCGCGACTGAAAAAGAAGCACAGACAGCCGTGCCCAGATCGGAAGATGAAGTGAGCCAGTCTCTACTCAACACAGCCGACGAAGAACTTTACCGCAGCAAAGCGATGTGTGTGTGGTGGATGCTGCGCGAACTGGTCGGAGAGCAACCGCTGAAAAAGGCTCTCGCGTTTTACCGAGCGGATGAGGACAAGGAACCCTCCTACATGCAGCGATTGATTCAAGCCCAGACAAAGCGCGATCTGCAGTGGTTTTTCGACGACTGGGTCTATCGCGACCGCGGCCTGCCCGATTTCAAAGTGGCGTCTGCATTCACGCGCAAGACCTCGCCCGAAGGTTATCTGCTTACAATCACCGTGGAGAACCGGGGCACAGCAGGAGCCGAGGTTCCACTCACGGTAAAGTTCAATGGCGGGGAGGTTACGCAACCGCTGGTCGTCCGGGGTAAGAGCAACGCTGTGATCCGCATGGAGCTTTTGAAGCCGCCGGAAGAGATCGTGGTCAACGACGGCAGCGTGCCCGAGAGTGATATGACGAATAACGTTTTCAAGATTGAGCCCGATGCCGTGAAGTGATGTAAATCAGTGATCAGTGATCAGTGGTCAGTTAGTCCGCCGGTCACCGATCACTGCCCACTTGCTTTCTAGTAAAGCTTGCCAGCGCTTTGAGCTTCGCCGCCGCCGCGCCTGCGTCGATCGACTGCACTGCCAGGGGAATTCCGTCCAACAAACGATCAGCGCGCCCCGCCGCCACCAGCGCGGCGGCGGCGTTTAGCAAGACCACATCGCGGCCCGGAGATTTCTTTCCACTCAGAACCTCGCGAATAATGGCTGCATTTTCTGTCGCATCGCCGCCAGAAATTTCGGCGAGAGTCGCCCGCTTCATGCCGAACTCTCCCGGATCAACTTCGTAAGTTCGCACCAAGCCGTCGCGAGCTTCGGCCACACGCGTCGGTCCAGTGATCGTGATCTCGTCGAGTCCGTCGAGACCGTGCACGACAAGCGCGCGATGCAGGCCCAACATGCTGAGCGCCTCCGCGACCTTCTCGACCATCTCAAGCGCATAGACACCCACAACTTGTCCTGAAGCGCGCGCCGGATTCGTAAGCGGGCCGAGCAGGTTGAACATGGTGCGCAGGCGCAGTTCGCGCCGTACCTTCTGCACCTGCTTCATCGAGGAGTGCAGATCGGGCGCGTAGAGAAAACAGATTCCGACTTCGTGCAGGCACTGAGCGGCCCGCTCTGGGGTCAACTGAATATTCACGCCCAGCGCTTCCATCACGTCAGCCGAGCCGCACTTGGAGCTGATGCTGCGGTTGCCGTGCTTGGCCACACGCACGCCGGCTCCCGCGGTAACGAATGCTACGGCGGTTGAAATATTGAAAGTGCCGCTGGCGTCCCCCCCCGTGCCGCTGGTGTCGACGAGCGCGTCACGGCCGGTTCCGCTGAGGTCGAGCGCACTGGCAGAGAAAATGGGCAAAGGCGTGGCTGAGGCGCGGATAGCTTCGGCGAAGCCGACGATCTCTTCGACCGTTTCGCCTCTCATGGCCAAGGCCACGAGCAGAGCTGAAATTTGTGCGTCGGTGCAATTTCCTGCGAGCACCTCCGTCATCACTTCACGAGCTTCTGCCCGTGCCAGCGATTCGCCGTGGTTGGCAATGCGATGGAGGGCGTCGACGATCATCTCATCGAGAATTGTAAGGTATAACCGCTGCCACAGTGAGAATCGCCCTGCAGCTAGGTTTCGACATTAGGTGCATTCAGCCTAGGCAAGAAATATTCGCGCCAATCCTCTGGCAGCGCGGCTGTGGCGATCGCCTTCCGCAAGAGATCGCGATTGTATTTCTCCTGAAAGAAAAGCCGGTTCATTTCAGCGATGGTGATGCCATCGGGCACACGCGAGATTAGTTCCATCGAATCACCCACTCCGACTTCACCTTCCTGTTCGACTGAGAAATAAAATCCGCTGCGTCCGCTGATCAGGAAGCGTTCGATCATGTCATCCCGCTGAAACTTGGCGGCCAGCTTGTAACATGGCATGCGCGGCTGACGGACCATCACGGTCGCCGAACCTATCCGAAAGCGGTCGCCAATGTGAAGTTCGTCTTCGCCAACGCCCTCCGTCGTAAGGTTCTCGCCAAACATACTCCACGGCAAGTCCATCTCGGGCAATTCCTGCCGCCAGTATCTGTAATGCTCGGAAGGGTAAGCGTAGACCGCCTTGTAGGGTCCACCGTGAACACTGAGGTCAGCCTGCCGGTCTCCATCGAGGTTCAGTGTGCGCAATGCGATCCGCCCCGACACCGGCTTCTTGAAAATGCCAGTGTTGATGGTTACACCTTTATAGACCATCAGACGCGGCCTTGCGACGTTCAGCGAAATCACTCTCACATCTCGCACCCTCATCCCTCTCCGAACAGAACGCCAGTCTCTGTTCGCTCACCCTTAGATGTGCTGCCCATCGAAAGGAAGCGGGACGATGCGTTTGCCCTAATCCACTGCCCTTCTATAAAATTGAAGGTCTGCTGCCTTCAGTCGATAGCCGCAAGCAGGTTCCTTCCGATTCGGTTGACGAGCGTCATTATGAAAATCCATGAGTATCAGGGAAAAGGGATTCTTAAGAAGTATGGTGTAACCGTGCCGCGCGGAACGATGGCCACGTCACGCGAAGAAGCCGAGGCCGCTGCCAGAGATCTGCTCAGCTCGGGAGCGACCGGAGTCGTAGTCAAGGCGCAAATTCATGCCGGCGGGCGTGGCAAGGGCGGAGGCGTAAAGATCGCCAAGTCTGTCAGTGAAGCGGGAGACCTCGCCGAAAAAATGCTGGGCATGAAGTTGATAACGCATCAGACGGGCCCCGAAGGCCGCATCGTGCGGCGATTGTTGATCGAAGAAACTTTGCCGATAGAAAAAGAGTTGTACCTGGGGATATTGGTCGACCGCGCCGAAGGCAAGCCGGTTTTTATGGCATCGGCGGCCGGTGGAATGGAAATCGAGCAGGTCGCCGCAGAGAATCCCGATGCCATTCTGAAGCAGCACATCGATCCCGGCATGGGCCTGGAAGCATTTCAGGCGCGCAAGATGGCGTTCAAGCTGGGGCTTAGCGCGAAACAGATTAATCCCGCGGTGCAATTCCTCTCGAATCTTTACAAGGCGTTTCTCGATACTGATGCGTCGCTCCTCGAGATCAACCCCTTCATCACGACCACCGACGGCCGGCTGTTCGCGCTCGATGCTAAGCTGACTTTCGATGACAATGCGCTCTTCCGCCATCCCGATATTCGCGAGCTGCGCGATATCACGGAAGAAGATCCGCTCGAGGTCGAGGCCTCGAAGTACAGCCTCAACTACATCAAGCTCGACGGCAACGTGGGCTGCATGGTGAATGGGGCCGGGCTGGCCATGGCGACGATGGATATCATCAAATACGCCGGCGGCATGCCCGCAAACTTTCTCGACGTGGGCGGAGGCGCGAACGCCGAGCAGGTTGCACACGCGTTTGAGATCCTGCTCAGCGACAAGAGCGTGAAGGCCGTCTTGATCAACATTTTTGGCGGCATTCTCCGCGTCGATACTTTGGCTACGGGCGTGGTAGAGGCCGCGAAGAAAACCAATATTAAGCTTCCAGTCGTGCTGCGGCTCGAGGGTACGAACGTGGACGAAGGGAAGAAAATCCTGACGGAATCAGGATTCAACTTCGTGGTGGCTGACACCATGAAGGATGCGGCCGACAAAGTGGTGGCTGCGGCGCGCGGAGTTTGATGAGGAATTATTTCTATGGCAATCCTGGTTAATAAGAAAACAAAATTGATCGTGCAAGGCCTGACCGGACGCGAAGGTACGTTTCACGCCAAGGCTTGCGCGGCCTACGGAACGCAAGTGATGGGCGGAGTGACGCCAGGCAAGGGCGGCACCACGCATGAAGGCTGGCCAATTTTCAATACCGTGCAGGAAGCCGTCGAGAAAACCGGCGCCGACACGACGGTAATTTTTGTTCCGCCGCCGTTCGCGGCCGACGCCATCATGGAAGCCGCCGACGCCGAACTCGATCTTATCGTTTGCATCACCGAAGGCATTCCTACGCTTGATATGGTCAAGGCCTGGGAATTTCTGCAGAACCGGCGCTCGCGTCTGATCGGTCCAAACTGCCCCGGAATTATTTCGCCCGGAAAATGCAAGGTCGGGATCATGCCCGGATCCATTCACAAGGAAGGTTCGATCGGCATCGTGTCGCGCTCTGGTACCTTGACTTACGAGGCGGTGCATCAACTCACGCAGCGTGGCATTGGGCAATCGACCGCCATCGGCATCGGCGGCGATCCGATTATTGGGACCACTTTCCTGGATGCGCTCGACCTCTTCAATCGCGATCCAGAGACTGAAGCCGTGATCATGATTGGTGAAATCGGCGGCGATGCCGAGGAAACTGCGGCGGAATTTGTGAAGACCCACATGAAAAAGCCCGTGGTCGGCTTCATCGCCGGACAAACCGCGCCTCCGGGACGCCGCATGGGCCACGCTGGAGCGATCATCTCCGGCGGGCATGGAACGGCGGCGGAAAAGATCAAGGCGATGGAAGCCGCCGGCATCCGCGTGGCAAAATCCCCGGCTGCCATCGGCGAAACACTTGTGGCCGCACTGGGAGTGAAGGTTTAAAGGGGGATTGTCGTCCCGAGCGAAGCGAGAGATCCTGGTGTTTGCCTGCCGCGGCAATCGTGGTGGCGAAGGCAGGAACCAGGATCCCTCGCTTCGCTCGGGATGACAATCCGCAATGGGATTCGATACAGTAGCATCGCGGTTCAGATAAAACCGAACAACCAACGACTAACAACCAACGACCTCTATGAAAACTCTGCAACGCACTCTTACCATCGTGAAACCCGACGCTGTCGCCAAGAATGCTGTCGGCGACATCATTGAACAATTCGAGAAAAATGGCTTCCACATTCTCGCCATGAAAATGCTGGAAATCTCAAAATATCAGGCGGAGCAGTTCTACGCCGTGCATGCAAGCCGGCCGTTCTACAACTCACTCACAGATTTCATGTCGAGTGGACCGATCGTGGCCCTGGCCCTGGAAAAAGAAAACGCCATTGCCGACCTGCGCGCGCTGATGGGCGCTACGAATCCGGCCAACGCCGAAGAAGGCACCATCCGCAAGAAGTGGGCGTCGAGCATTGAGCACAACGCCATTCACGGCTCTGACGCCGAAGATACCGCGCGCTTCGAATTGAGTTTTTTCTTCGCGGGGTATGAGCTGGCGAAATAAAGGTAGCACCGCCCCTTCGGCAAGCTCAGGGCCGCCTTATCGTGGAGCATGTTTGGGAATTCTGCCGTGACACGCGACACTCTTGATCTTCGCGCAGGAATCGTAGATCTTCTGCGACTCTTATGTTCACCCGGGGAACAACGCGACTACGAGCGGAGGGTTCCTGCAGCTTCGGTACCGACTGAGCTTGTCTCCATGTGGTTTGACGATCAGTATCTTCCCGACAGCCCCGTCTTTATCGCATGTTTTTCCGCGCGGGAACTTGAGGCAATGGCTGTTTTCAGCAAGTACTTCGCCGACCGTGAGAAGTTGCTGCCCGACACCCCGAATGGGATACAGAGTTGGCTGGAAACTGAGACATGGCAAGGGATAATGCGAGAGGCCGGTCGCGCACTTGCGGCCTTTGAACACTGACAGAGATTAACCTACCCCAACGCTTCGTACAGGTGGCCTTCGACGCGGTCGGCAATTTTCGGCAGGTCTTTGCGGGCGTACTGCAGA
>Ga0187871_10004381_pt1 | contig 10610 bp, 7 predicted proteins | sample June2016WEW_16_1_FD_132988 | JGI IMG/M metagenome (GOLD analysis project Ga0187871, IMG submission 132988) | Peatland microbial communities from SPRUCE experiment site at the Marcell Experimental Forest, Minnesota, USA - June2016WEW_16_10 | ecosystem: Environmental > Terrestrial > Soil >...
CCTGGCCGCCAAATTGACGGTCGCCGTCTCTGAGTTTCTCCAGATGCAGATCGCCTGCGGTGTGGACGCGGTCCAGATCTTCGACAGTGCGGGCGGCGATTTGCCGGCGGCGGACTTCGAGGCGGCGTCCGGGCAGTGGATGGCGAAAATCGTTTCCAAGATCGCCAGGCGCGCCCCGGTGATTGTTTATTCCAGGGGGACGCGGGCGTGGGAGGCGCTGACAAAAATCGGGGCGAACGTTCTTGGAATTGACCACGGCATCCCGCTGGAGGAGGCGGAACGGCGGCTGCCGCGCGACACGGGCATCCAGGGAAATCTGGACCCGGCGCTGCTGTCCGGCGCGGAGCCGCAGACAGTCGCGGCGGAAACGCGGCGCTTGCTGGAAGCCATGCGCGACCGCAACGGCTACATCTTCAATCTCGGCCACGGCGTGCCGCCCAACGCCAGACTGGAAAATCTGGAGGCTGTGGCGGAGACTGTGCAGAGCTTCGTATGAGCAAACTTAACGTTGATCTGGAGTTGGTTCAAAAATACAACGTGCCCGGGCCGCGGTACACCTCCTATCCGCCCGCTCCGCAGTTCACGGACAAAATCACTTGGCCGGAAGTGCAGGCGAAAATCGCCGAGGCGCAACCGTCCGGGCGCGGCCTGTCTCTTTATTTCCACATCCCGTTTTGCGAGTCGCTCTGCTGGTTTTGCGGCTGCACCACGGTCATCACCACCCAACGGGAGAAAGGCGCGCGCTACCTCGAATATCTGGACAAGGAAATGGAGCAAATGAGCGCCCGCATCAACCCGGAGCGCCAGGCCGTCCAATTGCATTGGGGCGGCGGCACTCCGACCTTTCTCGCCCCCGCCGAAATCCGCCGGCTCGGCCAATCCATTCGCAAACATTTCAAACTCGCGCCCGACATCGAGGCCGGAGTCGAGATGGACCCGCGCCGGCTCACGCGCGATCACATCACCGCCTTGCGCGAGATCGGTTTCAACCGGGCTTCGATTGGCGTGCAGGATTTTAATCCCACCGTGCAAACCGCCGTGCATCGCATTCAACCGCGCGATCTAACGGAGATGGCCATCGGATGGGCGCGCGAGGCCGGTTTCCCATCGGTCAACCTGGACTTGATTTACGGGCTGCCCTACCAGACGGTCGAATCGTTCGAGCAAACCCTGGACGAAATCATCAAGCTGGGGCCGGACCGGCTGGCGGTCTTCAGTTATGCGCATGTGCCCTGGATCAAGCCGGCACAAAAAATTCTGGAGCAGGAAGCCGCGCTGCCCAGCGCCGAAACCAAGCTCGCCATTTTGAAACTCATCATCGAAAAGCTCACGCAGGACAACCGCTACACTTACATCGGCATGGATCACTTCGCCCGGCCCGGCGACGAACTGGCGGTCGCGCAACGCCGGAAAACTTTGCAGCGCAATTTCCAGGGTTACAGCACCAAGGGCGGCACGGACATTCACGGCTTCGGCATGTCGGCCATTTCGCAGACCGACGGCGTCTATTGGCAGAACTTCAAGGAGTTGCCCGCATACTATGAAGCCCTGGATTCCGGCCGCGCGCCGTTTGCCAAAGGCTACATTTTGAGCGGCGACGACCGGATTCGCCGCCAGACGATCATGCGCCTGATGTGCGACTTGAGCTTGGACTACGCATGTATTTCAAAGGACCTGGGGATTGACTTCGCCCGCTACTTTGAGGCCGAACTGGAGTCCCTGGCGGACTTGGAACAGGACGGCCTGTTGCAGCGCGGGCCGGGCGGCCTGGCCGTCAACGACGTGGGGCGGCTTTTCATTCGCAACATCGCCATGCGCTTCGACCGCTATCTTCCCGCCGCGAAGGAGCGGCGCTTTTCCAAAACGATATGAAACCGGTTGCCATCATCGGCGGCGGCATCACCGGGCTGACGGCCGCCTTTTGTCTCCGGCAGCGCGGCGTGCCGGTCACGCTGCTCGAAGCCTCCGGGCGCGTCGGCGGTGTGATCCAGTCCTTGCGCCGCGACGGCTGGCTGGCCGAATTCGGCCCCAACAGCATCCTGGAAACCTCCCCGGTAATTTCCAATCTGGTGCGCGACGTTGGATTGGAATCGCGCCAGGTTTACTCCAGCCCGTCCGCCGAAAATCGCTATGTGGTGCGCGGCGGCAGGCCGGTGGCTGTTCCGGCTTCCGCGGGCGGTTTTCTGACGACGCCGCTGTTTTCGTTTCCGGCCAAGCTGCGGGTTTTGGCCGAGCCGTTCATCCGGCGCGCGCCGAAGGATGTGGAGGAATCCATTGCCCAATTTGTCGTGCGTCGGCTGGGCCGGGAATTTTTGGACTACGCCATTGATCCCATGGTGGCCGGCGTCTATGCCGGCGACCCCGCGCTGCTTTCCGTGTCGCAGGCATTCCCAAAACTCTACGCGCTGGAGCAACGCTATCGCTCGCTCTTTCTGGGCCAATTCCTGGGCGCGCGCGAACGCAAACGCAGCGGCGAAGTCTCCAAACAGAACGCGAAAAAGCTCTCCTTCGATGACGGCTTGCAGGTGCTGATTGACACGCTGCAATCCCGCCTCGGCGGGGCCGTGGAAACCTCCGCGCCCATTCGCGGTTTGCGGCGCGCGGAGGACGGCTGGTTCGTCGAATTGGAACCGGGCGCGGGTGGCAGGCAAATCGAGTGCGGCGCGGTTCTTCTCGCGCTGCCGAGCCACAAAATCGCCTCCCTGGAATTAACGGCTTCGCCGGCGCTCGATGTTTCCTCGCTGGCCAAAGTCTATTATCCGCCCGTGGCCTCCGTCGTGCTGGGTTTTCACCGCGCCGACGTTCAGCATCCGCTCGATGGATTCGGCATGCTCATTCCGGAGAAGGAGGGGTTCAACATCCTGGGCGCTCTGTTCTCCTCGTCGCTCTTTCCCAATCGCGCCCCGGAAGGCGAAGTCCTGATCACTTGTTACATCGGGGGCGCGCGCGATCCGCTCCTGCCGCTGGAAACGTCCGAGGCTCTGGTGGAAATGGCTGTCAAAGACCTGGCGGCGATTTTGGGCGTGCGGGGCCGGCCCACTTTTCAGCATGTCGCCGTCTATCGCCAGGCCATTCCGCAATACAACGTCGGTTTCGGAAAAGTCCGCGCGTTTTACAACGAAATGGAACAGAAAGCGCCAGGCCTCTTTGTGGCCGGACACGCCCGCGACGGCATTTCCCTGGGCGATTCCATTATCTCCGCCCACAATGTGGCGGCGCGAATCCAGGCGTATTTGGGGTCAAACACCGCGCGGCTCACCCCGGCGAACCGCCCCGTATCCACATGAGCACCCGGGCCGCAATCCGCAATCCGCAATCCGGCGGCCGGGCCGTGCTTCTGGTCAATTTAGGCTCGCCCGATTCGGCGTCCGTCGAGGACGTGCGAACTTATCTGGGTGAATTCCTCATGGATGGCCGCGTTCTCGACACGTTCTATCCGGTGCGCTGGTGCGTGGTTCATCTCGCCATTTTGCCAAAGCGCCCCGCCCAATCCGCCGCCGCCTACCAAAAAATCTGGACCGCCGAAGGCTCGCCCCTGGTCGCCACCGGACGCAAGGTGCGCGAGGCGCTGCAAGAGCAAGCCGGAGTCCGGGTGGAACTGGCCATGCGGTATCGCAAGCCGTCCATCCCCGAGGCCGTCCGCAAGTTGCGCGGTGAAGGCATCCGCGAACTGCTGCTCATCCCGCTTTTTCCGCACTACGCCATGTCCAGCTTTGAAACCGCCGTCGAGCGGGTCCGGGAAGTCATCGCAAAAACCGCGCCGGACATGGCGCTAACGGTCGCGCCGCCATTCTACGATCATCCCGATTACATCCGGGCCATGACGGCGAACGCTGCCGCATATTTGACAAAGCCTTGGGACCACCTGCTGTTCAGTTTCCACGGCATACCCGAGAGGCATTTGCGCAAGTCCGATCCCACCGGCAGCCATTGCCTGTCGCGGCCGGATTGCTGCGGGGACAGTTGTCCCGTGCTGGCCACCTGCTATCGCGCGCAGTGTTTCAGAACGGTCGAAGCATTCGTGCGAACGGCCCCGATTCCCAGGGAGAAGTACTCCATTGCCTTCCAATCCCGATTGGGCCGCCAGCCCTGGCTCAAACCACATACGGATGTAGTCATCGAAGAATTGCCCAAGTCCGGAATCCGAAATCTCCTGGTGATATGTCCCTCCTTCGTGTCCGACTGCCTGGAAACGCTGGAAGAAATCGGCATCCGCGGCCGCGAGTCGTTTCGCGCCGCCGGCGGCGGGGAATTGACGCTCATCCCCTGTTTAAACACCCATCCCCTGTGGATCACCGCCCTGGCCAACATGATAACCGATGACAAGTTTTCAATGACCAATTCTCAATTGAAAGGTCGGAAATCTTGAAGCGATTCTTCGCCGACAGGAGTCACCCAAAAAAGTGAAATCCACCTGAGTCTCGCCCCTCCGTCGAATCTTCTTGAACCGGCCGGCCAGGGGGACTACGTTATCTCACGGCCCATCACAACGCCGGGTTTCCGATGAATATTCTCCTCATCAGTCCTCAGACGCCGGATACGTTCTGGAGTTTCAAACATGTACTGCGCTTCGTTTCCAAGCGGGCCTCGTTCCCGCCACTGGGCTTGCTCACCGTCGCCGCCATGCTCCCCCGCGATTGGGATTTGCGCCTCGTGGACTCGAACGTCAAGCGGCTCAAGGACGCCGATTTGCGCTGGGCGGACTTCGTGATGATCAGCGCGATGATCGTCCAAAAGAATTCCGTGCGCAACATCGTGGCGCGCTGCCTTGCGCACCGCAAACCGGTCATCGCGGGCGGGCCGCTGTTCACCACCGGCCATGAGGGTTTTCCTGCGATTCAACATTTCGTCCTCGGCGAGGCCGAGGAAATCATGCCGCAAGTCGTTGAAGACATGCGCCGCAACCGCCTCCAGCACGTCTATAAGGCGCCCCGCTGGCCGGACCTCGCCCAAACGCCCGTTCCGCGCTGGGACTTGATTGACCTGCGGCACTATGTGACGATGCCGGCGCAGTTCTCGCGCGGCTGCCCTTTCCTTTGCGAGTTCTGCGACATCACGGTCATGAACGGCCGCGTGCCGCGCACCAAGTCTCCCGCGCAAATGATCACCGAGCTGGAGGCGCTCCGCGTGCGCGGCTGGAGGGAAATGGTCTTCATCGTGGACGACAATTTTATAGGCGACAAACGGCGCGTGCGGGAGTTGCTGCGCGAAATGGTGGCCTGGCGCCGGCGCACGGGCGCCGAAATGGGATTCCTCACCGAAGCCTCGGTCAACCTGGCGGACGACGCGGAGTTGTGCGCGCTGATGGTGGAAGCCGGCTTCACCAAAGTGTTTGTCGGGATCGAAACCCCCTCGGTGGAAGGGCTGGCGGAATGCAGCAAGATGCAGAATCGCGGGCGCGATCTGGTCGAGACTGTGCGCACCTTGCAACAGCGCGGGCTGGAAGTCATGGGCGGATTCATCGTCGGCTTCGACAGCGACAAGTCCGACATCTTCAAGCGCCAGTTCGACTTCATCCAGCGCTCCGGCGTCGTCACTGCGATGGTCGGCCTGCTCACCGCCCTGCCGCAAACCCGTCTCTACGACCGCCTCAAGACCGAGGGCCGGCTGGAAGCGGAAACCAGCGGCAACAACACCGATTCCGCCCTGAACTTCAAACCCAGGCTCAACCGCGAATTCCTCCAATCCGGCTACCGCGACCTGATGAAGAAGCTCTACGAGCCAAAAGTCTATTACCAGCGCGTCCGCGTGTTTCTTCAGAATCACAAGACCAGCGCGCCGAGCCTGCGGCTGTCGCAAGCCGATTTCATGGCCTTCCTAAAATCGTTTTGGTTGCTGGGAGTCTGGTATCGCGGGCGCATGGCCTACTGGCGGTTCTTCCTGGGAACACTCGTGCATCGTCCGCGTCAATTCCGTCAGGCCATTGAATTTGCCATTCTCGGCTACCACTTCCGCCGCGTCGCCCAGGAATGTTAGCAGGCGTCCAAAAACCCCAACGGAGTGATGGAGTATTGGAGTATTGGGTTTTCCCACCACTCCATCACTCCATCACTCCCTGTCCCCGGCAGCCACGCGGGGAAATTGCCGCTTGACGGGCATGGCCGGCCTCCATACCCTGCGGTTCGTAATGAGCGAGACCAAAAACAAGTTCCTCCTCACCCGCGCGGCGTCACTAAAGGGCGGCGGGAAACGGCCAAATTCCTAAAATAACTCCCATGAAATCTCTGCATTCCTCAAGCGTCGGTTTGATAGTCACGATGGCCTTTTTCATGAGCGGCTGGCTGGGGCTGGCGCCAGCCCGCGCCGGAGGAGGACCGGGAGGCGGAGGCCAGTCGGCGGAACTCCTTCCCAAACCGCCCGCCAAACCGGCCGACTGGATCGTCGAGCACGACCCGGTGAATCCGAACGCGACGCCCGAGGCCAGGGCGCTGTTGAAGTATCTGTACAGTATATGCGGCAAGCACACCGTCATCGGCCAGCACAATTTCGCCGGCGTGCATGAGCTGTCCACCGCACAGGCCGCCCGCAACCTCGGCAAGACCCCGGCGTTGTATGGGTCGGACTGGGGCTTTTCCAAGGCGGGCGACATTGACTCGATCTACGCCAGGGACAACACGGTCAAGGAAGACATCAAGCAGTGGCGGAACGGGTCCATCATCGCCATGTGCTGGCATGAGGTCCGGCCGACCACAAACGAGCCGGTGACCTTCCAGGACGACAAGGCCCACAGCAGCGTCCAGGGCAAGCTCAGCGACGAAGATTGGGAAGCGTTGCTCACGCCCGGCACTTGGATCCACTCCAATTGGTGCGCCCAAGTGGATGTCATCGCGGGTTACTTGAGACAGCTTCAGGACGCCCGGGTGCCGGTTCTCTGGCGGCCAGTGCATGAAATGAACGGCCAATGGTTTTGGTGGGGCGGCCGCCCGGGCGAACGCGGAACCCGCCAGTATTATCGCATGATGTACGACCGGCTCGTCAATGTGGACAAGATCAACAATTTGGTTTGGGTCTGGAACTGTGACCGGCCCAATAACCCGTCCCTCCAGTTTGTGGATTGTTTCCCCGGCCAGCAATACGTGGACGTTCTCGCGTTGGATTGTTATGGGACCTTCGAGCAGCGGTATTATGACGAGATGAACGCCCTGTCGGATGGCAAGGTCATGGCCGTCAGCGAAGGCGGTCCGGTCCCCCTCGATGTCTATAAGACGCAGCCGAAATGGTGCTATTATATGCCGTGGGCATCCGTCCGCAGCCCAGTGTTTGACAGCAAGACCCCGGCAGCTTCCTCCCCGACACCAGAAGGACAGGCGCGCCGGGGTGGCGGCGGCGGCGGCGCGCGCGGTGGAGGCAGCGCGGCTGAGATGGCCAAAGACCCGCGCATGTTCTGCCTGGAAGACGCGGCGTATTGGGAGTCTATCCAGCCGTTGCGCGCGGCCTGCGGTCTGCCGCCGGAGCGGCCCGCGGCCACGCCGGCTCCTGCGGGGAATTGACAGCCAGTATCGCGGGTTAGGCTGCGCGGAAGAGGAACTTCCGATGTTGCCAGCGGGCTTTGCACTAAACCCGTTCTGGAATGCATGAAGGTTCGGCAGGTTTGATAGGGAATTGGCCATTGAAAGTTTGTCATTTGTTATGTGGCACTTATGAACTGGACAGACGAAGACCTGGCTGTTTTGCAGAATCTGGAATTCAGCGTCGCGCAAGTTTGGCGCGCCCATCCGGAAATGACCGATTATGCCGCGTTGCGCGCTTACGAGGGGGCCTTCAAGGTGTATCGGGAGCAACTGCGCGGCCATATCCCCAAGCCGCCCGCGCTGACCGGTCTGGACGCCATGACATTCGAAGCCGTGATGGCGATGTGCGAATTCCGCCTCGGCCACCGGGCCGGGCCGTCGGACGACCTGCCCGTCATTCCACCCGTGCCTTTGGACAAGCTCGTCGGATACTTGCGGGAGCTGGCCAAGTCGGTCGAGCGCCACACCTGGATGAGCGGCCGGCAGGGCTACCTGACTTTTATTGACAAGTACGTGCCCTGATTTCTGTAGCGCCGGTCTGTGACCGCCGCCAAAGTCGCCCCAATGGCAGTTTTAATTTATTGACAAATAGGCGCCCTGGCGCGCCGGGTGGAATCCAACTAATCCGGCGCGGGTTGCACGAGCTTGCCGTAGCGCGGTATTTCGGGAAACAGCCGGCAGATTGCCGCCACCACAAAAAGCGTGGCCGCGCCGCCGAACACCACGGAAAAAACCGGGCCTGCCAAACCGCTGAGAAAGCCGGACTCGGCCCCGCCCAGTTCGTTGGAGGTGCCGATGAATAAATTATTGACGGATGACACGCGGCCCCGCATCGCGTCGGGCGTGAGCAATTGCACGGAGGTGTGCCGGATCACAATGCTGAAGGTGTCCGCCATTCCGCAGATGAGCAGCATTGTCATTGACAGCCAAAAAATCCGCGAGAATCCAAAGCCAATCGTCGCCAGGCCGAACACAGCCACCGCGATAATCAAAACCCGCCCCGCCTTCCTGAAGGGCGGCAGATGGGCGATGAACAGCGAACAGGCAACCGAGCCAATCGGCAGCGCGGCTTTCAAAAAACCCAGCCCCACCTTGCCCACATGAAGGATGTCGGCCGCATACTGCGGCACCAGCGTGTCGGCCCCGCCAAACAAAACGGCAAAGAGATCCAGGGTGATCATTCCGAGGATGATGCGATGGTTAAATACAAAATGGAATCCGCCCAGGATCGCCTTCAACGAGAAGGGTTCCTTCGCCGCCGGGTTCTGATGCGTCCGCACCAGGCAGGTCAGCGCCAGGCACATGAGGGCGGCCGCGGCGTTGACAATATAGACACCCGCGGCGCGGTTGGTCAACGCATACAACACTCCCGCGGCGACCGGACCCGAAGCGGCGGAGATTTGGAACGTGCTGGAGGACCAGTTCAAGGCGAACGGCAATTCCTCCCGCGAGACCAATTGCGGCAAAAATGACGCGCTGGCGGACCACATAAAAGTGCGCGCCACCCCGGAGAAAGTCAGGCAAAGATACACCCACAGAATTGGCCCCTGACGCCACGAAATCAGGGCCAGCCCCAGCGACGCCGCAGCCATCACCCCTTGCGTCACCATGATAATCCCTTTGCGGCTCCGCGAGTCGGCAAGGTGCCCGGCCGGCAGAGTCATCGCCAGCATCGGCAGGAATTGCGTCAGGCCGACAAACCCCAGGGCCACAGCCGAATGCGTCCGGTCGTACAACTCCGCCATGACCGCCAGAGTGAGCATCTGCTGGCCGAACGACGCCACAAACCGCCCAACCGCGTAATACAGAAAATCACGGTTGCGCAGAACCGCGTAAGGGCTGGTCTCCGGGAGTGACGGGGGGCCTTTCACTTTCTTGGGCGGCGTTTGTTCACTTCTTAATCATAATCTTAATCGTAATCTTAATCCCAACGAGATTAGGATTAAGATTAAGAGTAAGATTAGGATTGAGATTAAGAAGGCTGCAATTCAGCCTGCGGCAATCCTCACGCGCCGAACTTGTCAAACATAAGTGCGTTGGCTTGCATGAGGCGGATCAGGTACTTGGCCTCGAACACTCCCAGCGATCCCTGGTTCGCGCCCGTCTCCGTGAAACGCTCCAGCTTGTCCGAGCCGGACCGCGGCGAGACCAGCAGCACCGGCTGCGGATGCCACGAGTGGCCCTTGCACGGGCACGGCGTGGAATGATCGCCCGTGATGACCAATACCTCGGGCCGCTTTTGCAGAAGCACCGGCAGCGCCGCGTCGAAATCCTCGATGGCCTTCTTCTTCGCCTCAAAATTGCCGTCCTCGCCGTACATGTCGGTGTACTTGTAATGGATGAAGAAATAGTCGTACCGGTCGTACTCGGCCAGATAGCGCTGGAATTGTTCGGTGATGGTTTGCGGGCCTTCGATCTTGGTCATGCCGACCAGTTGGGCCAGCCCCTTGTACATGGGATAAACCGCCAGGCAGGCCGGCTTGAGGCTGTAACGCTCCTCAAACTGCGGTATGGCTGGCTGATGGGCGATGCCGCGCAACAAGAAGCCGTTGGCAGGATGCTTTCCCGCAATGACCGGCAGCGCGGTCTTGTAGAATGCAGCCAGCAGTTCCGCCGTCTTCCGTTGCGGGGCCGATTCGGGATTGACCGGCCGGGCCACCGGCACCGGCAATCCTTCCCGGTTCGGGTCCGCATCCGTCAGCGGCCCTTCCAGTCCCGGCCCGCGCAAGATGACCACAAACCGATGCCCCTTGCCTGGCTGGATGATGACCTGCGCGTCGCCGATTTTCTTCACCTTGCGCGAGAGCAGGGCGCACAGTTCCTCCGTGACTTTCGTTTCGACCCGTCCGGCGCGGCGGTCGGTCACGATGCCTTTGGCGTCCAGCGTGCAAAAATTGGCGCGGGCGGCGATATCGCCCGCCTTCAACTCCAGCCCCAAACCGAGGGCCTCAATCACGCCGCGCCCCACTTCATATTCCAGCGGGTCGTAACCGAACAGCCCCAAGTGCCCCGGCCCGCTGCCAGGCGTGATGCCCGGCGCGACCGCAATCATGCGCCCTTGTGCGCCAATCCGGGACAGCTTGTCCAGGTTCGGCGTTC
>Ga0187871_10004384_pt1 | contig 10604 bp, 6 predicted proteins | sample June2016WEW_16_1_FD_132988 | JGI IMG/M metagenome (GOLD analysis project Ga0187871, IMG submission 132988) | Peatland microbial communities from SPRUCE experiment site at the Marcell Experimental Forest, Minnesota, USA - June2016WEW_16_10 | ecosystem: Environmental > Terrestrial > Soil >...
CCGGCCTCGGTCTGGTCTTCTTCCTCGTCGGTGAAGCTGGTCAGCCGGTAGCCGTCGAAGAGCCACTGGCCGCCGCCCCGCTCGGGCGCGGACAGCAGCATGGCCGGGCCGTGGCACAACGCGGCGATCGGCGCGCGCTTGCGGTGCAGCGCGAGGAGCAGGCGGCCGGCGTCGGGGTTATCGGCCAGGTCGACCATCGGCCCGTGGCCGCCCGGAGCGAAGACCGCGTCGAATCCGGCCAGCTCCGCATCGGTCAGCGAGGACAGCGCGACCGGATGCTGGAAACCGGGAATATCCTGCAGTCTGCGGAGCCGTTCGTCCGAAAGCCGCTGGCTGTCGGCCTGCTGCGCGTCGACCTCGGACCGGATCTGCTCCCGGGTCAGCCCGTGCGAGGTGTCCTCGGCGAGCACGTCGGCGAACGGCCGGTCCTGCCGCCACGCGGTTTTCGCGGCGCTGCTGACGATCCGGTGCGCCTCGGCGGGGGTATAGCCGTTGGCCTGCAGCACCGCGGCCACCCGGCGGGCCGCGGCCAGGCCGAGTTCGGTGTTCTGGTGCAGGGTCAGCCGGATGTCATCCACGTCGTGGGCGAAGGTGCGCACCACCGAGGCGAGGTAGTCCTTGTCCTCCTCGGGATAGTGGAAGAACCACGACAGCCCGTAGGGGTCCGGGTACGGCGGCTGACCGTCGGGCGTGATCACCGTGACGTCGAATCCCGCGGCGGCGAACCGCTCGTAGGGCTTGAGCGCCTCCTCGGCGAAGTAACCGGTCGGATGTTGCGTTCCATCCGCGAGCGTCATCTCGCGTGCGCTGGTGACGAGGTACGCGATCCGGATCATGCTGTCGCTCCGCCCGTAAGTACAGCCTGTGGCACGTCTCGTTGGTTGTGGCACGTCTCGTTGGTTACTGTGCCATCGCGTTGGCGGAACAAGCTACGGCTAGATATAGCGGCTTTGTGCTGAAATGTTGCCCATTCCTGCGCCAGCCAGATCACCCCCCCATCACCTGAGTGCGGCGCCCTCGCCGACGTCCTCCGCGTGTTGCGTATCCAGGTCACGCTGCAGGGCCTGCGCGTCGCAGTAGCTGCGCGGCGTCACGCCGAAGCGGCCTCGGAATTCGGTGATGAAATGCGAGACGCTAGCGTAACCGACCTCCTTCGAGATCCGCGTCACCGTAAAGTCGCCCTCGATGAGGAGTTCCCGTGCGCGGTTCAAGCGCATCTCCTTCAGGAACCGGCGGGGTGAGCGGCCGGTGACGGCACGGAACAGGTGCGCGAATGCGGACGGGCTCAGGCTGACGAGATCGGCCATATCGGCGACGGTTAGCGGCTCGGAAAGGTGTCCTCGCATGTACTCAAGCGCCGCTGACACCGGGTTGCTGGCGGACTCGGCCGCCGCGAGAGCGAGTAGTCGCGCGTACTGCTCACGCTGGAGCACCCGGTAGATCATCTCTTGCAGGTACAGCGGCGCCAGGACCCGCCGGTCCGGATCGGTCTTCACCGCGTGCAGGAATCGCAGCACCACCCCGAGCAGCTCCTGATCCAGCACCGAGGCGCTCGCACACGGCACGGGCCGCGGGTGGGCCTCGAGCGATCGGAAGGCCGTCGTGCGCCGCTCCAGCATGTCACTGGACACCCGGCGCACCAGCACCGGATCGAGCTGAAGCACGAAGGCCAAGAAGGGCCGGCCGATGGACGCCTCGAGGATCTCTGCCTGGTAATGCACGTGCTTACCTAGCAGCAGGTAATGGAAGGGGTCGTACACGTAGGTCTCGCCATCGAGGGTCACGGCCTCGCGCCCCTGGGCCACGATGCACAGCGACAGGGACTGCATCTCTCCCCACATCGGCCCGGCCGGGTCGGTAAACCGGTAGAGCGTCAGACCCGGCCATGCCTCGGTATTAGCCCTCACCCTCGGCGTCCGGGCGGCAAGTTCCGCAATCAGCTCATCCTGGCCCGCCGGACAAGAGACACACCCAGACACGATCGTGTTACCTCCTCGCCACCTGCCTCGCCACCTGCCTCGCCATTAAGCATGCGCCGTACCGGCTCAAGTTTCATTCTCAGAATTGACGCACCCGCGATGGCAGATGGCGAATCTGGATCCGACCGGGTTGGGCAGGGCACTTGGTTCCATCTCGGCCCTCCGGGTTACCCTGCACCTGCGCAAGGTGTTCGCCAAGCTCGGCATCAGCTCCCGTCAAGAGCTTCGCGGGGCGGTCCCCGGTCTCCACCGGGTAGCCCTGCCGGCCGAGCCAGCTCGTCTCCGGGGGTGATCGTAGTGAACGGGTGACCATGACCACTCACGTCCCGGGGTGGAACGCCGGAGCCTTTTCGCGACCCCAGTCCGCATTACCTACCGATCATGTCGTAAATTACCCGGTGGATGCAGCCGTGCTAAGCACGGTCTGCGGTTACTAAGGGAGGAAGACCATGCCACTGACCATCGGCGATACCGCTCCGGACTTCGAGGCGGAGACGAGCGAAGGGCCGATCAGCTTCTACGACTGGCTCGGGAACTCCTGGGGGGTCCTGTTCTCGCACCCGAAGGACTTCACCCCGATCTGCACCACTGAGCTCGGCTACATGGCCAAGATCAAGCCGGAGTTCGACCTGCGCGGCGTGAAGATCATCGGCCTGTCTGTCGACTCCGCCGGAGACCACGAGCGGTGGGCCGCCGACATCGCCGAAACCCAGGGCACGGCACCCAACTACCCGCTCATCGCCGACATTGACTTCAAGGTGGCCAAGCTCTACGGGATGCTGCCGGCCGAGGTCTCAGGCGACGCCAAGTCGCGCACCCCCGCGGATAACCAGACTGTGCGGAACGTGTTCGTGATCGGGCCGGACAAGAAGATCAAGCTGGTCCTGGTGTACCCGATGACGACCGGGCGCAACTTCGACGAGGTGCTACGGGTCGTCGACTCGCTGCAGCTCACCGCCAAGCACAAGGTGGCCACGCCGGCGAACTGGAAGCAGGGCGACGACGTCATCATCGCCGGCTCGGTCTCCAACGACCAGGCCAAGGAGCTCTTCGGGGAGTGGGAGCAGCCCAAGCCGTATATCCGGATCGTGCCCCAGCCCAAATGAGCATCGCGGCCGACGGGCTGCACCGCCGATGAAGGTGGCCGTCGGCGCCTTCAGGTCGCTGGCTGGCGCGGACCTTCCGTTTTCAGTAGCCGCCGGGCTGTTAGCGGTGACCCCGGCGCGCCGGTAATTTTGCGATGTCCGCGCGGGTACCGTTCGCCTGCTCCTTGCGGGTCTCGTTCGCCTGCTCCTTGCGGGTCTCGTTCGCCTGCTCCTTGCGGGTCTCGTTCGCCTGCTCCTTGCGGGTCTCGCGTGTCCCAGGGGATCCCAGGGGTCATGCCTGTCCCAGGCGTCACATGTGCTGCTGCTCATCGGCAAGTTTTAGTGGATGATTTCGGCTTAGTGGATGATTGTGGGTACTGGGGTCCACAAAACTTTCCACGAAGCCAGTATCTTCCGCGATAAGCGGAGGAACTCCGTGGTATTTGATGCGCTTTATCCGGATATGGCGGGCGGTGGCCGGGGCAGATTGACGATCTGATCAGAACTCCAGGGGTGGCTACCCGGGGAGCAACCCAGTGAGCGACCCAGTGAGCGACCCAGGCAACGGACCAGTGCCTTCCAAGGGCGCGGGGATGGAGACGAGGCGAGCAGGGTTGGTCTCGTAGTCACCTCTACCGAGATGGGAGCCCCCTATGTCTGCCACAACCGAAAAGTCATCGAGTACGACGGTGGTCTGGCCGTTCACGATCCCGGTCACCCCCGAGGCCGAAATCGAGGCGCTGCGCGCGCGCGTCGCGGCTACCCGCTGGCCCGACCAGGAACTCGTCACCGACCATTCGCAGGGCGTGCAGCTGGCCGTGATCACCGAACTCGCGCGCTACTGGGCCGCGGAGTACGACTGGCGCAGGTGCGAGGCGAAGCTGAGCGCCCTGCCGCACTTCATGACCGAGATCGACGGGCTGGACATCCACTTCATCCACGTCCGCTCCGAACACGAGAACGCGCTGCCGGTCATCATCACCCACGGGTGGCCCGGCTCGGTCATCGAGCTGCTCGCGGTCATCGATCCGCTCACCAATCCCACCGCCCACGGCGGGAGCGCGGCGGAGGCCTTCGACGTGGTGATCCCGTCGATGCCGGGCTATGGGTACTCCGGCAAGCCGCAAGAGACCGGTTGGGGCCCGGACCACATCGCGCAGGCCTGGACCGAGCTGATGCGGCGCCTGGGCTACACCCGGTTCGTCGCGCAAGGCGGCGACTGGGGCGCGATCGTCACCGACGTGATGGCCGTGCAGGCCCCTCCGGAACTGATCGGCATGCACACCAATATGGCCGGCGTCGTCCCGGCCGATGTCTCCACGGCGCTCGCGCGTAACGTCCTGGGGGCCGGCGGTCCGCCGCCGTCGGGGCTGTCCGCTGAGGAGCAGAGCACGTATGACCAGCTGAACTTCTTCTATACCAAGGGCATCGGCTACGGGGTAGAGATGATCACCCAGCCGCAGACGCTCTACGGGCTCGCGGACTCACCCGTAGCGCTGGCCGCCTGGATGATCAACCACGACGCATCCAGCTACTCCGACATCGCGGACGCCGTCGCGGGACACCCCGTCGGCAACCTGACCCGGGACGAGGTCCTGGACAACCTCACGTTCTACTGGCTGACGAACACAGGGATCTCCTCGGCCCGCCTGTACTGGGAGAACACGTACGACTTCTTCGGCGTCAAGAACGTCAACATCCCAGCCGCCGTGTCCGTCTTTCCCAAGGAGATCTACAAGGCCCCGCGCAGCTGGGCCGAGCGGGCCTACCCCAAGCTCGTCTACTTCAACGAGGTCGACCGGGGCTGCCACTTCGCCGCCTGGCAGGAACCGGCGCTGTTTAGCAGCGAGCTCCGCGCCGCGTTCCGGCCACTACGCTAGATCATCGTTCAGACGTCCGCATGCACCCTGTTTCGGCGGGGCCGAGTGGCTCGACTCCGGGGCCACCCGACCCCGCCGCGCCGCACGCCACGTCGTCCTGATGGACCTTCGGACGTCTTCCTGTTGTTCCTTGTCCACCCAGCCAACCAACTTCTAGGATCTGCCATGACAGCACACTGGCCGGTGCCCGCCGGGCTGCACACGTCCTCTACCCGGCTGCCCATCGAGAGCAGGCTGCCTTCCCTCGACGGTGCGACCGGATGGCTCAATTCGCCGCCGCTGACGGCCACCGACCTGCGCGGGAAGGTCGTCCTGGTCAACTTCTGGACCTATACCTGCATCAACTGGCTACGCCAGCTTCCCTATGTCCGCGCCTGGGCCGGCAGATACTCCCGCCACGGGCTGATCGTCGTCGGGGTTCACACCCCCGAATTCGGGTTCGAGCACGATATCGACAACGTCCGCCGCGCTGTGCATGACATGCGGGTCGATTACCCGGTCGCGATCGACAACGACTACGCGGTATGGAGCGCCTTCGCCAACCACTACTGGCCGGCCCTGTACTTCGCCGACGCGCAGGGCCGCATTCGGCACCACCACTTCGGTGAAGGCGAATACCAGCAATCGGAAATGGTTATCCAGCAACTGCTGGCCGAGAACGGATTCGCCGGCCCAGGCCATGAACTGGTATCCGTCGATGCCCGCGATGCGGAAGCGTCCGCCGACTGGGCCGCCCTGAGATCATCAGAGAACTACACAGGCTACGAACGGACCGAGAACTTCGCGTCCCCCGGCGGCGCGCTACCGGGAAAGCGTCACGCCTATGAGGCCCCGGCGGAGCTGAGACTCAATCACTGGGCCCTGTCCGGGGATTGGACAGTGGAGGAACAGGCCGCCACGCTGAACCAGGCCGGCGGGCGGATCGCGTACCGTTTCCATGCTCGCGACCTGCACCTGGTCATGGGGCCCACGGTAGAGGGCACGCCGGTGCGGTTCCGCGTGCTCATCGACGGACGGCCGCCAGGTGCGGCGCACGGGGTCGACGTTGACGACCAGGGCCACGGAACCGTGACCGAACAACGACTGCACCAGCTCATCCGGCAGCCCGGCCCCATCACCGACCGCACCTTCGAGATCACCTTCCTCGATCCCGACGTCCAGGCCTACGCGTTCACCTTCGGCTAAATCAGGCGGAACCGGCCGCCTTAAGCTCTCCGTGCGGAGGGCGCGAGCAGGCCCAGGGCGCGGGCGCGGTCCACCGCCTCGTGCCGGCTGTGGACGCCGAGCTTGGCGTACAGGTGGTGCGTGTGGGTGCTGACGGTGTTCACGGAGAGGAATAGCTCGTTGGCGATCTCGTGCGCGGTGAGGTGGGTCGGCAGGTAGCGCAGGATGCGGGTCTCGCTGTCGGTGAGTGGTTCTGTAACTCTCGGGGGGACGATCCCCCCCAGACCCCCCCTGATGACGGGGGGGCTGCCCGCCCCCCCGTGCCCCCCGGGCCCCCCAAGGGGGGACACCAGGGCTAGGAGCTGGGTGATCAGGGCGGGGTGAGCGGTGCCCGTCCGGCGGTGCCGCTCGAGCAGGGCCGGAACGGGGTCCAGGAGGAACGGCAGGAGCATCCCGTTGGACTCGGTGATATCCAGCGCCCGCTCCAGGACACGTCCGGCGGTGGCCGCCTCGCCCAGCGCGTCCCGCGCTCGCGTCTCCAGCAGCAGCGCCGTCACCATCCGTATCGGGCGTACCCCGGAGACCGAGCCGTCCAGGACCGGCGCGAGCGCATCGGCCGCCGCCTGCGGGTCGCCGGCGGCCAGTCGCAGCGCCGCTACGGCGGTACGCATCTCCGCGCTGACCCGCTCATCCTCGTCCAGTTCAGCCAGAGCCCGCTCGGCACATCCGGTCTGGCCCAGCCGCACCAGCGTCTGCAGCATCCGCGATCGCATCGACGTCACGAAGGTATGCGGCCTGATCAGCACCTCGGCCAGCTGCTCAGCGCCGCCGAAAGCCGCCAGCGCGTCGGCATCACGGCCCCGGGCCAGCTCCAGAACCGCACGAGCATAACGCAGGCTCATCCCGGCGGCGGGTTCCACCTCGGTGCGCAGGGTGCGCTCGGCCCGCTCCAGCCACGGTTCCGCTTCCTCCAGCCGTCCCTGATACAGACTCATGATGCCGACCTGAGCATAGGCCATCCCGGCGAGCGGCTCCTCCCCCCAGCCATGCCGTTCCGCCAGCTCGATCGCCTGCCTGGTCCAGTCCGCTTGCGACACACCGGGGCGGAACAGCAGCGTCCCGTGCGCCCCGTGGACCAGGCCGGTGAACTCCAGGTACGGCCGCCCGATCAGGCGCGCCAGCGCCACGCCCTGCTCCAGGTGCCGCTCCGCGTCCGCAAACCGAAGCGCCCACATCTCGGCGATACCGAGGCTGATGAACGCCGCCGCACGCAGATCCTCACTCACCCCGAGGTACACAGCACCGGCACCCTCAGTCAGGCCGAGCAGCCGCCGCGCTTCCTCAACCACGACAGGGAAATCGACGAAGCGCCGGGCCAGGAACAGCCGCAGCACCGCCAGCATGACCTGCATCCGTCCGCGGCGGTCCGCGGGCACCGCCGCCAGCGCGCCGGCCGCCATAGCCAGATGCCGCCCGGCATCATCCAGGGCCCCCCGGACCAGATCACCGGCCACCTGCACAGCAGTGAGCTCCGGGCTAGCCGCAACGACCCGGCAGGGGAACCCGGCCAGCAACCCGGCCAGCGTCACTCCCCTCCCGCCCAGGTACAGGTCCAGCCAGTGCTCCGACAGCAGCCGGGCAGCCATCCCCCAATCCCCCGCCGCCTGAGCCTGCCGGACCGCCTCCACCGGATGCCCGTGCCCGGCCAGCCACCCCGCGGCCCCGGCATGCAGCGCGACGGTCTGCTCACCGGGCTCAGCACGCCGCAGCTCCAGCCGCAGCAGGTCCGCGAACAGCTGGTGATAGCGGAACCACGACCTGCACCCGTCCAGCGAGACCACGAACGCGCCAGCCCGCTCCAGATCCTGCAAGATCCGTTCCCCGCCCGACCCGCCGGTCAGCACATCCGCCAGCGGACCGCACACCCGCTCCAGCACCGACGTCCGCAACAGCAACCGCCGCACCCCCACGCTCTGCCGGTCCAGCACCTCAGCCAGCAAAAACTCAGCCACCGTCCGTTCCGTACCGGAAAACTCCGCGGCGAACCGGTCCGGATCCGGATGCCCGGCCAGCGACAACGCCGCCAGCCGCAGCCCAGCCGCCCACCCCTCGGTCCGCCCGAGCAATCGGACCAACGTCTCCTCCGGCACCTGCGCCTCGGAAACGGCGAACAGCGCCCGCGCCTCGGCCAGGCTGAACCGCAGATCAGCCGCACGGATCTCGGTCAGCTCCCCCATCAGCCGCAGCCGGTGCAACCCCAGCCGCAGATCAAACCGGGTCGCGATGACGAACCGCAGCTGCGGCGGCGCGCGCAGCACCAACAGCTCCAGCTGGGCCAGCACCTCACCCGAGCCCAGCAGGTGCACATCATCGATCACCAGCCACAACCGGTCTTCCAGCGACGCCAGGTCCGTCAGCAGCCGCTCCACCACCGCCCAGCCGTCCACGCCCGGCGCCGCGGTCAGCGGCCGCACCAGAGCCGATCCGGCCGCCGTACCCCGCAGCGCGTCGGCGACCGAGATCCAGAACCCCTGCGGGTCACGCTCCTCGCTGTCCACCGACACCCACCCGGCACGGGTAGCCACGCCAGCCTCAGCGATCCAGGACCGCATCAGCACTGTCTTCCCGCTACCAGCCGGCGCCGATATCTGCACGACACGTTCCGCGTCAGCCAGCCGCGCCACCAACGCGCAGCGAGACACGACTCCTCCGCTGGTAGAAGGAACGGCTGGAACATCAGGGGTTCCGGAGGCCCGCAGAGGTCCCAGCGCGCGCGGGACCACCTGGCGGGTGGCTACCTCGCGCACGCCGCCGACCCTGCTCTGCATGCCACGTTTCAAGGGAATCCCCTGGGCCGGGCGATGAATAGTGGTGATCTGACCATACCTTGCGGCGGGCGCGGGCTCGTGTTCGCGCGATCCCCGCGCTGCCGCTATGGGGAGATGCCCTGGCGCAGCCCCTCGCGGACGATCTCCACCCGGCTCTTGGCGCCCACGCCCTGCCCAAAGGCAACGCCTATTCGATGCCGGCCGCAGGCAGGCGGGTCAGCGGCAGTGCGGACAACCGGGCCTGGATGTCGGCCGTGACGGAGTCGGGTGGCTGGTCGGCGTCGACCGCGACCAGGATGCCCCGCTCGGTGTAGTAGGGAACGAGCAGGCCGGTCGTCTCGGCGAATACCTGGAGCCGGTGCCGGATCACGTCGGCCCTGTCGTCGGAGCGTCCGCTCTGGCTGGCGCGGTCAAGCAACCGCCGGGTCAGCACCGCGTCGGTCGCGTACAGGTAGATCGCCGCGTCCAGCGTCACGCCGAGCCGGGCCGCGAGTTCCGCGGCGGCGGTGGCCTGCGGAAGGGTCCGTGGGAAACCGTCCAGGATGTACCCGCCGTAGGCGGCCGCCTCGACCACGGCGGGGGTCAGCACATCGAGCACGATCTGGTCGGGGACCAGATCGCCGCGGGCCTGGTGGGCGGCGATCTCGCGGCCCAGCGGGCTCTCGGCGCGGGCTTGCGCTCGCAGCAGGTCACCGGCGGCGATGTGCCGGGCGCCGGACCAGGCCGCCAGCCGCTCGCCTTGGGTGCCCTTGCCGGCGCCTGGCGGAGCGAGGAGCAGCAACCTCACGGCGCAGACTCACAGCTCGCGCACGTCGGCCGGGATGTCGATATCCCGCTTCTGGATCTTGCCGGTCCCGCCCTTGGGCAGCGAGTCCATGATCCACACGTGCCGCGGGTATTTGTACGCCGCGACCTGGCCCTTGACGTAGTCGCGCAGTTCCTCCGGGGTGGCAGTGGCCCCCGGCTTGAGGGCCACCGCGGCCCCGACCTCCTCGCCCAGGGAGGAGTGCGGCAGCCCGATGACGGCGGCCTCCGCGACCGCGGGATGCTCGTAGAGCACCTCCTCGATCTCCCGCGGGTAGATGTTGTAGCCGCCCCGGATGATCAGGTCCTTCTTGCGGTCCACGATGTAGAAGTAGCCGTCGGAATCCACCCGGGCCAGGTCGCCGGTGTGGAACCAGCCCCCACCCACCTCCCCTACCCCCTTCAAGGCCTCGGCGGTGGCCTCGGGACGCTGCCAGTAGCCCTTCATCACGTTCGGCCCGCGGATCACGATCTCGCCGACCTCGCCCTCCGGGAGCTCGTGGTCTTCGGCGTCCACGACGCGCATCTGGACGTCCCGGATGGGCGTGCCGATCGAGCCGGGCTTGCGCTCCCGGCCGGGGAGGTTGAACGAGGCGACCGGCGAGGTCTCCGACAGGCCGTAGCCCTCAAGCACCGGGACGCCGAACGCCTCCTCGAAGCTGCGCAGCACCTCGACCGGCAGGGCCGCGCCGCCGGAGATGCACTCCCGCAGCGAAGAGGTGTCGTAGTCGGCGCGGTTAGGCTGGTGGATCAGCGCCACGTACATGGTCGGCACGCCTTCGAAGACGGTGACCTTGTGGCCGGCGATGATCCGCAGGGCGTGCTCGGCGTCGAACCGCGGCAGCAGGGTCAGGCACGCCCCGG
>Ga0187871_10004387_pt1 | contig 10600 bp, 4 predicted proteins | sample June2016WEW_16_1_FD_132988 | JGI IMG/M metagenome (GOLD analysis project Ga0187871, IMG submission 132988) | Peatland microbial communities from SPRUCE experiment site at the Marcell Experimental Forest, Minnesota, USA - June2016WEW_16_10 | ecosystem: Environmental > Terrestrial > Soil >...
ATCTTCCTCCGCTTCCAGCCCCGCCTCGCGGCGTTGCTGTGGAGGTTGATTTCCGTCGTGAACAACCCAACTCGACGGACGGGACTTTCACCCGTGTTCCGATCAACTTCACTGGCGCAACCCTCGGCGTCTTCAGTTTTGGTTCCGGCTCGCCGATAAGGTGAAGTGCTTCATATTTGTAATCCGTCCTGTTTTGAACTTGGTTCGCTTTGTGGCCGTTTGAAGTTCAAGTCCGGCTCATAATCAGGATGCTCGGCCCGTTGCGTCTTATTCAACAAACCCTCGATGGTGAGCAATTGCAAACGCGGATACTTCTTGCCGTTTGGACTCTCGTAAAACCCGGCGCTGGCGGCGTCCGCAATCATCCCCTTTGTCGGCTCCGCCAGCGAAATCAATAGTCCAATCTCCGCCCCTTCCCGGTCACGCACCGCCAGGAGCGAACGGACATCATCGGCTTTCAAGTTCTCGCCGCCTTTGACGCTCACGATAATTTTGCGCGCTTCTTTCCGGTCAATGTCCTGGAAGAATTTCAAACCATCAATCCCGGTATCCGGCCCTCTTTTCTTCCCTTGGAACGGCTGCGCTTCCACAAGGGAAACGGCCCACCATTGGAATTGATATTTATTGCGCCGGGCGAGGTCGTTCGCGGATTCCAGGTCTTTCGGAAGGCCATGCACTTCATATTCACAACTTGGCCCAAACGCTTTCTTCAGCCTCCCCTCGATCAACGAAATTGCCAGGCAGGTTATGTCTATTCCAATCCATTTTCGGTTCAACTTTTGGGCCGCGTGAACCGCCGTGCCGCAACCGCAAAAAGGGTCCAGTACCGTGTCCCCTTGATTGCTGCTGGCGGCAATAATCCGCTCCAAAAGGGCTTGCGGCTTCTGTGTCGGGTAGCCAAGCCGCTCTTGTGCCTGTGAATTGACCGGCGGAATATCAGTCCATATAGAACCCATCGCCCCCCCGGACATTTCCTTCAAATACCGCTTTAACCGGGGGCGCTTTGATATATCCAGTTCACCCGACTTTAGCTTTGGGTAGGCAATACGACTCTCCGCCTCAAGATGCTCCATTGTTTCGCGTGAATATCTCCATCCTTTTTTTGGAAATGGAAAACCCTTCCATTCATACATCATGTTTGGTCTGGGGTTGGGACTCGTCATATTGTCCAGCATGTAAAGACCGCGCCCGTCATTATCATCGTGGCAATACTTGGCATCTCGATACTCGTCTGAATAGGCATCGCGCGGCGTGTTCCATGTAAATTGGTCTGTCTTCGTATAGAAGAAGATCGTATCAGCAACACGGCTCCACGTCTTGCTGTCACTGTGAGTGGTCGTCCGTTTCCAAATGATTTCGTTTCGGTAATTTTGCTTCCCCAATACTGCGTCAAGCACGAGTTTTAGATAATGCGATGCGGTCGGGTCGCAGTGCAGATAGAGGCTCCCGGTTGGTTTCAGGACTCTCTCCAAATCTATCAACCGTATGGCCATCATGGTCAGGTATGCCATGACATCGTTCTCGCCCAGAAACGCCCGCAATGCAGCCATCAATTCCGATACGTCTGTATTTTTCTGGTGAAGAAGCTCGTCAAATTCCCGCTCCGATTCCCGGCCCCAATGCCAGGTATCCTGAAAGGCTTCGATCTGCGCGTCGCTCTCATGCCCTTTGGGCGTTTTGAAAAGCAGGTTGTAGCCGCGTTGGGAATTAAACGGTGGGTCAAGATAAACCAGGTCAACCGTCTCCTTGTCCAAAGACTCGCGCATTACTGGCAAATTGTCGCCGTAAAAAAGTCGGTTCATTGCGGTTCAACCTTATGCGATAAGCTGCTTTTAAGGCAACTGCTTTCCATCCGTTGTCCCTTGAACCACGCTGGCGAAAACGTCCTTCCTGGGCTGGCCTTTGCGGTTCAACCGATTCGCGCTGCCCAGGGTTGCGAGGAACGAGTTACCCTGGGAAAATAACCCCAGGATCTCATCAACTCTGAAAGAGTTGAATCAATCCTGCAATTATCCAAACTCCAGCGGCGGTCATAGACCGCCGCTACAGTCAATCGTACTGGTAGTGCGCCTTTTCGATGGTCAGGCCGCGCACGTCTATTTGGGCCAGGTCGGCGGAACCCAGGCCGGCTTGTTCGGCCAACAGGAGAAAATTGTCTCCCTTGTCGAAGGGATGCGTCATGCGCGCCGTCCGCGGGTTGTAGCCCATGACGGCCGTTCCCACGGCGTCGGTCGAGACCGGGTTGCGTCCGGCAATGAGAATGCCCGGCGTGGTCACCTTCACCTCGGGTTGCTTGACAGCCCACGGGCCTTCGCCGGAGGTCATGGCGGTGATGCCGTCAATGATGGCCAGGTCAATCGGCCGCGCGGCGCAGGCGTCCACGACAACGCGCGGCACGCGGGAATAAGGATCGCGCCAGGAGGCGTCGGCTTTCAGGCCGGGCAATTTGACCCGGTCGTTGGGGCTGTGCAACGGCTGGAGGGTCGCGGTGGCGGTTTCGTTTCCCGCGGTTCCGGCGGCGCTGCCATAAAGGGCGTAAGGCGCCATGCCGAACAGGTTCTTCATCGAAAGCGTGATGCCGTTGGTGACATGCCGCTTGAGCTTGCACAGCGAAATCAGCACGTCGGTGTCGTGGTAGCAATGGTTGACATTGAGCGCGGAAAACATGTAGCCGCCGAAAGGCACGGGCAACGTGGCGTAAGCCGTTCCGCTGCCAAGATTACGCGTGTTTTCATACTCCACCTTGCCCAGCGCGGTCAGCGCGTTGACATCCCAGCCGGCCTTGACCAGGCCGTCTTCCAACCCGGTCCGCACCGGGATGGCCTCGACGATGCGGACGCGCGTGGCGCCGGCGCCAAACAGCAGCGGCGTCAGCGCCATGACCGTGGCGGGATGGGTCAGGTAAGTTTCGCCGACGGGCCGGTCGAGGAAGTTTTTGAAATCGCCGCCGGTGAGATTGATCTTGATGGTGACGGTTTTGTTGCGGACCAGTTGATCCACGCCGCCGATCAAGTCGAAGCACTGGCGCAGGGCGGCTGTGAGTTCCGGCCCTCCGTAGGTCTTGCAAGAAACGATGCCCACGGCGGCTTTGGTCCGCGCCAGCGGGGCGGCGGCGGCCGTCTGGCCCAGCGCGCGGAACCACGGCCCGGCGAACGGCGCGCCAACGGCAAGAGTCGCGCCGAGGCGCAGGAAATCACGTCGAGTGCAAGCGAGGCGGTGCTCGCGATGGTCATTATTTTGCTTCATGCTCCCATGCTCGCACAATTTTCCGCGGAAGGCAAGCGAATTAGTCAGCGAATTAGTCAGTTCACGGATTCCTGATCGCCACACGGCCTTTTTTCGACCAGTCATTATGGCCTCCGGGAATGCTGTGGAACGTCGCCGATGGGATGCTGTCCGCCAGCTTCCTGGCATGCTCAATTGGTATCAGACCGTCTTGCAGCGCGCCAAAAATCTCCACCGGACCCCGATACTCTGAAAGCGAACGAACGTTGTCCCAGCTTCCTCTCAAGATGAGGCCCACGGGGAAAATTGGAACATGACCAGCCGCCACGCTCGCCAGATTATCGAATGGAACGACCAGCGCAATCTTGTCCGGCGGCGGGGATTGCCCGGCCAGCGTGCAGGCGGGGCCGCTTCCCAGGGATTCCCCCAGGACGCATACCGGGGTTGCCGGGAACGTCTTTCTCAGGAACAGATACCCCTCCTCCGCCGCCGCGTCCAGCGACTCTCTCGACGGTTTGCCCGCGCGCGCTCCGTAGCCGGGATATTCGAGGATGAAGACCGAGTCGCGCGCTGAGAAGCATGGCAGCGCATAGACCCGGTCCGCCGCCTGCCCGCCGTTGCCGTGGAGCATCAGCCAGACATTTTCGGGCGCCGGCACCTGCCGAGAGAATCCGATGGTCCTTCCCTCCATTGTCCACGCCGCAAGCCCGTTGTCGCCGTCATTGTGGCTCGGAAAAAACAGAAGCTCCCGCTGAATGGCCTGGCATCCCACAAGCAACATGACGCCGGCGGCCAGAATCAGCGCCGGGAGCATTCTGAACTGATTACAGATCTTTCTCAAATTCTTGAAACGAAGGCTGGAAAGCGATGGTGCTCACGTCGGAAGGTTGAACACAAAGCAGGGCAAACGTCAAATCCCTTCCGCATCTGATACGGGCGCTGAATTCTTCGTCTTTTCCGGTGCTGCTGCGCCGCCGAAGAATTCAGGGCAGAGCGGCAGCTCTGCCCTACCGGCAAGGTGCTGGATTCTGCCTTTGGAGAAAATATTTTCATTTTTCGTCTAAGAAATAGCCGCCTGCGGTGTCATATAAGGTGAACATGGTGTCCACCCAAAGAACAGGAGGACGCCGGGCAGGCCGATGATCCAACCGGGACCATCGAAATAGCCGGCATGGCTTACATGCAACCTGAACAAGCCAGCGCAGTGCCCGGATGCGAAACGATCGAAGAGCTGTTCGCCGCTCTGGAATCGCCCCTGTTGAGCTATGCCTTGCGCCTGACCGGCGCGCTCTGCTCGGCGGAAGACCTTGTCCAAGAGGCATTTGTGAACTTGCAGGCCCAATTCAACGAAGTCCGCGACCCGCGGCGGTGGCTTTACCGCGCCGTCCACAATCTCGCCGTCAACCAGTGCCGCCAGGCCAGGAAAATCGTTCCCCTGGACGCCAACAGCGCCGCCGGCACGGCCGCGGCGGGCGATTCCGCCGACCCCATGCCGTTGCCCGACGAGCAATTGGTCCGCATGGAAGGCATCGGCCTGGTGCGGCTGACGCTGGAAACGCTGGACCCCCGCAGCCGCGAACTCATCCGGCTCAAATTCACCGAGGACCTCTCCTACAAGGAAATCGGCGCGCGGACGGGCCTCAAGGTCGGCAATGTCGGTTACATCCTTCATTGCGCCCTCAAGAACATGGCCGATGAACTGGCCAGGAACGGAGTCGTGCCATGAAACCCGGGATTGAGATTAAGATTAGGATTAAGATTAATAACGGAGGCCTCCCATGAACCCAAATTCACCGCCTGATGACCGCGCCGAGCTGGAGGCCAGGGTGACGGCCTTGCTGCTGGGCGAGACGACCGCCGAGGAAGCCGCCGCCTTGCGCCAAAAAATGTCCCAGGACCCCGCCCTGGCGAAGTTGCACGACCGGCTCCGGCTGACGCTCGACTTGGTGCGCGAATCCGCCGCCACTTCCGCCAGGGAACTTGCCGAGCAACCCGCCCCGCTCAAACTCAGCCCCGCCAAGCGCGAGGCCCTGCTCGCCTATTTCAAGACCGTCCGTCCCGCCGAACTGGCCCGCCCGCGCGCCCGCAGGACGTCATTGATTGTCCAATTGGCCGCCGCCGCCGCCATCGTTCTCCTGCTGGCGGTCCTGCTGGTTCCCAAATTGCGCAAGAGCGTTGTCGCGACCGGCTCCACGGTGGCAGCCGGCAAAACGTCCCAGGCTGTTGGGGCGCTGGACAGCACTAACAATCGCACCGTGGAGCTGTTTCTCCTGACTTACGCCGATTCCAAGGCCATCGCGCAAGAGGTGAAGGATGTTTTTAACACGGCCACCAACGGCGCCACCACCGGCGGAAAAGGCCTCATTGGGTCACTCTTCGGCGGTGGCGATCATGGCGGGCGCGGCGCCGGGGCGGATGACGCCCGCCGGACGGTCAATCGCGTCAATGCCGTCTCGGACGACGAGAACAACGCTGTCCTTGTCAACGCGCCGCTGCCCATGATACCCGCCATCTCCAACCTCATTGCAAAGCTGGATATTCCTCAAGAGGACACCACCATCATAAAGCTCTTTACTCTTCAGAATCAAGATTCCACCGAAATGGCGAAGGAATTGCACACTCTTTTTCAAGATAAAGGCGCCACGGCCGCCGGGAACGGCGTCAGCAGTGGCCGGGGCGCTACAACAAAGCTGGCCGGGGCCGGCACACAGGCGGCTGCATCCGGCATGAGCGAACGCCTGGCCAGACAAGAGGCTGTCACTCTCGTGCCGGACCGCCGGACCCAATCGCTCCTGGTCACCGCCTCCAAGGATAACATGGCGCAAATCGAGCAAATCATCGCCAAGATGGACGCCATGCCTTCTGCCCCACCCTCCGTCCATGAGATGCCCCCTCAGTCCACGCCGTCCACGCCGTCCACCAGGCCAACGCCCGCCAGCATGTCCAGACCCACCATCTACACCGGCAATTCAACCGCCGATGAAGCTGAAATCGCTCTCGGCGTGCCCGCTCCCCCGGCGGAACCGGGCTTAAAGCTGAATCTGCGCGACGTGTCCGTAGATCAGGCCCTGGATTTCCTGACCGAGAAAGCCGGCTTCACCATCAAGCGACAGACTCCCACAAGCTATCCCAACGTCGTGGGAACGGTGGATCTACGGAGCGACACACCGTTGAGCAGGGACGAAACCGTGGCCCTTGTCAACAATGTCCTCGCCACGCACGACCTGACGGCCATTCAAGACAAGAACAACCTGGCCATCATGTCCATTGAGGATGCACAGAAGAACGCGTTCACCCCTGTCCATATTGACACGAACTATTTGTCAATTCCGCCGGATAACAAGGTGGTGACAGAGACGATTCCGGTTCACTCGCTCAATCCAAAGCAGGTGGTCACGGATCTCTCCTCCCTGGCACCACCTAACGTCGTCATGAACTCAAGCGAAGCGGGCAATGCCATCGTCGTGACGGGTTCTCAGGCGGATGTGCGAAAGATGTCCCAGGAAGTTACGGCGCTCGACAGCACCGGCAATGGCGGCCTACAGCCATTCCTCCTTGCCTACGCCGATTCCAAGGCCATCGCGCAGGAGTTGAAGGATGTTTTCAACACGGACAGCAATGGTGTCGCTGGGGCCGGAGGCGGCGGCGTTGCGGCTATCTTCGGAGGCGGCGGCGGTGGTCGCGGCGGCGGCGGCGGCGGAACCATTGATGAGACCCGAAGGATTGGAGGTCACGTCAATGCCGTCTCCGACGACCAGAACAACGCCGTCCTTATCAGCGCGCCGAAGGACTTCATGCCCGGCATCTCCAACCTCATTTCAAAGCTGGATATTCCGCAGGAAGACACCGTTGAAATTAAGAAGTTCGATCTCCATAACGCCGATGCCAACGACACGGTAAGCGAACTCCTCGCCCTTTTTCCAGATGAAAACGCCAACGCCGCCGTGAACGGCGCCCGTGGTGGCCGCGGTACCGCCACTCAGTTCGCAGGTGGCGGAGGAGCGGGCGCTTCTTCCGGCATGAGCGAACGCAGCGCCAAGCAAGGCACCGTCAATGCCGTCGCCGATCCGCGCACCCAATCCGTCGTGGTCACCGCCTCCAAAGACACCATGAGTCAAATCGAGCAAATAGTGGGGAAGATGGACGCCATGAATTTCGGTCATGCGCAGATCTATACTTGGAAACCGGAGAATGCCGACGTTGAGGACCAGATAGGCCCGCTTTCGGACTTGTTCCAGCAGAATGGTAGAACCTCATCCGCTTCGTCCACCCAGAGCGCCTTGGCGCAGCGGATGACACAGGGCGCGCAAAACATGACCACAACAGCCTCATCCTCCATCAGTGGCGGCGGTGGCGCGGGCGGTGCGGGTGGCGGCGGCGCTCGCGGCGGCGGCGGTGGCAGCGGCGGCAGTGGCGGTGGTGCCGGCGGCGCAGGCGGCACCGCGAACGGGCTTTATGCGACACAGGGCCAGTTGCCTCCGGCGACTTTTACAGTTTCCCCGCCGCCACCTCTGCGGCGTAACGCCGGGCCTACGCATGACCAGTCCCCTCCGGTTACTTACGACCCTATAACCAGCAACTTCATTTATAACATTGACCCGATCAGCGGCAGCCCGCTCTCTATCACCTACCCGGAAAACTATACTAACGTCCTTTCACAGACTGATGCTGCTGCGGCAGATGCCTCCAAGAAAATGCTCGCAGGCAAGCCGGAAATGCCCCAGATGGAAGAGCGGACTTTCCATGTGGACCCCAATGCGTTTGTGCAAACGGCGGGGGGGATGGTGGTGGGTATTTCTGGATCGAACAACGTCACGGGTGGCAGCACCAGCGCCTCCATGGGCGGCTATGGCGGCATGGGCGGCATGGGCGGATACGGCGGCTATGGCGGCGGCTATGGCGGCATGGGCGGATATGGCGGGGGGGGATACACCGAGAGCGGCGGACCTACCCCTTTGATCGTCCAAGACAGCGGACAAATGCAGGGATCTGTCTCTTATCCATCAGTCAGCACCGCCGGTATTCCTTATCTCACCACCTCGACTCCGGCCTCCGTGGCGAATAAGCCGGTGCTCGACTACTATAATAATATCGGCATTGACGTGAATCCCACCAACGCGGATGGCTCATTCGTTATCTACAATGAGCGGACTGGCGATATGCTGGTCCGGGCGCCGGTGGACAAATTGGACACACTGGGCCGGGGCATAGAACAGCTCAACAAGACCCCGCAGCAAGTGCAAGTGGACACCAAATTCGCCTCCGTGGATCAGAAGGACACCAAGAGCTTTAGCCCTGCCGGGAATGTAGGAGCCGGGAATGAGGGAGGTACGACAGTCATGGAAATTGAAGATATGGGAAACATGCAGCTCAACAACGGAGCCATCAGGATGGAGGCCGGCACCGCGCCTTCTTACCAGGGGACGCCCACCGAGCGGAAAACCTTCAGGGAGGAATCGTCGCCCGGCACCGCGCCTTCTTACGTGGGGACGCCCACCGTCAACAATCCATCGGGTGTCTTCCCCAGCTCGGGTCCGCTCGCCAAGGAAAGTATCGGGGTACAGGCAGGCACCGCGCCTTCTTACCAGGGGACGCCCACAATGAACAATCCATCGGGCGTCTTCGCCGGAGCGGGTCCGGTCGGATCGAACCCCGGCCAGATTCCCCCATCCTTCCCGGACACCCTGGGTGCAGGGGGCAGAATCGAGATTGCCCCATCCGCCTCGGACACCGATCTGAGGAGCGGTTTGCGCACCATTGCTCCCGACGCCCCCGCGAGCACCATCAGCGGCTATGTTGATACTTCGGCTCCCTTTAATCCCGGTACCAGCAAGAGTCCCGGCAACCTGGCTCGAAGTTCCGGCACCAACGGCGCTTTCAGTGCCCAAGTGTTGACTCCCGAACTCCAGAAACAATTGATCGCGCAGGAACAAAACCGGGCGAAACTCGGCGCTGATTCTTCAGGCAAGGCTTCCCAGGCAGGACAGGATTATCAGACGTCTGACAACCAAATTACCATTTCCAGAACGGGCGGATACAATGGCCGGATTCAACTTGACAGCGAGACCGCCAACATTGACGAACTTGATAACTTCGCCGAAATCTCGAAAGTTGATGGCACTGACATCAATGGCAAAGAAAAGCTGGCCGACAGCCTGACCGGTTTCCCGATGGCCGAAGCCAGTCGCGACATCGCACCCGGGCACCTGTCTTTTACAACGACCAATTCAATTACCGCTGGGAGTGGCCAACAAGTGGCTGGCAACACGCAGTCAGGCCGGCTTACGAACGGCGGCGTAAATCAGTCCGGTTACGATGACTACGCCTCTGTTTCGGGAAGTCTCATATTCACAAACGGAGACGTTTTCGGCCTCGTTGATGAAGCATCAAAGGCCAACTCACGACAAACCGCGCGCGGGGCGAATGACCCTTACCCCGGCGTCCAACGTGTGAACGGGAGTTTGGGTCCCGTCATCGCCGGCATCAACTTTGGCACCCGTGGGCAGGTCATAGATGTCCCTGCCGACGGCACCGTCTCCATGCTCGTCCGCACCAACGGACTTCCCACTGTTGTCAATGGTACAAATTGGCCGGTTGCTGGATCTTTCGCCTCCGCAGCCGTCAATGGCGGTTTAGTAGCGTACTGGCCCCTGAACGAGACGACCGATGCTTCCACGGGAACGGCCGTGGCTTACGATATTATCGGCGGCTTTAATGGCACTTACGGCCACTCCAACACTCCATCACTCCAACACTCCATCCCTTCCGATCTTGTCGGCGGCTTTAATGGCATTTACGGGGCCAATGCCGAAAACGGAGGCGGGATCTCAGCCCATGCTTTTTCCGCGGTCACTGCTGATAACGGAAAGCCGAACACGAGCATTGCCGGCTGGATTGATCCCGCCATCAATACTCTCCCGGCAGCGCCCGCCTTTTCTTTCGACGGAGGCCAGGCTGTCGCATCGAGTAGTCCTATCACCAATCTCGGCACAATAGTGAGCGGTCAAGTGGCCTTAGGGCCTGCCCCTTCTCTTGGGCATAGCTTGCGCGGCACTATGTCTTCCGTGTCCATCTTCAGCAACTCGCTCTCCCAGGAGCAGGTTCGGTCTCTCTTCGATGCCATGACAACCAATGTCACGCTCGCTTCGCCATCTATAGCAGCCGGCAACACCTGGTCAATAGCTGCGCAGGTGGGTACGCCCACCAATAGCTTGGAGTTCCACGACGATAACTACCTGACGCGGACTGCGGACAAATCCGCCATTGAACTCCATGATGGGCAAGGCACCTCCAGCGGCACTAATGTGGGCGATTTCCCCTTCTCTTTACGGGGAATTACAGAAAATGATGGCCATGGCTCCCACGTCGCCGCCAA
>Ga0187871_10004390_pt1 | contig 10594 bp, 16 predicted proteins | sample June2016WEW_16_1_FD_132988 | JGI IMG/M metagenome (GOLD analysis project Ga0187871, IMG submission 132988) | Peatland microbial communities from SPRUCE experiment site at the Marcell Experimental Forest, Minnesota, USA - June2016WEW_16_10 | ecosystem: Environmental > Terrestrial > Soil >...
CACGGACGTTGTGCCCGTGCATCTACAGCAAAGCGCAGGCCACGTGTACGGACCTAGATTCGTACACGTGGCCTGCCCTGGTTAGCTGCGAGCTTCGGTAACGATTGCGCGCCGTAGCCACGGCATGCCGTGGCCTTCCGTTTCAATGTGAAGCTGATCAGCTACGGCTAGTACGTCACGGCGTTGCAGCGTTGCCGTGATGCCTTCCGCCTCGCGTACCGTAGCGGCGCGGGTAATGCGGGTAATCGCTGTGTCCGTGTCCATGATCGTTACTCCCAAAGGTTGGTCACTAGACGTGCATGGGCACGCACGCCGGCCAGGCCGTACGCGCATGCCCAAACTCAGCTAGTAGCCGTAGCCACGGACGGGAATCATCCAGCCGTCCGTGCAGACGTACTCTCGGCCGTCCCCCATGCCTGCGTCACCGCTTGCCATGGTGTTATGGCCGATGTGACACGGGCGCGGGTTAGGCGTCGCGTTGTGGTGGCCAGACGCATAACCGCCGGCGAATCCCGCAATGATTACCAGGATCGTTGCTATTCGCCGGCCGCGCCGCGTGATACGGACACTCATGTTCAGGCCACCTTCCGGTCAACGCTAATCACGTCGCCCAGGTAAGCGGCGCGAGTCTCGGCCAGGTACGAGAACGGAGCCTTCATGCTCGCGGTTGAACCGTCCGCAAAGGTGATGAGAAAAATACCCATGATCGTTTAGCACGCTCCCAACTTCGGCCGCACGGACGGATGCCCGTGCGTTCCGAAGCTAGGGACAGACTGCGCAGGCCACGTGTCCGCGTGGTGATTAGCCGCGCGACGTGCCTTAGACGCTTAGTGCCTGTCCGTGCTTTGCAGGTCTCTAGGCCCCTCCCGAAACTTCATCGCGCAAACAAGCGGAATCACCGCTATCACATGCGCTACCGCGTCCCAGGTGCCGGACTGCCTGCCTCTATTGAGTTGCCAAGGATCATGCGCGCCTGGTACGTAGCCGCTAGGCCGTATACCGGGGCCTTACTCTCGGGGCTGGTCGGCTACCTAGGCGCCGTCCGCGCCCTGCCGTTCCGTGCCCGTTCCGAACCGTGCAACGCAAAAGTATCACGCGGTATGCAGATTTGACCCATGGGCAGGCAGATTTAAATGTGACGTGCGTCACACTTACCAGGTGGCCGGTCTACCGGGCGCGCGCCGGCGCAGGCCGGCCGGCATTGCTCTGTGCCGCGCCTCTTACCTGCGACTATCCCGCAAATCGGCCGGCTGCCTAATCATGCGTCTGAGGGTTAGAGTCCGTTAGCGTCGCTCCCAGAGCCGTACAGAAGGTGTTGACGCTGCGTAGACAGTACGGCCACGCACTGTTACCCATTATCGGCCTATCACCTAGTGTCACTGTTCGCTACGATACGTGCCTGCGACCCCGCGCGACATCGTTACCCGCTTGTTACCTTACACAGTGTGACGGTAGGTAACGTTACGTGCCTGTTGCCTGGCGAGCTAGTTTCGGTACCTCCGGCCGTGATAGTTACGCGCTTGTGATGTGCGCGCCACAGTTAGCGAGGGTAATGGTTGTAATTAGTCACGCTAATGGTATGGTGTACCATTACCTTTAGCACCGCTAACTACACAATTACCATTATTAATTAGCCTCGCTAAAGGTTTTTTAATTAGCCGCGCTAACGATCGATTTTCCGAACACCAGTTCGATTTTTTCCTCTGACCTGCGACGGGACGCCCGTCCTACGCATTTCTCTCCCTGTGTCAAATTATCCGAGCCACATAACCGCAGGTCACAGGCCCGTGAAAACTAATTTCGCAAACGATCTTGCCAGGTCAGCGAAAATCCTTCGTACGGGTGTTCGAACGGCCCTGATTGGCGTCCGCCATTCTGAGAAACAGTTAGCGCGGCTAATAACAACGCGCATCGCCGCAGGTCATCGGCTTGCCGCCGAGGACCCGTGAGCACTGCTCTGCGCACACGTTTGACCTGCGAAAACTCGCGTTCACGCCCGCCCGCGTGTGCGCGTGCGCGCGATCGCGAGGCTGTGCCGCGCAAGAGGGGCTGGGGTGAATGTCAGCGCATTTGCGTGTCGGGGTGTCGGGGTGTCGGGGTGTCGGGGTGTCGGGGTGTCGGGCGCTCTTCCCCAGGCCGGACGGCGGGTTGTCGGAGTGTCGGGTCCTACCCGAGCATCACGCGGTGCGCTCGCGGTATGTTTGCGTCGTATCGGTGTCGGAGTGTCGGAAACCCGCTGACCAGGGCGAGCACCGCTTGCGGTATGATGGAGTATGCGAGGACGCGCCTCGCCGACGCAAGGGAGAACGCCATGACTACGCCCGCTAGCTGCCCGCGCCGCCTTGATCTGCTGTGTGAGCTGCTGCCCGAACCGCGGCGCGCCCAGGCGCTGGCACTGAAGCCGTATGCCTTCGGCAACCACCGTGATCTGCGGATCGCCGAATTGGCCGAGGACGCATACGCCGCCGCGGGCGCTGGCGATCTGCCTGCTGCCATCTGGTGCCTCGATCAGGCCAGCGAAATCGCCGCCCCGATGCAGGCCGTGGCCGACGCGAACCGGGCACGGAACATTGCTCAGGAACGGTCAGCGCGGGCGAAACGGGCTCGCGAATACCTCGCTGACCTGCGTAATCAGGCATACCGGCCAGCTAACGCCATTCAGGGCGGCCTGCGCGGTAAGGCCCGCGCGATTGCCCCGGACCAGGTGACGGTGGCGACGGACGGCAGCTGCAAGGGCCGGTACCTCGGCTGGGGATACATCTCCAGCACTGGGCACTGGGGGTGCGCCGCGGACATCCTCGGGGGTGACGCGCTGGCCGCCGAGCTGCGCGCGGTGGGGATGGCCATCGGGGATATCCCGGTTCCGTGCCGGATCGTGCTCGACAGCACGAGTGCGCTGAGTTTTCTGCGGTCCTGGCAGGCCGGGAACGTGAGCCGGATGCCACCGGCACCCGGGCTGACCGCGGCGATGCGCGCCGGATCAGCCCGTCAGCGGCCACTGGAGGAGATCGCCGTACTGGTCGCTGGCCGCCCTGGCCTGGTGTTCAGCCATGTCCGCGGGCACAACGGCCACCTGCTGAACGAGGCCGCGGACTCGCTGGCGAAGATCGCGCGGGAATGCCGGGACGGAAAACGGCACGGTGACCTGGCCGCGGTGCACGCCAAGGCGGCCGATCTGGTGGCGGCTTTCCTGGTGTCGCAGGCTGGTGCCGGGATGCCGGACCGCAGGTCAGCATAAGTGTCGGGATGTCGGACCGCAGGTCAGCGTAGGTGTCGGGATGTCGGGACTGTACGCGGTATGACAGAGTATCAGCGTCGGGGCGCCGTGGTTCCCCGGGCTTTCCGCCAGTTCGAGGAGGTTTTCTGATGGTCTCGCTGAGTTCCCGCCGGTCCTGGGAGGAAGATCATGAGCACTAAAACGACGGCTGATCTGCGGGAAGGCGACAGGGTGCAGCTGTTCGGTACGGTCGTGCTGATCACCGGGGCGCCATACCAGCCGGAGGACTACCCGCTCCGTGAGGGCTACGCGCGTTTGCCGATGGTGTGGGACGGACTGAGGTGCGCCCCGCCGATGTCCGTACGCCAGGAAGTCGAGCTGGCTGAGACCGATGCAGGGTGACGGCACGCTGGGTGCCTGCGCATACTGCCTGGTCGACCCGCCTTACCCGGACCGGCCATCGATCTACAGCTGGGCGGTGACCACCCTCGGTGGCGACGTGGTGTGTGAGCGGCACGCGCGGCGGCTCCTGGAGCGCCTGGCCTGGCTCAATCCGCGCCACTCGCCCTGGCAGCCGTCGCCGGAGCCGCCGTAAGCTGGAGTTCTGCTCTGCCTGGGCGACGGCTCGGGACCTCCCCCAGGCAGAGCGCTACACTGACTGGTGCCGTAGTCACCCGGCCGTGCGCGTTGCATCGCGCACAGCAAAGCCCGCCCTGCTGACATGCCGGGGCGGGCTTTGCCGTTCAGCCAGCTGTCTTACAGACTGGACAGGAACGAGCCGATGTTGTGGGCGTAGACGCTGGCGGCGCCCGGGTTCTTCGCGATCCACAGCACGATCAGGCCGATCACCAGCCAGCCGATCCATCCTCTCATTCGTTCACCTCCAGAATCAGCCACTGGCCTTGCTGACCGCGGACCCGCTGAATCTCGCCGGACTCAAGCAGCTCGGGCAGGAACACGTCCAGCAGCCAGCCGGACCCGCGGCCAGCTGAATCGGCCAGGCCGGCCAGATCAGCCACCGTCAGCAGGTCCCGGCCGGCCGACCGGATTTCAGCCAGCCGGCCGCGGACCAGCCGGCGGGCTTCGGCCGGTGCCGTCTTGGCCGGCCGGCCGGCTGATGGAGCCTTCGTCACCCGGCCGGCCATCAGAGAATCATCCAGGTGGTCGGCTGGCCGCCGGTCTCGCGCAGCTTGCTGGCGGCGACGCACTCGGCGATCACGTCGTACAGCCACTGGCGGGACCGGCCCGCCACGTCGGTTACGCCGATCACGTCGCGCAGCTGGAATCGGTCCTGACCAGCCGCCTTCATCTCGTGCAGCTTCTCATCGAAGGCGGCGCGGGCCTCCTCCGGTGACAGCCGCGCCCGGTTCGCGTCCGCGGCCGAGGCGTCCCAGCGGGTCTGGCCGAGCACCCCGCCAGGCGCCACGATCGGCCGGTCGGTGTCGAGTTCGTCCACGTCGGTGCCGGCCGGCGGCAGGCTGTTCCGTGGGTCCATGTCATCGTCCTCTTCCTGGCTGGCCGGCTGGCCGGCCGCGTTGTTGTTTCCGCCATCGGCCGGCTGGCCGGCTGGCAGATTATCTTCATCGTCCACGCCATCGCCGGCCGGCTCAACCGGCTGCTGAACGACACGCAGGTTAGGCCGTCCGCCGGCCGGCGGGATGCCCGGGTCCTGGCCGGCCGGCATGCCGACAGCCTGAGCCTGGCCGGCCGGCTGGAGCCCGAGCACGCTGGCCGTCACCCGGTCGAGCGGCCGGTTCGCAGCCGGGTACTGCGCCGCGAATTCGGCCACCCTGGAGGTGTCCTCGCCCCAGAACCAGGTGCGCATCGCCATCGCCTTGTACGGGTCCGGAATGCAGCTGGCGTCCAGGTAGCACATGCCCGGCTGGCTGTCCTGCCACAGTTCCGGAGTGGCGTTGCGGTCCCGCTGGACCGGCGACAGCCCGAATGCCGCGTCAGATTCTTCCGCGACGCCGAAGCACATCTTGGCCAGCTGGCCGCGGATCAGCGTCGGCATCTGGGAGAAGTCCGAGCGCTGAAGCGAGATGACCCAGCGGATTCCGGCGGACCGGGCTGCCTTGACGTCGGACTCCCACGTTTCGTAGGCGTTCGCGTTGTTCAGCAGCTCGATGATGTCCGGCGCCTCTTCGAGCCAGATGGTCAGGTGGGTCAGGCCGCAGCCTTCTACCCATTTGCCCAGCCCGCGGGCGGCGAGGAAGTCTGTCCGGGCACGCACCAGCGTGTGCACCCGGGCCAGCATGGTCAGCGTTTCTTCCTTCTCGCGGTACAGGCCGTGCAGGCAGGGCTCCAGCGGGCCGAGGCCCTGGTCGCCCTTGGTGATGTCGAAGCCGATCACCGCCGCGTCCTTGCGGGTGACCGTCTCGGCTATTTCGGCGCGGGCGCCACCTTCCGTTTTGCCCGAGCCCGTCATTCCCATCACTTGCAAATGGTGCCCGGTGATGGTGTAGGCCACCTCTTCACCGTCCTGCCAGATGCCGGGGCGGATTGGCTTGGCGATCGAGGCGCCCGGCATCGACGGGCCCGGCCACGGCTGCGGCTTGCGCAGCTTGCGCGGGTCGGAAATGACCATGTTCGCTGACGCGGCGTTGTCGATATCCGGGGTGATACTGACCGAGCCGGGTGGCAGCTTCAGCGCGGACTCCAGGTACGGGCCGCGCTTGCCGACGTCCCCGGCCACGTGCGCGCCGGGCTTCAGCCGCAGCCGGCTGGCCATCTTGTGGGGGTACAGCATGATGCTGTGGATGCGAACGCCTTCCAGGCCCGCTTTCTCGGCGGCGGGCCCGAACGCCTTGCCGATGTCGGTGTCGTCCCGGTCGCGGGTGTGCAGCCAGAAGTCCCAGGCCAGGACGAAAAACAGGCCGCCGAACAGCCACGCGCCGATCAGGTCGTGGTTGACGCCGGATAGGACCGCGGTGGTCAGCCAGCCGGTGATGAAGGCCATGGTGACGGGCGGCAGCCACCGGGTGACGTGATGCCGGTTGTGGTGCGGCATTACCGCGACGTACACGCTCAGGATCGCGCCGAGCCCCGCGGTCAGGAGGGCCGGCCCGCCGCCGGGGAACTGCCCGCGCAGCAGGTAGCCAGCTCCCAGCATCAGGGCCCAGCAGAACCACGGCGGCAGCAGCACCAGGGCGCGCGAAAGGTGGTGCGCCTTGATGTGGTCCGCGGTCGGCTGTGAGTCACCCCCCTGGGTGACGCGGGGCATCGGCATGGCTTACTTGCGCCCCTTTCCCTCTTCGAACTTCCAGCCGCCGCGCTCGGGGTGCAGCAGCATGTCGAAGTCGCGGCGGTAGTTGACCCAGAACTTGTAGACCCCGGCCGCCGCGGTGTGGCACTCGGCCGCCGAGCCGTACAGCGGCTTCAGGCAGTTCTTGATCGCCCGGCGGAACTGGAAGCGGTCGATGCCGCCGCGGAAGCCCCCTCCGCTGCCGCGCCCGCCGCCGGCGATGCGCTGCTCGATAATGGCCGCGGCACCCTGGATCTCCATGCCCAGGGTGCGCAGCAGGTGCCGGGCCGCCTCGCACCAGACGGCGAGGTCGTCGGTGCAGTTCAGGTCCATGGTGGCCAGCTGGCTGATGCTCTTGATATTGCGGGCACCGCCGCCGCCGTTGTTCGTGCTGCTGTTTGTGCCGGTGGTTCCTGTGCGTGCTGGGGGCATGGCTTACGCTTCCTTTCGCGGGGTGAACTGCTTGCGGTACTCCTCCGCCCGGTAGGGCGTGATCTTGTGCTTCTCGGCCAGCTTCAGCCGGGACATCCCGGCCCGGACGTCGGCCGCGATGGCGTCCTCAGCAGCCACCACGTGCATCCGGTGCTGCTGGGTCGCGGCGGGCCGGGTACTCACGGGGCCCGCGGGGGGTTCCGCGGCCCCGGGCTGTGGCCTGGCCGGCCGGGTCACGGTGTCCAGGCTGCCCAGCAAGGCCGGCAGCTGCCAGTGCGGCAATACGGCCTGGGTCTGCTCCCGGTACGCCCGCACGACCCGCTTGAGGATCATCAGCCCGGCGGCCAGGGCGACGGTAGCCGCCACCGGGAACAGCGCGGACATGGCCCGGGACTGCCAGGGCGCGCTCACCTGGTGGCCGATGTTGCCGGCTACCGAGATGATGAACCCGCCGATGGCCAGCGCCCAGCCGTAGACGGCCGGCCGCTTGTCCCAGCCGCGGATCATGGCCGTGAACAGCAGCAGTTCGCCCATGACGATGAAACTGTCGATGGCCGCCGGGGCGATGTCAGCGCGCCAGCCGTGCAGGCCGGAGTTCTCGGCGAAGTCGAGCAGGTTGGTGTAGCTCTCGGTCATCGCCACCACGGCGGCAATCGCCGCGATCACCGCGATGACGTTGATCGCGATGACGTCCGGGATGCGCAGGTACGGGTGCCTGCTGTCGCTGTGGGTTTTCATAGGCATCTGCGGCTCGGGCGTCTTCGCTGGCCTGGGCGTCTTCGCTGGCCTGGGCCGGCTGAGGGCGCTCAGGATTTCCAGGCGCGGGAGCCGGTGATTCCGGCTGCTGTCGGTAGGGTTGGGCACTGGTCCGCGTCACCGCCTCGTTCGGTGTTCCGGGCAAGAGAGCAGATCCCGTTCCGCCCGGTGCGGGATCTGCTCTCGTATATGAATTTTGTAACGCTGAGCGTACACCGGGTTGCCGGAAAATCCTGGCTTACGCGGTATGCTAGCGTCGCGTACACTGTAGCGTAATCACGGAGAGAAAACTAACGTGTACAACCGACAACTCTCCGTGCCTATGCCACAGGAGGCGCACATGAAGATGGAAATCTCCGTTACCCACCGGTACGTGCGCCGGGCCGCGCCCAGGCCGCCAGTGCTGAAGCCTGATCAGGAAGATGGCCCGGACTGGCTGCACGCGGGCGTGAAAGGCCACAGCAATGGTGATTTCATTGCCGCGGCGCTGGCGGCGGCTATCCGGCTGTACGGGCCCGCTGCGCTACTGGAGGCCAGCCAGATCCGGGATGTTCACACCCGGTTCACGGGCGGGGACGATGACGGTGAGTTCGCGGCCAGCGTTGACGTGCACTGCCTGAACTACGGTGAGCTGTTCCCGCAGATCACCGGCCGGAGCAGCCCGGTCTGACCGGGCCCGTGCCCGCAGAACCACTAAGGGGTAAGCATGGCCAAGATCCTGCTAGGGATCGCGCTCGTGGTGCTGGTCGTGGGTCATCTCGCGTGGTACGCCATCGCGGGCGCGGTAGTGATAACCGGGCTGTCGTACGCCTGGTCGATCTGGCGGAATCCGTACCGGCGCTGCATCCTGTGCAAGGGCGGCAAGCACAACAACGACAGCACGTTCCACGGCGCCCGGGGGAACTGCTGGGTCTGCCGCGGCCGGGGCCAGTACGCCCGCTGGGGCGTCCGGTTGTTCATGCGCGGCACCGCTGCCCAGATCCGGCAGCACGAGCACGGGAGGAACTACTGATGTCAAGCGGCAAGTTCCAGGGGACCTGGCAGAGCGACAGCCCCGGCAAAGGCTGGCTCATCGCTATCGGCGTGATCATCGTGCTGGCGCTGATGGGCGGCGGTGCGGGCGCCCGGTCCGCCTCGCACATCATCAGCGAGATCGCCACCGTGCTCATCGTCGCGGTAGTGGTCATCGCGGTGGCCGGCGCGACGGTGCTCGCCGTCCGGTTCCGGTCCCGGCACCAGCGCCGGGCTGACGTCCAGTCGGTCCTGGACGCGAACCGGGCCAGGGGGATCGCGGCTGATCACGCCGCGGCGCTGCGCCGCGCTGAGGTTCGCGCCGCGCTGGCCCCGCCGCAGGAGGTCCACCACTACCACCACTTCCTGGACCCGGCGGCGGACGCTGAGGCGGTACCGTCCCCCCGCGCCCGGCGGCTGGTCCAGGGCAGCGTGGAAGGCCAGGGCCGGTGATCGCGGCGCTCTGGTCGCTCATCATCATGGCGGCCATGGTGGACGTGCTGGCGCTGACCGGCCTGTTCGCGTTCTCCGTGCGCGGGGTGTGGCGCGGGGCGCGGCGCAGTCCCTGGTTGCGGCGGGCTGGGGTGATTGCGCTGTCGCTGATGTTCCGGTACTGGCGGCTGGTGCTGCGCTGGGGTGTCTGCGCGGTGACCGCGATTGCTGATTACCGGCTGCTGTTCACCGGCCAGTGGATGTTCGCGCTGCTGGTGACCATCGGCGTGCAGCGGATGTGGGCGATCAGTCATTCGCGGAAGACGCGCCGCTGGTGATCGCGGTCCTGAATTGGCTGCTGGCGCACTGGCCGCTGATTTTCTTCCTCGCGGTCTTCGGGGTCTTCGATAGCGTTCGCGATTTCATTCTGGCTGCGCTCGCCCTGATCTTCGGGCGCAGCCGGCCTGCTGTGCAGCAGCCAGCTGCGCCTGCGGAGCTGCCGGGGAAAAAGCCGGGGCCGTGCGTGCACCGGAATGTCACGCCGGTTGTCTCTGATGACCACGTAGTCGCCTGGCTGTGCAAGACCTGCGATACCGAGCTGGCCGCCGACTGGGCGGTCAGGCAGGAGGACTTGTGACCGCGACCCGGGCCCGGCGTGCCCGCGTGGCCCGCCGCAGACGCGGCCTGCTCCACCTTCGCCGTGCTCGCCGCCGCTTCCGGGTGCCCCGCCCGGCCTGGATTCTGGCACCCGGAGTCGTACTGGCGCTGTGGGGCTGGATCGCCATGAACGAGGGCGGCCATCTGATCGGGCTGCTGTTCCTGCTGGCCATCGGGATCACGGCCTGGCCATCGGCCATGCTGCTGCTGGTGATGACGCCCGCGCTGCTCCAGGAGCGGGACGCCCCGCGCAAGCACCGGATCAAGGTCCGGATACTCGACCGGACGCGCCCGCCTGTTCCGGCGAAGATGATCCGGATTGTCCTGTTCGCTGACCGGCACCGCTGTGTCGCCTGCCGTTCCCGCGGCCCGTTCAACATCGACCACTACCGGCCCTGGGGCGGCGGCGGGCTGACCGCGCTGCACAACATGATGACGCTGTGCGTGCGCTGCAACAGGGTTAAGTCCAACTACTGGCGTGATGACGACGGCTACGTGCATTACCACCCGTTCATGGGCTCGGACAACTCCGGCATGGCCCGCAAGATCCTGTCGCGCGAGCGGCGGGCGCGCCGGAGCCCGGTCCGCTGGGTCCGGATGGCCTGGGCCCTGGCCGCTTAACCGGCACGAGACAAAGGACACGGACATGCTTGGACATACGCACGCCATCAGCGGCACCGTTACCGGCCTGGCCGCCGGGGCCGCGCTGCTGCACCTGGCGGCGCCGCCGCTGGCCCTGTTCACCGGTCTGGTCACCGCCTACGCGCTGGCTCCCGACCTGGACAAGTGCGGCAGCACCGAGGCCCGCAGCTTCGGGTTCATCACCGAGATCTTCGCCTGGATCG
>Ga0187871_10004391_pt1 | contig 10593 bp, 10 predicted proteins | sample June2016WEW_16_1_FD_132988 | JGI IMG/M metagenome (GOLD analysis project Ga0187871, IMG submission 132988) | Peatland microbial communities from SPRUCE experiment site at the Marcell Experimental Forest, Minnesota, USA - June2016WEW_16_10 | ecosystem: Environmental > Terrestrial > Soil >...
AAAACCGCGCCTCCACCTCTTCTGACGAATATCATCGCTAGCGACCGCATGGAGATCGTTCAAGGCGCCGCAGGCAACGTTGACGATGATTGGAAAAGTCTGGGCCGAGCACCCTGGGTGCTCAATCCGCCCGGGTGCTTTCTTCGGGCGAGCCTCATCGATCGGATGGAGCGTGCCGGCTTCACCCCAATGATTGCGGCTGAAGTCCACAACATGCATATGCAGCTGGCGTTCGTTCAGTCCGGTTATGGTCTCGGGCTGCTACCCGCTCGCTTTATTGCCAGGAATCGTTCCATCGATCCCGTGAAAGTATTGCATCCGCCATCGTTTGACCTGCACCGATCCGTCGCGATAGTCCGGGTTGGGCAACTCGGCGCATTGGGGAAGGCCGTCGAACTGTTGGCACACGGGTTTCGGCAATTGTTTGAGGCCGCCGACACCGCGAAGCCCGTGACGAGGCACCGCAGAGGTGTGCCCGCGAATCGGCGGGCGCCGCGACCGCCCAGGTAGTCACCGGACATCGCTTGTTGCAGCCGAGCCGTCTCGAGGACATTGTCCTCGGTTCTTGACCGCCGAGAGGATCGAGTCAGGCGACCCGCCACGCATGGTCGCGGGTCAATCAACTTCGCAGGCAGGCCACGAGATGAACTCGTTGTTCTCGTACCCTGAGTGGTACTCATCATGCTCGGGACCCGCATTGTGCATCCCCCGTCGCCGGATGCGAACGCGACCGCGTCCTGAGTGGTGCCCTGGCCGTCAGATTCTACCTTCGCGGTAGGCCGCTTGCCGGCAAGAAGCCCGGCGCCCGCTCACCTCACCACGGGAGTCCAATGCAGGGACCGTCGATCGGCTCGCTGTGGCGGGCTTTCGTCATCAAAGTGCACATCGGCGACCGAGGCCCAATTTAACGAGACGCCATCGAGTACGCGTGCATTGATGACTGCGCGCTTTCCTTGGGCAGTGTCGGTGATGGCCGCGACGAACACACCGCATTCACCGCAAATCAAGAAATCCGCGGTCCGATGTGCGAAACGATAGTACCGAGCCTTGGAAGGATCCTCGATGTCGATGGAGAGATTGCCCGCCGGGTCCGATGTCCCAACCACGCCATGGCGCCGACAAAACGAACAGCCGTCGTGCCGCAGGCGCCAGTACATGGGATCGATGTCGGTGCGGTAGATTATTCCGAGAGCGCCACAATGGCATCCGCCCTGATATTCCTTCATCTTACACTCCCCGCGATCGACCGCACATTCGCCCATCGGGTTTCCCCGCATGCCACTGCCGTGGAGACTCTCTGCGTAACTCGTCGGGGTCCCCTGACAGTGGACTATATACTTCCACCAACCTGTGTTGCCCTAAGTTCCGCGATCATGTCAATTTCGACGCATGCGCCGAATGGCACCTGCGCCACATTGACGGCACTGCGCGCGGCACTGCGCGCATGGATGCCCCGCTCGCCGAACACTTGGACAAGTAGCTCCGATACTCCAGCCACAACGCGGCGAGGTTCTGTGAAGTTCGGCGCGCCATTAACCATGACGAAAAGCTTTGCGATTCTTCGACTCATTATCAACGGTTCTGGTGCATCTAGGGATTTCGGGCTTGTGAAGACGCCTTGGCGGATAGAAGGCCCATAGGTCGAGGATCCAAAATCCCTTATTTCAAGCCGTTTCCCATCGCCGAGGAGAGTGACCCGAGGCGCTTCAGCAATCGAGTTGCGACTGTTATCCGCAAATGTACCAGAACCAATTCCGTTCCATTCGGCGGTGCAGAAACCGACGGCATAATCGCCGTACAGATCTCGACTAGTCATTCGCCGCTGATTGGTAAATCGGGTTCCACACGAGAAAGGAGACATTTAGTCGGGTAGTCGTTTGCACGCCGCACGTGAGTCAAGTTTGGATTGCTGCACGTTCCTTGCCAAAGCAATTGCGACCTCCGCGGCAACGCCGCAAACACATTCGCAACTCGTGGACTGAGCAGAGATTCCGGAACGCGCGCGCGAGTCAAGACATTGGGGTGACTTGCGCTTGCGTAACTCTCAGAAATCAAGTAACTCAATCGTTACAATCGATCCTACCGCGGAAAAGGGCTCGTTCCTGCCGCATGGACTCCGCCAAGGACGACATCGCCTTCGGCCTGTGTGATCTTGGCATGGATACACCTGAGTAAAACGGCACCGCCGTTTTGAACCGCCGCAGGCGGGGCCGTAGGGCGAGGGCCATGGGTGAGCAGCATGCCTTCGAACGCCGAGACATGGATGTCCCGGCCGAACAGCAGCGGAGCAGGGACAGCGGAACGTAAGCGGCCCGAGTAACCAGGCTTCGTTTGCATGCGCGAACTGCGCGAACCGCGCGGCCCGCTCGGCCTCCCCGTCGAGCGCGACCTGCACTTCGACGCCGACTACGGCGCGCAGCGCCGGAGAACGCCCGTTAGGGCGGCCCCGAGCGCTAGCGAGTGGGTGAGGCGCAGCGCCGGATATAAGACACTCTCGGCCTACGCCGCCGACGCTCGCGAGTACGGTCGCATCATCACCTAACGGTGACTTCGGCCGCCTGGACTTCCAGGCGGCAGATTCTCGTGACTAAAGTCAGACTGCGCCGCACCCCCACACCAGTGTGAGCAGTGCTTCACCGTACCGGAATCACAGGATTGCATAAACGGGAGTGATACTATAGTATCACTCCATGCGTACCGAACTCGTGACCACCCTGAAGCGAAAAGCGACCGAATTGCTGACTGCGCTCGAGGCCGATCGAACCCCGATTCTGATCACCCAGCACGGACTCCCCGCAGCCTATCTCGTTGACGTAGAAACTTACGAGCGCCAGCAGAAACTCCTGACGCTGCTCGAGGGTATCGCGCGCGGCGAAAAAGCAGTCGAGGACGGACGAGTACTCACCCATGCGAAAGCCAAGAAGCGCATGGCGCGATGGCTGAAGTAATCTGGACCGAGCCTGCTCTAAACGATCTCGACGCCATCGCCGATTACATTGCACTCGATGACCCCACCGCCGCACGGGAATTGGTTCAGCGCATATTCCAACACGCCGAACAACTGATCGCGCATCCGGACAGCGGATCGAAGCCGGATGAACTGCGCGGTTGGCGCTATCGCCAAATCGTTGAACCGCCGTGTCGGATCTTCTATCGACGCGAGCGCGAAACCGTCTATATCCTCTATGTGATGCGCGGCGAACGCCGCTTCACGCGTGACTCCCTGATGAAACGCGACCCGAGCAAATAGACCAAGTTCGACGCCGACAACGGGGACAACCGCCCTTGCTGGACAGCCACAAGCCACGCGCCGAATACTAATGCGCGCGTCTGTCTTCGACTGGCCGGGTCGTTCGGCCGGCGCCCTACTCACTATCAACCTCTCGCAAAACCCTCCGGGACACCGGCCGCTAGACGCACAACCAGGACCTCACAGGCAACCCAATTCCCCGTTGGCGAACAACTCTTCCACCTTCACGCGCGCGCAATGCTCCTGATAGCGCATCTCGATCAGCTCTTCTGCGACTGCTAGAGCGCTAAGGTCTTGGAACTCGGTTGGTACCGTACAATGCTCCAACCGTGGCGGTTCCCACGGCCTGCGCCGCGACAACACTTGAGCGGGCCAGACGCGTAATTCTTCATGAAACGGTTGCGTTGGCATCGTCGGACTCCTCGCGCGTAATGGCAATAACTAACTGCATTTCCTCCGGATCATCCCACCAGCATGGGGCAATATGTACAGAAGAATCATAAAAGATATTGGTACTGAACCTGGCAATTAAGTTCCATTCGATCACCTAGGAGCGGTCAACACTATTTATTGCATCGCACCGCATGTCGCCGAAGAAGAAGGCCCCGCTCGCGGGGCCTCCCAGTGCAATACAATGCTTCAGCGGTAGTAGATCGTCAGGCGGCAGCCGCCAACAATTGCCAGTTCTTGGGCATGATCACTGCATCAATCGCATAGACGACACCATTTGTTGCAGCATAATTCGCCCTCTTCACATGGGCCCCATTGACCTGTACGTCGGAGGACGATACCGCCACCGTCAGCGGGCTGCCCTGCAGCGTCATCATGTCGCCTGATTGCATATCTCGAGCGGACACATGTCCCGCGATCACGTGATAGTTGAGCACTGCTTTGAGCTTCGCCGAATCTTTGAGGAGCGCATCCAATGCGCCTTTGGGAAGCTTCTCGAAAGCCTCATTGGTCGGTGCGAACACGGTGAAAGGACCTTTCTTGGAAAACGTGTCCGTTAATCCCGCAGCCTTTAATCCGGCAGCTAGAGTGGTGAATTGATCTGCATCGGTCACCGTATCAACGATGTTCTTGACGGGTGCAGTGGAGTTGCGGCTGGTTTGTTCGCCGGCAAGCATGGTTTTGGATTGACTCATAAATAAATCCTCAACGTATAGCCAGCGAAAATTCACCGGCCAACTCAGCTCGTATACGGCTGAGGGCGCGGAGTATGCGCTATGTGCACCGCATTTCCGGATTGTGACAAAAAACGCTTTTATTTCGCTGTCGGCGCATTCCGCCTTGCAATCGATGAGCGACACGCGACGCGTTTTCTTTACATTGAGTCTTGTTGCAGTAGCACGACGTCCTGCAACACGGCGCCGGCACTGATCGCCTACCGCCCTTTAGGTGTAAGTCCTACAAATTGGTAAGTCCTACCAATATCGATTCATCGCCGACACTCTTGGCGGCAACGGCGGGTCGCGTAGCGAAGCCTGCCCTCAACCAGCGCGCGTGCCGTCCGGCACCGGAGATTCAGGAACCGCAAGAACCGGCGTGACGCCGTCAGCGTATCCGATATCGAAAAGCATTCCCTCCGAAATGACGCCACGCATCTTCCGTGGCGGAAGATTAACTACGAAAAGCGCTTGCTTGCCCTCGATCTCCCGCGGATTCTCTCGCTCTAATTTGAGTCCCGCGACAATCGTGCGCACGTGATCCCCGAGATTGACACGGAGCTTGACCAGCTTCTCCGAGCCCTCGATCAGAGATACCGACTCTATCGTGCCAACACGCACGTCCAGTCGCTCTAGAATGGCCACGTCGATTATCGGTTTAGTTGGTGCTGGTAACATCGGTAAGCACTCTCCGAAAACATAATCTCAGACCAAACCAAAATATTAAAGCGGTCCTGGCCCTGTTCCTTTTCATCCTACCACCTGATCATTCGCCGGCGCCGACACAAGCAGCTTCGCGAAACGGGGGGCTGCGCTGAGCCCTCGACAAGGCTCGCTGAATCGCCTTGTCGCTAACGATGAAATCCTCTAGAGGAATGCGACTCCCACGGAACGCCGACGCGCGGCGGCGGCAAACGCCCTTGAGGGCGGTCCCGAACACCGCGAGGGGTGAGGCACGAAGTGTCGCGCACAACCTTCCCGGCGACCGCCGCCCGGCGGCCGTCCGCCTTTCTCCGCCGCATTGATTGCGACGAATGAATCTAGGAATACGGCGAGAGCCCGACGCGAGTGGGTTCTCCAGATTCAGACGACAATCATCATCTACGGAACGAACTCCCACAGGTCGTTTAAGTCGCCTTGGCCCGAGGATGCATATCCGTTCCCCCCGAACAGCCATAGATTGCCCGACGAGTCGGTCCAGGAAACGGGGAAATACCGTGCCCCCGGCGCATTGCTCGTCGAGCCAACACCTTGAGTCCCGTAGGACCCGTAGGCGGAGGAGGCGTTCGAGCCGCTGACCCACTCCCAGGTCCCCGCCGTGGGGTTGAATTCCCACAGGTCGTTCAGGTCGCCGCCGGGGCTGTCGCCCCCGAACAACCAAAGATTGCCGAACGGATCAGTCCAGGAATTCGCCAAGCCGCGCGCGCCCGGCGTGTTGCTGGTCGAGGCGACACCCCGGGTCCCGTAGACTCCGGAGGCACTAGCCGCATTCGAACCGCTGACCCACTCCCAGGTCCCCGCCGTCGGGTCGAACTTCCAGAGGTCATTCTCAATCCCGGTGTTCGAGAATCCCCCAAACAACCATAGTTTGCCCGATGAATCGATCCAGGAAATCGAGTAAAGGCGTGCCCCCGGCACGTTGCTTGTCGAGGCGACCCCTTTGGTCCCGTAGACTCCGGTGGCATTAACGGTGTTTGAACCGCTGACCCACACCCAAGTGCCGGCTGTCGGGTTGAACATCCACAGGTCATTGAGGTCGCCCTCAGTCGATGAAGCGTATCCAGCTCCCCCAAACAGCCACAAATTGTCCGATGAATCGATCCAGGAAATCGGTGCGTAGCGCGCGCCCGGTGTGTTGCTCGTCGAGCCAACACCTTGGGTCCCGTAGACTCCGGAGACAGCACCCCCAGTCGAGCCGCTCACCCACTCCCAAGTGCCGGCCGTCGGATTGAACTTCCATAGGTCATTGAGATAGCCCTGGTCATAGCCACTTCCACCAAACAGCCACAGATTGCCCGAAGAATCGATCCAGGTAACAGCGCCTGCGCGTGCGCTCGGCACGTTGCTCGTAGAGGCGACACCTAAGGTCCCGTAGGTGCCGGCGCCGTCGACCAATTTCGAGCCGCTGACCCACTCCCAGGTCCCCGCCGTCGGGTTGAACTTCCAAAGGTCATTGAGGAAGTCTAGGTTGCCTGTTGAATCATATCCGACCCCACCAAACAGCCACAGATTGCCCGAAGAGTCACTCCAGGATGCTGCCACTTCTCGTGCGCCCGGCACGTTGCTCGTCGAGGGAACGCCCTGTGTGCCGTAGACTCCACCGGCGTTCGCCGTGTTCGAGCCGCCGACCCACGTCCACTCGCCCGCGCAGCTCACGCTCACATTGGTGACATTCGCGGCCGCGACGGTTCCCGACCCGTTCGTTACCGAGCAAATCTGCCCATTTGGCTGAGTCTCGATCGTCACCGCATACGCGCCGCCCGCCGCGATCGCGGTCGCGAACGTGAAGCTGCCGTTCGAGTCGATCGTCAGATCATCGCCGCCGTTATCCTGCAGCACGAGGCTGCCTGAGCCTAAGCCTGAGACGCTGCCGCCGATCGTATACGTGTTGGTCACGCAGCTAACGGGTACACCTAAGACATTGCTGCTCGTGACCGTGCCGTTGCCGTTCGTGACGGTGCAAGTCTGCCCGGTCGGATTACTGAGCACCGTGACCGCATACGGCGAACCGCTCGGCACCGGCGTCGCGAAGTTGACGCTGCCGTTCGCGCTGATCGAAAGATTATCCCCGCTGTTATCCTGCAGCACCAAGCCGCTCGCGCTGAGCCCTGTGACCGTCACGCCGATGTTGTAGGTATTATCGGAGCAGCCAACCGTGACATTGCTGATGTTCGCGCCCGCGATCGTGCCGCCGCCGTTGCTGACCGAACAGGTCTGGCCCGGAGGTTGCGTCGACACCGTGACCGCGTAGGCGGAGCCGCTCGCAATCGATGTCGGGAAGCTGAAGCCGGTGTTGGCCGAGACGGTCGTGTTGTCGCCGCCGTTATCTTGTAGGATCACGCTGTTCCCGGGCAGCAGTCCCGAGACCGCGCCGCTGACCGTGTAGTTGTTCGGCGTGCAGCCGACCGTCACGTTGACATTGCTGCTCGTGACCGTGCCGCTGCCGTTCGTGATGAGGCAGCTCTCGCCTAAGGGTGAACTCAAGATCGTGACCGCGAAGCCTGAGCCGCTGCCAATAGGCGTCGCGAAATTGACGCTGCCATTCGCGCTGATCGTGAGGTTATCGCCACCGTTATCCTGCAGCACCAGGCTCTCAGTCGCCAGAAGGCCGGAGACCGTGACACCGATATTGTAGGTGTTGTCGTTGCAGGTCACTTGCATGGTGGTGATATTGCTACTGAACACCGTGCCGCTGCCGTTGCTGACCGTGCAGTTCTGTCCGGGCGGCTGCCTTGAGACCGTGACCGCATAGCCCGAACCGCTCGCAATCTGGCCGGAGAAACCAAAATTACCGTTCGCCGAGAGGGTCGTGTCATTACCGCCGTTATCCTCGAGCGTCACACTGTTATTGGTCAGCAGTCCGACGAGCAATCCGCCGATCGAATAGCTGATCGGCGTACAACCCACCGGGATGCCGGTGACGTTCGCCGCGACCACGGTGCCGCTGCCGTTGCTGACCGAGCAGTTCTCGCCTGGGGGTTGAGTCAAGAGCGTCACCGCATAAGCCGACCCGCTTGGCACCGGGGTGGCGAAATTGAAGCTGCCGTTCGAGGTGACGCTTAAGTTATCGCCGCCGTTGTCCTGCAGCACGAGGCCACTGCGAATGACGCCGGACACCGCGACGCCGATGTTATAGATATTGTCGGAACAGGCGACCCCCACGTTGCTGACCGCAGCGCCGGCAACCGTGCCGCTGCCGTTGGTCACCGTGCAGTTCTGACCCGCGGGTTGACTGAAGACCGTCACCGAATAGTTGGATCCGCTCGCGACAGGCGTCGAGAAGTTCACCGTGCCATTAGCGTTCACCGTCGTGCTGTTGCCGCCGTTGTCCTGCAGAATCAGGCTGCGGCCGCTGAGTAATCCAGTCAACGAACCGCTGACCGGGTAGAGGTTTGCCGCACAGCTCACCGTCACGCTGCCGACGTTGCTGCTCAAAATCGTGCCGCTGCCATTCGTGACCGTGCAGCTCTCGCCGAGCGGTTGGCTCGACACACTCACCGCATACGCAGAGCCGCTAGCGACCGGCGTATTGAAATTGAACGTGCCATTGCTCGCAACGGTCAGGTTATCGGCGCCGTTGTTCTGCAGCACCAGGCCGCTCGCATTGACGCCCGTGACCGTCGCGGCGACGTTGTAAGTATTGTCGGAACAGCTAATGGATACATTCGTGATATTGGCCGCGCCAATCATGCCGCTGCCGTCGGTGACCGAGCAGCTTTGGCCGACCGGCTGCGTCATGATCGTGACCGCGTAGTTCGAGCCGCTCGCGATGGGGCCTGAGAAGCTGAAGCTGCCGCTGGACGAGACCGTCGTGCTGTTGCTGCCGTTATCCTGAACCACGAGGCTGCGGCCGCCGAGCAATCCGGACAGTGTGCCGCTGACCGTGAAGTTGGAGGGCGCGCAGGTGACGAGCACGTTGGCAACGTTGTTGCTCCCCATCGTGCCGCTGCCGTTCGTGACCACGCAGTTCGCGCCGGCCGGTTGCTCGGCAACCGTGACGTCGTAGCTCTCGCCGCTGAGGAACGTGCTCGTAAAGCTGTAGCTGCCGTTGGCGGTGATCGTCGCGGTATTGCCACCGTCGTTATTCAGCTTGACGCTCGCGCCGCTCGCAAGCCCGGTGACGCTGCCGCCAACGGTCAACGTCGCAGGAGTGACGTCGCCACCGCCGCCGCTACTGCTGCCGCAGGCCGTGAGCGCCGAGATCGCAGCTATATAAAAGAGTGAATCGCGCAGGCGCCGGATCACGGAATTCATCGTGCGAGCTCGGTAGTCCATCCCGAGTGCAACGCTAACTCGCGCGCTTTGAGCTAATCAGTGAACACGGTCACGGTATGCTGCACCGCAATGTTTCGTCACTGAAATTGTGATGGGTTACCAACCGGGTGGCTCGTCGCGCTCGGCGACTTGAACAAGAGCGGATTGCACTGTTGTCTTTGGACTTCGAGTGCCGCTCTCGAGATCGCAAGCCTCTAGTGCAATCGGATGTCGGGAGACCAGCCGTTTTTGACAAGAAAGAACCCGTCCGGAAATCCGCACGTTGCGCGCTCGAACGAAAGAAAAAGACCGGATTGCCCTGTTCCTTTTAGGCTACCACGTCGTTCTCGCGGGAAAGACCGAAAGCCGACTACTAAGACGACATTTACCGTTTCGCCTACACGTCTTCGCGCCAGTCCGCTCTAGAAGTCTCGTACAAGCCGATGTATCTCTAGACTGCGAGGAATCCTCATGTTGATTGAAGACATATTGTTCGTGCTCATATTGTCGGGACTTGGGCTCGGCGTTATCGCCATCGTGGCTGAGTTCATATCATGGCGCTCCCATAAAGTCGCAACGCTCAAAGCCACTGCCGCTCTGCGCTGGCTTTATCGGCGGACTTTTAGGAACACACGACGATTCGCGACGCGGTCGCAGCGAGACATCATTCCTGATACCAGTAACAGTGAAACATCGGTTTCCGCGGCCGTGGCAGTTCATGCCATGGGTTCCGGAGAAAATATCCCACGCCCACAATGATAGGTGAAGGACGCCGACGCTTTGTAGCGTCCGTTTGCGGGATGCCCACGAGCGGCTTGACCCTCAAACTACTCTTTTGGTCTCCAACTTAAGGACACACCCCTCCAGCCCGGGGACGAATGACCAGCGCGGGCGCCGATCCGCCATTGGTTATCAAGGGCTGGTCGATTTTTGCGCATCCGCAGTTCCTCGATAGCTTTGAATCGCTGGTTGCGCAGGTTGCGCTGCCGTGAAAACAGCTCCCCGAGCTGAAGCACGCCAAGAAAAGGGGCGCGCCCGGGCTAAGAACGCACTTCCCGGGCGCGCATGTCAGCCGATTATCCAATTACTTGCCATTACTCATGGCAATCAGCGTGTTTGGCCCACCCACTTTCCTCTGGTAAAAGGCCGACAACGCCGCGTTGTGCACCTTCTCAATGGCTTGGGTCTCTGTAGCCGCCACGC